>Ga0073934_10011699_pt1 | contig 10535 bp, 5 predicted proteins | sample LarsenN4metaG_FD_76834 | JGI IMG/M metagenome (GOLD analysis project Ga0073934, IMG submission 76834) | Hot spring sediment bacterial and archeal communities from British Columbia, Canada, to study Microbial Dark Matter (Phase II) - Larsen... ... | reverse complement strand
TTGGTACAATCATCATGGGCCATCCTTGGCTGGGTGGTTGGGAAGCGGGTTCAACTCCCCATCCTACCCGCCAAGGAGCCCTCAAAAAACTGCATTAGTCGAGTTGAGGACGAGGCGTACAATGAAGTCAAGGTGCTTGGTGTCACCGTTTATCGTGAATGGCCGTCCATTTACACAGAATGGCATGATGGCCCTCAGGAGCGAGAGTGGCGTCTCTGGTTTGGGGATTGCATTCGGACCATTTTGATGGTTGCTCCAATCTTGTACTTCGTACTCGTTCCAATTCTGTTCATTGAACTACTAACGCTGTTTCAATCCAGATTGTGCACAGAACCTGAAGGCAAGGTTCGAAAGATCATGTGGTTATCAAGCATTTTGGGTTTTGCGTTTGGACTGGCATTAAGCACGTATCCGGCACTCCAAACCTGCTACAGCAGCACCTTGATTCGAAATCCAATCAAGGCCCAAGCGAATCGCGACTGGACACCGCACCCCGTTCATCATGAGGGCGAGTGGGTTAAACACGACACATTGTCCATTGAGGTCTTTGGGAGATGGAATTAACGCAAAGCCTCGACGGATTATCGTAGCTCCGAACTGATAGCGAACGTGCTGAACTGGCTGTTCCCAGCAGCGCTTGTACTCCTTTCCAGCCTTGCTGGCGCAGCAATTGGCAGGCTAATTGCGCGATGGATGCTGCGGCGGATGGCGCTAGAGTAAAACACCCAATGTCACGCAGCGCTGCTCGAGGAGAATTCGTCGCCCACCATTGCTTCGGCGCTAATGGAGACCCCCCGATGACTCGGGGCCACCGCCGACGGTCGTATTTCAGGACGGCAACGCTTCGCCCTTGCTGTCCTTCGGGCGTTTGGATTCGTCGCTGCCCGCCGCACGGTCACCGTTCTCGTCCGGTCATTCCTTTTCATCGTCCTCTTCCCATTCCTTTTCGCCATTCTCGTGCGACTTGGCTTCATGTTTCGTCATTATGGGCCATTCGATTCGGTAGCAGTATTCTCCTCATTGCAGTGCTGATACACTGCACCACCGTCGATTTCGCCCGCGGCTTGAATGGGTCGGCATCAGAGTAAAACGGGTTGTAATTCATTCAACTCGAATCGCTGTGAAGCACCGTGATCGGTAACTTCAGCGCATCTCCCAATACTGCTGGAACCAGCCTAACGACTTTTCCCGTTTGCGGACGATCAGGCCGAGGCAATAACAGGCGGCCAAATGGAGGTGGTGCACAAAAAATGCCGGGATGGAAACCGCAACCAGGAAGGCGACCGCGGCGATTTGCATGTCTTCCTTCGCGCCCGAATCTTGTTGATACTTTTGCAGCAGTTGCTTCCAGTAGCCCTGGTCCTGTCGCTGTTGCTGGGTGGCGTGGGCTGCTTCGTTTCGCAATTCCTGCGCCTTGTCGCGCAGATCGGGCCGGATCAGGAACGGCACGACGATCATCGCGGCCGTGAACAGTACGCCCACGAGTGCGGTCCAGAGCGGAATAAATAGGAACGCAATCAGGATGTGAAAGAAACATTTCCACGTCCAGCGGATCACCATGCGGGGCGAGGCCGGCATATCGCGCGTGACCGCCGACACGACCAACCCCATCGACGCGAGGGCAATGCCCAACACCAGCGACCCACCCACGCCCGCGAACCAGTACCATTGCGGCAATACTCGAAATGCTTGTTGTTTTTCGGCAACGAGGTATCCCATGAGAACGAGAAACGGCGGAAACAATGCCACGAGTCCCAGCATGAGGTAATAGGCCGCCGCTTTCATGTTGCCGTAGCGTTTCATGTCCCACTCCTGGTGCGTCGCCGCTTTGCTTGCCGCCGCCAGGTAGCGATTGACGGCCCGGCCGAGTACCCAGAACGGCAGCACAAACGCCGGCAACGCGATCAAGGCTCCGCCATAGCGAAAGATGGACTCATCGCCGCCGCCCGCCACTCCGGCGCCCGCCGACACCAGACAGTACATCGCCAGCGGCACAAAGATCACCGCCAGCACGGATGCCAGTGCCAGGCCGACGGACGGGAGCAAAACGTGCTTGGGGTGCAGCGCGGCGAAAATGATCTGCAGCCAGCCGACCGGTTTCAGGTCTTTGACGCCGGCGCGTCGACGCGCCAGTTCGCGGTCGATCTCATACTGCCGTTCAAGCGTGCTCTTCTTCGACCGGCCTTTTTTCGCACGAATCCGATTCCAGCCGCAGTCCGCGCAGGTTGCGGCGCCGGGCGGCAAGGGCTTGTTGCACCAGGGACACTCGCGCTCGACATGTACTACCGGCTTAGACTTTTGGGCCGGCGCCTCCTCATCCGCCAACCGGTAAACCGACTCGGCCTCTTCCTGTTTCGATTCGGCGACCACCTCGAATCCTTCCGTCTCGACATCCGCAGCAACTTCACCGGCATGCACCGGCACAATCGCCCCGCATGCCGGACAGGAGACGCTTTGAGTTTCACCCGTTGCTACAGCGACAATCGACTGCCCGCACTTGCAGATAATTGGATTCATCAGTTGGCTGGCCTCGCGACAGAAGGCGTTCTTACGGAATTACGCCGCTCCAGCACAGATTTTTGCGGAATTACAGAGCCAGGTGGTCGTTGCAGCCACGAGAAATGGGCCGAGCAAGATGCGTGGAACGCTGCACGGATTCAGGGCCCGACCAACTCTCCGATTTATGTCACTCGCTGCTTGACTTCGAATTTCTTGCCGTCGCCCCAAACTTCGACCCACGGTTCCGAGTCCGCGAAGGTCCAGACCAAAAGCGGCCGCTCGACCAGTTCGACCCAATCGCCGTCCGGCCACGGGAAATGCCAGCCGCCCAGAACGGCGTGAGCCGTCAGCGACCGGCCATAAAGCGGGCACAGTTCCTGATAGCTTCGCAAATACTTTTCAACGGGTTTCTTGTCCTTAAAGTTGTTGTTGTAGCCCCACTCCGGCTTCCACTTGTTCGCTTTCAGCCAGGTCTTGATGGCTGGCGAGCCGAGCAGAAACACGGCTTCGATGGGCGGCATCGACCGGCCTGGATGCGCAAAAAGCGCTGTCGCTCCGCGCTTCACCGAGAATTTCGCTTTCCGATCATGCACCGCGACGCCGCCGCCGTCGTCATCCGTGTAGACGCTCAAAACTCCAGCCGGCGGACCGATTTTGTGGCCGTAGCGATGAAGTACTTCCTCGTACCAGAAGCAATTGATGGAAAGCCAATGACGCAAGTTCTTATTGGGGGCCGGCACGATGCCGGGTCCGCCCCAGGACGCGCCGATATCGCCCTTGTAGCCGGTCGCGCGCAACCAAACGCACGGCCTCGCCAGGCGGTTTCCCTCATCGCGAAGTTCGTCAGGAGTCATCGTCGCCTCCACGCGTGATGAAACAAGCTCCGAGTATTTGCATTTCCATCGTCGCATCATACGCTGTATCGGCAATGTGCATCCAGCAGAATCCAGAGCCTTGTTGCCTGTCTTGGAGTATCGGCCGTGACTACCATCCTGTTGACTACCGTACTAATGTCGGCCGCCGCCGAGCCTGCTTCGGCGCCGGAGACGATCTGGATTGAGGCCGAGCATCTCGAAGGCGTCCGCGGCTATTGCTGGCCGATGGGCCGGCCGGAAATGAAAAAGACCGCCGGCCACTGGGCGCTGTCGGGACCGGGCTGGGCGGCCGAATGGAACCAGGGCGGCGAAAGCGGCTTCCTGTCGATTGCCTGCGGCGGCGACGATGCCAAGGCTGTTGCCACGAAACAGTTCGAGATACCGGCCGACGGGAAGTACCTCGTGTGGGTCCGTTACGGCGACTGGCGCGAAAAGAGCGAGCGGCTTCAAATCCACATCGAGCAGGGGAGCAAGCCGTGGGAGGGCCGGTATGGCGAACGCGCCGTAGTCGAGGAGGACAACGAGGCAAAACTCTACTGGAACTGGGCGTTCGCGTGGGATGTTCGCGAAGCCGAACTGAAAAAGGGACCGGCCAAGTTGTCGCTGGTTTCGAGTACGAAGGACCCGGAGCCGCGACAGGTCGACGTGATCGTGCTGACGACCGACGCGAGCTATCGGCCGCGGATCAAGGATCGGCCCCGAAATCCGGCGTGGGACGTGCTCCAGGATTATCGTCGCAGCGGCATCGGCGACCTCGAACCACTCGCCCGCCGCAAGCCGGAACCCACGCCGCCAGACGCATGGAAACTGCGAACGTTCAAGGATCGCGGTTTCTTGTACCTGTGGAACATGAACCCGCAACAGGCCGAACAGTCGTGGCTGAGCGGCAAACCGCAAACGGTGAAATACCCATATCAGATTGCCGACGAAGCGGTCCGAAAAGCGTTCGAGACCAAATACGCGGGAAAGGACGATGTGCCGATTTTCGGCGACCCGCGCATCGTACCGACGTTTCACGGCGTGGGGCCGATTATTTTTGCGGTCGATGCGAAAACCAACGAATTGACGGAAGCCGGCAAACGCTTTTCGGCATGGCTCGATGCCAATCCGAAGCGGCAATGGGCCGGCATGATGAATTACGCGGGCGAAAAACCGATCGGCGACCGCGGCATTGCAGCGTTTCAAAAGCACCGCGACCGATATGTCGGTTCGATTGCCGGCGAAAGCCTCGGCTACTTTTACATCGACTCGAAAAAAATGCAGGCCGCGACGGCAAACGTCGCTACCCGCCGGCAACTGGCCGAGGCGATTTCAACCCTGGCCATCGAAGCCAACCGCGAAAAGTACCGCAAGGTTTACGGCAAGGACCTCGACGCCAATGCCTTCGATGATGTGATTTCGTGCCTGTCGGTCGGCAACATTCTTTATGCGCCGCTGTTGAGCCAGTGGGGTTGCCGCACGCTGGGCTACGAATCGGCGGCGGCGACGTCGAGCGTGCTCAACATGCGCTGGGCGTTCATGCGCGGCCTGGCCCGGCAAGGCGGGCACACGACCGCGACCTACCGCAGCTGCAACTTCGGCGATTCCGCCACGATCTTCAGCAACACACAAAGCTACCACACGCCGCAAAACATCCTCGACAACTACTACAGCGTGTACTCGGGCGCCGGCATGACCTGGTACAAGTTTGACATCTGGTACCAATTCATGGCCGGTTCATCGATGTTCTACCACGAACAGGGCTTCGACGAATTCTGGCAACCCGGCGGCACCACGGCCGCCGGCCTGCACGATGTGCAGCTTTCTCCCAAGGGCAAACTGGTCGATCGCTTTCTGCGGACCACGGCGAAAGATTTCGATCGCGGATCGCCCTACACGCCCGTCGCGTTCCTGGTCGATTATGCTCATGGCTGGGAGCCGGCGCCGTATTGGCCGAACTCGTTCAAGAACATCCACGAGAATCCGAATCGGTTCCTTTACGGGACGCACGAGAAGATGCTCGAGGAGTATTTCTGGACCGCGTTCTACCCCATCGGTCCCGAGTCGGAAAAACCGATGACCGGCACGAACGAAGTTTTTCTGCCCGGCGTATTTGGCGACATCTTCGACGTGATCGCCGCCTACCCGGACGTGAAACGGTGGACGACGATTGATGCCTATCCTGTCGTCATCGTGGCCGGCGAGATCGAATTGACGGCAGCCGAGGGCAAGCGCTTGGCCGACTATGTCGAAAAGGGCGGCACGCTGTTCGTCGCCGACGGACATCTCACGGGCCCCGGCGTCGCCGAGTTGAAACTGCCGAGCGCGGCGCCGCAAGCAGAGGCCATGGGATTTCGATGGTTGAACGCGAACCAAGACGAAGTTTCCGGACGATTTCGATTTCGGCCGATTGACGGCGGGCGAGCACTGGCCACAACCGCCGACGGCAAAGTTTTTTGCGCGGCGTTCGATCGCGGCCAAGGCCGGCTTATTTATCTTTCCGTGCCACATGGACTCACGATCGGCAAACAAGCACATCCCGTGCTGCCGAGATTGTTCGCACACCTCACCCGCGGCCTGATGCCGGTCGAAGTTCGCGGCGACGTGCAATGGCTGGTGAACCGCACGAATGCCGGCTGGATGGTGACGCTGATCAACCCCGCCGGGCAGATCAAGCCGCAACAGGGCATCACGCCGACGGACTACCGCGAGAATCGGCAAGTGACGATCGCCGCGCGAGTGCCGGTGAAGAGTGCGGTCGATCGGTTGCTGCCCGATCAACCGCTAACCTTGAAACAAAACAGAATCACCCTGGAAGTCCCGGCCGGGGCGGTGCGGATTGTGGAAATCAAATGATGCATCGCCACCGCCTACTTGAGGAACCACGCGGCCACGTCCTCCGCTTTCGCCTGTCGATTCTCGCGGCGAAGCTTGGCATCCGCTCCGGCGGCTTTGTAGGCAGCCTTCGTCCAGTGGCCAGAACTGGTGCCGGCATGGTGGTGCAAGAACATTTCGCCTGGAGCGCATAGGGCGGCGAACGCGCCGAGACCGCCATACTTCACTCCGCCCGGCAACATCATCGGATCGTCGGTCTTGTCGATGCGATCGAATCGGAACTGGTTCAAATCGGCTGCGACTTTGTCAACCGCGTCGCCGCAGATCGCCTTGGCTAGAACAACCGCCGGGCCCATACTCTCCCAGCCGACGAGATAGACCTTTTCGGCGCCGATTACATGTTTGGCCAGCGCGACGGAACACACGATGTCGCGAACCTGCTCCGCTAGCAGCGGGCGATTGTAGCCAAAAGTGTATCCAGCGTAACGCGCATCGATTTTTCGCGGGTCACCGGCCTGTTCGCCGACTTGCAGAACATCCGGCGCCATGATCGAAATCCTGGCGTCGTAAAATGCCTGTGCTGCCGGAACGAGCTTTTCATTCTCAAACAAACTCGCTTTGCCCTTCGGATGAATCCAGATGGCAATGGTGCGGCTGGGCTTGGGAGGGACGATGCCGCACGAAGGGATACGATCGCCTTCGCCCTTGTGGCCGAAGATTGCTTTGTGGTAGGCATATTCGCCGATCTTGCCGGCCTTCGGACCCTGATGCAGCGCCACTTCATCCTTCGATGGATAATGTCCGGCCATGACTCGGAGCGCGGTGCCAATCACTTTGCGAAACTCCGCCAGACCGGCCGCGTCTTTTGGCAGCAGTGCGTCGATCTGCTTGTCTGACGCCTCCGCCATCAACTGACGCAGTCGCGCCGCATCGACAAAATCTTTCGGCATCGGATGCTCGGCGTCGAAGACCGACAGTTCCTTTGGCGGCACGGGCACAAACGGCTTCTCGCTGATCGGCCCCTTCAAACCGAGTTTGAGGTGCTCGTTCATCCAGTTGTACATTAACTCGCGGCTCACCTGGTTGTAGTTGTGGCCAAATTGCAGGTACGCTTTCGCCATGACATCGCTTTCGTTCCCGACCAGCCGATAGAGGGTCTTCAGTTCGGGCAGCCCCTTGGTTTCAATTTCTTCAGTCCAGTCCTTGGCGGCGACCATGCCCAGCGGCTTCGGTGCGAAGAGTCCGGCGATTTCGACGTTGCCCGTGCCGATGCGGAGATACGAGCAGTTTTCGCAGACGCAGCCGCCCTGCATGCCGGTCGAAACCATCACTGCCGGGAACGCCACGGCCGGGCGATCGTCGATGGCGCACAGCATGAACGTCTGTGTGCCCCCGCCGGAGGCGCCGGTCATCCCGACTCGACTCGGGTCCACGTCCGGCAGGCTCGTGATGAAGTCATAAGCGCGAATCGAGTTCCACGTTTGCAGCCCCATGGCGCTTTGCAACCGAAGCTCACCCCGGGCGTCCGCGAAACCGGCCGCGTGACCGATCGGCTTGCTGTCGGCGACGCCAACCATGTCGTAAACGAACACCACGCACCCCAGGCGCGCGAGCATGGCGGGCAACGCTTGCAAGGGATACCGGCCGGATTCCATCGTCCCTTCGCCCTTGTCGGCGATATCCTGCTTCGCCTTGTTAACGCCCGCGTCGTGCAATCGTCCGTTCGCCCAGTGCCCGTGCGCGAACAGCACACCGGGCAATTTACCCTCCTTGCCCTTGGGCCGATACAGGTTCCCGGAAACGTAATGTCCGGGCATGCTGGCGAAGAAGACCTTCTCGATCGTGTACTCGTCGCGGTCGATCTTGCCGTGAATCACCGGATGGAGAGGCGTCTTTTCGGGCAGCGGCCACAACCCGGTCGCCACGAGCAATTGCTCCCGCACTTCCTGCCGGCGCTTCGCCCATTCTTCTTTTGTCGCCGGTGGTTTGAACGGGAAGTAGCTGTTGAGCGTAACCGGCGGGCCGAGGCGGGCGTCGTCCGACTTCTGATCCGCTGGCCGCACGCGAGTGTGTTCGTCGGCGAAGGCGGCGGCGGGCAGCAGCAACAATGCAGCAGCGAAAATGCGATGCATGGGAAATCTCCAGTTGCAGATCACGCAGCGATGAGCCGCCAGCATATTCCGACCGCCGCACGAGGTCAACCGGCGAATGCGCGGAGTAGTGTGGCTTCGTGTCCTGATTTGAGTACGACTGGCATTTGCAGTGGCTGGGTGCATTCCAGGCGCTGCTGGTGGCGCGCCGCGCCGGCGTGGGGCGGCACGCGATCCCCCGGCGGTTTTCCAATTCCCGTCGCCAAAACCGGCTAAAATCAAGGCATGGATACGCACGATTTGGTTGTCGGCATCACCGGCGCCAGCGGGGCTCCGTACGGCGTACGGCTTTTGGAAGTGCTCCTGAGCGCCGGTCGCACGGTCCATGTTTCCTTGAGTCCCGCCGCCGTCCAGGTGTTGCACCAGGAAACGGGACGAACGGTTTCGCTGGATCGATTCGACGCCAAGGCCCTTTTAGGGCCGGCGGCCGAACGCGTTGCCGGATCGCTGGCGAAGTTGAAGTACTGGCGCTTTGATGACTTCTCAGCGGGCATCGCCAGCGGATCGTTTCTTACCACCGGCATGGTCGTATGCCCGTGCAGCATGGGGACCGTGGCCGCTATTGCCAACGGTTTATCGCAAAACCTGATTCAGCGCGCGGCCGACGTTCATCTCAAGGAGCGGCGAAAGCTGATCCTGGTGCCGCGTGAGACACCGTTGGGACTTGTGCAATTGAGGAACCTGACGGCCTGTGCCGAAGCCGGCGCCGTGGTGCTGCCGGCAATGCCCGCGTTTTACACCAAGCCGCGCGCTGTGGACGACATCATTGATTTTGTGGTCGGCCGCATTTGCGATCAGCTTGGCGTTGAGCATCAATTGTTGAAGCGGTGGGGCGAAGATCCGAAGCAGGGAGTTTGATTTTCCAACACCAGAGCTTGTTACGTGAAGATGGTCGCATCTCCCTGCTTTGGCGCGGTATCATGGCGCAATCTAAAGCTCGCAGAGCATCGTCGGAATTGCGGGATGTTCTCGCAGGGGGTTTGCACCATGCGTCGGCGTTCAATGGCTTCCGGCCTCGTCATCTTGCTCTTTGCAGGAATCGCACTTGCCCAGCCGAAGGAGGCCGACCTCGCGGCCAAAGCGCACTCCATACTGAAGGCAAATTGCTACCGCTGCCACGGGCAGGACGGCGTTTTCGAAGGCGGCATGAACTACATCCTGGACCCGGTGAAACTCATCGCACGTAAGAAGATCGTTCCCGGCAAACCCAATGAGTCGCCGTTGTTGCTTCGCATCGAAAAAGGCACGATGCCGCCGGCCGGCGAAGAACCGCGACCGACCGCAGCCGACAAGGCGATTCTGAAAGAATGGATCGCTTCCGGCGCGCCGCCCGCGGCGCCTTCGGCTGCCAGGACGACGATCGAAGCTTCAGCCGTATCGCGATGGATTCTGTCGGACCTCGACACGATCGATCGACGAAGCCGGCGTTTTGTGCGCTACTTTTCGCTGGTGCCGCTGTACAACCAGGGTCTCGGCGACGACGAATTGCAGACATATCGAAACGCCTTGAGCAAGCTGATCAACAGCCTCTCCTGGCATCCGAAGATCACGATCCCGCATGCTGTCGATCCGCAAAAAACGCTGCTGCGGATCGACCTTCGCTGGTACATGTGGGACGCCACGCTGTGGAATCGGCTGCTGGCCGAGTATCCGTACGGCGTGCTCGACGATTCTCCATTGTCCAGGGCCATCGCCGTTGGAACCGCGACGAAAGTGCCGCTGGTTCGGGCCGACTGGTTCGTCGCGACTGCATGCCGGCCGCCGCTCTATTACGATCTGCTGCAAGTTCCGAACAACCAGCCGGAATTGGAACGCCAGTTGCGCGTGGATGCGGTCGTGAATATTCAACAGGAGCGCGTCGTCCGGCTCGGCTTTAACGGTTCGGGCATTTCGAAAAACAATCGCATTCTCGAACGGCACGATTCGATCCACGGCGCGTACTGGCGAACGTACGACTTCGACGCGGTCCCGCAAAATCTTGTCGAACGCGGACAGTTGCTGCCGGATCGGCGCAATATCTTCGCCTATCCGCTCGGGCCATTCACCAACACCGGCAGCGACCCGTTTCAGCACATCGGCGGCGAAGCGATCTTCAGCTTGCCGAACGGTCTGCACGGATTCATGCTCGCGAACGCAGCCGGCATCCGCATCGACAAAGGGCCGATCGCCATCGTCAGCGACCCGAAGCGGCCCGATC
>Ga0073934_10011698_pt1 | contig 10535 bp, 8 predicted proteins | sample LarsenN4metaG_FD_76834 | JGI IMG/M metagenome (GOLD analysis project Ga0073934, IMG submission 76834) | Hot spring sediment bacterial and archeal communities from British Columbia, Canada, to study Microbial Dark Matter (Phase II) - Larsen... ... | reverse complement strand
CGCACCGCGCGTTCGCGCAGCTCCTCGGGATACTTCTGCGGCTTACGCCGCTGCTTGGGACCTGCCATGACTCCATCCTCGCTTCCAAGCTATGGAGTCTCCGGGGATCCCAGTCCGATTCAAACTCCTGGAAGCGCTCTTCGCGCACATGTACACGCCCGCAAACACACTGCAACACGAGTGGCGAGAGGGAGACCTCATCCTCTGGGACAACCTCGCGTGCCAGCATGCCCGGCCCGACGTCAAGATCGAGGGGACAGCGCGGACACTGCGCAAGGTCGGCTGGCCGCTGCCCTTGCAGGCGAAGGAACAGGTCGTCGCTTCCTACCGGCTCATCAGCTGATGGAAGCGAGAGCGCTCGAGGGCAAGGTCGCCATCGTGACGGGCGCGGGATCGAGCGGGCCCGGTGTCGGTACGGGCAAGGCGACGTCCGTGCTCTTCGCACGGCACGGCGCGCGTGTCGTGCTCGTCGACATGTTCGAGGATCGCGCCAAGGAAACGCTCGCGATGATCGAGCACGAGGGCGGCGACGCGACGATCGTCACCGCCGACCTGCGCGAGATCACGGCGTGCAACGACGTTGTCGACGAGGCGGTCGCGCGCTACGGCACCGTCGACATCGTCGTGAACAACGCCGCGATCTCGTCGTCTACCAGCATCCTGGAGACGACGCCCGAGCTCTACCACGAAGTCGTCGCCGTGAACCTCACGGCGCCGTTCTTCCTAACGAAAGCGGTGATACCGGTCATGATCGAGGCGGGCGGAGGCTCGATCGTCAACATCACGTCGATCGCGGCCCTGCGCGGTCAGGGCGGGCGCGGCCGAACCGCGTACTCCGCGTCGAAGGCCGGACTCTACGGGTTGATGGTCGACGTGGCCGACGCGTTCGGCAGCCAGGGCATCCGCATCAACGCTATCGCGCCCGGCATCATCGACACGCCCATGCGAAACGCGACGATGGTCCAGGCCGGCGTCGACCCCAAGCAGATCGACCTCTCTTCGAAGACGTCCTTGGGTATCGAAGGCGACGCGTGGGACATCGCGCGCGCCGCGCTGTTCCTTGCCGGGCCCGACGCGCGTTACCTCACCGGTGTGCTCCTGCCCGTCGACGGCGGCAGTACGGCCCGTTCACACTGACTTCGCCGCCGATGCCCCCAGGTACCGACCGACGACCGCCAGGGTTGGCCGCGTTCCTTGATCGCGTCCTCCGTCGAGACGACGCCGCCGCGCACCAGGCCCTCCATGGCGTGCGGAGTGAGCGTCTTCTTCCCTTGCATACGACCCGTCACGGCGGTCCTTTGTGCGAGTGCACGGCGGGTTGCACACCCAGGTACGCGTGCTCGAGTCGCTCGGACTCAGCGGCGAGTTCACCCGCGGCACCGCTCAATACGACACTCCCCCGGTTGAGGACCGAAGCGAAGTCCGCGACCTGCAGCGCGACATGTATGTACTGCTCAACGAAGAGAACGGCGCACTTGTTGTCGGTCGCGACCTTACGTATCGCCGCGAACAAGCGCTCGACGATCACCGGCGCCAGGCCCATGCTCAACTCGTCGACGAGTAGCACCTTCGGGCGTTGGATCAAGGCTCGGGCCATGGCCAGCATCTGCTGTTCTCCACCCGATAGCGCGCCGACGAGGAGTTCCCGGCGCATCTCGAGCGCGGGAAACAGCTCGAACATCGAACGCAGCGCCTCGGCGTCGTGACGCGCGGGGACGCGCAGGTTCTCCTCCACAGTGAGCGTCTTGAACAGCTCACGGTTGTCGGGAACGAGCACGATCCCGGCTCCACTCGCCTCCGTCGCTCGCCCCGTTCGTACGCGGGTCCCGTCGACCGCGATGGTGCCGTCCTGCGCCGGAAGCAGCCCGGCGAGGGTCAGCAGCAACGTCGTCTTGCCGGCGCCGTTCGGGCCGAGGATCGCATGCATCGTGCCGGCTTCGACCGCGAGGTCGACATCCCGAAAGGCCGTGATCGTTCCCCGGCCTCCCGTCAGGCCCGCGCACTCGAGTCGCGCGCTCATGTCGTTGCCGGCGCCGCGTCGTCCATCGCGGTGTGCAGTGTGCCCATGTACGCGGCGGCGAAGGCCCGGTCGGCGCGAATCGCGGGGGCGTCGCCTTGCGCGATCAGCTCGCCGAAGTCGAGTACGTAGATGTAGTCGCACACACTCAGCACCAGACCGATGTCGTGGTCGACGAGGAGCACTCCCTTCCCGGCCGCCGCGATGTCGCGGATGCGTTCCCCGAGCCGCCGAGTATCGGTCGGATCGAGACCGGCCGCCGGTTCGTCGAGCAACAGCACCGACGGGTTGCACGCGTAGGCACGCGCGATCGATACGAGTTGGCGCTCGCCCTGGCTGAGTTCTTCCGCTTTCCGCTCGGCGAGCGCACCGAGCCCGACCCGCTCGAGCGCGGTCACCACCTGGCGGTGGCGGTGCGTTCGTGTCGTACTGAAGAGTGCCGCGCTGACGTTCTCCTCGACAGTGAGATCTTCGTACAGTTCGAGTGCCTGGAAGGTGCGCGCGAGCCCTCGCCGCACGCGCGTGTGAGGCGCGAGGCGGTCGATGCGTTCACCGTTCAGGGCCACGGTGCCCTCGGCGCGCGTGAAGCCGGTCACGGCATCGATCAGGCTCGTCTTTCCCGCGCCGTTGGGACCGATGAGCCCGACGACCCGCCCGGCGTCGACACGCAGTGACACGTCGGATACGGCCACGACTCCGCCGTGCCGGACGGTGAGGTGTTCGACCGCGAGCGACGCGACATTACCGAGCGTCGCCACAGCAACCGAAGGCGTAGCCGCAGTCTGCGCCGGCACCGATGGTGCCGGCGCGGTGCGGAGGGGCCGGAAGACGCGGTAGCGGCGGAGACGCCGCGCGATTTGATGAAGGCCCGCGGCGAGCCCCTCAGGCCATTGGATCAACGTCACGATCACGGCGAGACCGCTGAGCACGACGAACCAGCGGCCGAGGTCGACCCAGCGATCCATCGCGAGAAACACGATGCCCGAGGTGGCCATGACGCCCGCGAGTATCCCGCCCGAGACCGACGTGATGCCGGCGAGGTACGCGGTCGACAACAACGCGAGCCCGCCGAGCGCCGTGAACGACGTGAACGTCACGACCCCCTGGCGGTACGCGAGGAGACTCCCGCCGATCCCGGCGATGAACGACGCCAACGCAAAGCTCGCGATCTTCACCTGCACGACGTTGACACCGATGCCGGCCGCCGATCGCTCGTTCGCTCGCACCGCCAGCATCGCCGAGCCGAAGGCGCTCGTGCGCAGCCGGGCCACTCCCCACGCGCTTGCGACCAGCGCGAACAGGCACAGCAGCCCGAACTCCATCCGCGGGAAGGCCTTGCCGGTGCCGATCCCGAGGTCGAAGCCGAACAGCTCCGGTTGGTCGATCTGCGCCCCGCGCGGCTTCACGAACTGACCGTTTCGGAACCAGACGGCCTCGATCGAATACGCGAGGGCGAGGGTCACGACGCCGAGCGTCATGCCTCGGAGCCGCAACGCCGGGAGTCCAACGATGACGCCCACTCCGGCCGTGATGAGACCCGCGAGCAGCGGCGCGAATGGGAACGGCACGCCCCAGCTCTGCGTGATTCCCGATAGGGCGAAGCCGCCCACGCCGGCCAAGGTGAGCTGCGCGAGTGAGACCTGGCCCGCGTAGCCGGTGACGACGACCAACGACAACGTGATGACTGCGGCGATGAACGTGCTGATCACTGCCGCGCGCCACGTGCCTTCGGTGAGTGCGAGGGCGAGCACGCCGGCCGTCGTTCCCAGCAACGCGGGCACGAGGAACGTGTGGGGTCGGGGCGCGTGCCCGAGCCGCTCGCGCACGAAGCCGCCGCGCGTGCGGATCGACCGCCCGACGAGGAGGAGGGCAACGAGGATCACGATCAGCGGCACCAGTTCGGGCGAACCGCTGTCCGGGAACCACGAGTTTGTGAGGGCGAGTGACGACGCCTCCGACTGGAGCATCCCGATCGCGATTCCTGCAATGACCGTCGGGACGAGATACTCGAACCGGCCCACGACCGCGGCCGCGAGCGCCGGTACGACTGCGAGCGCGTAGGCCGTCGGCGTCAGCGGAGCGATCGGCGAGATCATGATGCCGGCGGCGCCCGCGACGACCGCGCTGATAATCCAGTTGAAGAGCGCGATCCGTTCCGGCGATACGCCGCTCACCAACGCGCCCGTCTGCGTTTCCGCCACCGCCCTCGTCAACAACCCGAACCGGGTCCACCGGAAGAGCGCGGTCAGCGCGATCGTGATCCCGACGATGGAAACCGCGAGATAGAAGCGATCCGACAGCAGCGCGACCGATCCCCACTCCCACCGATCGGCGGGGAAGATGTCTTCGACGGTCACCGGCGTGTCGCCGACGCGGTTCACGATCACGCCTTGGATCACGACGAGCACACCTAGCGAAGCGCCGGTGCGTGCCAGCGGCGGCGCGTAGCGCAGGTATCGGAAGACCAGCACGTACAGCAGCGCGCCCAGGACCGCCGCGATCGCGAGCGAGATCAGGGCCGCAGGCACGAAGCCCAAGCTCGTCCCGAGGTCGACGGTCTTGGGAAAGCCCGGTACGAGGACGAGGAGCTCGCCCTCACGCATCCAGGCGTACGTGTAGGAGGTGTAGAGCGCCAGCGTGCCGGTGGCGAAGTTGATTACGCCGGAACTTCGGTACGTGAGCACGAGCGCGACGGCCAACGCCGCGTACACCCCGCCGTTGCCGAGACCAAACAGCAACGAGGTGACGTGGTCCATCAGATGCGATCCGCCGCAAGCCTACGACCCGCCGGACGCGGCTCAGTCCGGGATCGGTTCGTCGTTGACGACCGCGTAGCTCACCGGGTTCCCTTCGGCGTCGAGGGTGGCCGAGATCGTGCTGACCGCACAGACCGCGGGTGCCTCCGGGTTGGCGTTGCCGTTGCACCGAAACTTTCGGCCACCCGTGCCGGGCAGGACCTCGTTCGGCATCGCTCGCATCGCGGCGATAACTGACTCCGGCGTGACGTCGCCTTCCAATCCCTGGGTCCCGATACTGAGCGCGGCAACGGCCGAATAGACGGCGAGCGGGGTTGCGGCCTCGGGGTCGACGTCCGCGCCGTATGTCTCGAGCACCGCTTGGTACTGCTGCATCGACGGGTCCGAGTCGTCGCCGATGGGCGCGTTCGCGGCGATGACCATGCCTTCGAGCACGTCGCCTGGGATCGCGTCACGCATGGCGTCGGTGACGCAGTGCGAGATCGTGACGATCGTGCCATCGAAGCCGGCCGAGATGAGTCCGTTGATCGCCGGGATGCAGAACGCGTCGTGACCCACGATCATGACGACCCCGTCGGGGTTTTCCGACACGACCTGCTGTGCCTGCGGTGTCATGTCGGGCGCCCCGAGGTCGGCGGGAACGACCTGCAGTTCAATGCCGGCGTCTTCGTACAGGCCCGGCGTGTCACCGCCGAACGAATCGGTCGCGATGGGGAGGTTGACAACGATGACGGACACCTTGTCGACCCCAAGGTCCTGGGCAACCCCGAGGGGGAGACTCACGGTGAGCGACTCGGAATCCTGCATGACGAACGACGACGCGTCATCCTCGGCGATCTCGGCATTGGTCAGGGAGTAGTTGAAGAAGGGAATACCAGCGTCGTGCAGCACGACCCAACTCGACTCGATGACGCCGCTCGCGCCGGTCACGACGGCGACGACGCCGTCGGCGATCATCTGGTTCGCGCAGTCCGTGGCCTTCGCCGGGTCGAGGTCGTCGACACACACGACCAACTCGATCTCGTGACCACCGAGGCCGCCCAGGTATTCGTTGGCCCACTGCACCGTGGCCTCCGCCGCCGGTTGTTCTTCGCCGGCCGTGTCGGAACACTCGGGGCAGTCACCGCCGTCGGTGATGAAGCCGACCTTGACCGGCGCCTTCGTCGCGGGATTCGGTTCTCCGAGCGGGTCGCCACTCGCCGCCGCCGTCGTGTCGGTCGACTCGGTTACCGGCTCGGTCGCTTCGGATTCGGCATCGCTGTCGTCGCCGCCGCCGCACGCCGCGGCGCCGAACATGAGCACCGCTACGAAACTCGCGCAGAGAACACGCGCGGCTCGCCCACCCGTCGAACGCTTCATTCGCGATGTCCTCCCCCCCGGCCGGGCGATTGCGGCACCCGAGAATCCGTCAGTAGGCTGTCAACTTATTCGCCGGGCCGCGACCATGCAAGGCACCCGGATCTTCCGCAGGCCCACACTTCACGGAGGTTCTGCATGCTGCCCGAAGACGTGCAACCCATCTCGGTCGACGACCACGTCGTGGAACCGCCGCATGTCTTCGTCGACCACATCGAGCCTCGGTTCCGAGACCGCGCGCCTCGCGTCGTCGACCGTGACGGCGTCGAGGGCTGGTTGTGGGAAGACCGCTTCTACGCGCACAGCTTCCAGGGCAACGCCGCGACGCGAAAGTTCCGCGAAGGCGAATCCGGACGCGGTGCCGATCTCGCCGCTCGCCGCTACGAGGACATGATCGCCGCCGCGTACGACGTACACGAGCGCGTACAGGCGATGGACGAAGACGGAGTCTGGGCCGAACTGCTGTTCCCCACGTTCCCTCGCTTCGGCGGCACCCGATTCCTCGACGCAGTCGACAAGGACCTCGCGCTCGCCACGGTCCGCGCGTGGAACAACTGGATGCTCGACGAATGGTGCGCCGCGTATCCGCAGCGTTTCATCCCGCAGACGCTCGTCCCGCTGTGGGACGTGCCGGCGGCCGTCGCCGAGATCGAGCGCTGCGCCGCCAAGGGATCGCGCGCGGTGCTCTTCACCGAGAACCCGCACCCGCTCGGCCTGCCGTCATTCCCCACCGGGCACTGGCGACCGATCTTCGAAGCGTGCAACGACACCGGCCTCCCGCTGTCGATGCACATCGGAACGTCCTCGACGCTCCTCAGCCCCTCTCCCGATGCCACGCCGTCCGTCGGCATCGCGCTCTGCGGGGTCAACTCGATGAGCGCGCTCGGCGATCTGATCTACAGCGGAATGTTCAACGGCCTGCCGAATTGCCGGGTCGCGCTGTCCGAAGGCGGCGCGGGCTGGGTTCCGTACGTGCTGGAACGGCTCGACTACACCTGGCACCGCAGCCGCTACGAAGGACTGCGCAACACCGAACCGCCGTCCGACGTGTTCGCGCAGCACGTGTGGGTGTGCATCATCTCCGACCGCTACGCGGTTCGGAATCGAGACCTGATCGGCGTCGAGAAGATCATGTGGGAAGCCGACTTCCCGCACAACGACTCGAACTGGCCGAACAGCCGCAAGATCCTGGCCGAGGCGATGCTCGACGTCCCCGACGAGGAGGCGCGCCGCATCGCTGAGCTCAACGCGCGCGATCTCTACCGGTTCCCACGGCCCTGATCTAGAGGTCACGACAGCATGGCATCGCACGGCATCAAGGACCGGGTCGCGATCGTCGGCATGGGGTGCACGCCCTTCACCAAGCACTGGGACAAAGGCACCGACGATCTCCTCATCGACGCGGCGCATGATGCCTTTGCGTCGGCCGGCGTCGACAAGCACACGATCGACGCGTACTGGCTCGGCACCGCGAGCTCGGGCGCGAGCGGTATGGCCCTGGCCCGCCCGCTCCAGCTGCGCGGCAAGCCGGTGAGCAGGGTCGAGAACTTCTGCGCGACCGGCGGTGAGGCGTTGCGCAACGCCGCGTATGCGGTCGCGAGCGGCGCGTACGACATCGTGATGGCGATCGGAGTCGAGAAGGTGAAGGACTCCGGCTGGCAGGGCCTCGCCGGGGAGGGGCGGCCGCCGAGCGACGGCACGGCCCGTACGCTGACAGCCGCGGCGATGTACGCGATGTGCGCACCCGCCTACGGCAAGAAATACGGTCTGAGCGACGAGCCGATGCGTGAAGTGTTGGCTCACATCGCGCAGAAGAACCACTACAACGGTGCCCGCAACCCGCGCGCGCAGTTCCGGCGCGAGGTGTCGATCGAAACCATCTGCAACGCGCCGCTCATGGCCGGCGGCCTCGGCGTGTACGACGGCTCGGGCGTCGCCGACGGTTCAGCGGCCGCGGTGCTCGTGCGGGCTGAAGACGCGCACCGCTACACCGACAAGCCGCTGTACATCAAGGGACTGTCGTTCGTCGCCGGGAATTGTTCCGGCAACGCCGATCCGGCGTACGACTACACGTGGTTCCCCGAGATTCACCAAGCCGCACAGGACGCGTACGCGCAGGCGGGTGTGACCAACCCGCGCGGTGAGATCGCGATGGCCGAAGTGCACGACTGCTTCACGCCCGCGGAGTTGTTGATCTACGAAGATCTCGGGTTCGCCGACGGCGGCACGGCGTGGAAGGAAGTGCTCGACGGCGCCTTCGACCTCACCGGCGATATCCCGGTCAACACCGATGGCGGCCTGAAGTCGTTCGGGCACCCGGTCGGCGCGAGCGGGCTGCGAATGGTCTTCGAGTGCTGGCTCCAGATGCGCGGCGAGTCCGGTCCAGAGCGTCAGATCGCGAGCGAAAAGCGGTGCGCTGTCGCATAACCTCGGCGGCTACCCGGGTGAGATGGTCAGCTTCGTCGGCATCTACAGCCCTGACCGAGACTGACGGCCGCTTCTTCGTTTATCCGAACGAGATCAGCCGCGCCGCGGCCTTGAAGTTGTCCGCCTCGGGTTCGAGCCAGATGCCTGCTTCCACGGCCTCGTCCACGCTCACCTCGAAGGCCTCGACGTAGTCGGCACTCCCGTTCGGGTAGAGCTCGGCGAGCGTTGCCGCGTCGAACGGCTCCGTGTGCCCGAACACGCGGCAGAAATCTGGGGTGTTCGTCGCGTCTCCGGCATTCGCCGCGAGCGGCACCTCAACGATCGGCGTGCGAACGCCACCTCGCGCGATTCCCAACTCATCGCGGACTATCTCGATGGCTTCACCCTCGCCTGTGGTCTCGACGCGTGGAAACTCGGGCGGCGCGATGCCGTCGCGCACCCACGTTTCGAGATGCGACAGCGCGGCAGCCAAGGGCGCATGCATTGCGCCGGCGTTTAGCGCTTGCGTGCAGCTGAGCAAGCCGCCGTTGGCCTGTGCGGGGTCGAGGATTGCCGCCTCGGCCGCACCATCCCCCAGATCGGTGAGTGCGTACCCGCCGGCGGAATACGAGTCCTGGTGCGACGTGCCGGCGATCTCCCATAGGCGGAAGTTGTCCGAGTCTGGTTGACGCGCGTCGGCGTAGCCGGACACGTGGAGGTCGTACTCGGTCTCGAAGGTGAACACCGGAACGTCGATATCCGTCCTGATCCGCGCGACGTCGGGAATCGTGGGATCGTCGACATCGGGGACGCGCTCACCGAGGGGCGCCGCGCCCGCGCCTCGGCTGTAGATCAGGAAACCGTCGTATACCCCCGCGAGGGGATGCACGGCATTCACGTAGGTCGTGAGGCGGCCCGCCGATTGCGACTCGCCCATCGCGATCAGTCGCTCGACGGAGAGCGCGCCGAGGGGATCGACGCCGGTGCCGTCACCACGAACCGCGACACCCGCTTGCGTGAAGATGTCGTACGCGAAGAGGTCGCCCGGATGGCTCAGCGCGCCGTAGCGCTCGGGGTCGGAGCCCACGAGTCCGCCCTCCGGGATGTCGACGCCGCCGCCCGACTGCACCGTCACGTCGCTGCCCGTCACGCCGACCGCCTGGGCGGTGACGCCAACCCACGCCGCTCCCGACCGGAACATCTGATTGTGTCCCGCGATGAACGTCGGCCCCGCGTCGACGCCGCCGGTGACGTTGAACCACTCGACGAACACGGTGCCGCTGAAATCGGAAGGATCTATCGGTCGGATGACGACGACTCGCGACTTGAATGGCGCGGTCTCGCCTTCCTCGACACTCCACTCGCCGTCGCTTTCGAATTCACCGACCTGCTCGTAGCCGACAGCTTCGCCCTCGACGAAGAACTCCTCTTTCACGTAGCCGAACGTCTCGAACTCGTACCAGGTGGCGAGCGCCTGGATTCCCTGCCCCTCCGCGGTGGGCGTGCTCACGACCGGTTGCCTCGCGAACTCCTCCGGTTGCTGCGTCGTGGACGGCGCGGCCTCGGAGCTGGTGCTGGCCGCATCGGTCGCGTCGTCGTCCGAGTTGTCGGACGAGCACGCGGTGCCCAGCATCGCTACCAGGGCGCAGACGACGACCAATACCGCAACTGAGCGGACCCTCATCGAGATCCCCCGTTACCCGTCGAACCCCTTTGGCTGGCAGCGTACTGCCAATATTCGCTTCTGTCAGTCCACTGACGTTTGCGGAATCGAAGCCGAGTTGGCCATGGGCGAGAATCGCAAAGCAATGCGAGCGCTGTAGCTCGACTCGTCGCGGCGCCAGACCGGGCGAATACGGCCTTGATCAGAGAAGTGCGTGGGCCCGGCAGGGATCGAACCTGCGACCGAGGGATTATGAGTCCCCTGCTCTGACCGCTGAGCTACGGGCCCGCGGGGTGCATTCTCGCGGAACCGTTCAGCGGGGGACGACGCGCAGGAT
>Ga0073934_10011695_pt1 | contig 10536 bp, 9 predicted proteins | sample LarsenN4metaG_FD_76834 | JGI IMG/M metagenome (GOLD analysis project Ga0073934, IMG submission 76834) | Hot spring sediment bacterial and archeal communities from British Columbia, Canada, to study Microbial Dark Matter (Phase II) - Larsen... ... | reverse complement strand
GGGCCGGAGGCCGGCATCACGCGGGATTCCATTGCGATCGACTGGGCCTGGAGGAACAAGCCGTATCGGCTGATCGACACCGCGGGCATGCGCAAAAAAGCGAAGGTGCAGGCCAAACTGGAAAAGCTCTCCGTTTCCGACACTCTGCGCGCCATCCGTTTCGCCGACGTGTGCGTGCTGGTGATGGATGCAGCCGAGGCGTTCGAGAAACAGGATCTCGCCATCGCTGATCTCGTCATCCGCGAAGGCCGGGCGCTCGTGTTCGTGTTGGCGAAATGGGACAAGATCGCCGATCCGCGCGCGCATTTTGAAGAGATGAAGCTGACGGCGAAGGAAAGCCTGCCGCAGGCGCGCGGCGCCCCGATCGTGACGGTGGCGGCGCTTTCCGGGATCGGACTCGAACGTCTGATGAAGGCTGTCGAGGAAGCGCATACTGACTGGACGGCCCGCATCAAGACAAAGGACCTCAACAACTGGCTCTACGCCACCATCGCGCGCCATCCCCCGCCCGCGGTGCGCGGCAAGCGCATCAAGCCGCGCTATATCGCGCAGATCAAGGCGCGTCCGCCCACCTTCGTGCTGATCGCCTCGCGCGCTGAGGAAATGCCGGAGAGCTACAAGCGCTACCTCATCAACGGGCTGCGCGAAGCGTTCGACCTGCACGCAGCGCCCGTGCGGCTGATTGTGAAGGCGGGCAAGAACCCGTACGCGGAGAGCGAACGCGAGTAGCGGCTTCATCGCACGCCAAAGCGAAACTCGGTGCGCGAGCGATATTCGTCGCCGGGGCGCAGGACCGTCGAGGGGAAGCGGGGCTCGTTCGGCGAATTCGGAAAGTGCTGCGGCTCGAGACAAAGGCCGGTGCGCCGCGCGAAGGGGCCGTGGGGGCCGATGAGAGAGCCCTCCAGGAAATTGCCGCTGTAGAATTGCAGGCCGGGCTCGGTGGTCCACACGTCCATGGCGCGCCCGCTCTGCGGATCGGATAGCAACGCCGCGCGGGCGAAAACGCCTGCGCGTTTGTTCAAAACGAAATTGTGGTCGTAGCCGCCGGCGAAGCGCAGCTGATCGTCGTCCGCATCGATGCGTGCGCCGATCAGTTGGCCTGAGCGAAAGTCAAACGGTGTGCCGGCGACGGTCCGCACCGCCCCGGTCGGTATCAACTCTTTGTCGACCGGCGTGTAGCGGTCCGCGTAGATCCTGAGGTGATGACCGGTGATCTCCTTTAATGCGCGGCCGCTTAGATTGAAATACGAATGGTGGGTGAGGTTGATCGGCGTCGGCTTCGTCGTCGTGGCGCGATAGTCAATGTTGAGACGATCGTCGTCGGTGAGCCGATACACGACGTCCACCGTCAATTCGCCCGGATAGCCTTCCTCGCCGTCCGCGCTGAGATAAGACAGGACAACGCCATCCGGCATTGTCTGCGCGCGCCACAAGACTTTGTCGAAGCCGACGCGGCCGCCGTGCAGGCTGTTGGCGCCCTCATTGGCGGCGAGCTTGTATTCCCGCCCGTCCAGCACGAAGCGCGCGCCGGCGATGCGGTTGGCATAGCGGCCGACGGTGGCGCCGAAGTACGGCGTGCCGGCGAGATACCGATCGAGCGTGTCGAAGCCGAGCACGATATTTTCGAGACGTCCCCGTCGATCCGGCGTGTGGAGCGCCATCAGCGTCGCGCCATAGCTCATGATCTCGGCAGAGAGACCGTTCGCATTGCTTAGCGTGAACTTCTCGACGAAGCGGCCGTCCGGCAACGGTCCTAGGGGCGAGGAGACCAATCTGTTCGAAAGCATCAGCACACCTGACCTGCGGCCCAGCCGCTCGACCAAGCCCATTGGAAATTGTAGCCGCCGAGCCAGCCGGTGACGTCGACGGCTTCGCCGATGAAGAAGAGGCCGGGGACGGCGCGCGCTTCCATGGTCTGCTGTGAGAGCGCGTCCGTATCTACGCCGCCGACGGTGACTTCGGCTTTAGCGTAACCCTCCGTGCCGTGCGGCGTCAGGGGCCAGGCTTTCAGACGGCGCGCGACGTCAAGCAGCGTGACATCCTTCAACTCAGCGAGCATCGCAACAGCAAGCGACGCACGCTCCCCCTGCCCTGGAGGGGGAGGCGGCAGGGGGAGGGGTGACGCGCTCGCCGCTTGGGTGGAGAGGCTTTTCGGTCGGACGTGACCACCCCCACCCCCAGCCCCTCCCCCCTCGAGGGGGAGTTGTCGCGCCAGTACATCCGCGAGGCGTTCGGGCAAAAGCTCTGCAAGCGCCGTTTTCAGCATCGCTTTGGGGCGTTCGCGCTTTTTGCGCACAAGCACATCTTCGTCGGCGTCCGGCAGCCAATCGATGGCGATCTCTTGCCCGGGCGTCCAGTACGACGAAATTTGCAGGATCGCTGGGCCTGAGAGGCCTTTGTGCGTGAAGAGCGCGGCTTCGCGAAAGCTGACTTTGCCGAGCGATACACGTACGTCTGCGGACACGCCCGTGAGCGGACGCATCCAGGAAAGATCGGTTTCGTTGAAGGTGAGCGGCACAAGGCCGGCGCGCGGCGGAATCATTGGGATGCCGAATTGCTCAGCGAGGCGATAGGCGAAGGGCGTTGCGCCGAGTTTTGGAATCGAAAGCCCGCCTGTGGCGACCACTAGCGTTTCGCTTTCGAACGCGCCTTGGCTGGTTTCGACGATGAAGCGTTCGGTGCGGCGGACGGATTTCAGGGCGCACTGCGCGCGCAGCTCCACGCCACCTGCGTCGCATTCGTCCAGCAACATGCGCACGATCTTTTGCGACGAGCGCGGGCCCTCGCAGAAGAGTTGGCCGAGCGTCTTTTCGTAATAGGCGATGCGGTGCTTCTCGACGAGCGCGATGAAATCGCGTTGCGTGTGCCGTGTCAGCGCCGAGCGGGCGAAGTGCGGATTGGCGCTGAGATAGCGCGTTGGATCGTTGGCGTTGAGATTGGCGAAGTTGCACCGTCCGCCGCCGGAGATGAGGATTTTCGCGCCTGGTTCTTCGTTGTGCTCAAGCACCAGCACGCGTCGCCCGCGCTTGCCGGCGTGCATCGCGCAGTAGAGACCCGCCGCACCCGCGCCGATGATGATGGTGTCGAACATAAGGCAGTAGGGCAATAAGGCAGTAGGGCAATAAGGGAAGCGAATAGCGAAACGCGAATAGCGAATAGGGCAAGGCGCAGCGTTCGCGAGCGGCGCGACCCGCTCAATTCGCTACCCGCTACTCACTATTGCCCTCCAAAGGGAGAGCGGGGCGCGCGATCCGCGCTCTGGTTTGGTTTGGGTTGCGAAGTCCGTCTCCGAACTTCGCCGCGCGCTTCGCGCGCCCCGCTGCGATCTGTGCTCGTCAGGCTTGGGTCTGCGTTCTTTGCGCAGGTCATACCCCAAGTCCCCGACGGCGTGCGGGCCTGCCAAGGTCCCGGACCCCGATGCATTTGCGCGGCGACTACCAGGCGACTTCGCCTCACCGCTGCACCGGCTATCTCACGCTCGATCCCGTCTCTCACGTCCGCTCGGCTCGGCTAGCCAGTGAACCTCCCGTGCGAGAGACAAGAGCAGTATCGCACGAGTTTGGAGGGGGTGAATTGATTACGTTTGTTTTCTTGCGCGCGGTTTTGTTTTCAACGCGTTAGCGCCAGCGCGCTGTAGGATAGATCCAACTTCCGCTTCTGGCCCAATCCGGACTATCAAGTCTGGCCATGCATGAACGAAAAGACCGCCCGGTGATAAATGGCGTCATCGCCATCTGCATTAGCATCCGCAATGGCCAATAGCGCGTTCTCGTTGTCGTCCCATGTGGCCTTTGCCATCGCCCTCTCAAGAGCAGTGGCGGGGGCAAACAAATTCACGGCGTTCAAGGCCGCGACAACCTCGCGCCAATTTCCTTGAATTAGACCGTCGAACGCATGCATCTCCAACCGAATCCAGTAGTCGATTGCGAGATACCCGATGCGTTCTTTCGCGCTCAGGCTTTCAGGGCGCTGGCTCCATTCACTGTAAAGATCAGTGACCGCGTAATACGCCGCGTCATCCTTGGCTTGGTCCATGAGCCAATGAATAGCCGAATGAGCCGCATCCTGGGAGTGTCGCCTTTCGGCGAGCTTGCGCCGCTGGTGCGGGGGGGGGGGCGCCAATGACCGGACTGGATCGCGCCGGCCGCTTCGCCATAATGGCCGAGCGTGACAAGTTGAAGAGGCCCATCAAATGCCTGCGGCTGAAGCCTTCAGACATTCCACTCCCGAGCTCTACGATCGCTTCATGGGCCCACTTTTCTTTGAGCCGTACGCCCGCTTCATCGCCGAGCGAGCAGCCCAGTTTCGACCCGCCAGCGTGCTGGAGACTGCTGCGGGCACGGGCATTCTAACCAGGGCGCTGCTTGGCGCGGTTCCAGAAGCGGAGATGGTGGCGACCGATCTCAGCCCGGCAATGCTCGATTACGCCGCGCAACGCATCGACTCGGATCGGGTCACATTTCAGCGAGCCGACGCACAACAATTGCCGTTTGACGATTCAAGCTTCGACCTCGTCGTCTGCCAGTTCGGCGTGATGTTCTTTCCCGACAAAGTCGGAGCGGCTGGGGAGTCACGTCGCGTGCTCAAGCCAAGCGGCCGCTTCGTATTTGTGACCTTCGACAGCCTTGATCGCAATCCTGTCCCCGCAGCCGCGGGCGAGGCGGTCGCGTCACTCTTCAGCGAACATCCGCGATACATGGAACGCGGGCCATTCAGCTACTCCGACATCGGACGCATTCGCAGTGACCTTTCCGCCGCAGGCTTCACCGAGGTGGACGTTGAGACGGTCGAACTACGCACCCGCGTGACCGCACGAGACGCCGCGCAGGGCATTGTGCTCGGCTCGCCGTTTCGCGGTGAGATTGAGAAATTGGGGCCTGACGCACTTGAACGCGCCCTGGAGGCAGTCGTGGAAGCGCTCGCCCCTTGGGATGCCAACGATGCGCCTTTGTCCGCGCACGTTGTCACCGCAACCGGCTGAATGTCCTCTTCCGTTGAACTCACTGCGAGAAGCGGACACTCCTCTGCGGCGCCTTTCATTTGCGTTCGAACTGCACCCAGGCGCCGTTTTCCTGGTATGCGGGCTGCAGCATCTCGATGATGGAGGGCGCGATTTCTTCCGGCGTCGGCAGCGTCATCGGGTCTTCGCCGGGGAAGGCTTTGGCCCGCATGGTGGTGCGGGCGGGGCCGGGGTTGAAGAGGTTCGCCTTGATCGAAGTCACTTCGAGTTCGCGCGCGTAACAGGCCACGAGCGCGTCGAGCGCGGCTTTCGAGGCGGAATAAGGCGACCAGTAGGCGCGGAGATTGCGCGAGGCGCCGGAGGTGACGAAGACGGCCCGGCCGGCGTGGGAGAGTTTCAGCAGCGGATGCAGCGCGCGGATGAGGCGCCAATTGGCGGTGAAGTTCACGGTCATGGTTTCGTCCATGACGGCGGGCGCGACCTGGTGGGCAGGTGTAAGCGAGCCCAGCACGCCCGCGCAGGCGGCGAGGGCGTCGAGCTTGCCAAATCGTTCGTAGAGCGCCGCGCCGAGCTGGTCGATCGCGGCGCCGTCCCTGAGATCGAGCGGCACGAGCGTGGCTTCGCCGCCCAGTTCGCGGATGTGATCGTCGAGCTGTTCGAGCGCCTTCTGCGCGCGCGCGGCGGCGATGACGCGCCAGCCCTGGCGCGCGAGTTCAAGCGCCACGGCTTTGCCGATGCCGCGCGAAGCGCCGGTGACGAGGGCGATGCGTTTTTCTTGGGCCATCTAGACGAGAGGAAGGGTTGCATCCCCCGCCCCTTGGGGCGGGGGATGGGGGAGGGGGCGTCGAGAAAGAGAGCGGAGCATCGTGGACCTAGCTGTTGCGCCCGGTCGCTCGCCCCCCCTCCCTGCCCTCCTCCCGTTGGGGGGAGGGGGCGTGTAACCTCGTTGTGACGCGATCATTCCGCCGCTTCTTCGGCGAGGAGCGAGAGCTGGAAATCCTTCGCCGCTTTGTCGCTAGCGTGATCCAGCAGCGGAGTTGGATAGTCCCCGGTGAAGGCGTGGTCGGTGAATTGAGGATTGGCGGCGTCGCGCTTCTTCTCGCCCATGGCCCAGTATAGGCCGTCGATGGAGAGAAACCCCAGCGAATCCACGCCGAGCTGCCTTTCCATTTCCTTGAGCGACATTTGCGCGGCCATGAGTTGATCGAGCGTTGGCATGTCGATGCCGTAGAAGTCGGGATGTTTGATCGGGGGCGAGGCGCTGCGGAAGTGCACTTCCTTAGCGCCCGCTTCGCGCACCATCTGCACGATCTTCTGCGAGGTTGTGCCGCGCACGATGGAATCGTCGACCAGGATGACGCGCTTGCCCTTGAGCACTTCGCGGTTGGCGGCGTGCTTCAGCCTGACCCCGAGCGCGCGGATCTCCTGCTTGGGCTGGATGAAGGTGCGCCCCGCATAGTGGCTGCGGATGATGCCGAGTTCGTACGGCAGGCCGCTTTCCTGCGCGAAGCCGAGCGCGGCGGGCACGCCGGAGTCCGGGACGGGGACGACGACGTCGGCCTTCACGCCGGTCTCCTGCGCCAGACGCATACCCATACGCTTGCGGATTTCATAGACGGAGCGGCCGTCGACGATGGAATCGGGGCGCGCGAAATAGACGAACTCGAAGATGCAGGGCCGCGCCTTGCGCTTGCCGAACGGAAAGTGGCTGTCGATCTGCACGGGACCCGCGCGAGAGCGCGTGATCGTCACCACTTCGCCGGGCTCGATGCTGCGCACGAACTTGGCGCCGATAATGTCGAGCGCGCAGGTTTCGGAAGCGAGGATCGGCGCGCCGTCGCGGTCGCCCAGCACGAGCGGGCGGATGCCCAAGGGATCGCGCGCAGCGAGCAGCATGTTGTTGGTGAGGCAGACGACAGCGTAGGCGCCTTCGATGTCGTGCAGCGCTTCAACGAAGCGGTCGACCACCTTGGCGCGGCGCGAGCGCGCGATGAGCTGCAGAATGCATTCGGTGTCGGAGGTGGACTGGAAGATGGCGCCTGCTTCGACGAGGCGCTCGCGCAGGTGGCGCGAATTCGTGAGATTGCCGTTGTGGCAGACGGCGAAACCGCCGAGCGCAAGATCGGCGAACAGCGGCTGCACGTTGCGCAGGAGGGTTCCGCCCTGGGTAGCGTAGCGGGTGTGGCCGATGGCGCTCGCGCCAGGCAGCCGGCGCGGCACGTCCGGACCGGAGAAGTGCTCGCCGACAAGGCCCAAGTGGCGCTCGTGATAGAAGCGCTCGCCGTCGAAGGAGACGATGCCGCAGCCTTCCTGGCCGCGATGCTGAAGGCCATGCAGGCCGAGCGCGGTCAGAACCGAAGCGTCTTCCGAGCCGAACACGCCGACGACGCCGCATTCCTCGCGGGGTTTGTCGTCGAACTCCCAACGGTCTTCGGGCCGGTTTCCGGGCGCCGTCTGGAAGTGGAGGGAGGGGCGCTCGGCGGTCATCAAAGTCCTCTTACGGGCTCGGAGCCTCGGCCTCAGGCTCCTGGGGAATCGGGGCCGACGCCGACTCGCCCTGCTGGCCGTTGATCATATCACGCGCGCGCTGCCCGGCCCTCGGCAAGACCACCTCGAGGCCAGCGGCGACGCCATTATACATAGGGAAGGTTCGCGCCTCGCGTATGGATTCGCGCCATGGATCGGGTGTGGCGTTTGGGCTTTCATCCATGCGGCGGACCAAGAGCACCAGCATAGCGATGACGAACACGCCGCGCAGGATGCCGAAGGCGAGTCCGGCTGCGCGGTCGAACGAGCCGATCTCGGTGGATTCGTGCACCTGCTTGGCCATCATGGCCACCACAAGCGTGATCACGATGAAAATGATGAGGAACACCAAGACCCCGGCGGCTAGGGCTGCGAGCACGCCGGAAAGCGGGGTGAAGCTCTCCACGAACGGGCGCAGCGGTTCGGCCAGGTAAAAGCCCCCGATCGCGCCGCCGATGAACGCGATCACCGAGAACATTTCGCGGATGAGGCCACGGGCGAACGCCATGACCCCGGACAGGCCGAGCACGAACAGGGCGAAGAAATCAAACCAGTTGAGGCCGAGATCCATCATGTCTCCCCATGCAGCTGGCCGTCCGCTCGCCCCGGCCGCCGTCCAGCTTCTTCATAAGCCTGGAACCGGCGGCGTCACGGATAGACGCCCTGTTGGGCGAAAGGAAGCCCGGCTCGCGGCGGCGCGCATCGCGGCGAGGCGACGTTTGGTCGAAACGGCGGGGGTGCGCCTGCGCCCAGGGCTAGGATGAGCGCATGATTATGCCGCTTATTCTTGCAATCGCCCTCGAAACGACCCACGCGCCGGTTGCGCCGCCGCGGGAGATCGCGCCAGGCGTTGCTCTGATCCCCGGCGCCTTCCCGAACGACCGGGGGCCTGACGGGAACACGATTGTCTTTGACGCGCCCCAGGGGCTGGTGGTGGTCGATACCGGGCGCCACGCCTGGCATAGCGATGCGATCCTCGCCTACGCGCGCCAGCGCGGCCGGCCGATAGCGGCCATCGTCAACACGCATTGGCACCTCGACCACTCCAGCGGCAATCGGCGCCTCAAGGAGCACTTCCCGAGCGCCCGCCTCTACACGACGAGCGCCATCGATCGCGCGCTCGCTCCCGGCGGTTTTCTGGTGCGAAACATGGAGGGCGCGCGCGCCATGCTCGCGGCGGGCGAGCTCTCCCCCGTTCAGCGCGAGGAAGTGGAGATCTTTCTCGCTACGATGGAGACGTCGGACATCTTGCGTCCGGACGTGGTGCTGGACCGCAGCGCGCGCATGCGCATCGCCGGGCGTCGCTTCGATGTGCATGTAACCGACGGCGCGGTAACGGACGCCGATGTTTGGCTCTACGACCGCCCCAGCCGCGTCGCGGTCATCGGCGATCTGGTCACGTTCCCGGCGCCGTTTTTCGAGACCGCGTGTCCTGAGCGGTGGCGCGCGGCGCTGGACCAGGTGTGGGCAACGCCCTTTCGCGTTGCTATCGCCGGCCATGGCGAGCCGATGACGCGCGACCAGTTCAGCGTCTGGCGCGCAGCGTACGGCGCCTTCATCGACTGCGTGAACAGCACGACTGAGGCCGCGCAATGCGCAAGCGACTGGACGGAAAGCATCGCGCAATTGCTGACGGACGATCGCGCGCGCCGGGCCGCGACGCAGATGGCGCAGTATTACGTTGGCTTCCTGCGTGAGAACGGCGGCAGAAGTCCGGACTGCCTCGCCAGCTAATTTAGCGCGCTAAATCTGTGTCCATGTGGACCGGCGTGTGAAACAGGCGCGCTTCTCCGGTGTTGCATCTTCATCATCCCCGGGAGGACCTCATGGAACGCAATCGTATGGGCGAACTTGCGATCACGGCTGGCCTTGGCCTAGCGGCAGGCGCGCTGCTGGCGAACCCGGCGCGCAAACTGGCCATGCAAAGTGCGGAGGCGTTTACGACGCGCGATTGGGTCGAGGCGCTGACGCTGGAGCACCGCGCGGTGTCAAAAGTCTTCGACACGCTGCTGCAGACGACGGAGCGCCAGACTGGCAAGCGCAAATCGGGCCTCGCAGCCATCGACCACGCGCTAACCAAGCACGCCTTCCAGGAAGAGACGGTGATCTATCCGGCGCTGCGGCGCGTCGACGAAGACCAGGCGCAACAGCTCTTCCATGAGCACTTCGAGGTGAAGACCTTCCTCTCCGAGCTGACGTTCGACATCGAACCAAGCGATCCGGCGTGGCTCGAAAGACTGCGCGAATTCAAACAGACGCTGGACCAGCACATCCGTCAGGAGGAGGAAGAAATCTTCCCGACTTTCCGCGCACGCATGTCGGAGGAAATGAACGCGCAGCTAACCCGGCGCATGCATATGCAGGGGTTGAAGCTGGCGTAGCGTTCTTGCCCGCTGTGATGGCCGTGGCTCGCTAGCTGGTTTCCGTGACGCCGATCGCGGCAGCCAAGTCGGCGATGTGGGCGATGGGGCGCACTTTGACGCCAGCGCCGCCGTTTTTCTTCTGCGGCGGCGCGAGCGCCTGTTCGAAGCCAAGCTTGGCGGCTTCTTTCAGACGCAGATCGCTGCGGCCTGCGGGCCGGACTTCGCCCGAAAGCGCGACTTCGCCGAAGACAACGCACTGCTTGGGCAAGGCCGTACCCGCCAGCGAAGAGATGAGCGCGGCGGCGACAGCGAGATCGGCAGCGGGCTCGGTGATGCGCAGCCCGCCGGCGACGGAGAGGTAGACGTCTCGGCCGGAAAAGGAGAGGCCGCAGCGCGTCTCCAGGACGGCGAGGATCATGGCGAGGCGCGCCGAATCCCATCCAACCACGGCGCGCCGTGGCGTTCCGTACGCCGTCGGCGCGGCCAGCGCCTGGATTTCCACCAGCACCGGGCGTGACCCCTCGACGCCGGCGAACACCGCCGCGCCGGAGGGGCGTTCCCCCGAACCGCCAAGGAAAAGCGCCGACGGGTTGGGCGTTTCCACGAGGCCCTGTTCGACCATTTCGAACACGCCGATCTCGTCGGTCGGACCAAACCGGTTCTTCACCGCGCGCAGGATGCGGAATG
>Ga0073934_10011694_pt1 | contig 10537 bp, 16 predicted proteins | sample LarsenN4metaG_FD_76834 | JGI IMG/M metagenome (GOLD analysis project Ga0073934, IMG submission 76834) | Hot spring sediment bacterial and archeal communities from British Columbia, Canada, to study Microbial Dark Matter (Phase II) - Larsen... ... | reverse complement strand
TACGTGATGGCATTGGCGGCGGTGCTGGACGGGACGTACTTTACTGATTCGCATATTCCTGAGCCCACGAGTTTGAGCTTGCTGGGGTTGGGTGCGGCGGGGTTGCTGCTGCGGCGGCGGGGCAAAAACACTTGAAGCCTCTGGCGAGGCTTCAGGTGCCCAGGGGAAGTACCCCCAGCGGGGGTAGTTTCTCGCGAAGAGAGTAGCGAAAACATTAGCGAAAATGCAGATTCGACGCAAGGCAACGGCGCACCGGTGCGCGGTTCGGTGCGCGCCGATGCGTTTGGCTGGCTTGCCGAGGTGTGGGGCGAACTGCCGGCAGAGACTCAAGACGCCATCTTAAAGGCCGCTAGGAACGCATTAGAGGCTCGTGGCGCAATCGGTGACGCCGAGGCTGAGGGTGGGGCTTAGATCGGTAAACGCGCCAGCGAGGCCGGGGCGTGTTGCCGTGGCCATTGCTGGCGATTCACGCAAGGGAGGTCTTTATGACCACGATGGAAACAATGGACACGGTACAGGGTCAGGACAGCAAGGTCGAGGAGGTCAACCCGATGGCGTGGGTGCTGGCGGATTCGCCAGAGGCCGCGCCGATTGTGCCGGGGCTGGCGTGCGTGCTGGATTCTGGACACGAGCCGGGCGTGGTGCTGGGTGTTTACCCCAATGGCGTGCTGTCGGTGGCCTACTTTGACCCGAGCGGCGGCGGGAACGCAGCGATTGTGCCATTGTCTGCCGGCGATATTCTCGTACCACCGAAAACGCTGACGGCGAAGATCGAGGCGGCGACGGCGGTGAAGATCGTCAACGGCGTGGCGGAGATCAATCTCGTCGGCGGTGGCTTTGCTCGCATCGGGCCGGGTACGCGGGTCATGGCGCAACGTGACGGCGACAGCATCGAGGAGGGCGTGGTCGTTTCGGTTGCCCCGCATGGCGCGTTCATTCGCTGGGACACCACTGCCGAACGCGAGCGGGATGTGACCGGCACGCCGTGGGAAGCCGTTTACATTCTGGCGATTGCATAACACTCCCTTGCGGGGGCGGCGCTGGCTGGGCTGGCGCTGCCCCTTTTCTATTTTTGCACAGTGCCGAAAGCCTAAACCCATGTACCGCAAACGCTTATAAAATCTCAAAAAATCTTTTGCTGCAAAACGCCAATAAAAATAGATGTGCCTAGCAGAATCTCCAATGTTTACAGGCGGTTTTGCATTTCCAGATCAAAAAATACTCGCCCGTATGTACATGCAAACGTGTCCGATGGATGACCGGCTTGGGCTGGTCTTACTGGAAAAAACGGGCTTGGGCGTAACTAGGGTAAAGGCTCAGAAAAGCGACCGGCGAAGGCCGGATTTTTTGGGCCGGTACGCAACAGAACTTCTAAGGGTGGTGCGATGATTGAGCAAGGCAAAACGCTGTATTCAGTGCCGGACTTGGCAACGAAGTGGGGGCAACCCGAGAGCCGCATACGGCACGCGCTGCAGACCTACAAGATCGGGCCGGCGGTTCGCGTCGGCATAACGCGGCTATTCAGCGAGGAGCAACTATTCGAGATTCACGCGGCGGTGAAGCGCGTAGAAGGGCGGGCCAAGTGAGCGCTTTTCTGGACGGTCTAGCCGCGCGAATCAATCGCCACAATGCGACCCCGACGCCGGTGGTAATGACGGTGAGCAAGCCGAAGCCAGTAGCCGAGGCGGTGAGCGAGTTTTTGCGGTTGAGTGACGCGGCGACGTTCGCGCAGGTGAGCAAGCCGACGTTGGCGGCGTGGGAGAGGCTGGGGCTGAAAGTCTATCGCCCAAGCAAGGGCGTGGCGTTGGTTCGGCGGAGTGAGCTAGAGGCTTTCATCGTGGGCGGTGCAAGTTGAGCAAGGCCGGGGGACATTTTCAGCGGTTCAATTCGCTAATTGGCGACAGTGACACGCCGGGCCATCTGCCGACGCTGGGCGAGGGCGTTCTAAAAACGTGGCTCGTTCTAGAGCGGTTCGCGGGGCCGGACGGGCTGACGCGGGTGGGGCAGGAAACCATAGCCAAGATCATCGGGCGCTCGCGGGCGCAGGTTATCCGAAACATGAAGCGATTGCAGACAATGGGTTTACTCGAATCAGTGACGAAGGCGACGGGGCCAGGAACTAACGCAACATGGCGGGTGCTGGCTACCGAACGCGTTGCATCAGCTATGCAACCCGTTAAGGACGATAACGCGTTGCATTTGGAGGGGGAACGCGTTGCATCTGACGCCATAACGCGTTGCATTTCGGGGCCGAACGCGTTGCATCCGAATGCAACAGAGTCAGCAATGTCAGCAATGTCAGCCAGTCAGCCAGCGGAAAAAGAGCCGGTGGCTGGTGGTGGTGTGCTGTCGCCAGAGGAGGCAGACAGGCAAGCCGCATACGTGGCGTGCGGCGTATCGGCGGCGTTGGCGGAGAAGTACGCGAGAGACTACCCCGACGCGACGGGCGCGCAGATACGGGCGACGTTCAAAAAGATCGGACGGGCGACGAATCCCATCGGCGCGCTGATTGCCCGGGTGAAGTCTGGCGACTTGGCAGCGGTGAAGACCCCAAGCGCCAACGTCGCTACGAGCTTCTATTCAATGCCGAACCGCGAAACCAGCGAGCGAATACAGGACATCGTGGCGAAGGACATCGGGGTGCGGTGCGAGCATAGCGGCGCGCCAACCGTTGTCCCCGGCAAAGTGAACGCCGAAAGGCCGCGACCCGAGCCGAAGCCGGGGGCGATGCGGATTGGCAAGGGCGGCGTTAAGGAGCGGCTGAGTGCTGACGGCACTTGGGTGCCGGGGTGGTATTGAGATGCAACCGACGATTTACGAATTGAGATTGAAAGACGTGGGCCGCAACAACGTGCCGAGCGACGTACGCATGGCGATGCTGCTAAAGGCGGCGCTGCGGGCGTACGGGTTCAGGAACTTATCACTAGTCGAAGTTAAGCCAAAAGATTCTGCGGGCGACGTGCGCGCAGAGGACTGATACGTACATCTCTAAAAGGGAGTTTTCACGATGACAACCACTTTCCTAGACACGATGGCAGACAAGGCGAAAGCCGACAAGGCGGGCGCGATCGCAGCCTATCGTCGGTTGTTGCCGAAGGCGGCGGCGAGCAAGTTGACGCCGGACCAACAAGCCGAGTTTGCCGAGGTCGTCCAGGCGCTGGGGCTGACGCCGGATGAGATCAAGAGCGATGCCGGTGTTCTGGCTCGCGTTGAGAAGCTTTTGAAAAGCATCACGCCGGCCGCGCTGCTGCAGGCGGAACACGATCATCTAGTCGAGCAACGCCGCGAAGCTGAGAAGGCTGTCGAGAAGGCGACCGCGCGTCTGGGCGAAGTGCGTTCGACGCAAATCAAACTGTCGGGCAAATATCAATCAAGCGGTTCGGCGAAATGTGCCATCGAGGAACTGCAGAAGAACAACCCCCGTCTTTTTTCAAAGGAGAATTGAGCCATGAGCCGGATTGAACACGCTGGAATTAGTTGCCACGAGACCCGCGAACGTTTTGCAGCGGCGAAGCGGATTGCGACGGCGAAGAAGGCGCGCGGGCTACGGGCGGTGGTGCTCCATCACGAACTTGAAAACGTCGAGGACACGTTGACCACACTGGGCGCTGAGACGCCGGCAGCATGGGCCGAACGTACACGGCGGCGGATTCGTGAAGCGGCGGGCCTGCTGTGAGCCAGCGATTGATTAGCGGCTATGCGGTTCTGTGGCAGCTAGAGAGCAACCCTATATCACCTGCTGCCCGATGCGGCGCGCCGTTCATTGAAAGCTACCAATGCGGCGCGTTCGCATCGGCGTTGGCGGCGAGGCCGACTATTGAGGCGCGGGTAAACCATGAGCCTAGTCTCGCGTTCGGTTCAACGGCTGACGGGCTGCTGTCGGTGCATGAAGACGCTCTCGGCTTACGCGTGGCGATTCTGCTACCCCATGAGAGAGATATGGGCTACGCATTAGCCTATGAGCTGCGTGGGCCTGTGCGTGGCTTCAGCATCGGGTTTAGAGCCGGTGAGGATGATTGCGTATGGACAGAGACAGCAGACGGAAAACCGAAACGCATCATCCATCGGGCCGAACTCACAGAGGTGAGCATCTTGACGGCTGTGCATAACCCCGCGCTGAAGACGGTGACGTTCACCGAACGGATGATCGACAACGTCGAGGCGAAGTTGCTGCAGGGCTCGAATAGATCGGCATGGCATGGCACGGGTGACGAGTGCATGGCGCGGGCGCAGCTAGAGATACATCGGGCGCAGGTGGCGCTGCTCACACACGAGATAGAGGCGTCGGTGGGGTAGACCCCCCAGTGGACATAAATTCCTCTAGGCTTTTTCAATCGGGACCGTGAAAGCATCACCATTGACGCGCCATGAGTAATCAGGAAACGGGCTACCCCCCTAGAGATAGTAGAAACGAGGCAAATCATGGGTTTACGCGGGCCAATTTCGAGGAAGCAACTGGCAACAGTGAAGCCATCGAAGCCGATTAAGCCGAGAAACTTACCGCCTGCAGCATCGGGCGCATGGGACACGTTGGTGAGGCAGATTGACCCGATGTTTCTGGCGCGGGCTGATTCTGCGGCGCTGGAGATGTTGGCGCGGGCCATCGCCAGGCATCGCGAAGCTGCGCAGCATCTTGCCGACGAAGGCGTGGTGCTGACGTTGCCGAACGGGTGCAGCGCGCTCAACCCGTGGCGCAAGGTCGAAAAGGAATCGGCGGCGCTTGTATCGGACTTGCTGCATGCGTTCGGACTGACGCCGGCAGCGCGTGCGCGGGTAACGCCGGCGGTGGATGACGCGAAAGACCCCGACCCATTGGCGGATTTTTTGAACGACAACGGAAACAACTAAACGAGGTAGAAGATCATGGCGGCAGAACGAGGCAAGGTATTCACAGCGGGTGCGGCGCGGCGTATTGCAAACGTTGTGCGGCGTGTCGAGGCCACGCCAACGGATCTTACAGGGCGGCGCAGGCGTTGGCCGGTGAGTGTTGGCGACGATGGGACGATCTCCGGCAAGGTGACGAGCAACGCCAGCGGCAACGGCAAATACAACGGCAAGAGCTTCACCGACGTTACCGCGGACGTATCGGCATCGGGCAACCTTGCCGAGTCTGACTTCGGCACGTTGAGCAGTACCGAAGATTGCTTGATTCTTAACCCCGTCGAGCTTGGCAGTAGCCAGACGGGGCATGACGTGACGGCGACAGCGAATACAAACAAGTTTGCCATTTACTTCACGGGCCGGCTTGTCCGCACGAACAGCGACGGCAAAAAGGTTATTCACGCGATGCTGTTCTACGTGGGGTGTGCATAATGGCTAAAGGCGCTCCCCCATGTTCAAGTACCAAAGGCGGGCAAGGTTGCTCAGGCGGCAAGGGCTGGGGTACATGCCCCAAGTGCAACGCTAATACAACCGATTGCTCGTCTTGCCCGTCGAGTTTCACGCTGACGGTGAGCGGCGTATTGCCAAACTGTGACGCTGCCGCGAACGGTACAACCATTCTGACCCGCGTCGGCACAACGTGCCAATGGAAAGGCACAGGGCCAGGTGGACAAGCAAACAACATTTTCACGCTGCGGTGCGATGCGTTCTACGGGTGGGTTATCTCGTACACGTTCTGCGGTGAGCTGGTGGCGCAGGGCAGCGGCGGCGCTTGTCCGACTACCGGCACGTTTACGGTTATTCAAGCTGAGTCTGATTCGCGTTGGGATGGCGCAACGGTGGAGTTGTCATGAACTGTAAACACTGGACCGATTGCGGCATCGTGGGCGGCGGTTGTTGTGCGCTGGGGCGGTACGGTGGCGCGCCGTCGTTCGGGGTGTGCCGTCAATGCCCCGAGAATACGGGCGTCGCCGACTGGGCCGAGGTGCGCATCGTGCAACGCGAGCCGTGCGGATCGTGCGGCGATAAGACCAACGTGGCGCAGGTGAAGGCGTCGCCATCGGCAATAGAGGCGATGTTGGCGGGCTGAGTGGCGAGTTAGTCGAAAGAGGTACGGTATGGACGTTAAGCCGGTCGATAACAAAATCTTTACGGCATTCTTCGAGGACGTGCCGGCTAATCGCGAACGCATCGCGGAGACCATGTTTGTGATTGCGCACCTTGCGGTGTCGCGGTATCGGTTGGACGAAAGCGATTTAGAGGATTGCGTGAGTGCGGCGACGGTGAAGCTGCTGCAGAAAATAGACGCATACCGACCGCGCCGGGGTGGTGCGTTTCAATTCTTTTTCACGGTGGCTAACAACGCCGTGCGCGACGGGCTGCGCGAGAAACAGCGGCGGGTGTGCATGAATCGACTGCAGCGAAGGCAAACGAGAATAACCAACGTCGGCGGAAGCGTGGCGGCGTACGTGTTGAATCATTCGACTTATGGAACGCCGGCAGATGATCGCATCGCCGAAGCCGTCTAATCGCGAGCGACCGCAGGGCGTCGTGGTGCTAAAAACAATATGCTTGCATTGTGTCTAGCATGGGTTTATATTTTGGTGACGTATGGGAAAGCGAACGAAACAAAGCCAGGAACTTGTGAAGGCCATCGAGCAAAGCGGCATGAGCCGCTATGCCATCGCGAAAGCGACCGGCATAGAGCAATCGACGCTGATGCGCGTGGTGAAGGGTACGGGCTGGCTGAGCCGCGACAACTTCGACAAGTTGACGAAGCTGTTGAAACTTGAATTGCGAAAGGTGGGGTAAACAATGGCGCAGGTGACAAACGACAACGGGCGTATGCGTGTTTTGGTCAAGGTGGACGGCAAGCGGCGAAGCGTGCCGGTGGGGCATATTGGCGAGGATGCGGCTAGAGCGATTGCCAAGCGGTTGCAGCATCTCGCCATCATGGCGAAGAATTGCACGCCGCAACTGGTTCACGATGACGTTACCAAGTGGCTGTCTGACTTAACGAAGAAAAACACCGAACTATACGACCGCATAGCCGAGATTGGTCTAGCGTCGAAGCGCCCCGAGGTCGAAGCCGGTGAAGCCGAGGCCGCGAAGCCGAAAACGTACACGGTCGAGGACTTGACCCGCGACGTACTGGCGGCGCATGCACACGCGAAGCCGACAACGCTACGCAACTATCGCCAGTATGCCGAACGGCTGAAGGGCTATTTCGGCGCAGGCCGCGACGTTGCCACGATCAAGAACATCGACGCGGCGGGCTTCATTGCCCATCTACGGGCCGAGGGAAAGAAGATCGGCAAGGGCGAAGAGAAAAAGGTGGGGCTGGGCAAGGCGACGGTAGCGCGGTCGATCAAAGCCTATCGCATGTTTTTCCGGTACGCGGTGGACTGGGAGAAGATAACCCGCAACCCGTTTGTCGGTTCGGGTATCAAAGCCGGCGACAGCAGCAACCGAAAGCGCATGCGGTACATACCCCTAGACCTTTTCAATAAGGTGCTGGCGTGCTGTAACGACCCCGAGTTTCGCGCCGTGCTGACGCTGAGCCGCATTGGTGGCTTGCGTTGTCCTAGTGAGGTGCTGGCGCTCAAGTGGGCCGATGTTGTTTGGCCGGACGCCGAACGCGGTATCGTCGGCAAGTTGATTGTGAACGCATCGAAAACAGAACACACCGAAAGCGGCGGCGTTCGCGAGTTGCCGCTATTCCCCGAGCTAGCCGAGGCGTTGCAGGCGTTGCTAGGCGCGGTGACGCTGGCGGGTACGCAAGGCGAATACATTATCAGCGACCGCAAGCAAACGAGCATCTGGCGCAAGCGGTTGACCAATCTCATACGCAAGGCGGGGCTGACGCCGTGGCCGAAGGTATGGCAGAACATGCGGGCGAGCCGCGAGAGTGAGCTATACCGGCAATTCCCCCTAGACACCGTATGCAAGTGGACCGGACACACGCCAGAGGTCGCGGCGAAGTATTATCTCATGGACAGCAGCGCCGATGAGAACTTTAAGAAGGCGTCGGGCATCGTGGCGCAGGCGGTCGAAAAAAGCGGTGCGCCGTTCGGTGCGCGCAAGCAAGAAAAGCCGTCAAATGCGGTAAAGCTGGCGACGGGCAAAAATGCAAAAACCCCCGAAAACTCAACATTTTCAGGGGTTTCGCATTGGTTTCCTATACCCCCAGCGGGATTCGCACCCGCGTCGCAGCCGTGAGAAGGCTGTGTCCTGGGCTTCTAGACGATGGGGGCTTGTCGGCCTTGCGGCCTTCAAGATCAGCAAATTTATGAACGTTCTGACCGGTTGTCAATCACAGCAGATATTTTGAGCGATCGTCCTCGGCGGTAATCCGCGTCAGACGCTCCTTCACCAAGCGACTGGTGATCACGTGACGCTCGCCTTTGTGCTCGCTGGCGTTGAAACTCAACTCCTCGCAGACCTTCTCAAGAATTGAATTCAGCCGTCGGGCGCCAATGTTCTGCGTCTTGCGATTCACGTTGTAGGCATATTCGGCGATCGAGTCGATCGCGTCCTCCTGGAAAATGATCTCGACGCCTTCGGTCGAGAGCAACGCCACCTGCTGCTTGATCAGCGAGTTCTCAGGCTCGGTGAGAATGCGAACGAAGTCGTCCTTGGTGAGATCGCTGAGCTCCACGCGAATCGGGAAACGGCCCTGCAACTCGGGCATCAGGTCGCTCGGTTTGGCGTTGTGAAACGCGCCGGCGGCGATGAAGAGAATGTGGTCGGTGCGGACGGGGCCGTACTTGGTGGTCACGGTCGAGCCCTCGACGATCGGGAGCAAGTCACGCTGGACGCCGCCACGGGAAACATCCGGGCCGTTCTTAGAGTCGGCACCGGCAATCTTGTCAATTTCGTCGATGAAAATGATGCCGCTGTTCTCGGTGCGCTCGATTGCTGTCTGCACGGCGGTGTCGCGGTCGATGAGTTTGTCGGCTTCTTCCTGCATCAAGAATTCGCGGGCGTCTTTTACGCGGACGCGACGTTTGATCGTGCGGCCCGGCATGATCTTTTCGAACATCTGCGAGAGGCCCCCACCGCCCATGGCGTCCATCTGGTCCATGCCCATCATGCCGAGCATCGAGCCGGCGGAACTCTTTTCCTGCTGGACGACGTCGACGCTGGCGCTGTCAAAGGCGCCGGCACGAAGCTGCTCGCGGATCTTCTCGCGACTGCGGTTGCGGCGTTCGACGGCCTCGGGGTCTTGCGAATAGGCGTCATCATCAAGCGGCAGAAGCATGTCGATGAGGCGTTCTTCGGCGGCTTCGGAGGCCTTTTCGCGAACGCTCTGAGATTGCTCCTGCTGAACCATGCGGATGGCGATCTCGAGCAGGTCGCGGACCATGCTTTCGACGTCGCGGCCGACGTAGCCGACCTCGGTGTACTTGGTGGCCTCGACCTTGATAAAGGGCGCGGCGGTAAGACTGGCGAGACGGCGGGCGATTTCGGTTTTGCCGACGCCGGTGGGGCCAATCATGAGGATGTTCTTGGGGATGACGGCCTGGGCGAGATCGACAGGGAGTTGCTGGCGACGCCAACGGTTGCGCACAGCAATGGCGACGGCGCGTTTGCCGGCGGCCTGACCGACAATGTGCTTATCAAGTTCCGCCACGATCTGCTGCGGCGTGAGAGTAATCGTGCTCATAAAGACCTTTCAGCGCTCTGCAAGACGAAAGACGGGTCATTATAGCGATGTGCACCTCCAACGCATCTTGTTGATGCGGGAAAGACCGGGGAGCAGGTATTGGGTATTGGGGACACTAGTTGTTTGGTTGTTCAGTTGTTTAGTTCTTTAGTTGTTTAGGTGGGGCGCTTCTTCTGGTTGGGGGCGCTGTTCGGCCCCCCTGACGTAGTCAGGAGGCTTTGAGGTTGGTTGGTGAGGGGGCGGGGGAGGCCGAGGTTGAAGGAGTCGTAGAGGTTCTTTTGTTCGTCATTCAGGAATGAGTCGGGGGAGAGGGCGGCGAGGAGGGGGTTGGCGCGGAAACGCTTCTTTTGATTCTCGTCGAAGGGGAGGTGGGAGAGGGTCTTGGCCAAAGCCTTGCTGGGAGGCAGGGGCTTCTTGTGGGTGTCGGGTTGAACTGACGGTTGGGGTTGGGTCTTGGCGGAGAGACCCGAGAGTTCGAGGACTGTTGTCGCGCTGCGGCGGGCGACTTCGGGTTTTTCGGAGTTGAGGAGTTTGATCAGCGTCTCGAAGGCTTGGGGGAGATGGGCGAGCGCTAGGAAGCGGATGTTGAAGAGGGCTAAGAGTGTGCGCTGTTCGAGTTCTTGCTCGAGCTCGGGGGAGGTTAAGACTTTGCTTAAGACTTCGCGGGAGATGGAGTCGAAGGTGAGGTGGGCTTTGGAGAGAAGTTCGGCGAGAGATTGGGCGCTTAGTTGTTGGGGGAATTTGTAGTTGGGGATGGCGGACATGATTTGGATCCTTCCCGTGTAAGTGTTCACAAGCCGACGCGGCGGTTGAAACCGCCGGCTAAACAAGACGGCTGTATATACACAGGCAGAAGGGCGCGTTTTGTGCGCGCGGCAGTTGTTCAGATGTTCAGTTATTTGGTTGTTTAGTAAGGGGTTATGAAAAAACAAAAATTCTGAAAAGAGGGCAAACGAAAACATATCTGTGCGCACAGATAAGTGCAAAGCC
>Ga0073934_10011693_pt1 | contig 10538 bp, 10 predicted proteins | sample LarsenN4metaG_FD_76834 | JGI IMG/M metagenome (GOLD analysis project Ga0073934, IMG submission 76834) | Hot spring sediment bacterial and archeal communities from British Columbia, Canada, to study Microbial Dark Matter (Phase II) - Larsen... ... | reverse complement strand
CCCTCGTATGCAGCTTGGGAAGCTGCCGTTCTACCATTGAACTACGCCCGCGCCGGAGAAAGCATAGCCAGGCGCGGCGGCCAGGGGCAAGACAGACGAGCAAACCCCAGACGAGCAAACCCTCGGCGACCGCCACGCGCTCCGGTCCGGCGGTTCTCGCACGCGGCCGGTTCCGGGCCGGTTAAGACCACCGCAGAAAGTCGCGCCCGGCGGCCCGCCGATCCGGCCGCAAGCCCCGTCCCGCTGGCGACCCGCCCGGTCGCGCCACGCGCGAGCGGGTCGTGGACCGGCGCGCGGAAAGCCGGCCCGCGCGGCCGCGCGAGCGGTCGTGGGCCGACCCGCGGCCCGCGCGCCCCCTCTTGACTTTGGTCCTATCATGATGACGACCCCGGTGTCCCGCGCCCCCTCGGACTTTCTCATCCAGGACGGCGAGTGCAGCGAGACGATCGGCGAACCCCGCGCCGGAACCATCAAACCCCGGGGGCGGCGGAGCCATGGCTCGCCCAATTGTCGCGGCGCGCTGCTATAACTGCGGCAGACCGCCACAGGGGACGGCCAAGGGGAGAACCGTGCTCGCCAAGCTCAAGGAAATCGTCGACGACCCGCGCACCGACCGCGTGATCATGACGCTGATCATCATCAACGCAGTCACGCTCGGCTTGCAGACCTCGAAGACCGTGATGGCCGCCTATGGGCCGTTCCTGGAGTTCTTCGACGACCTGATCGTGTGGATCTTCGTCATCGAGGTCGGCGCGCGCATCATCGTCCACCGCTGGGCCTTCTTCCGCGATCCCTGGAGCGTGTTCGACTTCATCGTGGTTGCGATCGCGCTCGTCCCCGCGAGCCAGACCTTCAGCGTGCTGCGCGCGCTGCGCATCCTGCGCGCGCTGCGGCTGATCACGGCGGTGCCCACGCTGAAGGCCGTGGTCGCGGGCCTGCTGGCGGCGCTGCCGGGCATGGGCTCGATCGTGCTGCTGATCGCGCTCCTCTACTACGTCTACGCGGTGATCGCGGTGAAGCTGTACGGGACCGGCTTCCCGGAGCTGTTCGGCACGCTCGGGCGCTCGTTCTTCACGCTGTTCACGGTGATGACGCTGGAGGGCTGGGTCGAAGTCGTGAAAGCCATGCTGCCGAAGTATCCCTATGCCTGGGTGTTCTTCGTGACCTTCATCGTGACGACGACGTTCATGGTGCTCAACCTGTTTATCGGCGTCGTGGTCAACGCCATGCAGAAGGAGCACGAGAAGGAGTTTCAGCAGGAGCTCGAAGCCGAGCGCGACATCGTCAAGGAGGAGGCGGCGCCGATCCTGGCCGAGGTCAAGGCGCTGCGCGCCGAGATCGCGGAGATGCGCAAGGCGATGGGCAAGGGCTGATCAATCACAATCCGCTCGTCCCCGCGGAAGCGGGGACCCAGGGCCAAGGCATCAGCGTTTGCGGCCCCTGGATTCCCGCTTGCGCGGGAATGAACGGCATGCGGCTTGGTTCAAGCAATCGGAAGGTGGGAGCAAGACAGATGGAATGGCTGCGCAAGGTGATCCTCGATCCGCGGACCGAGCGATTCATCATGACGGTGATCATCGCGAACGCGGTGGTGCTCGGTCTTGAAACGTCGAAGACCGTGATGGCGTCGTACGGCCGCCTGCTGGAAACGCTCGACCACATCATGCTGGCGATCTTTGTGGTCGAGCTCGCCGCGCGCATCGCGGTGCATCGGCTGGCTTTCTTCCGCGACCCCTGGAGCGTGTTCGATTTCGTGGTGGTCGCGATCGCGGTGGTGCCGACCACCGAGAACTTCAGCGTGCTGCGCGCGCTGCGGGTGCTGCGCGTGCTGCGGCTGATCACGGCGCTGCCCTCGCTCAAGCGCGTGGTGGCCGGCCTCCTGGCGGCGCTGCCGGGCATGGGCTCGATCGTGATGCTGATCGGGCTGATCTATTACGTGTTCGCGGTGATGGCGACCAAGCTGTTCGGCGAGGACAAGCCGGAACAGTTCGGCACGCTCGGCGATTCGCTCTTCACGCTGTTCACCATCATGACGCTGGAAGGCTGGGTCGAAGTGGTGAAGGGGGTCATGGAGAAGCATCCCTGGGCCTGGCTGTTCTTCATCGTCTTTATTGTCGTCACCACGTTCATGGTGCTCAACCTGTTCATTGGCGTGGTGGTCAATGCCATGCAGGCGGAAGCCCTGAAGATGGCCGACGAAGAGCGCGAGGCCGAGCGCGAGATCATCCACGAGGAGGCGGCGCCGATCCTCGCCGAAGTGCGGCGGCTGCGCGGCGAGCTTTCCGAGCTGCGCAGGGAGGTGGCGGCGGGGAGATGAATTGCCGCGGCTCGTCCCCGCGCCGGCGCGCGGACCCGGCCTTGCGCATTGGCTTGGGCTTTCCGCTTGCGCGGGACTGCGCGGCGTTCGTGGCCCCGACCGCGCGAGTCACACCCGGAAATGCTTCGACAGCTTCAGTCCCTGCGCCTGGTAGTTGGAGCCGATGCGCTCGCCGTAAAGCGAGGCCGGCCGTTTCAGCATGCGTTCATAGACCAGCCGCCCGACGGTCTGCCCGTGCTCCAGGATGAACGGCACCTCGCGCGAACGCACTTCCAGCACGGCGCGGGCGCCGCGACCGCCGGCGCCGGCATAACCGAAGCCGGGATCGAAGAAGCCGGCATAATGCACGCGGAACTCGCCGACCAGCGGATCGAACGGCACCATCTCGGCGGCGTAGTCGGGCGGCACCTGCACCGCCTCCTTGGACGCGAGGATGTAGAATTCGTCGGGATCGAGGATCAGGCTCTCGTCCTTGCGCGCCGCGATCGGCTCCCAGAACTCGGCGACGTCGTAGCCCGCGCGGCGATCGACGTCGATCAGGCCGGTGTGGCGCTTGGCGCGGTAGCCGACGAGGCCGTCGGGTCCGAGGCCGGCAAGGTCGACGCTGACCGCGACGCCCTCGCCGACATCCGCGTCGTCGTCGTCGACCAGGCGCTCGCGCGCATGCAGGGCGCGCAGGGACTCGGCGCCCAAGAGCGCGTTGCCGTGGCGGAAGCGGATCTGCGACAGCCGCGACCCTTCGCGCACCAGGACCGGAAACGTCTTCGGGCTGATCTCCGCATAGAGCGGGCCGTGATAGCCCGCCTTGATGCGGTCGAAGCCGCGGGTCTCGTCGGCGATCACGCGGGTGAAGACGTCGAGCCGGCCGGTGGAGCTCTTGGGATTGGCAGACGCCGCGATCCCGTCTGGCAGCGCGAGGCTCTCGATCAGCGGCACGATGTAGACGCAGCCGTTTTCAAGCACGGCACCGTCGGACAGTGCAATTTCGTGCAGCTTCAGCTCATCGATGCGTTCGGCCACCGTCGTGAGCGGGCCGGGCAGGAAGCTTGCGCGGACCCGGTAGGCGACGTCGCCCAGCCGCAGATCGAGGCTCGCGGGCTGAATCTGGTCCTGCACGAATTCGTATTCGGCGCCGATCGCGCCGTCGCGAATGAGCGCCGCAATCATCTCGTCGGGCAGGATGCCTTTTTGATCCACTGCGAACGCGAGCGTCACGCTTCTCTCCGACCTCATCCTAAGAGCGATGCCGTCAGGCCGAGGGTCTCGAAGGGATGGCCACGGGTCGAGCTTGCCGCCATCCTTCGAGACGCCCTTCGCTTCGCTCGGGCTCCTCGGGATGAGGGCTGCGTCGTTCGACACGGTTACCCGATGACCGACTTGACGGGAAGGCGCCGGGCGCGCTACACGGTCATTATCCCGTGGTCATTTGAGCCGGCCGGCTTGCCGCCACGTTAAACAAAGGAGCTAAAAGGCCGGGGACGCGTGGACCCGGCGGATGATATTCCGGCCGGGTTTTTTGCTGGGTAAAGGAGACCGTACGATGCCAGCGTCCGCCACCAAGACCTACCGCCCCGAAACCCATCTCGTGCACACCGGCACGCTGCGCTCGCAGTTCAACGAGACCTCGGAGTCGATCTTTCTCACCCAGGGCTACGTCTACGACAACGCGCTCCAGGCCGAGCGCCGCTTCAAGAACGAGGAGCCCGGCTACCAGTATTCGCGGTTCTCCAATCCCACGGTCACCATGTTCGAGCAGCGCATGTGCGCGCTGGAGGGCGCCGAAGCGGCGCGCGCCACCGCGACCGGCATGGCCGCGGTCAATACCGCGTTGATGGGCCAGGTCCGCGCCGGCGACCACATCGTGGCGTCCAAGCAATTGTTCGGCTCCTGCCGCTACATCGTCGAGGATCACCTGCCGCGCTACGGCGTGACCTCGACGCTGGTGAACGGCACCAATCTCGACGAGTGGAAGAAGGCGGTGCAGAAGAACACCAAGACCTTCTTCCTGGAGAGCCCGACCAACCCCAATCTCGAAGTGCTCGACATCGCCGCCATTGCCCGGATCGCGCACGATGCGGGCGCCACGCTCGTCGTCGACAACGTGTTCTCGACGCCGCTGTTCCAGCGTCCGCTGGAGCTCGGCGCCGACTGCGTGGTGTATTCGGCAACCAAGCACATCGACGGCCAGGGCCGCTGCCTCGGCGGCGTGATTTTGGGCTCCAACGACTTCATCACCAACAACGTGCACCAGTTGATCCGGCAGACCGGTCCGTCGCTGTCACCCTTCAATGCGTGGGTGCTGCTGAAGGGCCTCGAAACCCTGTTCGTGCGCGTGCAGCGACAGACCGACAATGCCGCGGCGGTCGCAGTCGCGCTGGCGGAACACCCCAAGGTGACGAAGCTGTTCTATCCCGGCCGGCCGGATCACCCGCAGGCCGAGATCATCCGCCGGCAGATGAAGGGCGGCTCGAACCTCGTTGCGTTTGAGGTGAAGGGCGGCAAGGCTGCGGCGTTCCGGTTCCAGGACGCGCTGAAGCTCGTGAAGATCAGCAACAATCTCGGCGACGCCAAGAGCCTGATCACCCATCCGGCGACCACGACCCATCAGCGGCTGACGCCGGCGGCGCGCGCCGAGCTCGGCATCACCGACGGGATGGTGCGGCTCTCCTGCGGGCTCGAACACCCGGACGATCTGATCGACGATCTGATGCGCGCGCTCGAAACCGCATGAGGCGGTAGCGGGGCACAACTCGAAAGGTCAGCGGCGGGACTTTGCGGAAGCCGACTCGATCGGGCGGGTCGCGGCTTCAGAGATCGCCCTGCTCAGCGCACGCGCGACACAGGCATAGCTGAAGTCGTTCATGTGCAGTCCATCGGGCGACAGGAAATCGTCGAACGCGATCTTTTCGACCAGGTGCCAGTGCCGCATCAACGCGAAACGCCGGAACAGGTTGACGGTCTCGAACCGCGCGGTCTGTTCCAGGAGCGCGACCATGACCGCGTGGTTCCGGCGCGCAATGACGCGCGGGGCATATTGCGGGTCAATCAGGATGACATCCGCCCCGGTCTTCTTCAGTCGCTCGATGCCGCCGTGCAGCAATGAACGGTGCGGCTGGATCGGATCGCCGCGCAGCAGCGAGTTGGTGCCCACCTGCCACAGAACCAGGTCCGGCTTCTCGGCGATGACGCCGCTCTCGAAGCGCGCGAGCATGTCGGTCGCGGTATCGCCGCTGACGCCGCGGTTGATCACCGTAAACTCGTGATCGACGAATTCCTGGACAAGTTCGGCCGCCAGCCGGCTCGGATAGCTGTTGTAGGGCGAACTTGCCCCGGCGCCGGAGGTCGAGGAGGAACCAACCGCAACGATCCTGACCGGTTGCCCCGACTCGATCAGGCGCGCCGTACGGCGCAGCGGCAGATCGAAGCGCGCGAACTCGTCCGGAATGACGCAAGCGGGCTGCGGCGGCGCCACAACCACGCGCGACCCCGACTTGGCAACCTGGGCCTCGACTGGAGATGTCACGGTCAGCACCACCGCGGCGACGGCCAAGGCGCCGGGGCAAGACCTGGCAATGCGATTCATTGGTCCCAACGGGCTCCCTCGCCTTCCCTCCGCGAACCTACCTGATCGCCTTCGGTTCGAATTCCTGTAGCCGACCCGCTCCGACGATCAGCGTCGCGATCCCCCGGCCGATACAATCATGCACCCGGTGGGCAAGCACGTCGTCCCGGCCGGCCGCGTAACGGTCGAAGATACCACGGTCGGACCAGTAACGCACGATGCCGAGCCGGTCAAATGGGCTAGGCTCGGAAACAGATTTTGATAACCTGAGAATCGCGTCATCGCGACGATTGCATGGCGCCGGTTGATCGGGGAATGGGCTTTGCGCCCGATCCACGGCGCCGCCTTGGGGACCGCCAGGCCACGATGTACCGCACCGTCACCCGCCAGATCGCCGTACAGGTCGCCCCGCGCTACCTGCCGGACCGCTCGTCGCCCGAGAACAGCTATTTCTTCTGGGCCTACACGATCACCCTCACCAACCTGGGCCGGGAGACCGTGCAGCTCAAGACACGCCACTGGCGCATCACCGATGCGAACGGACGCCTCCAGGAGGTCCGGGGCGCGGGTGTCGTCGGCGAACAGCCGGTTCTCAAGCCCGGCGCCAACTACGAATATACCAGCGGCGTGCCGCTCCCGACGCCCTCAGGGTTCATGACCGGCAGCTACGGTATGGTGACCGCGGAAGGCGAGCCGTTCGATATCGAGATACCGACCTTCTCCCTCGACCTGCCGCAGGACGACCGCACCATCAATTGATCGGCTCGTTCGCTCCCGCGACGTCGACGGGATCGAACACATAGCTCGAGCTGCAGAACTCGCACGTCACCTTGATGACGCCGTTCTCGACCATGTGGTCGCGATCATCCTGCGAAAAGCTTCGCAGCATGTTGATGACGTTCTCGCGCGAGCAGGAGCATTCCGCCGCCAGCGGCGTGTCGCGATAGACGCGCACGCCGCGTTCGTGGAACAGCCGGTAGACCAGGCGCTCGGTCGACAGTGACGGGTCGAGCAGCTCGATATCCTCGACCGTCGCAACCAGCGAACGCCCCTCGACCCAGGCATCGTCCTCGGGCACCGCGTGACGTTGCATGCCTTCCGGGGCATCGCCCGGATCGAGATCGGGCTGACGGGCCCGCTCCTGCGCCTTGGGCAGGAACTGCACGAGCAGTCCGCCCGCGCGCCAGCGGTGGCGGGCGCCGTCGGCGGTGGCGCTGACCTCCTCGCCGACCGCGAGTCGGATCCGGGTCGGTATCTGTTCCGAGCGCAGGAAATACTCGTGCGCAGCGTCCTCGAACGATCCGCCGTCGAGCGCGACCAAGCCCTGGTAGCGGCTCATGTCAGCACCCTGATCGATGGTCATGGCGAGGTGGCCGTGGCCGAGCAGGGTACCCGCATCCACCGTGCCCGCGGCGATGGCCGCGGCGACGCGGGTGGCATCAAAACGCGCGCAGGCACGCACCTTGCCGGGGGTGGTGTAGTCGACCACCAGCATGCGGACCGGTCCGTCGCTCTGGGTTTGCAGGATGAAGCGACCCTCGAACTTCAGCGAGGCACCCAGTAGAACCGTCAGCACGATCGCCTCGCCCAGCATTTTGGCGACCGGCGCCGGATAATCGTGACTGCGCAGGATGGTGTCGACGGAGGGACCGAGCCGGACCACGCGGCCGCGCAGGTCCAGCGCCTTGACTTCGAACGGCAGGATGGTGTCGTCCGCCGAGGTTGCCGAAGGTTGTCGCGTCGGGATTGCAGTCCGGGGCTCGATCATCCTGACCTATATGGCGTCGGAGGCCGGAATTGCGACCCTGAGGGGGCGCCCACCCGTCAACGCAGCTTGGCGTGGAGGCACCACGTCAGGATGCCTTTTTGCGCATGCAGGCGGTTTTCGGCCTCGTCGAACACCACCGATTGCGGACCATCGATCACCTCGTCGGTAACCTCCTCGCCGCGATGGGCCGGCAGGCAATGCATGAAGATCGCGTCCGGCTTCGCCTTGGACATCAACCGGGCGTTCACCTGGTAGCGCTTCAGCAGATTGTGCCGGCGATGACCGTCCTTGTCGCCCATCGAAACCCAGGTATCGGTGACGACGCAGTCGGCGCCCTTGACCGCCGCCTCCGGATCGGAACCGAGCTGGATGTCGGCGTCGGCCGATTTGACCCAATCGATCAGCCATTTCTTCGGCTTCAGTTCCGGCGGGTTCGCGACGCGCAGCCGGAACTCGAACCGCTCCGCTGCATGCATCCAGGACGCCAGCACGTTGTTAGCGTCGCCGGACCAGGCGACGGTCTTGCCGCGGATCGGGCCACAATGCTCCTCGAACGTCATGACGTCCGCCAGCACCTGGCAGGGATGCGATCGCCGGGTCAGGCCGTTGATCACCGGAACGGTGGCGTGGCGCGCAAGCTCCACGAGATCCTTGTGCTCCAGGATGCGGATCATGATGGCATCGACATAGCGCGACAACACGCGCGCGGTGTCGGCAATGGTCTCGCCGCGGCCCAGTTGCATCTCGTCGCCGGAGAGCTTGATGCCGTGCCCGCCCAGCTGCTGGATCGCCACCTCGAAGGAAACGCGGGTCCGGGTGGATTCCTGCTCGAAGATCATGGCGAGCGTCTTGCCGGCGAGCGGGCGCTCGGCCGCGCGCCTGCCCTTCAGGGCACGGCTCGCCTCGATCATGCCGCGCAAATCGGCCTTGGGGATATCGATCAGATCGACGAAATGGCGGACGCCGTTGGCGCTCATCCGGCGGCCTCCTGCTTGAGCGGCGGCTCGTGCGCCTTAGCCAACCGGTCGCAGGCGCGTTCGATGCGCCGCACCGCGTCAGCAATCTCCTCCTCGGACACGACCAGCGGCGGCAGCAGCCGGACCACGTTGTCGCCGGCGGCAACCGTGATCATCTTCTCGGCGCGCAGCGCGTCGACGAAATCGCCGCTCGGCACCACGGCCCGCAACCCAAGCAGCAGCCCTTCCCCGCGCACCTGGGCCACCACCGACGGATAGCGGTCCTTGATGCCGGCGAGCTTCTGCTTCAGCAGCAGCGACAACCGCTTGACGCGGTCGAGGAAGCCTTCGGCGAGGATGACGTCGAGCACCGCATTGCCTGCGGCCATGGCCAGCGGATTGCCGCCGAACGTGGAACCGTGGGTGCCGGCCGTCATGCCCTTGGCTGCCTCGGCGGTGGTGAGGCAGGCACCGAGCGGGAACCCGCCGCCAAGGGCCTTGGCAAGCGCCATGATGTCGGGCGCGACTCCGCTGCGCTGATACGCAAACAGTTCGCCGGTGCGCCCGACGCCGGTCTGCACCTCGTCGAAGATCAGGAGCAGCCCGTGCTGGTCGCAGAGCTGACGCAGCGCGCGCAGGAATTCCGGCGCCACCACGCGCACCCCGCCCTCGCCCATGATCGGCTCGATGAGGATAGCGCCGGTCTGCGGTCCGATCGCGCGCCGGGCTGCGTCCAGATCGTCGAACGCGACCTGGTCGAAGCCGTCGACCACCGGGCCGAAGCCATCGAGATACTTCTTCTGGCCGCCGGCCGCGAGCGTGGCCAGCGTGCGGCCATGGAAGGCGCCTTCGAAGGTCACGATGCGGTAGCGCTCGGGCCTGCCGTTCGCGGACTGGAACTTGCGCGCCGTCTTGATCGCGCATTCCATGGCCTCCGCGCCGGAATTCGCAAAGAACACGAAATCGGCGAAGCTCGCTTCGCACAGACGCGCCGCGAGCCGTTCCGCCTCCGGAATGCGGTAGAGATTGGAGACGTGGATCAGCTTGGCAGCCTGCTCGGTGATCGCGGCAACGACGTGCGGGTGCGCATGGCCGAGCGCGTTGACCGCCACGCCCGATGTGAAGTCGAGATAGCGCTCGCCGTCGGTCGACACGAGCCAGGCGCCCTCGCCGCGCGCGAACGCGAGATCAACCCGCGCGTAGGTCGGCAACACATGCGATGTCTCGTACCCGCTCATGAGCGCTTACAAAGGCCGGAAATGAATGTGCCGCCTCTCCGGGGGCGGCACCATAAGGTATTGTATTGCGGCACAAACCCCTGTCAACACGGTCAATCGGACGTTCAGACAGCCACAGGTGTCACGCGCGGGGCACAGCCGGTGCGAATTGTGTGGACGCTCGACCGTCTCGGGGCGGAACATGTGGAAGCGGGGTTTGTGAGTCTTGCGCCCGACTCTCGCCATATTGTAGTTCTTCGATTGTCGAATACGACATTTCGTGCGGCGGACTGTCTCTGAGTAAATCGGTAGCGGGAGTGTGCGTCGGGCCAGCCAGTTGCTGCCCAGACCGGTTGATGGATTCTGTTTTTGACGATCCGCTGGCGACGGCCGAGGAACGAGGGGCATGAGCTGGACCGACGAACGCGTCGAGTTGCTGAAGAAACTTTGGACTGACGGCCTCTCGGCGAGTCAAATCGCCGCAGAGCTTGGCGGCATCACGCGCAACGCCGTCATCGGCAAGGTGCATCGCCTGGGATTGTCGGGACGCGCCAAGTCGCCGTCGTCGACGGCGCCGCGGCCGCGCAAGCCGCGCACCCACCAGCACATGCTCCGGGTGTCGCGGCCGTCGATGCGGGGCAACACCGCGCTCGCCCACGCCTTCGACTACGATATCGCGGAGGAACCGGAGCTGCTCGACAACGTCATCCCGATCGGG
>Ga0073934_10011692_pt1 | contig 10539 bp, 5 predicted proteins | sample LarsenN4metaG_FD_76834 | JGI IMG/M metagenome (GOLD analysis project Ga0073934, IMG submission 76834) | Hot spring sediment bacterial and archeal communities from British Columbia, Canada, to study Microbial Dark Matter (Phase II) - Larsen... ... | reverse complement strand
CTTTTCGATGTGAGGGGTCAGGGTGCCTTAGCCACCGATCTCGACGCGACCACCCACCAGGAACGTCGGACCCGGAGCCGGGACACCGACGGGGTTTTCATAGCGGGTATCGGTCAGGTTGAAGACGCTGCCCGTCAGGGTGAAGAACGGGGTGAGCGGAACCTCGGTGGTGAAGTCGAGGGTGAAGAAGCTGGGCGTTCTGGTCGTGTAGTCGAGGGTAAAACCGTCGAGGTAGCGACCGATCAGGGCGAACAGGTAGCCCTTGTTGTTGTAGGTGGCGCGGATGCCGACGTTGTTGAAGGGTAAGCCACCCGCCTGGATCTGGTAAGTGAACAGCTGCGTATTGATCGAGTCGACAAAGCCCTGGTTGCGCCTGTCGACGTTGGTCCAGTTCAGCTGCAAACCTACCTGCTCGTTGATCTGCCAGTTGGCAAGCAACTCGTAGCCCTGAGCGGTCTGGGTATTGAGGTTGTCCTGCCTTTGCAGGAAGGGGAAGCCGGATGTCGGATCGCCTGCCACACCAAAGTTCTGGTTGGCGAAGATCCGCGTGCCGATGGCGCCGTCCAGGTAGATGTTGAAGTAGGTGAACCGGAGGGAGACGTTGTTGGTCGGCGTCAAGTCGAAGCCCGTATCGAAGGCCACGCCGGCTTCGGGCCTGAGGCCAGGGTTGGCGACGAAGACACCGCCCGAGACGTTCAGATCCGAGATCGAGGGGGCATTGAACACGTAGTTCCAGTTGGTGCGCAGCGACAGCCAACTGGTCGGTGTGTAGCGCAAACCAGCGCCGGGGGTAGCCACCACGCCGAATTGGGTCGAGTAGGTGTAGCGGAAGCCAAGGTTGAGCTTCAGTTCCGGACCAAAGCTGATGTCGTCGATCAGGAAGAACGACGTACGGGTGATCGCCTGGTCGAAGAAGGAGCGCCCGCCCTGCCGCTGCTGGATGGAGCGGTCTTGCACGACGTTGACACCAAACTGCAGGTTCTGTCCGGGGGACAGTTGCGTGTTCAGGGCCGTCTGGATCTCGAACTTGTTGCCCTCGAAGTAGGGCTGGCCGGGGGGATTGGTTCTAAAGAAGGGCTGTCCGCCGCTCACGGTTACCTGAGGAATGTTCAGGGGAAGGAGATTGGAGTTGAAGGCAAACAAAGGCGGCACGAAACCCGTGCCACTGAACCGGTAATAGTAGATGTAGCTGTTGAGCGAGGTCGTTGGGGTAATGTCCCAGTCGTGCTGGAGGGCGATCTCCGTCTGCGACTGGTCTGTGATCCCGAAGAAATCGATGGCACCGATGAGCGGTTCTACGCCGTTTTGATACGGCTTACCTGTCTCGAACGTGCGCGTACCGTCAGCACTGGCGTTGAGCGCGTAGGGGAAGGCCAGGAAAGTCGACGGTGTGTTGAACAGGAAGCGCTGTTGCGTACAACCCTGCTCAGTACCATCAGGATTGAGGGGAACGAAGCGATCGAAATTGATCGTGCCGTTGGAGGCAGCAGAAGCACCGCCGAAGCAGATCCCAAAGTTGTAGGTGCCAGGTCCGTTCTGCTGGTTCTTGGAATTCTGCTGCAGGAACCGGACCGTCACCTTGTTGATTGGGTCAGGCTTGAAGGTTAGCTTGGCAGTGTAGGTATCGTTCGCTGCATAGGACGCGTTGGCAATGCCCTGTGCGGTGACGGCGGGACCGACATCGGGCCGCAAGAAGCCAAACAGGGAGCGTCCGTTGGGCAAACCACCGTTCGGGCAGGGATTCCCTACCGGATCGAAGGTATCTACTGTTCTGTTTGGATTAGCCGCAGTCGGAGCAGGAACCACGAAGTTGTCCGGGCAGCTCGGGTTCTGGGCGACATCATTTTCCCCGTAGAAGTTGGCTTCTCGGGGGATCTGGGCGGTGAAGGGATAGTCGTTGAAGGCAACGACGCCCGTGTAGATCAGGTTGTAGCTGAAGGTGTCGTCGCCGCCGCCGTACTTGGCGCTGTAGCGGCTGTTGCCGTAGTTGCCCACCTGGTACCGCAGAGTAAGCTTGGGCGGGCCCTTGGGCGTCTCGGTGATCAGGTTGATGACGCCGCCCACCGCGCCGGAGCCGTAGCGCAGAGTCGCACCGCCGGTCACCACCTCAACGCGCTCCAGGTCTTCGATATTGAAGCGCGAGATATCGTTGCGGTTGTTGGAGGAGCGGCGCAGAGAGATGCCGTCGCGCAGTACCTCGAAGCGCTGATCGTCGAAACCGCGCAGAGTGACCCCACCGGCGTTGCGGATGCCACCGCCAGACGGAGCGGCGTAGAAGCCGGGCACCAACTGCAGCGCGTCGGTGACCGTGGTGGCGTTGACGGCGCGGAAGTCGTCCTTCTTGAGCGAGTAGACGACCGACGGCGTCTCGCGGGCGCGGGTCGGACGGCGGGTGGCCGTCACCGACACTTCATCGAGAATGTCGGTCTCGTCTTCGGGGGCGGGGGCCGCCTGAGCGGTAGGTTCGGCCTGAGCGACCGGAGCAGGCTCAGCCTGACTCACCCGCTGGCTGGTCATTGGATTTGTCCAGTCCCAGAGCGCCGGAACCGCCTTGAGATCAGCGGCACTCTGCGACGACTGTTGAAGAAGTTCGCGCGCGGCAGCCAGGTTCAGCGTGTTGCTCGTCGAATTCCTGGCAACGGTGACCTTCGCGCTGTCAGTCTTGGCCACGGGCTCGGCAAGCACCGCCGAGAAGCCCAAATTGGCGCCCGCCAGAGCAGGCAGCATCACTGCACGCAGCAGCTTGCCGCCCAACTCGCGTTGGAGCAGACCCTTCATGTTCCGTACACTCCCTTACCACTTGTGGATAATCCAAGCGCCTGCCTCCGGAGAGTCAGGCTAGTACAGTCTAATACGTTCCTGGATTCCCGGAGCAGTTCAGGGAGAACATTTGCACCCCCCATCGGTATGACAAAGATCACACCGAAGCATTGACTTTCGATGATCCCCCCTCCCTGAGAGACAGGGAGGGGGGACGGAGAACTTACCCGCCGATCTCGACGCGGGCCCCGAGCAGGAAGTTGGTTCCTGGCTGCGGGATGAACGCACGATCCTGATAGGTCGTGTTGGTCAGGTTGCGCACGCTACCGGTGAGGGTAAAGAAGGGCGTGAGCGGCACCTCGAAGTTCAGGTCGAGGGTGAACCACGACGGCAGTTGGGTGCGGTAGTCGAGGACGTAGCCATCCTGATAGCGCCCGTTGAGCGCCACGAGATAGCCCTTGTTGAAGTAGCGGAACTGGAAGCCAACGTTGTTGAAGGGGATGCCGCCCGACTGGATCTGGTAGGTGAACAGCTGGGAATTGATGCTGTCGGTGTTGTTGACCAGACGGGTGTCGGTGTTCGTCCAGTTCACCTGGAAGAGCAACTGGTCGGTGATCTGCCACTGGCCCAAGAACTCGATACCCGACGAGATCTGGGTATTGAGGTTTTCCACCCTCTGCAGGAAGAAGGCGTTGGGCGCTGGGGTTCCCGGCACACCAAACCCATCGTTGATGAACACCAGGGTGCCGAACGCGCCATCCAGGTAGATGTTGAAGTAGGTTGCGCGGAAGGTGAGGTTGTTGGCCGGGGTGATGTCTACCCCGGTGTCAAAGGCCACACCCGATTCTGGACGGAGGTTGGGGTTGGCGACGAAGACACCGCCAGTGACGTTGAGGTCAGAAATCGATGGGGCGTTGAACACGTAGTTCCAGTTGGTGCGCAGCGACAGCCAGTTGACCGGTGTGTAGCGGATACCGGCACCAGGAGTGCCCAGCGAACCGAACTGGGTGGAGTAGGTGTAGCGGAAACCGAGGTTCAGTTTCAGTTCGGGGCCGAAGCTGATGTCGTCGATGACGAAGAACGAGCTACGGGTGATCGCCTGGTCGAAAAAGGTTCCGTTCTGGCGCTGCTGGTAGGAGCGGTCCTGGTTGACGTTGACGCCCACCTGGAGGAACTGACCGGGCGAGAGCTGGGTATTGAGAATCGACTCGACCACGAACTTGTCGCCGCCGGTGAAGGGCTGAGCCGGGGCAGCGGTGTTGAAGAAGCGGGTGGTGCCTTCGACCCCGATGCCGCCGCTTGCGAAGTTCGTGCCAAAGGCGAACTGCGGTGGCACGAAGGACGTATTGCCGAACTTGTAGTAGTAGGCGTAGCTGTTGAGCGAGGTGGTGGGAGTGATCTCCCAGTCGTGCTGGAGGGCGACTTCCGTCTGCGACTGGTTGCTCAACTGGAACAGGTCGATGGTGCCAGTGATCGGCTCGCTGCCATCCAGGAACGACTTGCCCGTCTCAAATGTCGACGCCGTCGAGCCGGGCCGCCCGTCGAAGGCTGCCTGGTTGCCGCTGATGCTGCGGGAGGGGGTACGGCCGACGTAGAGTTGAGTATCGCAGCTCACCTCACGACCAGCGGCATCCACCGGCAGGAAACGGCTGCGGGGCAGAGTGCGAGTGACCCCGCTCGGATCGACAAAGGTGCCGCCACGGGTACCGTTGAGCACGAACGGGCTGGTAAAGCCACCGGCGCAGTTGCCGACAAAGTATCCACCCGGACCGTTGCCGCTATTTTTGGAGTTTTGAACGGTGCCGCGCAGGGTGATGCGGTTGACGGCGTCGGGCTTGAAGACGAGCTTCGCCGAGTAGCTGTCGTTGCCGGAGAACGAGTAGTCGTTGACCCCCGTCACTGTGCGGCTACCTTCGGTGAACGGCTTGAGCAGACCAAACAGGCTGGTGCCATCCGGGTAACCGCCGTTGGGGCACTGCTGAATTTGGCCTTGAGGCAGCGCGACCGCCGGGCAGCTCGGGTTCACGGCCCGGTCGTTGCGGCCGTAGAACTCCGCTTCGTTCGGGTAGGTGAGCGTGAACGGATAGTTGTTGAAGGCGACAACGCTGGAGAAGATCAGGTTGTAACTGAAGGTGTCATCGCCGCCGCCGTACTTGGCGCTGTAGCGTGTCTGGCCGTAGGAACCAGCCTGGTAGTTGAGCGTCAGCTTGGGCGGACCCTTGGGCGTCTCGGTGATCAGGTTGATGATGCCGCCGACTGCGCCCGAACCGAAGCGCAGCGTCGCACCACCGGTCACCAGTTCGACGCGCTCAAGTTCCTCGATATTGAAGCGCGAGATGTCGGAGCGGTTGTTGGAGGCGCGCTGCAGGGGCAGACCGTCTTTGAAGACCTGGAAGCGCTGGTCGTCGAAACCGCGCAGGAAGACGCTCGCGGCGTTGCGTACACCGCCGCCGGAGGGGGCGCCCTGGAAGCCCGGGATGAACTGCAGGGCGTCGGTGACCGTCGCCGCATTCAAAGCCTTGAAGTCCTCTTTCTTGACCGAGTAGACCACCGAGGGTGTCTCACGACCCCGGGTTGGACGGCGGGTGGCCGACACGGTCACTTCTTCAAGAAAGTCGGAGGAATCCTCGGGGGCTGCCGCTCCCTGGGCGACCGGGTCAGCCTGGGCCACCGGCTCAGCTTCCGGACGGGCGGCCTGCCCAATCTGAGGGGCCGTCACCGGGGTCGTCCAGTCCCACAGCGGCGGACGGTACTGCAGATCGGCTGCCTGTCCCTGGGGCTGCTGCAGCAGGCTGCGCACGTTGGGCAATTCGCTGGTGCGCGCTGCCACTTTCGCTGCGGTCGATATGGGTTCTGCCATTGCGGCAGTGCCAAAACATCCAAGGCCAGCCATCGCCGGCAGCAGAGCCAGCGAAAGCCGCCGGGCGCACAGGGTGCCCAGACGAGATTTCATGTTCCGTACACTCCTACACAGTTTCACCAAAGCTGTGCTTGTCCTGAGACAGACAAACACGAATGTCAGTTTAGATCAAAATTAAATTTTTTGTATTTCTCATGGATGTCAATATGACGATCGTCGTATTGATGGGGCGAAAAGTCTTCCAGGACACAACAGATGCATCTCCCCCCTCGGTGCCCCGGCACCTCAAGTCAGGAAGTACGCACTTTCGGAGTCAAAGAAAACCCCCTCCGCTCCTGCAGAGGGGGAAAAGGCACATCGGAATCAGCCGCCGATTTCGAAGCGGCCGCCCACCCGGAAGGTCGTGCCCGGGGCGGGACTGCCGTCCACGAACTCGTACTGGGTGTCAGTCAGATTGAAGACGTTGCCGGTGAGCGTAAAGAAGGGCGTCACCGGAACTTCGACCGCCAGATCGAGGGTCGCCCAGGCAGGTACGAACAGGTTGGAGCCGCTGCGGCGCTTCCCGGAGTCGTAGCGGCCGGTGAGGGCCACCAGATTGCCCCGGTTGGTGTACGAGAGCACCCCGATCAGGTTGTTGAAGGGAATGTTGGCGCTCTGGAAACCGTAGAGGAAGTTGCCGTTTTCGATCGAATCGGTCAGCCCGAAGGGACGCGAGTCGGTGTTGGTCCAGGCAAGACGCAGGCGCAACTGGTCGGTAATCTGCCAGTTGACCTCGGCCTCGATGCCCGAAGCGCGCTGACCGGCGATGTTGCGAATCTGCTGTTGCAGACCGACTCCTGGGGCGACGAACTGGATGGCTGTGAAGAAGTTGTTGAGCGAGGTGTTGAAGTAGGTCAGGCGCAGGCCGAGGTTGCGCGCCGGGGTGATGTCGACGCCGACGTCGTAGGTGGCGCCCGTCTCAGGCTGCAGGTTGGGGTTGTCGATGAAGATCCCCGAGATGACGTACAGGTCGGCAATGTTGGGGGCGTTGAAGACCTGCGACCAGTTGCCCCTGAGCGACAGCCAGCTCAGGGGGCTGTAGCGCAGGCCGATGCCGGGGGTGAGCACTTCACCGAACTGCGAACTGCTGGTGTAGCGCAGACCGAGGTTGGCCTTCAACTCGGGGCCGAAGCTGATGTCGTCGATGAGGAAGATCGACGTGCGGGCGATGGCGCGCTCGAAGAAGGTGCGGCCCCGCCCCTGCTGCTGGAAGACGCGGTCTTCGACGAAGTTGATGCCAAACTGCAGATTCTGGCCGGGGGAGAGCTGCCAGTTGAGGGCGGTCTGCGCTTCGAACTTGTTGCCGTCGGAGTAGGGCTGGGTGCCCAAACCGAACGGAATGGCGTCGAACTCGCCCGGTTGGCCGTTGGGACCGCTGAAGACGCCGGTGTTCACGAAGTAGGGCGAGGGCCGGAAGGTGGTGAACACCTGCCGGTAGTAGTAGGCGTAGGTGTTGATCGAGGCGGTGGGGCTGAGCTCGTAGTCCCAGTTGAGCGAGATGTCGGTGTTGGCGGTGTTGCGCCGCTGGAAGAAAAGAATGTTGGCGAGGGCCCCTTCGGCAAAGCCGTAGGGCTGGCCGGTGGGGAAGACGGTCCGCCCGTCGTAGCTCGTGTTGAAGTTGAACGGAAAGCCGAAGGCGAACTGGGTGGAGGCGGTCCCGATCACGTAGCGACCCGGGTTGCAGTTCACTTCGTTGCCGTTGCGGTCGAGCGGGAAGAAGCGCTCACCCGCAAACGTTCCGTTGCCGTCGGCAGCCGAGGTCGCCCCCGCCAGACAGATGTTGAACGAGTTGGCCCCGGGGCCCTGGTCATCGAAGTTGCGGTTGGTCTGGTTGACGCGCAGGGTGAGTTTGTTCGCCGGGTCGGGCTTGAAGGTGAGCTTGGCGGTGTAGCTGTCCTGGGCGTTGTAGGAGGCGTCCGCGCGACCGTTGACACGCACTGCCGGGCCGACGTCGGGCTTGAGGTAGCCGTAGAGGTCGATCGGGCCGCTGTTGTCGGGGTCAGCCGCGCCGGGGCCGCCGATGCCGAAGGAGTTGGTGCCGTTCGGGTAGACCTCCGGGAAGATCGTGTTGCCGATGGCGACCTCGGGAGGGGCCGCCCCCGGATTGGTGGTCGGACCGTAGAAGCGCGCCGTGTTGGGAACGGTGAAGCCGAACGGGAAATCGTTGAAGGCGACCAGGCTCGAATAGATCAGGTTGTAGCTGAAGGTATCGTCGCCGCCGCCGTACTTGGCGCTGTAGCGGCTGTAGCCGTAGGAACCGACCTGGTAGTCGAGGGTAAGCTTGGGCGGACCCTTGGGGGTCTCGGTGATGAGATTGATCACGCCGCCGACCGCCCCGGCGCCGTAGCGCAGCGTGGCGCCGCCGGTGACCACTTCGATGCGTTCGAGATCGTCGAGCAGGAACTGGGCGACCGCCGAGCGGCCGTTCTGCGGAAACGTCTGCGACAGGCCATCGCGCAGCACCTGGAAGCGCTGATCGTTGAAGCCGCGCAGGAAGTTGGCACCGGCGTTGCGCACACCGCCCAGGGAGGGCTGGCCGATGAAGCCGGGTACGAGGGCCAGGGCATCGGTGGCCGTCTGGGCACCCTGGGCGCGGAAGTCTTCGCGCTTGACGCTGTAGGTGGTGGCGGTGGTGTCGCGCTCGCGGGTGGGGCGACGGGTGGCGGTCACCGACACTTCGTCGAGAATGTCTGTATCATCTTCAGGGGCTGGGGCAGCCTGGGCCGTGGGTTGGGCCTGGGCGACCGGAGCCGGATTGGCCTGGCCGACCCGGTGAATGGTCATCGGATTGGTCCAGTCCCAGAGGGCGGGACGCGCTTCCAGGTCGGCCGCCCGACCGGTCGAACGTTCGAGCAGTTCGCGGGCCTGGGGCAGAGTGAGGGATCCGCTCCTGGCTGCAACCAGGGGAGCAGGACCAGCGAGTGCAACCGATGGGCCAACCCCCAGAACACCAATCAGCACCGTTCCGGCAAGCAGATATGCTGCCGTGTATTGATTATTTTTCATTCCGTTCGCTCCTCGAAGAACCGCCGCTACGCAGTTCTGGTTGTGTGAATGGGCATCCAGCAGTGCCCGAATGAATGGTGGACGATTCCGAATAGATTAGCAGGACTTGCGTGTCCTGTTTTACCATTTTTCCCCTCAACCGAACGCGCTATGGTGGCGACGATGCGGTGGAGGCGGTCCTGCGTTACTTGTGCGCTACTTGATCTTCTTCAAACCCTACGGGGTGCTCACCCAGTTCACCGACGCCGAGGGGCGTCCGACCCTCAAGCAGTACATCGACGTCCCCGATGTCTACCCGGTCGGCCGCCTCGACCACGACAGCGAAGGCTTACTGGTGCTCACCGACGATGGCGGTCTTGCCCACCGGCTCACCGACCCGCGCTTCGGCCATCCGCGCACCTACTGGGCGCAGGTGGAGGGGAACCCCGACGATCAGGCCCGCACCCGCCTGGAAACTGGGGTGGTGATCCAGGGGGTGCGCACCCGCCCGGCCCGGGTGACGGCGCTGGCCGAACCGACGCTCCCTGAGCGGTCGGTGCCGATTCGATTTCGCAAGAGCGTGCCGACCAGCTGGTTGGAGATCACCCTCACCGAGGGGCGCAACCGGCAGGTGCGCAGGATGACAGCGGCGGTCGGCCATCCGACCCTGCGCCTTGTGCGCGTCGCCATCGGCCGCTACCGCTGGAGCGACCTCGAACCCGGCCAGTGGCGGGATCTGACATCGACCGAGCTGGAACTGCTATGCTCGGGGGCGCCCAGGCGTACCCGAAGGTGACGCGTGCCCCATCCCCTGGCCATCGTCGGTGCCGGTCCCGGCGATCCGGATCTCATCACCGTGCGCGCCCAGCGTCTGCTCGCAGCGGCCGACGCTGTCTACTACGCGGGCTCGCTCGTGCCCGAGGCGCTGCTTGCCTGGTGTCGGCCGGAGGCGGCACGCATCGACACCCGCACGCTCACCCTGGAGCAGATCCTCCCCCAACTCATCGCCCGGGTGCACTCCGGCGAACGGGTGGTGCGCCTGCACTCGGGGGATCCGTGCCTCTACGGCGCCGTACACGAGCAACTGATGGGGTTGATGGCGGCGGGGATCGAGTTCGAGATCGTCCCCGGGATCAGCGCCTTCCAGGCGGCGGCGGCGAGCCTCGGCGTCGAGTTGACCGTTCCCGGGCTGGTACAGACGATTATTCTGACCCGGGCAAGTGGTCGCACCGGCGTGCCCGCGGCGGAAGAACTGGCGGGCCTTGCCGCCCACCGCGCCTCCCTGTGTCTGTATCTGAGCGCCCACCACGCCCGCGAATGCGAGCAGAAATTGCTCGTCCACTACCCCCCCGAGACGCCGGTGGCCATCTGCTACCGCCTTGGCTGGCCGGACGAGCGCATCCTGCGGGTGCGCCTCGACGAACTGGCCGCCACCACCCGCCGCGTTGGTCTGACGCGCACCACCCTCTACATCGTCAGTCCGGCGCTCACAGCGGCACCGGCCCGCTCGCGCCTCTACCACCCGGCCCACGACCACCTCTTTCGGCGGGTTGCGGGCGCCGAAGGCCAGACAGGCAGTACGTGACCGAGGGTTGCCAGTCGCTCAGAATAGCCGGAACGAGCGCAGCATCTGGGCGAGGGAGCGCTGCAGCACATCGAGGCGCTGAGGTGGAGCGACGAGGGTGACGGTCACCAGACGGTCACGGTCGCCGCCCAGACAGAGCAACACCCGTCCCTCAGGAACAGCACTGCGAGGCAGGGCCTGATAGAGCACCTGGGCCGACTGGAAGCTACCAATCAGCCCGGGGGCGACATCGAGGGGCTGAAAGTCGCGGTAGAGCCTGCCCAGGGGGCTTCTCGCCAGTTTTCTGCGGTAAAACTGACTGATCTGGTCG
>Ga0073934_10011691_pt1 | contig 10539 bp, 9 predicted proteins | sample LarsenN4metaG_FD_76834 | JGI IMG/M metagenome (GOLD analysis project Ga0073934, IMG submission 76834) | Hot spring sediment bacterial and archeal communities from British Columbia, Canada, to study Microbial Dark Matter (Phase II) - Larsen... ... | reverse complement strand
TGCCAGCAGCGCGGCGAAGAGCTCGATTCGATCCCGCTCGGGGTCGAGCGCCGCAAGCGTCGGGCTGCCGGCGCCGTGGACGATGTCGTGGAAGGGGCCTAGCCCGAAGTTACCCCTCTGCTGAGCGCTCCGTGAGGGCGTGAGGTGGCTTGCGAAGCGGGATCGCGGTTCCTCACGCGCGTGCTCCTGTAGGTACTAACAATGGGGACGATGCTGTCCGATGGGTGGTTTACACTTGCGGTATGCCTGCGAAGAAGGCGGGTGTTCATGTAGTAACGACGAGGCGCGTCTACAAGGGGCGCGTGTACGAGGCGCACCTGCTGCGCCGCACCTATCGGGAGGGCGGCAAGGTCAAGAACGAGACGCTCGCCAACCTGTCCAGGCTGCCGCGGGAGACGATCGAGCTGGTGCGGCGCTCGCTGCGCGGCGAGGAGTTTCTCTCCGCCGCCGACGCGTTCGAGGTCGAGCGCTCGCTGCCGCACGGGCACGTGGCGGCGGTGCTGGCGATGGCGCGGGCGCTCGAGCTTCCGCGGCTGCTCGAGCGGCGGCCCTCGCCGGAGCGGCAGCGGGTGCTGGCGATGCTCTGCCAGCGGGTGCTCTCCCCCGGCTCGAAGCTCGCCTGCGCGCGCGCGCTTTCGCAGTCGACGCTCGGGGAGGAGCTCGCGCTCGAGGGCGTCGATGCGGACGCGCTGTACGCCGCGCTCGACTGGCTGCTCGAGCGCCAGCCGGCGATCGAGGCACGGCTCGCCCGCCGTCACCTGAGGCAGGGCGCGCACGTGCTCTACGACGTCTCCTCCTCCTACTTCGAAGGGCGCACCTGCACCCTGCTCGCCTTCGGTTACTCGCGCGACGGCCGCCGAGGCGCGCTCCAGATCGTCTACGGGCTGCTCTGCGACGCGGAGGGCAGGCCGATCGCGATCGAGGTCTTCGCAGGCGGCGTCCACGACGACAAGACGCTGCCGGCGCAGATCGAGAAGTTGCGCCGCCGCTTCGGCTTGACGACGGTCGTGCTCGTGATCGACCGGGGCATGGTCACCAAGGCCAACCTGGAGGCGCTCGCGGCCGAGCCCGGCGTGGGCTGGATCACGGCCCTGAAGGCGCCGCAGGTGCGAAAGCTGGTCGAGGAGGGGTCGCTGCAGCTCTCGCTCTTCGACGAGCAGAACCTGGCCGAGATCGAGAGCCCCGACTACCCGGGCGAGCGCCTCGTCGTCTGCCGCAACCCGCTCGTCGCCCAGGAGCGCTCGCGCAAGCGCGAGGACCTGCTGGCCGCGACCGAGGCCGCGCTCGCCCCGATCAAGCAGCGGGTCGAGGCCGGCACGCTCTCCGGAAAGGCGGCGATCGCGCTCGCCGTCGGCCAGGTGATCGGCAGGCGCAAGGTCAAGAAGCACTTCCAGCTCGAGATCGAAGACGACCGCTTCGCCTACCAGCGCAAGCAGGCCGAGATCGACGCGGAGGCCGCGCTCGACGGCTTCTACGTGCTCCGCACCAACCTCGCCCAGGACACGCTCGGCAGCGCCGAGGTCGTCCGCTCCTACAAGCAGCTCGCCCACGCCGAGCAGGCCTTCCGCACCCTCAAAGGACCCGAGCTCGAGATCCGCCCCATCCGCCACCGCCGCGAAGACCGCGTCCGCGCGCACGCCTTCCTCTGCCTGCTCGCCTACTACCTCGAATGGCACCTGCGCAAGGCGTGGGCGGAGCTGCTCTTCGTCGACGAGCAGCCGCCGCTCGCCGCCGACCCCGTCGCCCCCGCCCAGCGCTCCCAGGCCGCCAAACGCAAGGCATCGACGCAGACGACCGCCCGCGGTGAGACCTGCCACTCCTTCCAAAGCCTGCTCGCCGAGCTCGCCCTGATCGTCCGCGACAGCAACCGCATCCCGCACACCGGCGCCACCTTCAGCAAGACCACGCGGCCGAACGCTCACCAGGCGCGCGCACTCGAACTCGCCGGCGCGAACCCCATCCGGCTGTAGTCAGTAACGATCCAGCCCGAAGAACCCGCAAGCCGAGGCTCAGAGCCCAAAACGGGCGTCACCTCACCGGTAACTTCGGTCTAGAGTCCGCGCCGTGCGCGTGCTCTCGGTCACCCACGGACCGACCGTCCCCGGCGGCGTCTTCGACGAGGTCGCCGAGGCAGCCGGCCACGAGCTGGAACGCTGGTCGGTGCCCCTCGGCGGCGCACCGCGCTCGGCAGGAAGCTACGGCGCGGTGATGGTGTTCGGTGGCTCGATGCACCCGGACGAGGACGAGCGCTTCGGCTGGCTCGAGCGCGAGGCGGCGTTCCTGCGCGAGGTGCTGGAGGCCGGCGTCCCCGCGATCGGGGTCTGCCTGGGCGCGCAGCTCCTCGCGCGTGCCGCCGGTGCGGACGTGGCGCCGGCGCGCGAGCCGGAGATCGGCTGGCTCGAGGTCGAGCTGACCCCCGAGGGTCGCTCCGATCCGGTGCTCGGCGTGCTCCCGCCCCGAACCGAGGCCTTCCAGTGGCACCGCTACACCTTCGGGCTCCCGGCGGGCGGGATCGAGCTGGCGCGCAGCCCGGTCTGCACGCAGGCCTTCCGGGTCGGAAGCGCGTGGGGCATCCAGTTCCACGCCGAGGTGACCCTGCCGATGATCGAGGCCTGGGCGGCCGAGGACCCCGACGACCTGCCCGGGGACGTCGATGCCTTCCTGGCCGAGTCGCGGGCCCGCATCGCCGGCTGGAACGAGCAGGGCCGCCGGCTCGCGACCGCGTTCCTCACCGCCGCCGCCGCCGCCGCCTGAGGCGCGAGCGAGCCCCTCTACGCCTCGCCCGGGAGCGAGGGGTCGCGCGACCACTCGTGCCAGGAGCCGGCGTAGTTTCGCGCCTCGTAGCCTGCCTCTCGCAGGAGCCCGACGGCGAAGGCCGAGCGGTTGCCCGAGTGGCAGTAGGCGATCACCTCGACCCCGGCAGGCAGCCCGACCAGCGCGCGCACCTCCTCCGCCGAGCGGCACTCGAGCAGGCGGTCGAGGGGCAGGTGGCGAGCTCCCGGCAGGTGACCCTGGCGCGGGTCGCAGGGGTACCCCGCCTCCCCCGAGAACTCGGCCGCCGTCCGCACGTCGAGCAGGCAGAGCCCGGGCTCGCCGAGCCGCTCGCGCAGCTCCTCCGCGGTCACGTCCGCCACTGCGCAAGGAAGTCGAGGAGGACGGCGATGAAGCGCTCGGGCTGCTCCACGGTCAGGAGGTGGCCCGCACCGGGGAAGACCTCGAGCGAGCCGAGGAGCGCGCTCGCGGCGAGCGCCCGCGCCTCCTCGAGCGGGACGACCTCGTCGGCGTCCCCGGCGCAGACGAGCAGCGGCCCGCCGAAGGCGGCGACCGTGCCGGAGGCGTCGGGCCGGTCGCGCAACGCCTCCAGCGCGACCGCCAGCTCCTCGGCGGGCACGTCCGTCTCCAGCTCGGGCGGGACACCGGCCGTCCGCAGCGTCGCGATCAGCTCGTCGCGCGCGCGGCGCCGCTCGTCTGTGTCGGCGGCGGCGCGCGAGCCCGCGAGGACGATCCCGAGCACGCGCTCGGGCGCGCGGCGGGCGAGCGCGAGCGCCGTGTACCCGCCCATGGAGGCGCCGACGGGCACGAGCGGCCCGGGAACCTCCTCCAGGAGCTGCGCGGCCCAGCCCTCCACGGACGGCCCGCGTCCGTACAGGCGCGGCGCGACGGCTTCGTAGCCGGCCGCCGCGAGCGCCTCGAGCTGCCGTTGCCACATGCGCTCGTCGAGCGGCCAGGCGTGCAGGAGCAGGACGGTCATCCGCGCTCGATCCGGACCGAGCCCTCGGGCGCGGGCGCGCCGGCCCAGCCGTGCCCCGCGCCCTCGACCCCGAGCACCTCCGCCAGCGCGGCCAGGAGCTCCGGCGCCGGGGGCAGCGCGGCGGGGGTCGCCGCGGTGCGCGCGACGCGCCGCACCGCCTCCGGCTCGGCACCGGTGAGCCGGGCGACGACCGTCGGATTGGCCTGCAGACCGACCACGTCCCCGGGCGGCAACGGCCCGTAGTACTCGGGTACCGAGAGGTACTCGTCGACGACGCGTCCGCGCTCGAGCAGGATCATCCGCACCACCTCTCCGCGCTCGAGCCCGAGCGCGAGCGTGACCGCGCCGAGTCCGTCCGAGAGCTCGCGCGCGAGCCGGCGCAGCTGCGCGGGATCGCGGTCGCACACGTCGTCGTAGACCGCGATCCAGCCGTTCCGCGGGGGCGTCACGAGCGAGCCGCGCGAGCCCCCGGGAAGCCGCGGCACGAACCGCCGGACGGCCTGCTCGACCGCGCTCAGGTCGTCCGACTGGACGTGGATCGAGCCGACGGAGGCCTCCTCGCCCGGTCCCAGCCGCCGCTCCAGCTCGGCGAGCGTCCCGGCCATGACGATCACCTCCTCACGCAGCCCCCAGCGCGCGTAGAGCGAGCGGGCGAGCGTGTTCGACGCCGTCACCTCCAGGTCGAGACACTCGACCCCGCGCTCGCGGAGGGCGTCCACAACCGCCCGTACGAGCGCACTCGCAACCCCGGTTCGGCGCGCCGGCGGGCGCACGTACAGGTCGGTCAGCGTCGCGTGCCCGTCCGAGCGGGGGCGCGCGAGCGCGAGCCCGACGGCCGTCCCGTCGTCGGCCTCGGCGAGGAGCGCGACCCCGGAGGCGACGATCCCGGCCACCTCGGCGAGCTCCTCCTCGGCGTCCGAGCCCTCATGGGCGGGAGGCGGGATCTCCTCGGCCAGCTCGCGCCAGAGCGCCTCGACCGTGGGCAGGTCCTCGAGTTGGGCGCGGCGGACCCTCACCCGGCCAGCCTCGCCCCGGCGAGCAGGTAGTGGGCAGACAGGTTCTGGAAGGGAGCGAGGCGCTCGCCCACGGCCCGGACCTCCTCGATCGACAGCACGCGGCCGTCAGCGTAGAACGCCGAGACCGCCTTGCGCACGCCGAGGTCGCCGGCCGGCCAGGCCCGCGGACGGGCGAGGTGGCGGGCGAGGAACCAGTCGGCCGTCCAGCGCCCGAGCCCCGGCAGCGCAGTGAGCGCCGCCACGACCTCCTCGTCGGGCAGGCGGGCGAGGGCGTCCAGGTCGAGGTTGGAGCGGGCGAGCGCGAGCACGTACTCCGCCTTGCGGGCGGAGAAGCCGAGCGCCCGCAGCGCACCGGGCCGCAGCCGCGCGACGCGCTCGCGCTCGGGGAAGGCCCAGGCGAGCTCGTGGCGGACGCCGAAGCGCTCGACGAAGCGCCTGCGGATCGCGGCGGCCGCGCGCAGGGAGATCTGCTGGGAGGTGATCGCGATCACGAGCGCCTCGAACGGCTGCGGGTTCAGCGGAGGGCGGAAGCCGCGCAGACGCGCGGCGAGCTCCCCCAGCACGGGCTGCCCGGCCGCCCAGGCGTGGAAGCCCGCGAGGTCGAAGGGAAGCCCGACGAGCAGCGCCACCTCGCGGAGCGCCGCGTCCGTCGCCGGCTCGACGCGAACGCCTCCCGGGGCCGGCTCGATCCGCACCTCGCTGCCCGCGACGACGCGGTGCAGCCCGCCCTCGTGCCAGACGGTGACGCCGTCCGAGCCGGGGTCGCGAAAGCGCGAGGTCGAGAGCTCGAAGTCGTAGGGGGCGGAGATCGGTAGCAGCACGTCCTCAGAGCGCCCGCGCGACGTCGTGGAAGTCCGCGAAGGGCTCGAAGGGGACCCCGCGCTGCGCGAGGTAGTCCGCGAGGCCCGCGCGCGCGAAGACACGCTCGGCGGCGAGCGAGACGCAGCGGTCGGAGATCCCGTCCCCGACGTAGACGAAGCCGTCGAGCTCCGCCACGTCTGCGCGCTTGCAAGGCTCGCCGCAGACGAGGCACGGCCTTCCGGCGCGGAAGAGCGCGCGCCAGCCATCGGGGCGCGGGTCGAGCCGGTTCGCGCGCACCTCGAGCTCGAGCCCCTCCCGCTCGAGCACGGGCTCGATCAGCTCGTGGAACCCGCTCGAGACGACGAGCGGTCGCCAGCTGCGGGCGAGCTCGGCGAAGCCGGCGCGGAGGCGGACGTTCTCGCGCAGCCACCCCGTCACCGCCGCCAGGGGCGCGCGCACGGTCTCGAGCTCGAGCGCGATCACCTCGTGCAGCGTCAGCCCGCGGCCCAGACGCTCCTCCGCGGCGTGGTAGACGCTCACGTCGCCGAACTCGCGCAGGACGAGGTGGAGACCGTCCACCTCGGTCGCAGTCCCGTCCCAGTCGACGACGATCCGCACGGCGCTCAGCCCTCCACGGCCTGCGCGAGCACGCCGATGCCCTCGACCTCGAGCTCGACCATCGCGCCGGGGCCGATCTCGGCCACCTCGGCCAGGCACGGCCCGGCGAGCAGGTCGCCAGGGCGCAGGCTCGTGCCCGCGGCCGCGAGAGCGCGCGCGGCCTCCCAGTCGAAGCCCGTGAACCGGCCCCGCAGACGCTCCCCGCCGTCCACGCGGATGGACGCCGCAAGCCCCTCGGGATCGAGCTCGTCGGGCGTGACGACGAGGGGGCCGAGGCCGAGCGCGAAGTCGCTGTCCTTGGGCGCCGGCCGAGCCGGCGCGCGCCAGTCGAGCAGGGCCGTGAAGCCGCCGATCACGCCGTCCGCTCCGATCACCGCCGCGAGCCGCGGGAGCAGCGTCAAACCCCCTTGTGACACTTTGTCACTTGGGGCTTGGGACCCTCCGGCCCTCGCAGCTTGTGAGCCTCCGGCCCTCGCAGCTTGTGACACTTTGTCACTTGGGGCTTGTGATCCTCCGGCTCTCGCAGCTTGTGACACTTTGTCACTTGTGGTCAGAGGCGCGGACACAGCGGTGCCGGGGCCGGCGACCGCCGCCGGGTTCGCGAACGCGAACACCTCCTGGCTCTCGAAGATGCGCACGGCCGGAGGCTGGAGGACCGGCGCCAGCAGCCGGACGCCGTCGAGCGGGTAGACCGCATGCTCGCGGGCCGTCCCGCCGCCGGTGAAGAACGACTGCAGCGTCTGTGCGGCGAGGTGCACGACCCGGTCGCCCTCGATCCGGCCGACCCACCCGCGCTCCAGCGGGTGATCCAGGGGATGGAACATGCACAGCTTCACGGCTCGGTGTGCACCACCACGTCGGCGATCCCGGGAACCGCGCCGCGCACGCGCTCCTCGACCGCGCTCGCCCGCTCGTGCGCGGACGCGAGCGAGCCCTCGCTGCCGAGGCCGACCGTGACGAAGGCGACGATCCCCTCGTCCGTGCGCACGAAGCGCAGCTCGCGGGGCGGGGCGCCCGTCTCCCGGCGGACGGCGTCCTCGACAGCGGCCGTGTCCACCGCGACCTCCTCGCCGGTCGCGGCCTCCACGAGCGGCTCGAGGTGCGTCTGCACGGCGGCGATCTCCGGCACCGCGGCCAGGATCGCCCGCTCCACCTGCTCCGCGAGCTCGTGCGCGCGGCGCAGGGAGAGGTCGCCGGGGAGCTTGAGGTGGAGCGAAACCTCGAGCCGCCCCTCGACCTCGAGCAGCGTCAGGTCGTGGATCTCGCGCACGTGCGAGACCGAGAGCGCGGCGGCGAGCGCCCGCTCGCGGATCCCGGCTTCGGCACCTCGTGGCTCCACGTGGACGACCACGTCGATTCCGGGCAGCGCCCGCCCGAGCGCCTCCTCGACCCGATCGGCCGCAGCGTGGCCCTGGCCGACGGCCGCCCCCGGGGCGACGCCGATGACGACGTCGGCGAAGTGCGCGCCACCGGCTCGCCGCAGCCGGAGGCGGCGGAGCTCCACCGGCGGTTCGAGCCCGGCGAGCGCGCGGCGTGCGATCCGCGTCGCCTCCTCCGGCGAGCGGTCCATGAGCACGTCCACGTTCCTCCGTCCCAGCCGCACGGCGGCCCCGACCACGAGCGCCGAGACGAAGAGCGCGGCGATCGAGTCGCCCTCGGGGGAGCCGAGCGCGGCGGCGACGAGGCCGGCGAGAACGGCCAGGGTCCCCGCCAGGTCGCCCCCGAAGTGGAGCGCGTTCGCGAGCAGCGCGTCGCTTCGATACCGACGCGCCGCGCGCAGCGAGACGAGCGTCCGCGAGGCGTCGATCGCGAGCACGAGCGCGATCGCCGCGAACGTCCACCAGGTCGCGGTGACCTCGAGCTCGATCGCCCCCGCCAGGCGCGCGACCGCCAGGGCCGCGATGACGCCGCTGACCGCGACCAGGAAGCCGGCCTCGCCCAGCGCGGCCAGGTTCTGCGCCTTCTCGTGGCCGTAGGGATGCCCGCGGTCGGCGGGGCGGACGGCGACCGAGACGGCGAAGAAGGTGAGCAGCGCGGCCGCGAGGTCGGTGCCCGAGTGCGCAGCCTCGGCGAGCAGGCCGAGACTCCCGCTGGCGATCCCCGCGGCGAGCTTGATCGCGATCAGAAGGCAGGCGGCCACGACGGAGACGAGCGCGGTGCGCCGCTGCGGCGACATGGCGGAAGGCTAGAGGCCCGTCTTATGCTCCCGCTCGTGAAGGTCTGCTCGAGCTGCGGGCGGGAGAACGCGGACGACGCGCGCTTCTGCTCGTGGTGCGCGACGCCGCTCGAAGCGGTCGCCGCCCCGAGGGAGGAGCGCAAGGTCGTCACCTGCCTCTTCTGCGACCTCGTCGGGTTCACCGCGCGGGCGGAGACGATGGACCCCGAGGACGTGCGCCGCCTGCTGCAGCCCTACCACGAGCGCGTGCGCTCGGAGCTCGAGCGCTTCGGCGGCACCGTCGAGAAGTTCATCGGGGACGCGGTGATGGCGCTCTTCGGCGCCCCCGTCGCGCACGAGGACGATCCCGAGCGGGCGGTGCGGGCGGCGCTCGCGATCCGCGAGGCGCTCGCCGACGAGGGCGAGCTCGAGGTCCGGATCGGGATCACGACCGGGGAGGCCCTGGTCGCGCTCGACGCCCGGCCGGAGGCAGGCGAGGGCATGGCCTCCGGCGACGTCGTCAACACCGCGGCGAGGCTGCACGCCGCGGCGCCGACGAACGGGATCCTCGTCGACGAGACCACCTACCACGCGACCGAGCGGGCGATCGAGTACGGCGAGGCCCGTGCGATCGAGGCGAAGGGGAAGGCGGAGCCGGTGCCGGTACGCGAGGCGCTCCGGGCCCGCGCGCGCGTCGGGGTGGAGCGGGTCGGAGGAGCCGCGCTCGTCGGCCGGGAGCAGGAGCTAACGCTGCTCCGCGAGACGCTCGCGCGCGTGATCCGCGAGCGCGAGCCGCAGCTGGTCACGCTCGTCGGCGTCCCCGGAATCGGCAAGAGCCGCCTCGTCTTCGAGCTCTTCCAGACGATCGAGTCGGGCGAGCACGGGCTCGTCTTCTGGCGCCACGGCCGCTCGCTCCCGTACGGGGAAGGCGTCACCTTCTGGGCGCTCGGCGAGATGGTCAAGGCCCAGGCAGGGATCCTCGAGTCGGACGGCACCGAGCAGGCGGCCGGCAAGCTGCACGAGGCCGTCAGGACGTTCGTCGAGGACGGCGCGGAGGCGGCCTGGCTCGAGCGGCACCTGCGCCCGCTCGTCGGGCTGGAGGCGGCCGAGTCGTCGGCCGAGGACCGCCGCGACGAGGCGTTCGCAGCCTGGCGCCGGTACCTGGAGACGATCGCGGACGAGCGCCCGCTCGTGCTCGTCTTCGAAGACCTGCACTGGGCCGACGACGCCCTGCTCGACTTCGTCGACTACCTCGTCGACTGGGCATCGGGAGTCCCGCTGCTCGTGCTCGCGACCGCGCGACCCGAGCTGCTCGTACGACGGAGCGGCTGGGGAGGTGGGAAGGTCAACGCCGCCACCCTGCAACTCTCGCCCCTCTCGGAGGAGGAGACCGCGCGGCTCCTGCACGCCCTGCTCGGCCGCCCTGCCCTCGACGCCGATCTGCAGGCCCGCCTGCTCGAGCACGCCGGCGGCAACCCGCTCTACGCCGAGGAGTTCACGCGCATGCTGAGCGAGCGGCCGGGCGACGTCGTGCTCCCCGAGACGGTGCAGGGTATCGTCGCCGCCCGCCTCGACACCCTCCCGGCCGAGGAGAAGGAGCTGCTGCAGGACGCGGCCGTGATCGGCAGGGTCTTCTGGCTGGGAGCGCTCGGAAGCGAGCGCTGGACGCTCGAGTCGCGCCTGCACTCGCTCGTCCGCAGGGAGTTCGTGGTCCGGAACCGCCGCAGCACCGTGGCCGGAGAGGAGGAGTACGCCTTCCGGCATGCGCTCGTCCGCGAGGTGGCGTACGAGCAGATCACGCGCGTACAACGCGTCGACAAGCACCTCCGGGTCGCCGCCTGGCTCGAGACGCTGGGTCGCGTCGAGGATCACGCGGAGATGCTCGCCCATCACTATGCGTCGGCGCTCGAGTATGCGCGCGGCGCGGGTCGCGACGAACGCGAGATCGCAGCACGAGGCCGACTCTCGCTCCGCGAGGCGGGCGATCGAGCGTTCGCCCTCAATGCGTTCGCCGCGGCTGCGCGCTACTACGCCCTGGCCGTCGAGGCCTGGCCGCGCGAGGATCCCGAGCGACCCGAGCTGCTCCTCAGAGCGGCACGGGCCTACCACGTCAGCGGGGACGTGCGGACCGAGACCGCTCTGGACGCCGCGCGCGAGGCCGCGCTCGGCGCGGGAGTCCCCGAGCTCGCAGCGGAGGC
>Ga0073934_10011690_pt1 | contig 10540 bp, 8 predicted proteins | sample LarsenN4metaG_FD_76834 | JGI IMG/M metagenome (GOLD analysis project Ga0073934, IMG submission 76834) | Hot spring sediment bacterial and archeal communities from British Columbia, Canada, to study Microbial Dark Matter (Phase II) - Larsen... ... | reverse complement strand
GGCCAGGCGGTCGATGTTCGGCGTGGGGATCTTGGTCTGCCCGTAGCAGCCGGTCTCTGCCCAGCCGAGATCGTCGGCCAGGATAAAGACGACGTTGGGCTTTTCGGCGGCGGCGGAGATCAGGGGGAGACCGCACAGCGCGGCAGTCAGCAGCAACGGGCGCAACATGGGGGCCGGTCCTCGAAGAGCAGCAAGGCGATGGGTGCGGCGGCACTGTACCGGACCGTGACGTCTCGCCGCAAACGGCCGTGGACAGCGATCGCAGGGATTGTTCCGATTCGCCGATCGCGTCGCCGAAACGCACCCGATTTTTTGCCCCCCGGCGGTTCCGAGCTAAAGTTTCGACAGTCCGTTGCGAGGGGGCAGCGTCGACCGGGGATCTGGCAGGCAGAGGGGGCTGGCCGACCGGCGCACCGTGTCCGCCTGAAACGGGCCGGGAGCGGCCAGCATGTCGCGGATCGGTGCAGTCGGATCGTTGACGGCGGGGCATCTGCAGGTGCTCCGCGGGCTGTCGAGCGCCACGCAGGCCATCGCGACGTCCACCGAGCGGCTGGCCACCCTGAAGAAGATCAACCGGGCGGCAGACAATCCCTCGGGGCTGGTGCTCGCCGGGCGACTGCAGTCGGAACTGGATGCGCTGGCCGCCGCGTCATCCAACGTCAGCCGGGCTCAAGCGCTGACCGCCACCGCCGACGCGGCCGCGGGGGACATTGTGTCGAAATTGACCACGGCCCGCGGGCTGGCGCTGGAAGTTGCCGGGGGGGGGCTGACTGCCGCGGAGGTTGCCGGCAAACAACTCGAACTCGACGAGATACTGGCGTCGATCAACCGGTCGGCCCAGACGGAGTTCAACGGACAGCGGCTGCTGGACGGTTCGTCGGGGTTCCGCCTGTCGGGCGTGAACTCGAGCAGCATCCGCGATGTCGACGTCCTCAGCAAGACCACGGAGGACGACGTCACGGTCAGCGTGAATGTGACCACGACCGCGCTGCAGGGGGCGCTGAGCTATGCCGGGGGAGCGCTGGGCGCGGACGCCACGCTGGAGGTCAGCGGCCCCGAGGGGACGACGACGATCGAGCTCTCCAGCGGGGCCACGACGCAGGACATTGAAGACGCGTTCAATGCCGTGTCGCACCTGACGGGCGTTACGGCGACGCGGGTGAACGCCACCACGGTGAACTTCGCCACGGTCGCATACGGTTCGGCGGCGGAGTTCAGCATCACGGCGCTGGCGGGGACCTTCGCAACGGCGGGCACGGGCGTGGGCCGCGACGCCGTCGCCACCATCAACGGGACCAGCGTCACCGCCGACGGGACGGTGTTCTCGGTGTCGTCGGGACAGGCCGCCTTCACGCTGGAGATCGCCCCGTCCGCGAGCGGCGCGCTGGCCGACTTCACGATCCGCGGATCGGGCCTGCAGTTCGCGCTGAGCACAAATCCCAACGACGTGTCGCGCCTCGGGCTGGCGAACCTGACCACGACCTCGCTGGGGGGCTCGACCGGGCGGTTGTCGACCCTGGCCAGCGGGCAGGCCAACGCGCTGACCACGGGCGACCCGCTGACGGCGATCGCCATCCTCGACGAAGCCCACGCCGAGGCGCTGGCCGCGCAGGCGCGCATCGGGGCCTTTGAGCGGTACACGGTCGACACCGCCGAGACGCTGCTGGGTCATCAGACCGAACAAACCGCAGCCGCGCTGAGCGATCTGCAGGACGTGGACGTCGCCGAGGAATCGGCCCGCTTGGCGCAGCAGGAATTGTGGCAGCAGGCGGCGCTGGAGGCGCTGCAGGTGCTGAACCTGCAGTCGGCCAGCGTGTTGAGCCTGCTGCAGGGAACGGTGGCCCGCTGGTGAGCGAGGTCTCGCGGCGCTCCCCGGCCTCGCAACCGCCCGGTCCCCGCGGTAGCTTGCTGGAGAGAATGGACCGGCAGGACGAGATTCCGGGGCGAGGAGCAGGTTCCGTGTCGAACGACGTGTCGCAACTGCGCGTGGGATTCATCGGCGCCGGCCAGATGGCCACGGCCCTGGCGCGCGGGCTGGTGACGGCCAAGGTCATCTCTGCGGCGAGCCTCGTGGCGGCGGACCCGGTCGCCGCATCTCGGGAGCGGTTCGCAAGGGAAACCGGCGGGCGGATCGTCCCGACGAACGCCGACGTCGTCCGCGAGTCCGAGGTCGTGGTCCTTGCCGTCAAACCGCAGCAGATGACCGCGGCCCTCGACGACATCGCCTCGGTGTGCGCGGACCGGCATCTGATCGTGTCCATCGCCGCCGGCGTCACGCTGGACGCGCTGCAGACGCGGCTCGGCGGATCGCGGCGGATCATTCGGGTGATGCCCAACACCCCCTGCCTCGTCGGTCGGGGCGCCAGCGCCTTTGCGACCGGGTCACGGGCCACGCGGGACGATGCCGCCGTCGTCGAGCGGCTGCTGTCCACGGTCGGGATTGCCGCCGAGGCGCCGGAGAAACTGCTGGATGCCGTCACCGGGCTGTCCGGCAGCGGCCCGGCCTATGTGTACGTGATGATCGAGGCCCTCAGCGACGGCGGAGTCCGCGCCGGATTGCCGCGCGACCTGGCGACACGGCTCGCGGCCCAGACGGTGCTCGGCGCAGCGGAAATGGTGCTGGCAACGGGCCAGCATCCCGGGGCGCTCAAGGACGCCGTCACCAGCCCCGGCGGGACGACCATTGCCGGGCTGCACGCTTTGGAACAACACGGCGTCCGGGGCGCGCTGATCGACGCCGTCGTCGCCGCCACGAATCGGGCCCGGGAATTGTCGGGCGGATGAAGGGCAGAAAACCGCGAAGGATTGAAGGGCGCAAAAAGGCGCAGAAATCGCAAAAGGAAGGCCATTCTTCTGTGACTCTTGCACCTCTTTGCGCCCAATCTTCTTCCTGCCTTCCTTCGCGTCCTTCGAGCCTTCGCGGTTCTCTTCCCTCTTCCTTCGCTGCCGGAAATTCTCGGCAGACATTCGGCTGATGCGCTGGTAAACTTTGATGGTTCAGTTCCTCCGCTGATCGCCCGGCGAGGCCCGCCATGTTCCCCACCGATTCGTTTGCGTCCTTGTCCCGCCGGCAACTGCTGCAATCCGCCGGGGCCGGGTTTGGAATGCTGGGCCTCGCCGGGACCCTGCAGGACGCCGGGCTGCTGGCGGCCGAAGCAACGCCGCGGCAGCACATCGCGCCGCGGGCCAAACGGGTGATTTCGCTGTTCATGAACGGGGCCCCGTCGCACGTCGACACGTTCGACCCCAAACCCGCCCTGGAGAAGCACGCCGGCGAACAACCCGCCGGGGAACTCGGCCGCAAGAACAAGGGGAGCGGCTTCATGCCGTCGCCGTTCGCCTTCGCCCCGCGCGGCGAGAGCGGCGTGGTGATGAGCGAGCTGTTCCCCAACCTTGCGCAACTGGCGGACGACCTGTGCGTCATCCGCTCGATGCACACCGACACCCCCAACCACGAGCCGGGACTCTTGCTGATGCACTCCGGCCATCAGCAGCCGACGCGGCCCAGCCTGGGATCGTGGTGTTCGTACGGCCTGGGGAGCGAGAACCGCAACCTGCCGGCGTTCGTCGTGCTCTGTCCCGGACTGCCGGTCGTCGGTCCGCAGCTTTGGTCGAGCGCGTTCCTGCCGGGCGAACATCAGGGGATGTCGGTCAACACCAACGACACGCAGATCGACAAGCTGGTCGCCAACCTCAACCATCCGCAATGGACGCGGGCCGAACAGCAGCGGCAGCGGGAACTGATCGAGCGGCTGAACGCCATCCACAAGCGGGAGCATCCGCAGGACGCCGCGCTCGACGCGCAGATCAACGCGCTGGAACTGGCCTACCGCATGCAAGTGGAGGCCAGCGACGCCTTCGACCTGCGCCACGAGCCGCAGGCGATGCACGACCTGTACGGCGACACCACGTTCTCGAAAAGCTGCCTGCTCGCGCGCAGGCTCGTCGAGCGGGGCGTGCGGTTCGTGCAGGTGTACTACATCACCAAGTCCGAAAAGCAGCCCTGGGACACGCATGCGGACAACGACAACAAGCACCGCAAGCTGTGCGCCGACAGCGACCGGGCCACCGCCGCGCTGCTCGCCGACCTCAAGGCCCGCGGGCTGCTCGATGACACGCTGGTGCTGTGGGGCGGCGAATTCGGCCGCACGCCGTACGCGCAGGACGACAAGAAGGGCAAGCCCGGCCGCGATCATCACGCCACCGGCTTCACCACGGTCCTCGCCGGCGGCGGCGTGAAGGGGGGCCTGATGTACGGCAACACCGACGAACTGGGCATGCACGCCGTCGAAAACCGCGTCCACGTGCACGACCTGCACGCCACCGTGCTGCACCTGTTGGGCCTGGACCACGAGCGGCTGACGTACCGCTACTCCGGCCGCGACTACCGCCTGACCGACGTCCACGGCCGCGTGGTGCGGGACATCCTGGCGTGAACGGCGTTTAGGCCGCGATCACTCGTGATGGCCGGCTGCCAGCCCTGGCTGGTCGGCAAAGAACAGGCCATCTTCCATCAGTGACCGGCGGTAATGCATCCGGCGATCCGCGTTGATCCTGAGCAATGCGATGGTCGCCACCGCGATGTCCGACTTTCCGTGTAGTACGGCTCCTTCCCATCGGAAATGCTCATCCCAGACGTCGATGCGGGGATGAAACAGCCGTACCAATTGGTCGGTTCCCGGCGTGTACGCCGAGACGTCGCTTCCCTTGTAGTCATTGCACCGGGCGCAGGCCCAAGCCAGGTTGGACAATTCCGTCGGGCCGCCATGCTTCAGGGCCCGAATGTGGTCTGCCTCGTGCGGCAATTCGGTCAGCCAGTCCGGCAACTGGCAGTATTCACAGCGACCCTTGGCCCGCTGCCGCACCTGGTCTCGCAGGGCGGCGTTCATGGGCCCCTTGATCCGCTCTCGCGCAGCGTCCGCCTGGCGTTGGCGTGCAACAGGTCGAGAATCTCGCCAGCGACGAGATACTCCTCGAGCAGGGATTGCTCTGCCGGTGCGATCGTGCCGGCATTCTTCTTCTGGAGCAACTCGCGAATGCGCGCCTTCGCTTCCTCCTTGAGATGCAACGACAGCAGTTCCTGCGCGAACTGCGGGCTGGCGACCGGACCTTCAGGTTCCAGGATCTCGGTCAGTATGTTGGGCGATGGCAGCGTGGCAGGCAAGCTCATGCTGTGAGTCTACCGCGTTCTGTGAGGGGCGTCGAGACGCCACATTCAGCCAACAAAACTTATCATGCAAGTCATGCCGCCTTCTTGTCTTTCTTCTTGTTCTTCTTCGCCGGCGGCGGGGCCTGTGGATCGTTCGGCGTCGGCAGGGGGGCGTTGACCGACGCCCGCCACGCCTTCAGTTGCCGGTGCAGCTCGTCCCGTTTCTCAGGCATCGCCTCGGCGAGGTTCTTCGTCTCGCTGAGGTCGTCCTTCAGGTTGTATAGCTCCAGCCGGCCGTCCTCGAAGAACTCCAGCAGCTTCCAGTCGCCGGCGCGAATGGAGCTCACCGGCATCGTCCGCCAGGTGTTCTCTCCGGCGCCGAGATAGCCGGGGAAATGCCAGAACAACGGCTTCCGCGGCGACGGCGAACGGCCCTCGTTCTTCAGCAGCGGCACGTAACTCGTGCCGTCGAGGATGTGGTCCCGAGGCGGTTCGGCGCCGGCGAGGTCCAGCAGCGTCGGATACAGGTCCACGCTGTTGATCGGCTCGGCCGACGTGGTCCCCGCGGCAATCGTGCCGGGCCAGCGGAAAATGTACGGAATGCGGACGCCCCCTTCGTACAGCATTCCCTTGCCGCCGCGGAGCGGCGCGTTGTCGGTGATGTCGCCCCCCTTCTTGATCCCCTCGCGGACATACCCGCCGACGCCGCCGTTGTCGCTGGTAAAGATCACCAGCGTGTTGTCGGCGAGCTGCAGTTCGTCCAGCAGGTCGAGGATCCGGCCCACGCTCTCGTCGACGCTGGCGATCATCCCGGCGTAGATCGGGCTGTGATGCCCGCCGACCGCCGACTTCGGCTGGAAGCGGGCGATCTTGTCCGGCCGCGCGTGATGCGGCGAATGCACGGCGAAATGGTGCAGGCACAGCAGGAACGGCCCGGACTTGTGTTTGCGGATGAAGTCCACCGACCGATCGGTCAGAAAATCGGCGAGGTACGTGCCATCCGGGACGTCCACCTTCGGCGACGTGTTGAAGTTGAAGTGCTCTCCCTGGGAGACAATGGATTCGTCGAAGCCGCGGGCCAGCGGATGGTATTCGCCCGAGTGTCCCAGATGCCATTTGCCGAAGTGCGCCGTGTGATACCCCGCCGACTTCAGCGCCTGGGCGAGCGTGATTTTCGTCAGCGGCAACTCGGTCACGTTGTCCACGGGCTTGAGGGGCCGGGTCTGCCACGGGAACCGGCCGATGTCGCCGACGGTGTATACGCCCGTCCGCGGCCCGTACTGGCCGGACATCAGCGCCGCCCGCGTCGGCTGGCAGTTCGGCCCGCAGGTGTAGCCGCTGGTGAACCGCATCCCCTGCTTGGCCATGCCGTCGATCCGCGGCGTCTCGTAATAGCCGCTGCCGTAGCAGCCGAGATCGGTGTACCCCAGATCGTCGGCCATGATGAACACGATGTTGGGCTTCGCCGCGGGTGGGGCCGCCAGGAGCGGCGCGCACGCCGCGGCCACGAACAGGGGGAGCAGCGTTCGGAGCGATACCATGTCAGCATTCCTGCGAGAGATCATTCGGTGAGCAGGGTCAGCGTGATCGCGCGGAGGTCCATCACCGACTGGCCGGGAATGTTCACCGCCCGCAGCGTCAGCGGACCGCGACCCGCCTCGAGGCGGACCGTTCCCAGATTGAGCGGGCGGAACTCCTTCATCTGCGATTCGGCCGGCGGCCGGGGAAGCGTGTCCTGATTCGTGTACAGCGGCGGGTCCCATCCCGGCTGCACGGCGCCCCGCAGTCGGCTGTCCCGGAACGACAGTTCGATGGTCGAACCGGCGTCGTCCACCGGACAGGTGTAGAGCAGCTCGACCGCATACTCGCCGGTGGTGTGCACCTCCAGCTCCCAGACCAGAGAGTCCCTGGTCTTCGTCCAGTTGACGAAGTACGAGCAGTTCGGGGCGCTGGAGCTGCGCTGCACGTCGCCGCGCGGTTCGCCGTCGCGGGCGGGGAGCCACGTGCGGGGGAACTCGCGATAGCCGACGGGAATCGGGCGGGGATCGACCGCGTTGCCGGCGGGCCGGTTCTTCTTCCCCTTCGCGGCGGGCGCCTCGTCGCCGAACATCTCCGACCGCCACTGCCGCACGGCGGCGGTCAGTTGCGCGGCCAGTTGCGGTTCCCGATCGTTGACCGGCCTGGTCTGCCCGGGGTCGGATCGCATGTCGAACAGTTGGCCCTGGTTGTCCAGCCGATGCGTCTGCGTCCGCACGCTGATGTTGCGGCCCCACGTCGAGAAGATCATCCGCTCCGGCCAGGAGTCGCTGCGACCCAACAGCAGCGGCGACAAGTCGCGGCCGTCGAGCGGCTTGTCTCCCACGCGCGACACTCCGGCCAGCGACGTCAGCGTCGGCAACAGGTCGATTGCCCCGCTGATCTCCTTGACGATCACGCCCCGCGGCAACTTCGCCGGCCACCGCCAGAAGCACAGGGACCGCACGCCCCCTTCGTCCGTCGTCCCCTTGCGGCCCTTCATGCCGTCGTTCCAGCGCCAACTGTTGGGGCCGTTGTCGGAGAAGTAGACGATGATCGTGTTGTCGGCCAGCTTCAGCTCGTCGAGTTTGCGGAGCACGCGGCCGACGTTGTCGTCCTGGTTCTGCAGCATGGCCAGTGCGCAGCGCGTGTGATCGAGATCCTCCTGCTCGGGGAGCGTCGCCCGCTGCGTGATCGGCTTGTCCTTGAACCGCTGCCAGTACTCGTCCGGCACGGCCCACGGCGAATGCGGCGTGGTGAACGGGACGTAACAGAAGAACGGCTTCGCCTTGTTCCGCTCGATGAAGTCGAGCGCATGGTTCGTGCACAGATCGACGATGAAGCCCTTCTCGCGGACCGGCTGCCCGTTGTGCTCCAGGGGCGGGTCGAAATACTCCCCCCAGTGGCCGGCGGTGTGGCCGTAGTATTCGTCGAAGCCGCGGGCCATCGGGTGATACGGCCATTGGCTGCCGTTGTGCCATTTGCCAAACGCCCCCGTGGCATACCCGGCGGCGTGGAAGGCGTTGGCAATCGTCTGCTCAGCGAGGTCCATCCGTTCCTGTCCGGTTGACACGCCGTACACCCCGGTCCGCGGGTGATACCGCCCGGTCAGGAACTCGGCCCGCGTCGGCGAGCAGACCGGGCAGACGTAGAACCGGTCCAGCGTCACGCCGTCCGCGGCAATGGAGTCGATGTTCGGCGTCGAGGCCTGCGTGTTGCCGTTGCGGCCGTAATCCCCCCAGCCGGCGTCGTCGGCCAGGAAGACCACCACGTTCGGCCGCTCCGCCGCGGCGACCGCACCAGACAGGACGCAGGCGAGAATCGCACCCAGCGGCCACAGGGAACGGAAAATCATGGTTGGAGTTCCTGGTGAGCGCGGCCACTTCACGAATATCCGCCGACATGTGTGCCACGGCCGTGTCGGCCGTGCGGACGCTCGTGACGATTCGGAGCGCTCGCACGGCGGACACAGCCGTGGCACACGGCTGCGTACCTGTCCGTTACGTTTTTTTCCTGGTGGCTTTCTTCGCCGGCGGCGTGGGCGGCTGCGGTTCGTTGTCGAACGGCTGGTTGCCGTAGGCGGCCCGCGGCGGTTCGCCGGTCTCCTTCACTTCCTTCCGCAGCCGGTCCAGTTCCGCGTGCAGTTCCTTCACCGTTTGCGCGTACGCCGGGTCGTTGTAGAAGTTGGTGACTTCCAGCGGGTCCTTCTCGCGGTCGAGCAGTTCCCAGTCGTTGACGTCCGGCTTGTAGTAATGCACCAGCTTGTAGCGGTCGGTGATCACGCCGTAATGCGGTCGCACCCGGTGCGGCACCGGGAACTCGTAGTAGTGGTAGTACAGGCTCTTCCGCCAGTCGGCCGGCGTCTCCCCCTTGCACAACGGCACCAGGCTGCGGCCCTGCATCTCCGCCGGGACAGGCTGCCCGGCAATGTCCAGGAACGTCTCGGCGAAGTCGAGCAGCGAAACGATGTGGTTGTTCACGCTCCCCGGCTTCGTCACCCCCGGCCAGCGGACCATCAGCGGCGTCCGCAGCGACTCCTCAAAGATCCACCGCTTGTCGAACCAGCCGTGCTCGCCAAGGTAGAACCCCTGGTCGGACGAGCAAATCACCAAGGTGTTCTCGGCGAGCCCCTCCTGGTCGAGAAAGTCGAGCAGCCGGCCGATGTTCTCGTCCACCGCCTTCACGCAGCCCAGGTAGTCGTGCATGTACCGGTTGTACCGCCAGCGGATGAGATCCTTCCCGCTGAGATTCGCCTTGCGGAACGCCTCATTGCGCGGCTCGTAGTATTCGTTCCAGACCTTGAGCTGTTCCGGCGTCAGGTTCGGTGCGGGCCGAAACTTCGCGTCCAGATCGGTGAACGTGCGGTCCAGACCCATGTCGTGATCGACCACCGCCTTGCTCCGCCCGCCGTAGTCGTCGAACAGCGTCTCCGGCTCGGGATAGATGCGGTCGTTGTCCCAGCCCAGCAGCCGCAGCGGCGGCGACCACTCCCGATGCGGCGCCTTGTGCTGGCTCATCAACAGGAACGGCTTGGACTTGTCCCGGTTCTTGAGCCACTCGATCGACAGGTCGGTGATGATGTCCGTCGTGTAGCCGCTGTGCTTGACCTGCTTCCCGTTGTCGATCATCGGCGGATTGTAGTACAGCCCCTGCCCCGGCAGGATGTGCCAGTAATCGAACCCGGTCGGATCGCTCACCAGGTGCCACTTGCCGACGATGGCCGTCGCGTAGCCCGCCTGCTGCAGCAGCTTGGGAAACGTGGTCTGCGAGCTGTCGAAGCGGCTGTTCGAGTTGTTGTAAAAGCCGTTGAGGTGCGAATACTTGCCGGTCAGAATCGTGGCCCGGCTGGGCCCGCAGATGGAGTTCGTCACCAGGCAACGGTCGAACCGCATCCCCTCTTTCGCGATGCGGTCGATGTGCGGCGTCTCGAGCAGCTTCCGCCGCTCGCCGTACGTGCTGATCGCCTGACACGTCAGATCGTCGGCGAAGATGAACACAATGTTCGGCCGGGACGCTTGAGCCCCCTTTACAGGTGCGGCACCGACCAGACCCAACACGACGGCGAGACTCAGAGACCAGAATCGAACCAGAGCCGACATGGAGCGGTCCTCCATTGCATCACAAGGTGTACGACTTGAAGAGGAGTTCCACCGCGCCCCCCGGAGCGAGGCGGTGAACCGGCCCGGAATCAGAAGAGGCTGATGGGACCCGGATCGTAACACGACCCGGCAAGGGATTCACCCCGCCGGCGGACAGATCCCAGAGAAAGGGGGTGTCGCCGCAAAGAGAAACGCCTAACCCGCCACAGGAGAGCGAGTTAGGCGTCTGTTGTCAGCCGTTGTCCGGGGGTGTCCCGGAAAGGCTCCGCCCGGATTC
>Ga0073934_10011689_pt1 | contig 10541 bp, 7 predicted proteins | sample LarsenN4metaG_FD_76834 | JGI IMG/M metagenome (GOLD analysis project Ga0073934, IMG submission 76834) | Hot spring sediment bacterial and archeal communities from British Columbia, Canada, to study Microbial Dark Matter (Phase II) - Larsen... ... | reverse complement strand
TCGCCGAGGACGCGGCGGGACGGACCGGCGAGGGCTCGCTCTCGTTCACGTTCGCGCCGGACTCAGGCGAGGACGACCGGGCCACGCGTCCCGACGTGTCCCCGACCGCGGGCTTCGCCCCGCTCACCGTGACATTCGGCTGCGGGGCGGCCGCCGATGCGGACGTCACGGTCCTGGAGCTTGACGTGGACGGCGACGGCGTGGCCGACTTCGACCGGGACGACTGCGCGGCCCTATCCTACCAGATCACGCACACGTACTTCAGCGAGGGGCTCTACGTGGCGACCATGACGATGCGGGACGTGTCGGGCCGGAGCTACGTCCAGCAGGTGCCCATCAACGTGGTCCCTGCGCCCGACCTCGGCGCCCTGTGGGACGGCTTTCGCGCGGCGCTCGGCCGCGGTGACATCGAAACCACGCTGTGGTTCATCGCGTTCGAGGCGCGAGAGCGGTACCGGCGGGTCCTGGAGGACCTCGGAGGGGACTTGCCCGCGATCGCGGGCGCGCTCGGGGGGCTGACCCCGCTGGTCGTCGACTCCGCGTACGCGACCGCCACCACCACGCGGGTCCTCGACGGGGTGACCGAGCTGTTCGTCGTGTCCTTCGTCCGCGACGGCGACGGCGTGTGGCGGATCGCCAGCTTCTGAGGGGGAACCATGAGAAGTTCGCCGCTCTCGGCGTCCTGGGGGTGCGGCTTGAGGGGCAGCGTGCCGGCGTGGAGGCGGTCCCGCACATGGTCGCGGCTCGCGATTGCGGCCGCGGCCTGCCTCGGGTTCGCCGTCCTGGCGCTCTCCGCGTGGGCCCAGCCGGCGGAGTATTCCGGCGCCGAGATCCGCGCCCGGGTGGTCGACGCCGAGACCCAGAAGCCCCTGGAGGCTGTGTTCGTCGTTGCGAGGTGGGATCTGAGCCAGCTGATGACTCGCGGCCACACCCCTCTCCACGCCATGGAGGCCATCACCGACGCCAACGGGGAGTTCTACTTCCCCCCGTGGGGCCCCAAGCCTCGCCCGACCTTCAGCCGCCTGTGGGGGGGCGACCCTCTGCTCATCTTCTTCAAGCCCGGGTACGAGCCACACGGCGCAAGCAATCCCTATGCTCCCGACGACAGCGCGGTCCGCGTCTCCTACTGGCACGGGCGGACCATCGAGCTGAAGCCCTTCCGAGGGACGCCGGAGATCTGGGTCCAACTCCTGGTCCAACTACAGGACCTACTGGACTGGGCAGACATCACGCCGACCGCTCCCCATCGTGTCAATGATTACTGGAAGTACTATCCGCGAACGGTTCTGGCCATCCTTCACGCGCGTCCCTCGATCCCTGAACCGATCCGCTACAGGGTTAGGACCCTCGAGCCATGGCAGGTCAGCGAGCAGGAACTCCGGGCCGCAGCCCAAAGAAAGGGGTTATCGCCATGACACGTCTACGGCGTGCACTTGTCCTGGCCTGCAGCGTGGGCGTCACGGTGGTCTGCTTCCGCGTAACCGTCGCCTACGATCTCGAGACGCATCGACAGCTTTCTCGCGAGGCGGTTCTTCGTTCAGGAATCCACCAGAGGCTGCCAAGCTACGGGCTGACGCCTGGCCAGCCGATTCGCGCCCGGCTTCTGAGTGTATTCGGGGGACCGTTACCCCCAGATGAGTGGGTCGCCCAGGGCGCCCGCGACGAGGACTCTCCGTGGAATCGGACCCTGCATCATTTCTACGATCCGTACCGCGACCGGGGCCTGACGGATACCGTGTATGGGGTGCCAGTGAGAGGGGAACGCGCTCCCGACTGGGCCCTGGAGGACAGCAGCGACCTCTTGCTTCAGCACCACTCGTTCAAGGACGCGCGCCAGGCCTTCTACGGCGGCCTGACCTTGGCCGACCGCGTCACCCGCGAGCGTGAGCTCGGCCATACCTTCTACGCTCTCGGCCACGTCATCCACCTGATCCAGGACGTCTCGGTGCCCGAGCATGCGCGCAATGACGCCCATCTCACCGGCAGCCCGGACAAGAGCTTTCTCGAGGAATACCTGGAACAGCTCGTCCGAGAGTTCAGCCTGACCGGCCTGAAGCTGCCGACGGCCGGCATGCCCATGCCCAAGCTGCCGCGCGAGCTCTTTGTGAATCCCGCCGGCACTGGGATCGCCCAGTTCGCCAACGCCAACTTCGTGTCGTCCGACACCAACTTCGCGGAGGCGAGGACCGGTGCGACCGGCGGCGAGTACCCGAGCCCAGTGCTCGACCTCGCCCGACGGGACACTGCCCCCCTCGGGACCTGCAAGGACACCACTCAGCCCGTTCCGCCACCCGGGTCGCTGACCTTCTTCGCGAACGCCATGTGGGACCAGGTGAGTCCCGACCCGGCGAATCCCACGCTCCTCGTGAACCCGCGCATGACCACGTACTCGGTCTTCGACGAGTACCTCAAGCGCCGGCGCAAGTCGCTTATCTTTTCCCTCAACTGCTACACGGTCGACGCCGCGGCGGCGATCTTGCTCCCGCGGGCCGTGAGCTATTCCGCCAGCTTGCTCGATTACTTCTTCCGTGGCCGCCCCACCGCCATCTTCGGCGAGGGCACGTTCCGCGTGGTCAATCGCACGAGCGATGCCCGGCGGGCCGAGGTCATGGACGGGCGCTTCGAGCTCTACCGCGACGACACCGGCGGCCAGCGCCAGCTCCTCGCCAGCTGGACCTTGCGTGTGGATCCGAACCGGGCGAGCGGGCCCCTGGCCGTTCCCCTCCTGCCCGACGGCGACCTGAGCCGCTGCATCCTCGTCTTCCGCGGCACGCTCGGGGCCGAGACGGACGGCGTCGCCGGCCAGCAGCTCCACCGCTGTCCGACGCCCAGCACGCTCGACAGCCCCTACGTCGAGGTGGGCCTGCCGGCCCCCGACTCCGGCGCCCACAGCCCCGGGTGCTCGAATGGCTTCTGGCTCTACCTGGTGAGGCTGTGCTGCGCCTGGGGAGAGAGCGAGCCCGGCTATCTCTGGTACTGCGCGCAGAGCCCCCAGGGCGCCGTCCTTGCGTGCGAGAACTCCACGCCCTGGTGGTATGTCTGCTCTCTTGCCTAGCCCGTCAGCCTGGGCGCCGTCGCGAAGGCGGACAGCGGTCGATCTCTTCACCGGCACTGAGCGCAGCCGGCCGGCGCCCCGGGAACTCCGGGAGGCCGCCCTGGTCTAACGGTTCGGATGCACGATTCCGCACGACCAGGAGGATCCCGATGACCACTCGGCAGCTCGCCCTCGCCCTCGTCCTCGCGCTCGTGCCCGTGGCCGCGCCCGCGGCGCCCGCCGCGCCGCTCGCCATCACGCGGGAGCGCCAGCGCGACGTCATGGTCACCATCTACAACGGCAACCTCGGCCTGGTCCGGGACGCCCGGGAGGCGACGCTTCCCGAGGGCGTGGTCGAGGTGCAGTTCATGGACGTGGCGGCCCTCATCGACCCGACCACCGTCCACCTGAAGTCCTTGACCGACCCGGCCTGGCTCCGAATCCTCGAGCAGAACTACGAGTACGACCTCCTCTCGAGCCAGAAGCTCATGGAGAAATACGTCGGCCGGAAGGTCCGCCTCTACAACGGCGACGGCACGTACCACGAGGCCACGCTGCTGGCGACCAACGGCCCGGTCTTCGAGATCAACGGCCAGATCCACTTGGGACACCACGGACGCCTCGTCCTCCCCGCGCTCCCCGAGAACCTCGTGTCCCGGCCGACCCTGGTCTGGCTCCTCCGGAGCCGCGCCGTCACCCCGCAACGCATCGAGGCCTCGTACCTGACCGGCGGGATCACCTGGAAGGCCGACTACGTCATGGTCCTGAACGCGGCCGACTCGAAGGGCGACCTGACCGGCTGGGTCACCATCGACAACCGGAGCGGGGCGACCTATCGCGAGGCTGCCCTCAAGCTGGTCGCGGGGGACGTCAACCGGGCCCGGGATCCGCGGCGCGAGCTGCGGGCGATGGAGGTGGCGGCCAAGGCGGCCGCGCCCGAAGCGACCCGCGACTTCGTCGCCGAGGGCCTGTTCGAGTACCACCTCTACACGCTGGACGGCCGCACGACCATCAAGGACAACCAGACCAAGCAGCTCGCGCTGTTGGCCGCGACCGAGGTGCCGGTTCGCAAGGAGCTGGTCTACTACGGCGCCGCGGACTACTACCGGAGCGCGTACGGGACGCCGATCTCCCACCAGAAGGTCGCCGTCTTTCTCGAGGTCCGGAACAGCCGGGAGAACCGGCTCGGCCTTCCGCTCCCGAAGGGGAAAGTGCGGGTGTACAAAGCCGACAGCGCCGGGAGCCAGCAGTTCATCGGGGAGGACTGGATCGAGCACACGCCGAAGGACGAGCGCGTGAGGATCAAGCTGGGGAACGCCTTCGACGTGGTCGGCGAGCGGACGCAGCGCGAGTGGCGGAAGCTCGCGAGCAACCTCTACGAGGTGGAGTGGGAGATCTCGCTCCGGAATCACAAGGCGGAGGACCAGACCGTCACGGTCGTCGAGCCGGTGCCCGGAGACTGGCAGGTCCTCCACTCGAGCCACCCCTTCGAGAAGGTCGAGGCCCACACCCTGCGATACCGGATCGCCGTCCCCAAGGAGAGCGCCGTCAAGCTCGCGTACCGGGTCCGGATCCGCTTCTGACCGTCGCCGGGGACGGTCGGGCCGCCCGGATCAGCGGCCCAGCTTCTCGAGGGCCCGGAGCGCGGCGGCCGGGTCGAGTCCGGGGCCCGCCGGGGCGTCGTCTCCGAGCGCCCCGCCCAGGAGCAGCCGGAAGAGGTCACGAGGCTTCCAGCCGAGGGTCGGGAGCGCGGTCCGGAGGCTGGCCGCGAGCTCCGGGGGAAGGAGCGCCGCGAACACGAAGTCGCCCGAGTCGTCGACGCCGAGGTCCGCGTCGCCGTGGGCTTCCTCGAGCCAGCGTCTCCGGGCCGCCTGGACGCCCGAGCTCGGCCCGCCGGCCTCCGCCTCGATCGTGCCGAACCACTCGTCCGGGGTGACCAGGCGGAACCGGTAGCGCTCGACCGCGGCCCGAACGGCCCCATGCAGGCGCGCGTCTCCGAGCGCCTCGCGGAGGGCGACGTAGAGGTAGGGGGCCTTGCCGTAGACCAGACCTGCGTACTCCACCCGGCTGCGGAAGCTCGCCACGTCGCGGGCCGCCGGACGGTCCGGCCCGCCCAGCAGGCGGTAGACGGCGTAGTTGAGCTTCACGTTGGCGTCCATCGCGGCGCGCGCCGCCGCGGTGCCGTGCCGGTCTTCGATGACCAAGCCCGCCGCGTACTGGGCGACCGGCTCGTCGAGGACGGGGAAGCGGCGGCTGTCGTTCCCCACGAGGCCGGCGAAGTGCTGGTGGGCGACCTCGTGCGCGACGGCGAACTCGCGGATTCGCTCCAGCGCCGGCCCGAACCCCTGGGCAAGCGGCGGAAGCCGCCCGGGCGCGCCACCACCGTGGGGCGGCGTCGGGGGGGCGCCCGGCCCAGGCGCCCCTGGCGGGCTCCCGATCGCGCTGCCGAGGCGGCCCCAGAGGCGGAGCACCCCCGCCAATGGGCTTGTGGACTCGTCGGGCGACCGGTAGAGCATCCCCGCGACAAGGACCATCCCCGGGAACTCGGCACCCCCGGCGCCCCCGACCAGCGACGCCTCCACCAGGTCCAGCTCCGTGTAGGGATAGGGGCCGAACCGGCGCTCGAGCGACGCCAGCGCGGCCGCCCCCACCTCCAGCACGTCGCGCCCGGCGCGCGCGTCGCGGGCGCGGAAGACGGCGGTGACGGTGACGTCGCCGACCCGCTTCGACTCGCGCTGGAGGTCCCGGCCTCCCACGAGGACGAGGTCGCGCACGACGGCGCCCTCGGACACGATCAGGGTGTTGCCGTCGGGCGCGCGTGCGGGCGCTCGATCGATCAGGTTGGTCACGATCGAGGCCCCCGAGGGGACGACGGTCCGAACCCGGAAGTGGGCGACGTCGTTGTAGGCGAGGTCGCCCACACGGCCGGGCGGGCTCGTGTCGAATTCCCCGTCCCGATATGGGGCGACCATGGGATAGGCACTCGCCACGGTGAAGATCCCGTCGCCCGCGGCGAGCAGACCGTAGTCGGAGCCCCCGACCAGCGAGACCGCGCCGACCGACTCGAAAGCCTGAGCGAGCGCGTCGTTCACCTGAGAGCCGAGGAGCCGTAGCCGCCCCGTGTAGCGGATCGAGAGGCGGACGCGCGCGCCGACCGGAAGGGGATCGGCGAAGCGCACCGTGACGAGGGTCGGGCGCGGGGCCGTCCACGTCGCCGCCGGTCCGGCCAGTGTGCTGACCTCGTCGACGGTGAGCCGGCCCTCGGCCACGGCGCCGAGCTCGCCCGGCGCGTTGGGGTGGAGGAGGAGCGGGAGACTGGCGATCGGCGCGGGGGTCCGGTTGGTCCAGGACAGGATGAGCCGCCCTGACAGCGTCCCGCTCACGTCGTCGACGGCCTGGTCGATCTCGTAGCAGGCCAGCGCGTCCAGCGCCCGGACGCCGAGCTGCGGCTCGAGCCCGACCCGGAACGCCGGCCGGAGGAGGGGCAGGTCCGCACCCAGGGAGCCGGCGCACGCGGAACCCAGCTGAGCGTGCGCGGGCCCGGCCGCGATGACGACGAGGAGGACGACGGCCATCCTCGCGCGGGCGGGTCGTCCGGGCTTGGATCCGGGGCGACGGAGCGCGATCTCCCGGCGCATCTGGCTCACGCCCCCTACCTTACGGCAGTCGAGGCCCGGATGCCACTCGCGGCCGGGCAGCATCCCACGGGTCCGGCGGCCAGGCCCTCAGCATCCCGGGCTTCAGGAGTCGTCGGAGGGCCACGGACTCGAGCTGAAGCTGGACGTGATAGGTCTTCTTGTGGCGCCGGTAGTAAGCGTCGTAGGCTTGGATGATCGGCAGGGCCCGAGGCGCTGCGCGATCGCGGGTCCCGAACGTCGCCCGGAGGTCGATCTCGACCTCTGCGATGCGGCGCTCCAGGGCGCTGTGGTGAGGTGGGTTGACGACGTCGCCCATCACCAGGATGCCGGCGGCACCGCCGGGGTGCGCGGCTCTCCAGGCCTCGGAGACTGTCAGCACCTCAGGTCCCGGGAAAGGAGCGAGTGATGGCGCAGCAGGAGTATGACGCGGTCATCGTGGGCGGCGGACACAACGGGCTGGTGGCGGCGAGCTACCTCGCCAGCGAAGGCTTGTCGGTGCTCGTGCTGGAGCGCCTGGAGCGGATCGGCGGCGCCATCGCGACCGAGGAGCTCTACCCGGGGTTCCACGTCCCCTACTGCGCCTACATCTGCCACATGCTGCACGGGAAGATCATCGAGGATCTGGAGCTGCGACGACACGGCTTCGACCTCTATCCCGTGGACCCCTGGCAGTTCCAGCCGTTCCCGGACGGGACCCACCTCCTCGGATGGCACCGTCCCCGTCGGCTCTACCAGGAGATCCGGAAGCTCTCCGAGCACGACGCCGCGGCCTATCTCGAGTGGGTGCCCTTCTGGGACCGGGCGTGCGGCATCCTCTACCGGTACTTCCTCGCTGACCCGCCCACCTTCGCGCAGGTCACCCACGACGTGCGCGGCACGGCTGACGAAGCAGTGTGGGAGACCATGCTCACGGTGAGCATGCGGGACCTGGTGGCGGAATTCTTCGAGGACGAGCGGGTGCGCGCGTACTTCATCAACGCGCAGGACGCGGGCGACCCGAGCGCGCCCGGCAGCATCCTGAGCGTGGCCTATATCCGGAGCGGCATTCTCGGGAAGGAGGAGAACCGCGGGATCCCCAAGGGCGGTATGGGCAAGGTGGCGGACGCCATGGCCGCCGCGGCGCGGGCGCGGGGCGTGGTGATCAGGACCGGCGTCGCGGTGCGGAAGGTCCTCGTCGAGGACGGCCGGGCAAGAGGCGTGCTCCTCGGCGACGGGCAGGAGATCCGGGCCTTCGTCGTGGTCTCGAACGCGGACCCCAAGCGGACGTACCTGGACCTGGTTGATCCCAAGGACCTCGACGAGGGGTTCCTCACCCGGGTGAGACACCTCAAGACCCGGGCGAACTGTGTGAAGGCGCTCGTGGCCCTCAAGGCGTTCCCCGACTTCAGCCGCTACCTGGGTCCGGGGTTCGACCGTCGGCTCGCGGCCTACACGAAGATCTGCCCCTCGGTCGACTGGTTTCAGGCAAGCTGGGACGCCTGCAAGAACGGGCTCCTGTCGCGCACCCCGATCATGCACGTCCAGTTCCCGACCGTCTACGACAGGAGCCTCGCCCCGCCGGGCATGCACGTGATGTCGAGCTGGTCGCTCTACTACCCCGCCCAGCCCAAGGACGGGCCGTGGGACAGCGCCCGGAAGCGAGAGCTCGCGGACCTGCACATCGAGATCCTGTCACGGTACGCGCCCAACTTCCGTGACTGCATTCTCGAGTTCACCGTGGAGACGCCCCTCGACATCGAGACGCGGATCGGGATGACCGACGGCAACATCCGGCACCTCGACGTGACGCCGCAGCAGTTCTTCGCGCGGCGGCTGCCCTACCGGTCCCCCGTCCGGGGCCTGTACCTGTGCGGGAGCGGGACCCATCCCGGCGGCGAGCTCACGGGCGCGCCCGGCCACAACTGCGCCCGTGCCATCCTCCAGGATCTCGAGGCCCGCGCGGAGCCAGGCTCGTCGCTCGCCTAGCCCAACTTCCGCGCGCGCCGTGAAAGGTGCTGTGCTCTTGCCGGTGCAAGTCCGGCCTGGGGAATTGTCGGAGCACCCCAGTAGCTACCGAGGCGGCAAGAAGGGTAACTGACTTGCTGAAGCTCTCGGGACATCGGCCCACCGTGGGTGGGTCTGCGAGCCGACGGGCCGCAACGCGAGTGAAGCCTGAGCAAGCCTCGAAAGTGATGTCGTGAGGGTCGACCTGCTGTGGAAACAGGGAAGACCGCTGGATTCCGTGGGAGCAACCGACCGATGACCACGGGGTCGCTCACCGGGGTATGGGGCGTGGCACGTCGGCAGAGAGCATGGCGCAACACGGGAGGCCCAGCGCGGCGAGGGATCGCGGCCCTCACTTCCGCTTTCAGGCGGAAGCCGCACTGGGTGTCGGAGGGGTCCACAGTACCGGTTGGACCTGCCAGACAACAGAACTGGTGGGGAGGGAAGGGACCCTGGTTCGGGGTGTGTCTCGACGGGCCAAGGGGCGGGAGATTGGCGTGAGCCTGGCAACTCCACCGAAGCTCCGGCGGCTCCAAGAGGCACTGTACACCAAGGCCAAGCAGGAACCGGCCTATCGCTTCTACCTGCTGCACGACAAGGTGTCCCGAGCGGATATCCTCGCCTACGCCTACGCGCTTGCCAAGCAGAACGGTGGGGCGCCGGGCGTGGACGGCGTGACGTTCACGGACATCGAAGCCGCAGGTCTGGAGGGGTGGCTGGCCGCCGTAGGGGAGGCGTTGCGGGCGGGGACGTACCGTGCCCAACCGGTGCGGCGGGTGCTGATTCCGAAGCCGGGCGGGGGGGAGCGGCCACTCGGCATTCCCGTGATTCGGGACCGCGTGGTGCAAACCGCCGCCTTGCTGATCCTGCAGCCGATCTTCGAAGCGGACCTGGAACCCACGGCCTATGGCTATCGGCCGGGCCGGACGGCGTTGGAGGCGGTCCAGGTGGTGCACCGGGCGTTGTGCGCCGGGCATACCGAGGTGATCGACGGCGACGTATCGCAGTACTTCGATACGATCCCGCACGCGGACCTGATGAAGTCGCTGGCGCGCCGCATCAGCGACCGGAGGATGCTCCAGCTGCTGAAGAGGTGGCTCAAAGCGCCGGTGGCGGAGCGGACCGTGGGCGGCGGGTGGCGGTTCCGTGGAGGCAAGCGGGCCACGTGCGGGACCCCCCAGGGTGGGGTGGTGTCGCCGCTGTTCGCGAACATCTACATGAACCGCTACCTGAAAGTCTTTCGGCTTCGGGGGTTCGACCGGCGCTACGGGGCGCGGCTCGTGAACTACGCGGACGACTTCGTGGTCCTGTGTCGCACAGGGGCCCCGGAGGTGCTCGCGCAGAGTCGCCGATGGTTCACCCAGATGGGGCTGACGCTCAATGAGCCGAAGACCCGGGTGTGCGATGGGCGGCGCGAGGCGTTCACCTTTCTGGGCTACACCTTTGGGCCGATGCGGTACCGGAAGGATGGGCACTGGTACTTGGGAGCGGCACCCGCCAAGAAGGCGGTCGAACGGGTCAAGGGACGCATCCGACAGATCCTCCGACCGGGCAACCAGGCGCCGTGGGACGAGGTGAAGGGCGAGCTCAACCGCGTGGTGCGCGGGTGGGCGAACTACTTCGCCTACGGCACACGGCTCATGGCCTACCGGGCGGTCGATCACTATGTCCTCGATCGCGTGCAGTACTTCCTGGGGCGGCGACACAAGGTCCCAGCGCGAGGGACGAAGCGCTTTACCGCAGGCGTGGTCTTCGGGGAGCTGGGCGTGTTTCAGCTCCGGCGCTTTCATCTTGGGTCACCTGCGCATGCCCGGGTGTGAAACCCGTCCGAGAGCCGGATGCGGGCAAACCGCACGTCCGGTTCGATGAGGAGGGGCGAGAGACGC
>Ga0073934_10011688_pt1 | contig 10542 bp, 6 predicted proteins | sample LarsenN4metaG_FD_76834 | JGI IMG/M metagenome (GOLD analysis project Ga0073934, IMG submission 76834) | Hot spring sediment bacterial and archeal communities from British Columbia, Canada, to study Microbial Dark Matter (Phase II) - Larsen... ... | reverse complement strand
GGATGATTCTGGTGACGGGGCCGACGGGGAGCGGGAAAACCACCACCCTTTACTCCGCCTTGTCTCAGCTAAACACCCCCGATGTGAACATTATGACGGCGGAAGATCCTGTGGAATTTAACTTTATGGGGATCAACCAGGTTCAGATGCGCGAAGAGGTGGGCCTCACCTTTGCCAGCGCTCTGAGGTCTTTCTTGCGCCAGGACCCGGATATCATCCTGGTGGGGGAGATACGGGATTTTGAAACTGCGGAAATTGCCATCAAGGCGGCCCTCACCGGGCACCTGGTCCTGAGCACCCTCCATACCAACGACGCGCCCCAGTCCATTAACCGTCTCTTGAACATGGGCATCGAGCCTTTCATGGTGGCTTCTTCGGTCTTGTTGATCGTGGCTCAAAGGTTGCTAAAGAAACTGTGCCAGAATTGTAAAGAGCCCGAGAAAATTCCCATAGAGGTCCTCGTTCGAAATGGATTAAGTGAAGAGGATGCCAAAAAGGTGACCCCTTATAAGGGTAGAGGTTGTGGGGAATGCAACGGAACCGGGTATAGGGGGCGTATTGCACTCTACGAAGTCATGGTGGTTAAACCTAATATCCGTGAGGCGATCTTGCGGGGGGCTACGACAGAGGAGATCAAAACGATGGCGATCCAAAATGGGATGCTCACGTTAAGGGGCAGCGGTCTCGAAAAATTTAAACTGGGCATCACCTCTTTGGAACAGGTCGTAGCCAATACCATCGCAGACTAAAGGTATGGCTGATTTACACGAGTTGCTCAAGATCATGTTTGAGCGAGGGTCCTCCGATCTGCACATTACGAGCGGCTCTCCTCCTCAAATTCGTATCGATGGGAGTTTAATGCCCATTGATGGAGAGGAACCTCTCACCCCTGCGGATACGAAGCGATTGGTCTACAGTGTGTTGACGGACGCGCAAAAACATATCTATGAGGAAAATAACGAGCTGGATTTCTCCTTTGGGGTGAAGGGGCTCAGCCGTTTCAGGGCCAACGTCTTTTGCCAGCGGGGGGCTGTAGGAGCGGCGTTCAGGACCATTCCCTATAAGATTCCGACTTTCCAGGAACTGGGATTGCCTTCCGTGGTGGCCCGACTGGCCGAAAAACCCCAAGGGCTTGTGCTCGTTACGGGACCTACCGGGAGCGGTAAATCCACCACGCTGGCGGCCTTGATCGATAAAATTAACACGGAACGCCATGACCATATTATCACCATCGAAGACCCTATTGAGTATTTGCACGAGCATAAGAACTGTATTGTAAATCAGCGGGAGGTTCATGCGGATACGAAATCCTTCCAAGCCGCTCTAAAGTATGTGTTGAGACAAGACCCGGATATCATCTTGATCGGCGAGATGCGAGATCTCGAAACCATCCAGGCGGCCCTGATTATCGCCGAGACCGGGCACTTAGTCTTTGCAACCCTCCATACTAACTCTTGCGCCCAAACCATCAACCGAATTATCGATGTCTTCCCCCCCCATCAGCAACCCCAGGTCAGAGCGCAGCTATCTTTCGTTTTGGAGGGGGTCGTCACCCAGCAACTTATCCCTAAAGCCAGCGGGCGCGGACGGGTCCTGGGGGTCGAGATCATGATCCCTAACCCGGCTATTCGAAATCTCATCCGGGAAGATAAAGTGCACCAGATTTATTCCCAAATGCAGGTTGGACAGGAAAAGTTTGGAATGCAAACGATGAATCAATCGCTTCTGACGCTCTTTAAAAAGCGCTTGATCAGCAAAAATGAAGCCTTCAGAAGGTCTCCTAACTTAGATGAATTTGAACAAATGATGGCCCGAGAAGGCGCTGTCATGGACTATCGCTAATGGTTCTAAGTGCTAAGTGCTACGTATCTAACCTTTCAGGAGCTGTTGAAAGGTTAAACCTGGCTAGGACCTGGCCCCTAGAACTCATGAATCATGCCAGAATTTACTTATAAAATTCAAATAGCTGGTAGGAAGATCAAAAAAACCATCGAAGCGCCAAATAAGGAGGCCGCCATCCGGCTTATACGGAATAAAACGGGCGCCGATGTCAACTCCGTCAAACCCAAACCGAAGCAGATCGAAATTCCGTTCCTTAAGGCCCTGACAAAGCCTAAAGTGACCACCAAGGATGTGGTTATCTTCACCCGGCAGTTCGCTACCATGATCGATGCCGGACTCCCTCTGGTCCAATGCTTGGAAATTCTGGGAAATCAGCAGGAAAACCCCTCCTTTGGGGAGATTATCAGAAAGCTCCGCACGGACGTGGAAGAGGGCTCCACCTTCGCAGATGCCCTGCGTAAACACCCCAAAACGTTCGATAACTTGTTTACAAACCTGGTAGAAGCCGGAGAGACGGGGGGTATTCTGGATACGATCTTGAATCGGTTAGCGGTCTACCTGGAAAAAGCGCAGGCGTTGAAGGCGAAGATTAAATCGGCCATGATTTATCCGATAACGGTGATCACCGTCGCCATCGTCGTCGTGGTGTTCCTGCTTATTTTCGTTATCCCCACGTTTGCTTCTCTATTCACCGGATTGGGGGCTCCGATGCCGGCCCCAACCCGCTTTGTTATGGGCCTGAGTGCGCTTTTAGTCAAATTCGGACCTTTCCTTGCGGTCGGTATCGGCATTCTTATCTACCTCCTCAAAAGATACTATGCCACGGAAAACGGACGGCGGGTCATCGACGCTTTCTTGTTAAAGCTGCCGGTGTTCGGAGATCTCATCACCAAAGCCTCGGTGGCTCGGTTTACCAGAACCCTGGGTACCCTCATCAGCAGCGGTGTGCCTATCCTGGACGGGTTGGAAATAACGGCCCGGACCTCGGGAAATGCCATTATCGAACTGGCCGTGCTGGAAGTCAGAAACAGTATTAAGGAAGGAAAAACCATCGCGGAACCTCTGGAATTAACGGAGGTGTTCCCGTCGATGGTCGTTCAGATGATCAGCGTCGGAGAACAGAGCGGTGCCTTAGATTCCATGCTGGCAAAAATTGCAGACTTCTACGAGGAAGAAGTGGACACCGCCGTGGAAAACTTAACCTCTTTGCTGGAACCGATGATGATCGTCTTCCTGGGGATCACCGTGGGAGGCATCGTCATCTCCATGTATTTACCCATCTTCAGCTTGATTAAGCATATCGGCTAATCTATCTCCCAAATCTTGGAAGTCTTGCAGTTCTCTGACCTTTCAAAGGCCTCAAACCTTTGAAAGGCCTTCTCCCCCTATAATGAATGGGCCGAAGAATCTATAACCCCTGGGATGAGACGGGATTTAATAAAATAAAATGGCTGATCATTCTTCGTATCGGCGTCATTACGCTGATTTTGGGCTCTGCGCTGCTGCTTCAGCTTCAAAATAAAAGCTCGGTTGCCCTGGACCTCCTTTATAGCTTCATCATTTTCGCCTACCTCTTCACCGTCTTCTCCATCGTTCTTTTAAAAACCGTCAAGAGTTTTCAAACTTTTGCCTATTTCCAGATTATCAGCGATCTGCTGTTTGAAACAGGGTTCGTCTATGTAACCGGTGGGATTGAGAGTTTTTTCTCTTTCACGTATATCTTCTCCATCATCGCGGCCAGCATCATCCTCTTCCGCAAGGGCTCCTTTATCATTGCATCCCTCAGCAGCCTGATGTATGGAACCCTGGCTACCCTGCAATATCACATGATCCTTCCCACCTACAGACCCCTCGGATTCCCCTTTGCGACCCTAAATGTCAGCTCTTTTTATTACAACATATTTCTCAATATCTGCGCTTTTTACCTGGTCGCTTTCCTGAGCAGCTACCTCTCCGAATCCCTTAAAAAGACCCACGAGCAATTACGGGAGACTTCCAGCGATCTCAATGAACTTCAGGTTTTCCATAAAAACATCCTGCAGAGCATGAGCAGCGGGCTCTTAACCACCAACCTGGTGGGTCGAATCACTTCCTATAACCGGGCTGCCGAAGAAATAACGGGATACAAATTTGAAGAAGCCTACGGAGCCGATCTCAGACAAATTCTACCCGGGGTGGACCCCCGAGAGATCTTCAACATCATGGGGAAGACGAATTACCTGTCCTACCGCTTTCAAAAAATCGTGAAGTCTAAAGAAGGAACAGACATGTTTTTAGGGATGACGGCCTCGGCCCTCCAAGACAATAAGAACCAAATCACCGGGCTAACCATCATCTTTCAGGATCTTACAGAGCTTAAAGAAATGGAAGAGCAGGTTAAAAGGTCCGACCATCTGGCGGCATTAGGGGAGCTGGCCGCGGGCATAGCCCATGAAATAAGAAACCCCCTGGCCTCCATAAAGGGGTCGGTTCAAATGCTAAAAGCCGGCCTCCAGTTAGAGGAAGATAACCGGAAGCTTATGGACATCGTGATCCGAGAGTCCACACGTCTTAACAACATCATTACAGATTTCTTGGTTTATGCCCGTCCGACTCCCTTAACCCTTACCAAGTGCGATCTGATTCAAGATATCATTTATCCTACGGTCGTCCTCCTCAAGAACAGCCAAGAATATTCGGACCTCATCCGCATTGACATGACGGCCTCTCCGGAATCCCTGCCCCTGGTGTGCGATCGGCAACAGATGCGGCAGGTTTTCTGGAACCTCTGCCTGAACGCCGTGCAGGCGATGCCCAGAGGAGGGACCCTCCGTATTTCCGTAAAAAAAACAGAGGAGGGCCAGGCCGCTAAAGACCTAACCCCCTCTAGAAAACTGGTTAGCTCCCAAACCCTCAATGACAGAGGCCAGTGGTGCACTATTACGATCCAGGACACGGGTTACGGAATAAAATCTGAGGATTTGAAAAAAATTTTTGTCCCTTTTTTTACAACCAAGGAGAATGGAACAGGCCTGGGACTGGCGGTGGTCCATAGCATTATTGAAAATCACCAAGGGACCATCAAGGTCCGAAGCAAAGTCAACGAAGGTACGATTTTTGAAGTAAGTCTACCTTGTTCCGAATAGGTACAGTATTAGACGGCGGAGACTGATTTGCAAGTTGCAAGGGGCAAGTTGCAATCGGTCATTACGTTTCCATGGACGAAACCCATTCTATTCTGGTGGTAGATGACGAGCGTAGTATGCGAGATTTTTTAGCGATCATGCTGAAAAAAGAGGGCTATCGCGTCACTTCGGTGGAAGATGGAAACCAGGCCATCAAAGCGATCCAGAAAGATATTTATGATCTGGTCATCACGGACATTAAAATGCCCGGCATCGACGGGTTGCAAGTCTTACAAACTATTAAGGAACTATCTCCGGAGACCCTGGTCATCATGATCACCGCGTTTTCTTCGACCCAAGATGCGGTGAAGGCCATGAAGCAAGGGGCGATCGATTATATATCCAAACCCTTTGAGGTGGAGGAAATCAAACTGGTGATCCGGAACGCGCTGGAACGAAAAAAGCTCTCCGAGGAAAATACGTACCTCAAACGGGAACTGGAGTCCAAATATAAATTTACGGCCATCATCGGGGAAAGTCCTGCGATGCTTCGGGTTTTAAAAATGATCGAAAAGGTCAGTAACAGCCGGAGCACGGTGCTCATCTTGGGGGAAAGTGGCACCGGAAAAGAACTCATCGCCAGGGCTATCCATCAGAATAGCCCCCGGCGAAACAAACCCTTCGTTACGGTAAACTGCGGGGCGATTCCGGAGCACCTTCTGGAAAGCGAGCTCTTCGGCCATATGAAGGGGGCCTTCACAGGAGCGATCGCAAATAAACAAGGCCTGTTTGAACTGGCCGACGGGGGAACCTTCTTCCTGGATGAAATCGGAGAGACGACCCCTTCCATCCAGGTGAAACTCCTCCGGGTTTTACAGGACCGACAGTTTAAACGCGTTGGCGGAACCATCGACATTAAAGTCGACGTTCGGATCATAGCCGCCTCGAATAAGGATCTCGAAAAAATGGTTGCCGAGGGCACTTTCCGGGAAGACCTATACTACCGGCTTAATGTAATCCCGATTTACATAGAACCGCTGAGAAATAGAAAAGAGGATATCCCCCTGTTGGTGGAGTATTTCTTGAAAAAATACAGCGAAGAGATCGGTAAAACCTTTTCCCGGATGACCGATGAAGCGATGAAGCTCCTCATGGAGTATGACTGGCCTGGTAACATCAGGGAGCTGGAAAATGCGATCGAGCGGGCCGTCGCTCTGGAATCGGGTCCTGTCATCTCTGTCAGCAGCCTGCCGGACAGTGTAAGGGGGTTATCGGCCAGGGCCAAACCTTTTGTTCCGGATATCCCCCCGGAAGGCCTCGATTTAGAAAACGTGGTGAGCGAAGTCGAAAAAGGCCTTTTAATGAAGGCCTTACAAAAATCCGGCTGGGCTAAAAAACGGGCCGCTAAGATGCTCAATCTGAGCTTTAGGTCCCTTCGATACCGACTTGCCAAGTTTGATATCGAAAAACCTGAGAAACCTTCTTAAATCCTGTCCCCCCCCTCGATTGGCTGACAAAATCTGTCACCCTTTTTCTACAATAATTGTCAGACCTCTTCGGGATTCCACGGTCTGGATTTTGCCGCCTTAGCCTTCCAAACCCCGCTAAGCTCCTTTATTCCTTACGAAAGGTCCCCTCCCCCTTGAAATCCTCCCACGAACGGTTCCCGCCTGGCACGTATTCTGCAACTATTCAAACGGCGTGGCTTTATTCAAAATCTTCAACAAAGAAAGGAGGTGTATTTGTTTTGATGACTTCATTCAAAAAGAACCAGCAGGGCTTTACCCTGATAGAGCTCTTGATCGTAGTTGCCATTATCGGTATCATCGCAGCGATAGCCATTCCCAATCTATTAGAAGCGACTCAAAGAGCTAAGCAGCGTAGAAGCATGGGGGATATGAAATCCATCGCTAACGCACTGGGCCAATATATCCAGGACGCTAATATCGTGCCTCAGGCAAATGCTTTAACCGGTCTGAGTAACGTATTGGTTCCTACTTATATAGGTGGGGTTCCTGATAAGGACGGGTGGAATAACGATTTCATCTATACCACAACGGCTAAGGACTCGTATACCCTTAAAAGCCCAGGGCGGGATGGAAATCTGAACGTCTATGCGACCAGAAATGATAGAAACTGGGACGCTGACTTGGCGATCAGCAATGGGTTCTTCATTGCGTCACCGGAATCCTCCGGTCAGTAAAGCGGTTTCAAAGGGTCCTATCACCGGCAATGGGTTCTTCATTGCGTCACCGGAGTCCTCCGGTAGTTCGTTCTATCCTGTCGCACAGCAGGTTCTTCCTGCTGTGCTCCCTCTGGCCCCATCCAGACTCACCCCTATGAAATACCGCGAAGGGATCCGTGAAGTCGGAGCGTCATGAAGGACAACCCCCTGATAAAAACTCTATTTGCCGGCTCGCAACCCCCCCACCTCATAGACCCTTTGGCGCTCTTCCTCCTCGTTCTGATCCCTATCGGCGCCCTCCCTTTATCCCCTTCTGAGGAAATCCACCTGTTCTTAGCCCGAACCTCCCTCCTGATTTACCTCGGCCTAAGATCTATCCAGGGTTTGATTTGGACCGGACGTAGGAATCGGAGCGATGGGTGGGTTACCTCCATTTCCTGGAGCAGCTCCCTGTTTTTAGGGATTGGCTGGGGATTTTTATCCCTATCCTGGAGCCTAAGCCCCTTTACGAGCCGATCTGTTTTTCTAGATTTCTTCCTCTATATCTCCGTCTACGGCCTCATGACCCAGGCTTCCCTCCCCGGAAAAACGGTGAAAACCCTCTACCAGTTCCTGGTAATGATGGCGCTCCTGGTATCCCTGGATGGTCTCTCCCAGAAATTCTATCGGTACGATGCCTATCTGCCCTATCTTACAGAACATCCCGAGAAATTTGATCCCCACACTCTGGAAATCATGAAAAATTGGATCACGACCTTCCGAAGGATCTCGGCTCATTTTTTGTTACCCTCTCATCTGGCCGGATACCTGATCTTAATCATCCCCCTGAACGTGGCCCTGATCCAACTGACCCCGACCTTATGGAAGAGGGTCTCTTGGCTTTTGGTATTAGGGGTTAATCTCCTCGTTTTATTCTTTACAGAGTCCTACGGAGCCTGGCTTTCCCTGCTTGTAGTTTTCGCTTTCGTTTTACTTTACCCTTTAGTCCCGCGACTCCGGCGATTGGGTAGGGCCACCTTGCAAGAAGATAGCCCGGGGCAGACCCCGGGCAGGCTCCTTAAAACCATCCCGGGCATTATTCTCCTTTCTGCAGGAACTTTCATAGTCCTGACATTAATTGGATACAGCCGGGGAACGTATTTATGGGACCTAAATGCTCCCGACCATCCGGGCTATCTAAGATTTTTAAACTGGAAAAGCGCCTTCCTCATCCTGAGGGATTACCCCTGGACCGGTACCGGTTTGGGAACTTTTAAAATTGCCTACCCTCCCTATATGCTTCCCAACTCTACGGAAGCAAACTTTGCCCACAACTCTTACCTCCAGATAGGCTCAGAGCTCGGCCTGCCGGGGCTCCTGATGGTTTGCCTGGCTGCCATCACCTGGTTTCTCAAAGGACTTACCACATTATCCACCTTGAGCGACCCCGAAGATCGGATTATCTATCGGAGCCTCTTTGCAGCCGGATTGGGTTTTTGTCTTCATAACTTCGTGGATTACGATGTGTACATACCGGCTTTAGGGTTGACCGGTTTTATGTTGCTGGGACTGGGGGGGAGCGGGAACGCAGAAGAGGGGGAGCCGGGGAGGAGGGAGGAACCTTCCCCTCTCCGCCCCTCCCCGGCTTCCCCTTTTTTTAATATCGCATGGCCGGCGTGCCTGCTCGGCCTCAGCCTCTGGCTCTTTATCCTAAACGGAAAGCTCTACCTGGTAAATATCCATATAAACCAGGTTAAAAAGGAGATGGAACAAGGGGAATTCGAAAAGGCTTACCAGATTGCGCAAAAAGCCCTTTTTTATGACCCGGGAAACCCCTCTCTGCAAGAGATCTCCGGCGTTTTGCTGCTCCAGTTGAAGCAACCGGAAAGGGCCGCCCGGGCTTTTCAAAAAGCTATTGAATTGGATCCTAAGGTACCCAGGTTTCATGCCTATCTAGGAGAAACCTACCTCTTAAGGGGGGACCTCGCCGGGGCTTATGTCGAAACGAAAAAAGCGGTCGAATTATTTCCTTTACGAACTTCCTATCAAAAAAGATTAGAGGAAATTTCTTCCCTTTTAGAAAAATATGCTGTAAAAAATCGTAAACCGTAAACGGACGAAAAACCATGACTCCCAAGAAACTCATCTATTCTTTATTTCTTATATCCGGTATCAGCGGTCTGATCTACGAGGTAGTCTGGACCCGGATGCTAACCCTCCTGTTTGGCTCAACCGTTTTTGCCGTCAGCGCGGTCACCACCGCCTTCTTTGCAGGGCTAGCTCTAGGGAGTTATTACCTGGGAAAGTATGCCGATACCCATCCTAATCCCTTAAAGACCTATGCTTACCTGGAGGCAGCCATAGGGCTTACCGGGTTTCTTCTACCCGTCCTATTGGGTCTTCTGACACCTATAGCCATCTTTATCTACCGACACTATTCCACCACCTTTTACCTTCTCAACCTGATCCAGTTTGTTTTGATTTTTGGTGTCCTTTGTATACCCACCACCTTGATGGGAGGGACCTTACCGGTTCTGGCCGAACATTTTGGCAGGGAGAGCGCCCCTTTAGGGCGAGAGGTAGGGCGGTTGTACGCCCTGAATACCTTGGGGGCCGTGGGAGGGACTTTGGCTACCGGGTTCTTTCTCATTGAAACCATAGGGGTTCGACACACGAACTATCTGGCCGTATTTCTAAATCTGTTTGTAGCCGCTACCGCTTGGGGCCTGGCCCGAAGGTCCGATCCTCGGAAGCCCGCAGAGCGAAGCGCGGTCTTGCAAAAACCTGGGGAGCGAAACGCCGCCTCGCTCCACAAGAAGGCTTTCTTACTGGCTTTCGGGCTTTCAGGTTTCGCGGCCCTGGCCTACGAAATCCTTTGCCTCCGAATTTTGATCTTCGTGCTCCCCTACGGATATAACAGTATCTACGTCTTTAGCACCGTCTTGATCGTCTTTCTGACCGGAATCGCCCTGGGGAGCGCGCTCATATCCCGGGTTATCGACCGCCTGGAAAATTTAATGATCTGGTTCTGTGGGATTGAAATTGCGTTAGGGCTGTATATCGCCTTCACCTTAACCTTGTTGGTCAGGGGGGTCGCCCACTGGTCCTTATTTCCCAACTCTTTACACGGGGAACGCTTTGTGGATGGTTTTTTGAAAACCGGGCTGATGCTGCTCTTTCCTACGGTTTTGATGGGAATTTTATTCCCCCTGGCCGGTAAAATCTATTCCCAAAGGTTTGAACCCTCGGCCTCCCCTTCCCCTCCCTCGTCGAAGCTGGGGAGCGAGATCGGGCGGGTCTATTCGGCAAACACCCTGGGGGGAATCTTGGGTTCTTTTTTCGCCGGATTTGTAGGGGTGCCGTTTCTGGGAATTCAGAAGAGCCTGGGGGCCACCTCGCTCTTCAGCCTTTCCGCCGCGCTGATAGTTTATT
>Ga0073934_10011687_pt1 | contig 10542 bp, 10 predicted proteins | sample LarsenN4metaG_FD_76834 | JGI IMG/M metagenome (GOLD analysis project Ga0073934, IMG submission 76834) | Hot spring sediment bacterial and archeal communities from British Columbia, Canada, to study Microbial Dark Matter (Phase II) - Larsen... ... | reverse complement strand
CCGGTTTGGAGCAGGTCCGTGGCTTTGACCCAGTAGATCGAGTCGCCGCCCACGACGGTTTCGACCGGTCGGTCGGCATAGGTGCGGACGGATTCGTAAACAATTCCGAGCTGGTTGCGGAGCTGGGCGGCAGTGCCCGCCACGTCCACCGCCCGGAGCACCTTTTCCCAAAACCGCCGCCGCACTGGTAACAGGGGGTAGTCGGCAACGTAAACCGCATCGTCTTCGGCACGGGTTTCGATCTTGGTGCCAGTCAGGTGCCGGGTGATCTCGCCTTCATGGGCGGAGATGATCTGCTTGATCGTGGCGGTCTTGTCCGGCTTCTTCGCGGTGATGACCTTGCGGATGACGGCCTCGACATCAGTGTCCGAGAGCTGGATCGTCACCCGGAAGCGGTCGCGGAGCTTCTGGAGCTGCGGGGTGCCGCTCAGGGCCGACTGGCCCGTGGCGACGATCAGCACCCGGCTGTTGAGCTGTTTACTACACGCCTCGACCACTTCCTGGATTTGCAGGCTGCGGTCGCTGTCATCGCCGATGAACTGTTGGACCTCATCGAGCACGACCAGCGTGCAAGGCAACTGGCCTTTCACCGTCAGGGCCTCACGCATGGCGGCGAGCATCTCGTCAATCGTGATATCCTTGACGTTGGGGAACTGCTGGGCCAGGGACTTCGAGATGTCGCTGGTGGATGCGCCCAGCCCCTCGTCCACGAGCGCCTTGTGGAGCACCGGGGACACCCACAGGTTGTTCAGCTCCTTGGTGAAGTCCCGGCCCGCTTTGGTCACTCGACCCTTAACCGCATCCAGTTTCCCGTTGTCGCGGAGCCACATCACGAACCGGGCGACCGGATACTTCGGCGGTAGGCCCACGGACTTGAAGATGATGTTCAGCACTGAGAGCCGCACGTTGTCGCCCAGCTCGCCGCGCAGGGTGCCGGACGCAGCGTGAAGACCGCCCAGGCGTTTGCCTGCCGTGGTCAGCTCCTTGAGTAGGTCGGCAACCTCGGTGGAGAGGTTCGTCAAGCCCCTGGCTCTGGCTTTGTCTTCGGGGAACTCGAAATCATTCCAGAGGTAGCGCAGGATTTTTCCCAGGTGCGATTTGCCGCTGCCGTAGAAACCGCTGACCCACACAGCCGGTTGTTCCGGGCGATCCAGGCTGCTGATGTAGGTGCGGAGGATTTTTTCCAGGCCCTTCGAGTATTCGCCCTCGCACACGAAGGTCTTCAACTCGAACCGCAGCGTCTTCAACTCCTCCGGCGTCACGGCGTCCTTCACGACCGCCACGCCGTTGTTGAGCAGTTCGAGGGTCTTCGGGTTGGTTGTGAATAGTTCGCCGAGGTTCATGATCTGATTGCTCCTTCATCTGCCGTGATCGGCACGGCCAAGTAGTTCCAGCCCTCGCGGGCGTCCAAAAACCGGTAGGTGTTGTTCTCGTGCTCGCCGGGGAAGAACACGAGGAGCCGTCCACGGATGGCGGACTCCACCTTCGACACCAATTCCGAGGTCTTCAGGAAACCGAACAAGCTGGCGACGCCGTAGATCGCAACGACCGTGTTCTCGTCCGCTTTGGTCGAGGTCAGCACGTCCGTCACCTGGCGCACGATGGCCTCTTTGAAGTCGTCCACCGCTGGGGACTCGCCCTCCAGGTGTTCCGGGGTCTCGAAGTAGCCGTCGCGGTATTCGTGCTGGGACAACCACTGCGCGAAGGTGTCCGTGAGGTCAATCGTGATCCAGCCATGCTTGGCGCGTTTGGTGGAAATCTCGAACTCATCCAGCCGCCTGCGTAGCCGCCGCTCCTCGCCCTTGTGATAGACCGCGAACCAGACACGCTGCGGCCCCGCGAGGTTGCGCTCCCACGGAAGCGAGACGCGGGTGTCGTAGCTCTGGATCAAGCGTTCAATTTGCCCCATGCGATGCCTTGATTTCCATCGGGGTTAAGAGCTGGCGGAAGTTGATCTCGAAGACGTTCCCTGCGCCTTTGAAATCCAACCAGCCGCGCTTGGATGCCTCCTGGGCCAATCGGATCACCTGGTCGCGTTGCACGTCGAGGAGCCGCGCCCAATCACTTTCGATGAGCAGTTGGCCATGCAGACCGCACAGGTAGCCCAGGGCCAGGGCGTAGGCCGCAACTGCGGGCGTGACCACGGGCCGGATGCGGACCTTGTTGACCTTGCCCCTGAAGAATCCAGCCTGTGCCCAGGACGCCGCGATGTTCTGCGCCAGGGAAAGGGTCATGGACTCGCTGAACCTGCCCGGCAGCTTGTGAGTAAAAAAGTTTACAAAGTCCTCGCTCGTTAGAATTTCACCAGGCTTGGTCTCCAGGACTTTTTTCGCGGAGAGCCGGAGCAGCGCGTCCCGCGCCTGAGCGCACAGCAGCGCGAGCATTGGGCGCGACGGAGGCTCCGTGTCCCAGAAAAACCGGAGCAGTCGGAAGACGGTGACACTGTGGTCCAGGGCGTAGAGGTCCGCCAGGTGCCGGGCGGTAAGCCAGCGGTTGCTGGTGGTGCGCTTGCCGAGGATGTTCTCCTCGACGATCAACCGGTTGAAATCGTCGCGCTTGGCATCCTTGTTCTTCACGGCAGCCAGGAGGGCGGTGAGGTCCGCCAGCATCATGGTGCGGGCCGTGTGCGCCCCGCTCGCTCCGGCCTTGAAACCAAACTCCGTCCCCAGCTTGCCCAGGGTGCCTGGGCTGCCGCTCACACTCGCCGCCGATCTGGATGCAGCTTTCATCGGGGTCAAAACGACAGTCAGGGGCGATTCAATCAAAAACTTTCGCAAGCGACAACGCCAAATCCGGGAGAAATGTTCCTCCGCACCACCCTTAACCAACGCTGAGCGAACGAGCTACAAGGGTGAATGCGGTGCGAACCAAACCAAGTTCCGGGCGACGGCGTAGCCATTCAGCGCGGGGCGGAGACATGAATGCGGTTGATTTGGGCAAGGTGTTCGACAGGTCCGCGCTGCTGGCCCTGCGAGCCGGACGACGCAATGGCGGCGATTGGAAGTCGGGCGCGATAGCAGAGGCGCACACCAGAACGTGACGCAGGTGCTCGCCGCCATAGGGAAACCATCAACGACACCGCCAAGCCCGACACCATGGTTACAAATTTGGTTCCATATTTTCCGTATGAAAGTGATTAGGCGCTGGCGACGAAAACGAACCGAACCGACCCTCCGGGAAGTCAACCGGGTCCAGGAGGTTCTTGAGCGCGACCCTGCGGCTCGACACTGGTTGGGGCCGAAGACGGCACCTGTCCGCAGTCGGAGCGGCGACCTGGCTTTGTTCTCGCCGGAAGCCGTGGCCGTCGCCGAGGCGTTGATGGCCGACAGGTGCAACCCGGAGAGGGTGGCCTTGCGGCAGGTGCTGGCCGTGGCTGTGCGACTCCTCAGCAAGAAGGACTCAGACGATGCAAAGGTGGTCGCGTAGATAGGGCGTGGGCCGCGTTGACGGCCTCCAAAATATGATCTCGTTTTTCATCGGACCACCTGTCGCCCCGGCTCCTTGTCTGGAGCAAGTGATGCCCTTTATGCCCATCCCGACCAAGAGCTTAAGGCTTCCGCCGCCCGGTGAGGGAAGCCTGCGCCAGAGCGGGGATCGGTATTGGACGGAGATCATCATCGAGACGCTGAAAATCGAGGACGGGCCAATGGCGATCACCGCCCTCGTGAACGCCGCCGCCAAATGGGGCGACTACAACTGCCGCACCGACAGAGAGCAGCGAAAGATTCACTTGCTGAAGCTCGTAGGCCGGTTGATCCGCACCGGCCTTCTCGACCGCTATGCCCGGAACAACGTCATTCTTCCGGCCACGGACGAAAGGCGGCAGGCGTATCTCAACAAGTTCGCTGCGCCCCTTGATTTGCCGGACCCGTGTGTTTGACAGTGCGTCGCACATCTGCGCCGCGAGTGCAAATGAGAGTGCGGTGACGCGCCAGCAGCTTGAAATCGTTGGATGTCGATCTCGCAGAACTTGTCACGGATCATGGGGATACCGGGTCCGGCCATCACGGACCTGGGTGGACGGTCAAGGGAATGGTGTGCTCCGGCCAGGGGATGCAGCAGCTTCCATAACGCTCCGTGTCGTTCCGGCGAGCGCGTATTCCAGGATCAGTAGCGCGTCGGCGGTAGCCAACGTCGGTCGCAGGTGTGGATACAGCCGCTGGGCGCACCCCTTGAGCTTGTTCTTCCATTCGCTTTTTGATGAGCAGCCGGACGCACTGCCGACGCCCAAAGCCTTTTGCCACTTCTGGGGCCGAACAAGCTGGACCCGGACGCCAAGGGCCTGTAGGGCACCCAGGATGAACCCGAAATTTCGCCCGAACTTGAAGGCACTGGACGCTGGCTGGGCCTGGCCGACGTAGCCCCCGACTTCCTCGACGACGGCGACTGTGTTGGCCGGATCAACGGCGAGCTGGCGTATCAGGTTCAGCACGTCGCCCTCGGTGGGCGGCATGGGCATTGCGTCAGCGGGCTGGCCATCGCGCCGGACGGCGATGCCGCCGCTCGCGCCGGGGTCGATGGCGATGATGGTATTCATGACGGATAGAACAGGGGACAGGAGGGACAACATGACGGATGGCGAATCGGTTTCCGAGTTGCCCTCAGTCGCGCTCTTGCTCGGAGCGTGGTGGACGTGAGATCGTTGGCACTGATTTCATCCAACCCCCACCCCCATCCACACCCCCCTAAAGGGGTGTGTGGAGGCATGGGGGTAAAGGCAGATGAAGGTATCATCTGACGGTTGGCTAGCGCGTTCAGGCTGAGCACAATCACAACCTCCTCAATCTCCTTTACCCTCAGAACCTGACGTGGGGGCAGCCATCCAGACACCATTCCGCGAGACAATTCGGCCATCATCTCGCAGCGAGTTGAATTTGCGGTCGAAAGTGGATTCCGACCAACCCTGTGCCTTGGCTGTTTGAAGAAAGTCCGAGTAGCGCAGGGGGCCAGAATCCTCCAAGATGGACAGAAGCCGGGAAGGGGGATATTTTTCCTCTGCTCCTCCCCGGTTCCCTTTGGCACCTGCGGTAGCCGCTGCGATCTGCTCTTCGGTCGCCTCTTGCCAGCAAATCCCTTCCTTCGAGTGTGCAAAATATCGCTCGAACATCCGCTGCCCCCTACTTCCCAGCCGATGCGTTGCCCGCGCTTTGCGGCGATAAACCGGAACACCGAAGGCTCAGATGTCGGCGTAAAAACTAGTGCCGCCCGCGCCCATCCCATGAGATCGTAGCTGCCTGCCGCCGCGTAAACCCACTCCGAGAGCTTACGCTTGAACTTGGTGGTCTCAGCGGTTGGTTTCGGTGTGTGATGATTGATTATGCAGCCAGCTTGATGACGTGCCAGGACTGGGTTCAGGCCGTTACGTAAGAACGCAGCAACCACGTCAGGCTTTGAAATGTCGCCACCGACATAAGCGATCAGGGGATCAAGGCGCACAAGATCGCACGGGAACCGGCTCAAGGCAGGCTGGAGCACCGTGTCGATAAACTCGCCGCCCGTTTTAGCCGAATGGTAGATGTATCGAGTCGATTCACTAATTTGATCCAGGTCGGCCTGCGACAAGCGGAGTCCAGCAGCGATGCCGCTGGCGGCTTCAATTTGATCGTCCCGGTCGTTCTCCGCCTGAATGCAGAGGATTCGCAGGGGACGGGCCGGTTTGATGCCGATAGCTGGCTTGCCCAACGCCCACAGCATGTCTTGCTGAATCCCCACCGTGGACTTTCCGACGCCCGTATAACTGATTTGCAGCAGCCCACCGCCTCGACACAGGAAGCGGTTTCCCAAGAGGGTTTGGTTATCATCAATGATGCCAGTCGCCAGTTCTCCCAACGAGTAGAATGGATCGCCCATTGCCCCAATCTTCAGCGCGTCCTCGAACATCTTGCCGAAGCCGCCCGGAGGCGTCTCACCGGCGACCAGGAACTCGTGGGACTTCTCGATGGCGATGTAGAGCGCCCGCTCCCGCGCAAAGGCGACGACCCGCTCCACCACGTAGTCGGCGTCCGAGGTATCCATGTCGCGCAGCTTCTCGACATACTTGTTGATGTTGTCTTCTTCCTTGGCGTCGGACGAGCGGACGATGGAATCGTAAACAATCTGGCACAGCGCGTTTTTGGCCGGGAACTTGTGGTTCTTGCGCCAGTAGGCGAACAGGGCACGGGCGGCGGCAATGCGCTCCACCCCAAAGAAGTAGGCGGAGTTCAACGTCCCGACGTTGTGCATGAACTTCTCCGGCTTCTGGATGATGCAGGCGAGGAGCAGGTCTTGGAAGTCCGTGCCGAAATTGTATTTCTCGAACATAACGGATAGCTCAGGAACATGCCGCGCCCCCGTGGTTCGGATTGGGATAGGCCCATGCAGGAGGGCGTCCAGAGCGGACAGGGGCGCGACAGTAATTGTTTATGTTCGCCTGCATTTCAATGGGCGGAATCCCAACGCCCGCCGAGGACACGCGCAGCGCGTGCCACACTAAGTAGAACGGGTTTCGCGGGAACTCCTCTGGGTGGAGATTGTTTACTTCTTCGACCTGGATTAGCCATCTCGCACCCGGACATGCCGAAGCACAACCAGACGCACAAAGCCCGGATCGACAGCGTTGGAAGTCGAAATCGAACGACATCTCTTGACCGAACTGCTCGCGTCCGAACCTGGGTTGCACTCCGGCTGGTGATGCCCCTGCGTGGACCTCAACTTCAGGGGCTGATCGCCGACGTTTGCGCCAGCGTCATCCCGCCCTGCTGGTCTATCCGCGTCTGGCCCACGCCGACCGAGGCCAGTGCCAAGAGGTCAGGGGGCGATCTCCGCTCCGGTGTTTGCGCCCCGGACGGGTTCCCCATCTGCGCCTGGGCGCGAAGGATCGAGCCGGTTATGGACCTTGGCGTCGTCCTGGTGATCGAGCTTGGGATCACCATGATGGATGCCGCCATATTCGGCGCTCACCCCTTTACACGAAGGCATCTCGTCAAGAGTTAATCTTCAATTTCAGCTTCGCCGCTCCCTGTCTGCATCCAGCTCGCCTCCCCCGTTGGGCACGAGGACCGGAGCCTAAGCCTGGCGTCCGGCGATGGCGGTCAATACTCAATCGTTGAAAAACTGGTGGAAGCCTCGGCTGTCCCGTCGAGGCCGGTCAAGAGTGGAGCGCCGGAGTGGAGCGCCGGATTGCTCACCAAGATTGCTGCTCACAGGCCCCCGGTTTATTGGTCGGACCAGGCTGATCCATTGGCAGTCGGCACCGAAGACCCCTTCGTCGAGCCGTGACTTTGTAAGTCGTTACCGCCCTGACGGTGCGCCAACAAGGGTGCATCGCGTCAAGAGTTGACCGTCGAATTGACCTTCGGAATGAACTCAACCTATTGAGCAGCAAAATCATAGCATCCGCCACATCACGTTCTGTAAGGCGTGGAAAAACGCGGTGGACCAATCGAGACTGTGCGGGTCGGCAACATGGAAGTGCCGATCTACGATGCCACGCCAAGGAAGAAGAAGAACGGGCGAGTGTATCGGCTTTTCACGGCACGGTATCGAGGGGAGGGTAAAAAGCCGGAGCGTATTTCCAGCTCAAACCTTGAAAAGCTACGCGCTAAACTGAGGAAGCTCGACGAGGAGGCGCAGTTGATGTGCCTACGCGGTAAACCGCTTTACGACTACCAGTTGGCAAAAGCCGAGGCTGAAGCCTGGGGCAAGGGCATCTACGAGGCTGTAATGGTTGGTAAGCAACTGGAGGAACGGGCACGGAAGATCGGTGCCACGACTGAGAATATCTTAGCGTTCTATGAACGGCACCACAATCAGTCGAAATACGCGGTCCCAATCCCGGAGGTCGTGAAGCTCTTTCTGACCGCCCGCCAGAAGGCACGCAATTCTGACGTTGACCTTCGGGACTTGCGGCTCCACTTGGGGTGGTTCTGTGACCGGTTCAAATGCCCCTTGCGAGACGTGACCCCCGATGATTACGACGAGTTCTTTGCAGGGTTCAATGTCAGCCCGGTCACGCTAAAACACTACCGGGGCAGTGTTCAACGGTTCGTCAACTGGGCCATAGCGTGTCGGTTTCTGCCGCACGATCATCCTGGCGTTCCCCCTGACCGGTCGGACGTTCAGCATACACCAAAACGCCAACCTTTATTGACCCGTGAGGACCGTGAACTGGTGATTCGGTGCTGCGATGATGAGGCTGAGCGGCCTGCTGCGTTGATCGCTGCCTACGCTCCTATCCGAACCTGCGAACTGAACCGGGCGAACTACGAGGACATCAACTACTCGAACTCGAAGCTCGCAGTCTATGCTGACGACGCCAAGACGAGCGCGACCAGATTCATACACCTTGTCCCGGAGCTGATCGAAAGACTAAAGCCCTATCGAGACCGGAAGGGTAGGATCAGTCGGTGGAACGAGTTGTCACCCGTTTGGACACGGCTGGCCAAACGTGCGGGCTTGCCTTGGCGAAAAAACGGCTGGCGCAAGGCGGTTTTGAGTTACCTGGTCGCCTACACGCAAAATTACCCTGGTGTCGCGGCAGAGGGAGGAACATCGGTGGAGCAGCTCAAAAGGACTTACGTGACTGCGGTGGAATTTGAAGTGGGGGCGGCTTATTTCGGTTTGACGGCCAGCGATTTCCACCCGTTACGTCCGGTGTCCATTGTTGTGAAGTCTCAGGATGATGATGGGGCTGTTGCCGAACAACCCGGGAACTCGAAGATCGTGTCTTTCAACGTGGCTGTTGCACACTGATAGCCTTTGGATGCTTGGCTATGCCGGGATGAGGCATGACATTGAACCAGGCGCGGCTCGCAGCACCGGTGACGCACTTCAGGTAGTGCCGCGCTACCACCTGGGGGCTGTTCCCTGCTTCCAGCGACACCGCCGCCACATCATTGATTTGGCCGACCCTGTAGGAAATGAAGCTGTGTCGTAAACCGTTCTTCTTCCACCGCACCCCTGTCTTTCGCGCCAGCTTGGCGAACTGGAGCGCGAGGTTGGCAAAGGGTGTCACCGGCCCGCAGCTCCGCGAGAATGGAAGCAGCCATGCCTTCAGATTGCGTTGAATTGGGATCAGGCGTCGAATCCTGGTCTTCGAGCTGGCGCTCGTAATCTCGATGTGGCCCTCCCGAAGTCGGATGTTGTCCCACTTCAGCCTTTTCAGCTCCTGCGATCTCACACCCGCGAACGCGCCAATGGCCAGTGCGGGAACCAGTTCTCTTTTTGCCCCGTTCAATAGCGTGGTGATTTCCTCCGGCGTGAACACGAGAACTTCTTTGTCCACATGCGACGCTTTCTCGATCAACGTGACGCCGGGGTGGTCTTTGTCCAGGTAGCCCTTGGCCTTGGCGAATTTGAGTAACGTGCCAATGCTCGACCGGAAATTGTTCTGGGAGCGGGCCGCGATACCGAGCGACTTCAGAAAGTCGTCGATCCGGCTGGTCGTGATCTCATGGATTGGACCGGGGACGGCCTCGGCAAAACGTGTGAGCCTGATCCGCAGGTCTGTCAGGTAGAGAGCCGATCTCCCTTTGGCCCTCTTGCTCGCCAACAGCTTGTCCACGACTTCAGCAACTGGCTTGGGCGTGATGACGGGCTGAACTCCTGGCGCACCTGCACCAACACCGTTGCCTCCGTTTGGCGTCCGCACAGACTGGGCGAACAGGATCGCGGCCACGTCCAGGCTCACACCCGCGTCCTTCAACGCTTCGGTCGCTCGCCGATAGACGAGAAGTTCCTGGCCGGTCAGCGTCAGCATGTCCGACTTGCCTCCGGCCAGGTTCAACACCGTTTCGTCCGCCACGTGACGCGCTTGATCGTAATCAGCGAAGACTCGGCGGCTGCGCCTGCCCTCGGCGTCGTAGTGGATGACGGTGAAAAGGGCATAGCCTCTGGTCGGCGTCTTGTAGATGGAAACGACGCTCGACCCGCGCCTCACGCGGACTGGAAACCGCACCCGCTTCATGAACGCTCCTGGTTGGGATCGTTATGAAAGCGGGTGCAAAGCTTTCATGAAACTGTCATGAAAAACCCTTTTCGAGGAAAACCACCTTTGTAAGTGGTTGATATTGAGGGAAATAAAATGGAGCGAGCGAAGGGATTCGAAATCTCTCGCAGTCGTCTGCCAATCCCCTTCAAAAAGGGGCTTTTCCGCATGGATATTGAGGATAGTGAAGGTCGGCAGTTTTAGCCAGAGCGAAGTGAAACACCGTTTTTGCGAAACTTTTCTGTAATGCAGTGTAATGCAGACGGCACATCCTGCCCCATAGTCATGTGTCGCCTCAAGCTCCTTCAATTCCCTGTCCACCGCCCGCTGCACGCTGAGCGCCGCCGCCCCCCCCCACTGGCACCAGTTATCCAACCGCACCGTTGAGACGGCTCCCGCCTCCGCTTGGGAAAAGGCGTGCCTTTCCGTCAGGCGACCATTACGCTCGGCGCGGTCATGGCTCGCCGACGCAGAACGGACTTGTGGGACGACCTCTTTGAGGCGTTGCGCTGGCTATTCAGCAAGGTCCACCCGGCGTGGTGCATCCCCGTGGCGGCGATCTTCTTCCTCGTGCCGGT
>Ga0073934_10011685_pt1 | contig 10544 bp, 6 predicted proteins | sample LarsenN4metaG_FD_76834 | JGI IMG/M metagenome (GOLD analysis project Ga0073934, IMG submission 76834) | Hot spring sediment bacterial and archeal communities from British Columbia, Canada, to study Microbial Dark Matter (Phase II) - Larsen... ... | reverse complement strand
GCACTCGAGGAGGCTCTGGCTGACAAAGCGGCGATAATCCAGCTCGTGCGCGGGATTGACCGCCCGCGGCTGGCGGGACGGCGGGAGGATTTCCTCCCACGCGCTGTAGGGCTGGCACCAGAAATCGCAGCCCCACTGCTCGTTCAGGGCGCGCACCGTCCCATACTTCTCCTGCAGCCAGGCCTGAAAGCGGCTGGCGCAGCCCGGGCAGTGGCAATGCCCCACGTGGGCGGAATAATGATTGTTCACCTGCCACATGACCAGCGAGGGATGCTGGCCGTATCGGGTGGCCAGTTGGCGCGCCAGTTCCGCGCTGGCCTCGCGGTAGCGCGGACTGGTTGGGCAGAAGGAGGGACGGGCTCCGGTCGAGTGGCGCAGGCCCTGGCCCAGGTCGGCCATTATCTCCGGCTGTTCACGGATCATCCACGCTGGTGGAAAACCCGTGCCGGTGGCCAGACTGAAACTCACGCCATGTTGCGGCAGCATTTCCACCACCCGGTCGAGCCAGTCCCACTGCCATTGCCCCCGGGCCGGCTGCAAACGCGCCCAGGCCGCCCCGGCCAGCGTGACCAGATTCACCCCGGCCTCGCGCATCAGGCGCAAGTCCTCCGCCCATGTGGACTCGGGTGAACATTCGGGGGTGTAGTCGCCCCCGTAGAGCACGCTTCCAACCCTGTCAGCTTTCATCGCACCACGGACGATGGCACGAATGGGGGACGATTCCCACCAAAAAATGGCCGCGCGCGAAGGGGTTCTTCATCGCCGAAGGGGTGCCCGTCAGTTTTCCCGATCGGCGGGTCCGCCACTTGGGGGCAAGCTATCGGAGGTGCGCAGGCGCAACGCTGAAACACCTTCCGCGCGGAATTCAATAAGCAGCCACCAATCCCTGGTGCCGAGTTCAGGCGGCATACGAATCCTCCGGGTGCGAACGTCGTTGGTCAGAAGCGTCAGCTTGGGTGTTCGATGCTTCTGAAACGCATCCGCCACCTGAGCGCGCGTGGCCCCCAGCGGAATCGCCGCGTGAAGCCTGCCAATGGCCTCGCGCTGGGGAGCGTTGCTTCTATGCGAGGCGAAGAACTGACCGGAGAAAAGGACACCACCATCCCAGAGTCAGGATAGCGACGCCCGAGAGAAGAATCTCCCTGCAAGGTTCTCGCGGTGTTTGCATGAGAAGCGGGTGTCCGGCCAGGGACTCAACCAAGCAAATCGGACGCACCAGGGAAACGCCTGGGCGGCGCAAGAGTCGCTGGCGCTCGAGCGGTCTGGGAAGCCACGAAAGCCACGCAGCCGCGGGCATGAGACCCGCCGCTATTCTGAAGTGCCAACCACTCGGGATTCGCCCCAGCACCCAGCCAGAGGTCTTGACCACCCTGCTTCCACGCCATCACGCACGCCGTGCCTCAGAATGTAACCCGAGCAGTATTAGACCAGTTCTCCCCATCGGAAACTTGATACTCGTAGGTCCCGACGCCGTTGCCGATCGTGTCCACATAAAACCCGTCGTTCTCCGTGGTCAACAACGGCGCCCCATTGCGGATGATCTCCACCCTGGTCCCACCCGCTCCCAACCACATTAAGTCCACATACCGTCGCCCCTTGACCTTGTAGCCTCGAACCGCCAACTCGATTCCCAGCGAGGGCCCCACCACGACCGTAGCCACGTCCGTCGCCGAAGCCAATCCGTCATTGACCGTCAGCGTCACTGTGTACGTTCCGACCGCTGTGTAGCTGTGGCTCGCCGTCTTGCCATAGCCCACGGTTCCATCCCCAAAATCCCACGTGTATGACAGGGTGGATTTCCCACCCAGCTTGTCCGGATCATAGCTGCCGCCGCCATCCAGGGTCACCGGCCTGCCTACAGTCCCCACATAGTCGCCCCCCGCCTCCGCCACGGGAGCCACGTTGATCCTGACCTCAAGAGCGGCCGTGTCAGTGCCCCCCTGCCCGTCGCTGACCGTCACCGTCACCGTGTAAGTTCCCGCCAGGGCATAGCAGTGCACCGCGGTGCCCGCCGTGCTGCTCGCCGTAGCCCCATCCCCAAAGTCCCAGGCATACACCAGCGCATCGCCATCGGCATCACTGGCCACTACCATAAACATGACGTCCTCACCGGGGTTGGCCGCCGTCGCGCTCACAGACATGATCACAGGCGGCTGGTTCGCAGTCATCACGGATCCCGCGTTCACCGAGGACCCTATATAAGTTGCCATGAGAATCGCCAAGCTGTTGAGAATGGATGATGGTTTCATAGTCGTTCTTTGACACTTGTTCTCACGCCGGCACGGCTCCTTACCTTGGTTGCTGTTGAACCGGCTGATAACAGCACCTTGCTCCTGCGCCTGTTTTCCCGCAAGGTTTTTTTTACCCGACTTTCCACCTTGGTAGGGTGTGTCAATGGTCACTTGATGGGTAGATAGATGGGGTTTTGATGCGGAATGGGGGGGGTGGTTTTCCACCCGGCGTTCCGGGCCATTGGCTGGGCTTTGGGGTGGTGGAGGGACCAGAAGCCAATCAGGGGCTATCCCACAAGGAGGCTTATCCATGCGTTGGGGGTGGGTTTGCGTTTGCTCTGGTCCACCGGGATGGGGCTGCCAACGGACACAGACCAAACTGTTCACTTTACCAACGGAGATGGGAAAAAAGAGACTGCCCGAAACTGGAACGCCGCCCGAGGCGGCGTTCCGGCTGTTGGTTTGGGTGGGCTGAGAGCGGCCTCTCCGAGCCAGGCCGAAAGCTAAGAATCAGGAGCGCCTGCGTAAGCGGGACCACGCCAGCCAGCCAAGCAAGGCCAAACCGCCCAGGCTGGCCACGCCCGGCTCGGGCACCGCCGTGCCGCTCACGGTGAAATTGTCATGCCGGGAAGTGCCGGCCACCGCCACACCGGTCTGATCACAGATGAGCCGGAAATACACGTTGGGGGCGTTGTTGAGCGCCGGTTCAAGGCTCAGGTTGACCGCGTAGGTGTTGGTCAGGCTGGGCGTGGTGCCGTTCCATGTGGTGTTGAAGACGGTGTAGTTGTCCAGGGCAATCGTCCAGTCCGTGCCGTTGACGCTCCAGGCGAAGTCAAAGTTGGAGGGTCCGGTGCCGCTGCGAGTCTGGTCCCAGCTCACCGAGATGTCCGTATAGCCGGCCGTGGAAAGCTCGAATTGGTAGTAGTCGCCCCGGTCCCAGGTGTTGGCGCTGAAGGACTCGGCCGACCCGTTCCCCACCGGCGAGCTGAACACGGTGGCCGCAGAGGCGTGCCAGCCCGAAGCCACACCCGTGCCGAGCTCCGGCAGCAAGCCGGTCACGCTCTGGTTGGTCACATTGACCGTCAGGCTTTGGTTCTCATAGGTCCAGCGCGCGATGGTGTCAGCGGCTCCGGATACTCCAACACACATCCAACTCGCGCCCAGCAGGGCCAGCAGCTTCTTCATGCATTCGCGGGGTTGAGGTCACTTCTGATCCGACGACTCCAACAACCACCAGGAATATGAACAATCGCCCCGCCCTGCGCAAGCGAGGATTTTCCTTCAGCAGCCAGTTTCCGGTGGGCCAGGTCCGGCCTGGCGACCCTGCCCCGAAGCGGTTCAATTCTGCCCGGTCGGCCTAGTTCTCAGGAAAAGGGGCTTCTCATCGGCCTAGCCTTGAGGCAACATCTCCCGAAAACCACGATCACGATGATGAACACGAAACGACTCGAACTGAACCGTCGTCAATTTCTGCGCGCCGCCACCGCCACGGTGGCGCTGTTCCAGATCGCACCGGTCCGTGCGGCACTTTCGGCCAACGAAAAGGTCAATATCGCGGGCATCGGCATCGGCAGCCAGGGCGGCGCCGACGTGGACGCCGTGGCCGGGGAGGGCCACAACATTGTGGCGTTGTGCGATGTGGATGCCAATTACGCGGCCAAGAAGTTCGCGCAGTATCCCAAGGCCCGCCAGTTCAAAGATTACCGGGAGATGTTGGACCAGATGGGCCGTGAGATTGACGGGGTGGTGATTGGCACGCCCGACCACACGCACGCCGTGATCGCCATGGAAGCCATGCGGCGGGGCAAACACGTTTATTGCGAGAAGCCGCTGGCCCACACCATCGGCGAGGTGCGCGCCCTGATGGCGGCGGCCCGCGACTCGAAGGTGGTCACCCAGCTCGGCAACCAGGGACATTCCAGCGGCAGCATCCGCCGGCTGTGCGAGTGGGTGTGGGCCGACGCCATTGGCCCGGTGCATACTGTGCACGCAGCGTGCGACGCGTTCAAAAACGTTTATTGCCAGCTTCGGAATCTGGACAAACTGGACAAAACCTACGAGGTGCCCAAGGGGCTGGACTACGATCGGTGGATCGGGCCGGTGCCGTTCCGGCCTTATACACCGTTCTGGGTGCATTGGAACTGGCGCGGATGGATGCCGTTTGGCACCGGCACCATTGGCGACTGGTTCTGCCATGTGGTGGACCCCACCTTCTGGGCGCTGGACCTCGAGGCTCCGGCGACGGTGCAGGCCGAGGTGACCGATTACGATCCCGTCAAACATGGGCTGACCTACCCCCCTGGCTCCCGCATCACTTTCGAGTTCCCGGCCAAGGGCAAGCGCGGACCGGTCAAGCTGGTCTGGCACGATGGCAATACCACCATTCCCAAACCCGAGGGGTTTGCGGCCGACGACAAGGTGCCCGGCACGGGGGCCATCCTCTTCGGCGGCAAAGGCATGATATTGCACGGGTCCCATGGCGCGGGCGGTTGCCGCATCATTCCCGAGCCGCTCATGGTGGCCAACTCAGGCAAGAACGCGCCCCAGGAAAAACTCCCGCGCGTCAAGAGCCATGCCTGGGACTGGATCGAAGCGATTCGCTCGGGGCGCGCAGCGGGGTCGCACTTCGGCTACGGTGGCCCGCTGACGCAAGCGGCGCTGATCGGGGCCATCGCCATTCGGTTCCCCGGGCAGAAGCTGGCCTGGGATAATCAGGCGGGGCGGTTCACCAACCTGGAAGCGGCCAACGCCTGGGTCAATCCGCCCTACCGCGAAGGCTGGAAACTCTAAGCGCCTTCCACAGGTTCCATAAGCCGTGCCTCCCCGGCGCTGCTGGGGAGGCGGTGCGCCATGCACCGGTCCCCGGGGTTTGAGCCGGAGCTCTGACACGCCTTCCGCAACTCGCTTTCAGGCCTTGCGCCCGAGGATGCGGTCCAGTGAGTCGGAGGTCTGCCAGATCAGCGCTTCGGGGTAGTGGGTGTAGGGATGGAAATACTCGAAAGTCAGAAAGCCGCGATAGCCTGTGGCCTCGAGAGCGTCCGTGACCGCCGGCCAGTTGGTCGTGCCGTCGAGCAGGGGCCGGAACGTTTCCAGTGAGTAGTCGGTGCCCTTCTTGGTGAATTCCTTGAGGTGAACGTTCTGGATCCGTTTCCCGAGCACAGGAATCCAGTGTTCAGGAAACTGGAACATGGAGATATTCCCGGTGTCGAAATGCACCCGCACCCGGTCGCTGCCGAAGCTGTCCACAAAGGTGTTCATCTCCATCGGCGTCATGAGGTAACCGTTGAAGAAGATGTTCTCAATGTTCAGGAAGACCTTGAGCTGCTCGGCCTGTTTGACAAGCCGGCCGACTGCCTCCCTGGCCCGGCGGTCGCAGACATCATTGGGCACGGGCTCATGATCGGTGCGCCACGGGATATGCACGGCACCGGGCACCACGAGCACGTTCTCCACGCCGAGGTCGTGGGCCGCCCGGGCGATAAGCCCGGCCAGCTCAAGGCCGCGCGCGCGTTTGGCCGGATCGTTGCTCGTCAGCGGGTAAGGCCAGAAAAGGAACGAGCACAGGCCGCTGATACGAATGCCGATGTCGTCGGCCATGCGGCGGATGGCCTGGTATTCCCTGGTGCCCGCCTTGGGCGAGAGATCGTTTTCCAGGTCGTAGTTGAGTTCGATGCCATCAAACCCGGCGTCTTTGGCCAGTTGCAGGCACTCGCGCAGGCTCATGCGTTGCGGGTAGGGAAAGGCCCAGAGGTTGATGGACTTGAGCATGTTGTAGCGCTTGGGCGCGCCGCGCCGGGCATCGGGAGCCGCCGCTGTGGCACCGAGGGCGGACGGCTCGAAGGCCAGCGCCGAAAGGCCCAGCGACGCCATGGTGGCCTTGAGTGCGGCGCGGCGGCTAATCGCGGGTTGAATGGATGCGGAGGAGGCGGACGCGAGTGCCTGGGGTGGAACAGGCTGGTTCATCGGATTGTTCATGGCAGACATGCAAAGCCCCGGCGTGGCCGGATGGGTTGTTGTTTCCGGCAAGTTAAGCGGTACCGGCCGCAGGGGCAATGGGAATTCGACCGCGGAAGGTTGGGAAGGTTGGTTAGCGTTGTCGAGCCAGTGGGTCGCCATCCGCACGGCAAGGGGGGTGGCGGGCAAAAAGCTTTACGGCCATAAACCACCGCCCCAAGGGTGCCCCGGCGACCTTCGCACGACCCAGAGCGTTAAGCTGCTGCCGACGCACCGCTTTGATGTTGCCTGACGGGCGTGCATCGTCATCCTTTCGCCCATGATCTGCCTGCCACAGACGACGAGGCACCTCGGGGGTTTTCTAGCATGGCTAGTGGGTCTGGCCGCTGGCACGCTCGCCGCCGCTCCCAACGAGGGCACCACGGCTCTGCCGCGAGTGATCCGTGGTTCTGATGGGGCCGAGATGGTGCTGATTCCCGGTGGGGAGTTTGTCCTCGGCAGTCTCGAAGGGGACGACGACGAGCGGCCCCCGCGCCGCGTCAACCTGCCCGCCTTTTATATGGACAGATTCGAGGTGACTCACGAGCAGTACGCGCGTTTCCTCGCCGCCACCAGACATCCGGCGCCGGTGGACTGGCCGGGGGGCCGCATGCCCGCGGCCCTGGCCCGGCACCCGGTGGTGAATGTCACCTTCGATGATGCCGCCGCTTACGCGCGCTGGGCCGGCAAACGCCTGCCCACCGAGGCCGAATGGGAAAAAGCCTGTCGCGGGCCGGACGGCCGGCCGTGTCCCTGGGGTGAGGATTCACCCGGCAAGAAAACCGCCGCCCCGGTCGGCGACAACTCGAAAGACCACACCTGGCCTGTGGGGAGTTTCCCGGATGACATCTCGCCATACGGCATCATGGACCTGGCGGGGAACGCCTGGGAATGGACTGACTCGTGGTATGACCGGTATCCCGGCCAGGACCAACTGGCCCTTGAGTACGGGCGGAAATACCGGGTCATCCGCGGCGGCGGCGCGATTGACTATTACGGGGCGACTTCGACACGCCGGTGCGCAGACCGGGCCCGCAGCCTCCCCTACGGCACCTACGATGCCCTGGGTTTTCGCTGCGTGAAGGACGCTGAAGGAGGACGGCCATGAAGCTCGTTGTTGTCAGCGCCACGATGCTTCTCAGCCAGGTCGCGATCGCGGGGCTGGTCGTTCCTCTTGAAGTGGCGGAGGACGCCGGGGTTGAGCGTGCCCCGGGGCTGGTGACCAGCGGGGTGCCGTTCCCGATGGGCGCGTTGAAGTCGGTGGATACCCTGCGGTTGAGGGACGAACAGGGCGGGCTGGTGCCCGCGCAAATGCAGGCCACAGCCACGTGGCGCGACGGCAGCGTTAAATGGGTCTTGCTCGATTTTCTGGCCCGCGTGCCGCCGTCGGGCACGCGGCGTTTCCTGCTCGAAAGTGGCGTGCCGTCAGCCCCGGCCGAAAGCCCGGCCGCGATCCGCGTGGCCACCAACGGCCCGCGCCTGCGCGTCACGACCGATCGGCTTGAACTTGTGTTTTCCCGGGAGCATGCCGGCTTCCTTGAATCGGCCCGGCGGACGCCGCCGGAGGGCGCGGCGGCTGACAACACACCGACATTGCTGGAGCACGCCCTGGCCGTTTCGTTGCGGGTGACCAATGAGCTGGCCGGGAAGCAGCCCGTTTGCCTGCCTCCTGAATCGCTGACGATTGAGGAACATGGTCCCGTGCGCGTGGTGGTGAAGGCGGTGGGCTGGCTGAGCGACGGGGGGACCAACCGCCTCGTTCGCTACACGACGCGCGTGCATATTCACGGGGCCAGTGAGACCCTCCGAATCCAGCACACGATCACTCAGCTCAGCGATTCGCTGAAGATGCTGTGGGTGGCCGAGCACGCTCTGGCAGTGCCCTGCCCGGGAGGAAGCGCAAGACGCTACAGCTTCGGCGGGGAGTCGGCCGCCCATCGCGGCGGCCTGGCGGCGGGCCAACGGGCTGTTCTCGCGCAGCTCTCCGAGAGTCGCTACACGGTCCGAAGCCCGGCAGGCGCCGAGGCGGCGGGACTCAAGGCTGCCGGCTGGGCCAGCGTGGCGGACGGGCAAACGGGGGTGACGGTGGCGGTGCGGGACTTCTGGCAACAGCACCCCAAAACCCTCGAAGTCTCGTCAGGGGGCTTCCGCCTCGGACTCCATCCGGCCGAGGCCCAGAAACCGTGGGACATGGACCAGGGCCTGGCCAAGACGCATGAGATTCTCATTTACCTCGAGGGAGCCGGCGCTTCCGACGAGGGGCGCGCAGCCCTGGCGCGAGCCTTGGCCCAGCCGCTTTTTGCCGTCGCGCCGGCGGCGTGGTATTGCGAGTCCAAGGTCTTTGGCACACTGCTGCCTTTTGATTTCGACCGCTTTCCCGATTACGAGACCCTGACCGAGGCCAGCGGCGACCAATTCATCAAGCGCATGACCACCGGCAGCCGGCACTGGGGTGATGTCTATTATGGCGGTGAGTTCAAGGGCACGAACTCCTACACGAATCTGGAGTATGACATGCACCACAACTTCCTCTGCCAGTTTGCGCGCACGGGCCTGAAAAAGTATTTGCGCGCGGCCCTGGTGATGGCGCAGCACCAGGCGGACATTGACACCAACCACAAGACGGGCTGGCAATGGAAACACAGCCCGCGCCACACCGAGATTCAGGCCGAGTTTGGCCACACCTTCACGCGGGGTTTGCTCGAAGCCTGGTTTTTAGGTGGCAACCGCCTGTGTCTGGAGGCGGCGACCACCCTGGGGGATTATTTCGCCCGGGATATTCGCAACCCGCGCTCTCTGGGCAACGAACGCCAGATCGGGTGGGCTTTGATTTCGCTTCTGCCCGTCTATGAGGCCACGTGGGACCGGCGTTATTTCGAGGCGGCCAGCAACACTGTCGAGCGGCTGCTGGCCGGCCTGGACGCGCGCGGACGATTCAACATTCGCTGGGACAACCGCATCGCCTTCTTTAACGGCATCGCCGCCACGGGCTTTCTCTACTACCACCGGGCCACCGGGGATGAGCGTGTGGCCGATGCCGCTTACCGCGTGATCCGGCGGGCGCGTGGTTTTTACCCCGAATACCATGGGCGAACTCTGGAGGCCATCGCCTGGGCGTGGGAGCGCACCAGCGAACCAGCATGGCTGGATTTTCTGGCCCGCACCTGGGAGACCACTCTTGCCCAGCAGGTCGAACGCAACGCCATGGACCTCGGCGCCCCGACGATTTTCACTGTCCACGCCCTGCCCGGTTTGCTGCAGGCCGGGGTACTGCCGCCAGTGGACCAGCCGCTGGGGCTCAGCCCGGCTCAGTTCGACTCGTATAACGGCCTTCACGCCCGCCACCTGCCATGGCATCAGGGCGAACTCTTCCTCGAACTCAAGGCCGGCGAACCCCTCGATCTCGTGCTCATCCGCAAAGGCTCGTGGAAGGGGCCGGGCCAGGCGCGGTTGTATGATCCGCAAGGGGAGCTTCAAGAGAGCTTTGATTTTCCGCGCGAGAACCAGGTCTGGCAGCGCAAGAGCTTTCGGCTGGCCCCCACGGCAAGCGGCCCCTGGAGGCTGGCCTTTGACGCGGCGGGCGCGCAGACCACCCGCGGCGGGTCGGCGGTCACCTGGGACGTGGTGACCTCGCGACCTGTGCGCGGCGTTTTTGCCACGCCCCGTCACCGGGGGCTGGAGTTTGTAACCCCGGCGCTCTTTTGCGCGCCTTCCGGCTCCAGCCGTCGGATCGAGCTGGAGGTGGCGGGCGAGGGCGAAGGCTTCAAACGGGCGGTGATCCGCAACCCGGCCGGCCAGGTGGCTGGCAGTGTCGAGGCATTCATAGATCTGGGCGACAAAGGGCGCTATTTCTACAAGGTCGCGGTCGAGGTGCCCCCGTCCGACGCCCAGGGCGTGTGGTCTGTGGTTCTCGAAGGGGTGACTTTGGAAACGGCCCGCGGACTGACACCGTATTATGCGACGAGCCCGGCGAGTTTCTTCCGTCCGGACCGCCCGTAAGTGGCAGTGGGGTGCGAGCCGCCACCACGCAGTGAGCACCACTGTGAGGCAGGGGTATAGCGGAGACGCCCTGCCTCAGGCCCCTTCAAAACCCGGATCCGCCCGTGCCGCCCGTCCAGGACTGGCGCACGCGCTCGGGAGTCAGGCCGGCGGCGCGAAGCTGGCGCAGGCTTAGAGCGTCGTGGCGTTTGGCCAGCCGCCGGCCATGGTCGTCAGTCACCAGAGGGCAATGAAAGAATGCCGGCGGCGTCCACCCCAACGCCTGATACAATAGGATCTGGCGCGCGGTGGCCTCGAGGAGGTCCATGCCCCGCACCACTT
>Ga0073934_10011684_pt1 | contig 10544 bp, 10 predicted proteins | sample LarsenN4metaG_FD_76834 | JGI IMG/M metagenome (GOLD analysis project Ga0073934, IMG submission 76834) | Hot spring sediment bacterial and archeal communities from British Columbia, Canada, to study Microbial Dark Matter (Phase II) - Larsen... ... | reverse complement strand
GGGCAGACCGCGTGGTGACCTTAATAGATGGGCATATTACGGAAGACAGGGAGCTAACCAGATGAGGCGCTTTGTGTGGGCCATGGCCTGGAGAGAGACCAGGGGATCCTTTCGCCATTTTCTCTTCTTTTTAACCTGCATGGCGTTAGGCGTAAGTGCTTTGGTAGGGATAAGCGGTTTTGCATCCAGTCTAGAGTCCGCCATTCAAAAAGAGGCCAGAATCCTCATGGCAGGTGATCTGGAGATCCATTCTCACCAGCCCCTCTCTTCCCATAGTGTGAGCATGATTCAGACACTGCAAGGTCAGGGGATCCTCGCCACAACCGTTTATGAACTGCTTGCCATGGTTTCAGACCATGACGTAACTGTGACTCAACTCGTGGAGCTTAAGGCGGTAGGTGTGGGCTATCCTTTTTATGGCAGACTCATCACGGAACCTCCCAATACTACGGATTCCCTGTTTGATGGCAGGAACACATTGGTTGAAGAGGCACTCCTTATCCGGTCGAATCTCCAGGTTGGGGATCGTATCAGACTGGGGCAGGCCGAATTCACAATCACTGGGGTCATCAAAAAAGAGCCGGACCGGGTGGCCGGGGCCTTCTCCGCCTTAGGCGGACTGGGCCCCAGGGTAATGATCTCACAAGAAGGTCTTACCCGAACGGCGTTGATTCAGCCCGGCAGCCGGGTACGATACCGAACATTGTTGAAACTGCCACAGACGATGGATCTGGGAACGGTGAAGTCTCAGATTGAGACTGCGCTCGCTGCTGACAAAGTCAGGGTGACATCCTACCAGGAGGCACAACCCCGGCTTCGCCGGTTCTTAAAGAATCTCACCACCTACCTGAGTCTAGTGGGGCTTACCGCTCTGCTTGTGGGTGGCATTGGCGTGGCCAACAGTGTGCAGGTCTTCTTGAGTGGGAAAATGGACACTTTGGCGATCCTCAAATGCCTGGGAGCAGGGTCCGGGACCATCTTTCGTGTGTATCTTTTCCAGACTCTACTCTTGGGGCTGCTGGGATGTCTGACCGGTGTAATCCTGGGGCTTGGAGTGCAAAAGTTGTTTCCGGTTCTTTTATCTGATTTTCTCCCAGCTGACCTTGAGTGGCATGTCACGTTCCTACCAATACTACGAGGTATCGCAATGGGATTACTCACCACACTACTCTTTTCCCTCGGACCACTTCTGGGAATTTTGGGAGTACCACCCGCCTATATCTTTAGGCGAGATTTTATCCCAGCAGAGTATGTACAACCTTCTCTAAGGGGTACGCGATCCAGATTTGTTTCTGTGGGGATGATCGCGGCGATCCTGGGGGGCCTGGTACTCCTGGCTATTTGGCAGGCTGAATCCTTAAATGTGGGAGGATTGTTTGTCGGTATCCTGGCTGCTTCGCTACTCCTGTTAAGGCTGGGTGCGGGTCTGGGGGTTCGTATGGTCAAGGCTGTTCGCCGCCCCAGATCCCTGATGTGGCGTCATGGGCTTGCCAATCTGTACCGGCCTGGTAGCCAGACTACTCTGGCCGTTCTATCGATTGGTGTGGGGGTGACCGTTATTCTGGCGGTACACCTTGTTGAAATCAGTCTGCTCCGCCAGGTGGGAGAGAATGTTCCCAAAGAGGCCCCAAGCTTTTTCTTTATTGATATTCAAACTGATCAAAAAGATCCATTTCAGCGACTGCTCTCACAGCAGGGCAAAACTACGGAAATAACACCGATTGTCCGCGGCCGGCTCCATGCGGTGGAGGATAGAAAAGTATCCGAGATGGATCTGACAGATCGGAGTGATGCCTGGTACTTTCAACGCGAGTATGTGCTGACATCACAGGAAAGTCTCCCACGCGACAATAAGGTAAAACTTGGACAGTGGTGGGGTGGTGACAGTTCAAACTCATCCCAGATCTCGGTAGAGGAGGATGCAGCACATCATCTGGGCGTGGACCTCGGCTCTACAATGACCTTTGACATCCAAGGGGTGTTGATTGCGGCCACTGTGACTAGTCTCCGGGAGGTCAAGTGGGGAAATATGTCGACGAATTTTTTTGTGATCTTTTCTCCTGGTGTACTGGAAGGTGCACCGACCACTTATATTGCCACGGTACGCACCAGGCCGGAAGAGGATACTGCACTCCAGCGCCAGGTGGTGTCAGCCTTTCCTAATGTCACTGCCATCAATATCCGGTATGTGCTGGATACAGTGCGCCATGTGCTGGAACGGATTGGGCTGGTGGTCAGGTTTATGGCGGTGTTCACCATTGCTGTTGGACTTGTGGTCTTGGGCGGTGCAATCGCCACGACTCGTCACTGGCGGACCCGAGAATCGGTCATCTTAAAGACGTTGGGGGCTACACGGGGGCTGGTGGCACAAACCTTTGCGGTGGAGTATGCCGTGTTGGGAAGTATTGCTGGCCTGGTAGGATCTGGAATGGCAAGCCTTCTGGCCTTTATTTTTCTCAGGTTCGTCATGGATCTTCCCTGGCAGTTGCAGCCGGGTGCTCTTTTCACCAGCGTGCTTTTCACGCTCTTCCTCACCGTGCTAACCGGCTTTCTAACGACCTTCCGCATTCTTGGTCAAAAACCCTTGGCTGTGCTCCGGCACGAGTAGATCCACGTTGACAAAGACCTATTTTGCGCTACCCTTTATGACATGAGTTCCGGACGTCTCTTGGCGGTGATGCTGGTTCTGCTCATTGCCCTTCTAGGCTGTGCCGGCCACCACAAGCTGCCTGATTTTTCCTCCCTTTCTGACCAGCAGACTGTGACCACGCCTGCTCAAAAAGGCGTGATAAAGACTGCTTTTTCTCTGCTGGGGGCGCCGTACCGTTTTGGTGGAATGACACCTGAGGGATTTGACTGCACGGGATTTATCAACTATGTCTATCGCCATTCCCTAGGCATTGCGCTTCCCCGCGAGTCCCACAGCCTGATCCTGGTAGGAAAGCCTATCTCGGGAAGAGACCTTCGACCCGCGGACCTTGTTTACTTTAAAATCGAGCGCCAAAAACCACTCCACGTGGGCATCTATATCGGGGGTGGAAAGTTCATTCATGCTCCCAGCTCGAAAGGAAAAGTCAACATTCAGAGTCTAGGTTTGGATTACTGGAAAAATCGCTACATGGGGGCAAGGCGGATCATCTGAAAAATTCTTGATTGTGTTTTAAAGTATTGCTATAGTGGTTATTAGTAGTAAGGGGAGGCACTCCTCCCCAAGTCCCGAATAGAATAAAAACCGGGGCGACCCATTCAGCAGGCAACGGCGGTCTGGTTGGATGGGAGACGAGGTCTGGGCCTCGTTGTGCATTGAACCGCCGGAAAGGAGGTGGTCCAGTGGGCATGCGTACCCCTACGGCGAGTGAGGTGGCGGCGTCCTAGACGCCTCACACGATATTTTCAGGTGCTGTCTGGGGCGAATACCCAGCGCCACCGAAGCCCGGAAGCGCGGGAGTCCGTAGCCGCCTGGGGATCGAGAGATCCGCTTCCGGGGTTTGTTTTTTTGGGCAATAAAAAAGCTCTCAAAATGTCTGGTGGCGCTGTTCCCGCTGAGACAATCAACTAAGTGGGTGCCTTGTGGAACGCTTTAGGCTTCCCTGCCGAGATGGTCGGCTGGGCCTGCTCACCACGTCCCAGCGCTGGCTCCCTTTCTCATATTGTTCCTCAGCCCCGCACCACCAGATTCCTGAGAGCTATTCCATCTCCATTATACAATTTTCAATCAAAGATGGCAAATCATTGATGCAGGGCACTAGGATTTCGGCTGGGTTAGCTGATCAAGAACCTGGCAGTAAGTCTCATAAGCGGCCTGCCCGAACAATACAAAGCGGACTAGCTTGATTTCCGGATGATCCTGAAGGTAATCCCGGACAGTGGTAAGGGCAATACGGGCTGCCTCTTCCATGGGATAGTTGTAAGCCCCGGTACTAATAGACGGAAATGAGATGGACTGAATCTGATACTGGCTGGCCAGAGCCAGGCTGCTCTGATAGGCGCTAGCCAGCAGTTGTGCCTCACCCTTTTTGCCACCCCGGTAGACAGGTCCCACTGCATGAATGACATATTTGGCTGAAAGCTTTCCCCCCATTGTGATACGCGCTTCGCCTGTAGGACAGCCCCCGATCTTTTTACACTCTTCCAGAATCTGAGGTCCACCGGCCTGGTGAATTGCCCCATCTACACCTGCGCCTCCCAAGAGGGTGGAATTGGCAGCATTCACAATGGCCTCAGTGGCCTGTTTTGTGATATCCCCTCCCACAAGCTCTAGGGTAGATTTGTTGATGCTAATTTTCATGAGTTTGGCCCTTGACTGATGTTGGGCTCATACAGGATCTGAATGACATTGCCGTCCGGATCGGCCATATAAAAGGAAACACTTCTATCACGATGGATCTTGAGAGGCTTAACGATGGGTGTACCGGACTGCTGCATTACCTGAAAGATGATCTTGACAGCATCAGGACTTTCCACGATGAACCCAAAGTGATCCATCCACTGGGCCTCTCCTTTCTTAAATTGATCCAGTTGCTCTCTGGGGATCTGGTGGAGGGCCAGATTGTCGGATCCCGAGCTTAAATAGATATTGTCAGGATCGGGATCCCACACCACCTTCATGCCCAGCAGGCCTTCATAAAAAGAGCGAGACTTTGCCATGTCTCTTACCCACAGGGCCAGATGTCGGAGTCCTTGCAGACTAAATTGTGGTTTCATTGGTTTCTCAGATCACTCTTGCTAACCTGGTAAATCCTATCATTTAAGAAGGAAAGGGGTCAAATGGTGTGGCTCTTCGGCGGCGATGGATATATGCTCGGCAGGTCCTCGGTCAACTTGTGCAAAGGTAGGCAGATGGGCTAGAATCCGAAGCGTCGCTGCAGAGAATGGGAAATTCGAAAGGTCTTGGGGAGCGGCCCAGCGGCAAATGGTTCTTGCCTTAGGTGTTCCAGAGATATAATGGCATACCAGAGGATAATAGGTCATCTTAAAATGGGTGAAGGTGTGGTCCAAGGGTTTTATGGCCTGGGCTATCTTTACCTCGATTCCCCATAGATCCAGGAGTGCCTGCTTTGTTTCCTGCAAGTTATTTTGTTTGCTGATTGGAACCTCAGGAAGTCCCCAGAGGCCACCCAGAAGGCCCTGTTCGGCCCGTTTTGTGATCAGGATTTGATTGTCTCGCAGGATCATTGCGACAGCCACACGGCGGTGGGGGAGGGCTTTTCGACCTGGGCTGACTGGAATGCGGCCCTGAATGCCAATCCGGTATGCCTGACAGAGATCATGGACAGGACAGAGTAGGCAGGAAGGTTTTCTGGGCGCACAGATTGTGCCCCCAAGATCCATCAAGGCCTGATTAAAGTCCGCCACACGGTCCCTGGGAAGGATCTGTTCAGAGAAACCCCAGAGTTGTTGAAGGACAGAAAGGCTGTTCAGCGGTGTCTCAATAGCCAGGAGTCGAGCAAACACCCGGCGGAGATTCCCATCCAGGATAGGTGCCCGCTTTCCGAATGCAAGGCTTGCAATAGCTCCCGCTGTAGAACGCCCCACACCCGGCAGTGTCTGAAGCAGGTCAGGATCAGCTGGAAGTTTCCCTTTCCACTCCTTGGCCGCTTGCTGGGCTGCCCGATGGAGATTCCTGGCACGGGCATAATAGCCCAACCCTTCCCACAGTTTTAAAACTCTTTGAAGAGGTGCATGGGCCAAGGCCTTCACTGTCGGGAAAGCTTTTAAAAACCGTTGATAGTAGGGAAGCACCGTGGCGACCTGGGTCTGCTGAAGCATGACCTCCGAGACCCAAATCCTGTAGGGATCCTGGGTTTGTCGCCATGGGAGCCTTCTACCCTCCCGCTGATACCAGTGAAGAAGCCTTTTACGAAAGGAGGCCACGTCAGGTTCGGGTAGATAGGTTTGGCTCTCCCCTCTCTTCGATGTCTTTGGCAAGTCTATTTTTTACCTAAGACAGCGTCCTTGCAGGCCTTAGCCACCCGGAATTTCACCACACGTTTGGCCGGAATTTTAATGGGCTCTCCGGTCTGGGGATTTCGACCCATCCGGGCCTTTCTGTTGACCAAAACCAGTTTACCCAGACCTGGCAGGGTGAATGTGTTTTTGGCTTCACGGTAGGCAAGAGAGGCCAGCTCATCCAACATCTGGGCAGCCATCTTCTTGGTGGAGCCGACCTTCTTAGCCAGGTGATCTGCAGTCTGAGACTTTGACATTGCCTTTGCCATAAAGTACTCCTTTCCGGTTAATACATGATTGATCTATGTAGCCCCTTTATCCGAATTGCGAATAACAGGAACTGGGCATGTGATGACCGCCCCGTTGCCCTTAAACTGGGCGAAAGTATAAATCGAAGAATTAAAAAATGCAAGGAAATTTTCAACCAGTGGCCAGTATATGTTTATGTACCCTGCTAAAGCAACAATTTGTGACTGTTCTTGCTCATTTCCACTTGATGGTACAGCCCACTATAGGGGTTTCGGAAACAGAAGGTGCCCGTCCTGCCATCACAGCCTCCAGAGCATCTTTAAGGTCTTGAGAGCGGACCTTCTTAGGGTCTTCATAATTGTCATCAATACGGCCATGATAGCGGAGTATGCCCTGGGCGTCGAAAAGAAAGACCTCTGGAGTTCGAGTTGCCCCGTATGCTCTGGCTACTGATTGGTCTTCGTCATGCAGATAGGGAAAAGGATAACCCTTGTTCTTGGCCCGTTTGATCATTTCGGGATAACTGTCTTCCGAGTATTTTACGGGATCGTTGGCATTAATCAGGGCAAAGGCAACGCCCTGGGGTCCGTAGGCCTTGCCTGACTGGATCATCCGATCTTCCCAGGCCTGCACATAGGGACAGTGGTTGCACGAAAAAACGATTACTGTGGCCTGCTTTCCTTTTGATAGCTCGTCTGTGCTGACCATTTTCCCATCAACATTTTTGAGCTTAAAAGAAACAATTCGACTTCCAATTGACAGGGCCATCTTTCATCTCCTTTCCTCAATTTTTAAAGATTTGTTTTAAAGCCAGCTCGATTGCCTTCCGAATCATCTCTTCCGAGGGTACGGGTGTAACCCGTCCATCGGGTGTATGGTAAATCCGACAGTTTAAACCGATGCGTTGAGCTTGTGCGCCCTGAGGGTCAATATCCTTACCATTGATCCGGATCGTCGGAGATCCACAAAAATCCCACTCCCGGGCATCTTCATCAGTCTTAATCTGGATCCGGGCTACTTTGGGTTTCAAGTTCTTTTCCTTCAGGATGGCCTGTAAGCGTTTCCATGCCATTCCATGGGAAGGACATTCCTCCCAGTACAGAAACTCGATTTTGATGGGTTTCTTAGCCATACATGGGGGTATTATAGCAGAAGAACGCTATTGAAAGTCCAGCCTTAATTTTACTTAAAAATCTCTTGATGTGGGAAGTGGCGCTTGGTAAAATGAAAAACTCAAAAGCCTGTTTAGGACGACGTTAGCAAAGAAAGGGAGACAACACATGGCTGAGTACATGGCACACATCTTTGTTTGCATCAACAGCGAAGGGGCGGCTGACAAGCGGCACTGCGGAGACAAGGGCGGAATGGCTGTGCTTCAGGCCTTTCGGGAGGCTCGGACAAGGCTAGAGCTGGATAAAGAAGTCACTGTTAGCAAGACCGGCTGCACGGGCCAGCATGCCAAGAACGCGCCAAACGAGACCACCGTGATCGTTTATGGGCCAAAGCCTGAGTTAGGGGGCGTCTGGTACAAGGCCACAGCCGCGGATGTGGAGGAGATTTTCCGGGAGCACATCCAGAAAGGCCGCCTGGTGGAGCGCCTGGTCAATCCCGCCATGTGTGTCAAGTTTAAGCCTTGAGCCGCTTTTTCAGTCCCAGATCTTTTGATACCATTTTTTCTCTTGTTTCTCTCCCTCAAGTCCCATCTTTTTGCGGATGCCGTTAACCTCCCACCCTGTTAAGGAGGCCAGGGTCTGGGCTTCCTTTTCATGTCGATCCTGCAAGGTCTTACGGTATGCCACAGTTTCGGCGCACTCGTCAGTTCCCTTCCAGGGATGGCGAAGCATATAGCGGGCCTGGAAGTTTTGTCTATCGGCGGTCTCCTGGAAGACAAGGTCTTCTGGAAAGTGAGCGGCATCATAGCGGACATGCAGGCGGGTGAGGAACACATCCTGGGCACCGCCGACCGGTGATCGCCTGGGAAGGATTGGTTTTAGGCTGTTAGAGTTGGCATGGTCATCGTCGAGCCAAAAGACACCCAGCCGGCGCAGCTCATCCCGTGAAAGGGGATCGGCTGCACAGGGATCGCACCAACTCATGTCCCAGGCATATTCCAGAAATAACACCTGCAGATCTTCCTTTTTTGTCTGGTGTGTAAACATGGTTGTGTAGAATGGTCCGAACTCCTCCTTGATGTAGAGCGGCAGGTCCATTCCTGTGGGAAGTTTGACTGTACGGTAATTGGTGGTTTCAACACGCCCTTTCCGTGTGAGGGTGTAGATGAACAGCTCTTGTGGGCCGTCTGAGTTCACCATTCCTAGACGGATCGGGAGCATAAATTTGGGAGATTCGTAGGCCACCTGGATCGGACGCAGGTAGGTGAACCCCAACTTGGCCTGTTCCTTGAGATTGACCTTCGCCACGAAGAACTTCATCTCCTGTTTGATATAGCTCCCCAAGACACGGCTCGCCCCTTGCGGAATCTGGTAGCCATTTTCTCTAAGCCAGAGCTCCAGCCCATTACTCTGTTTAGCCGACAGGATCAAAATGTCATATTCACCCACAGTGTACTGAGCCTCGATGATCACCCCCAGGCTCTGGGCCCGCTTGGCATCTGCTGCTTCTGGTATAGCCATCGCAGGTAGTCTACCTTTCTCAAAGAAACGAATAGCGCAAGGGTTTTCGTCATAATACTCCACCAGACGTGGGGCCGAGTAGGCATCCAGGTGATTCAGCAGAACCTTATCGCCCACATGGATCTGGTCTTTTTCTAGAATTGTCGGGACCGGGATCACGATGGCAAACTCCTGGGGATCTCCCTTAAAGTCATTGCTCATGGTCAGCACGGTCTTGTCATCGTGCCGTGCAATTACCACCTGGGAGGCTTTGTTGAAAAGCTTGGTGTCGGCCTTTGCGACATAAAAGCCGCAAAAAGGAAATGCTGCCTTTGCCATGAATAGCAAGGGCAGGCAAAGCATTGTTGTGAGAATGGATTTTGTTTTCATAGGTTTCTCCTTTCCTTGTGGGTTCTTTCTTTACATTCCTCCATTCGTACTTCTCGCCTGGTAATAACCGATCGATCACCGGCGTGAACATCGAAAACACCGCCAGTGACCACAGAAGGCCATTAGGTCTATACAGGACAAAGTGAACAACGCCAGCTCCAGCCGCCACCAAAAAGGCAAAAAGGATCCGTCCCGCCCGCGAGTTAGGTGTGGTCTTGGGATCCGAGATCATAAAGAAGGTAAACAGCAGAAAGGCCCCGCTCTGAAGCATGTGGATTGGGATCGTCATGGGCTGGCCCAGCCATAAGGCCCGACCGAGAAGGACCGCCAGGTAGAAACCCACAAAGGCAAAGGTCACATCGCTTCGGGAGGCCCGGTTGACCACCAATCCGCCAAGGCAGGCCATCAGAAATCCAAAGAAGGCGATGTTTCCCCATTGACCGGGGGAGACCCACACCGCTCCCGTCATCAGCATCATCGAAACGATGCCCAAATTGGTCGGGTTAAATAGGTGCTTACCGTTCCAGCGTAAAATAAACTTGCTGGCAATTGTGGTGATGGCCGTCAAGATGGCTAAGAAAGGTTCATTTGTTCGTAGAAGCAGGCAGAGGGAAAGGCCTGAGATGAGGGCGCTCTTAGGATCGTATTTTGGAAGATTCCAGGCCTTTGTGCACAAAAACTGGGTCAGCAGTGCTGCTCCTATCAGGGTGAAAGCCCGCGGCAAGTTGATTTCGAAGTCCAGCCATCCCATTCCGTAAATCAAAAGCCCTGACAGCGTTGTGATCTGGTAAATTCGTGGGTCAGCGGGATAACTGGTATGAGTTTGTTGGTTCATAGATGTCCTCAAAAGTCTGGTCTCTGGCTTGTTAGACAGTGGGAGGCAGACAAAGGTTCCAAAAATTTTAGGGGATGGTTTCTTATGGTTTTTCGGTCAGTTGGAAGATCAGCTTGATCCGTAACTGCGAAGAGGTGTCTCTGGGAGGCTGGGGTGCCGAAAATGCACCAGCGGGGATGTCTTGTGTATCCATAGCCTCGGACCTTTCTAATGTGATCTTCCCTAAGGATTCCAGGTCTTTTTTGAACTGGGTAAAGTGGTCCTTAGGAATGATGATCGAAAAGGTCTGCGTGTTGGAAGGTGACAAGGATTTCAACTGGGGGGCATCCTTTTCAAATTGGACATATTGGCCTCCTACTCTTTTGACCAGCTCTTCCAGTTTCTGTGTCAGCATCCGCCTGTCTTTGAGGGTTTTTTGGGGAACGATGATGAGGGAGTATGCCCCTGTGGGGATTGACGGGGTTGGTAAAACCATCTGGGGCCTTTCCAGGGTGGCCTCTTCGGCAGGG
>Ga0073934_10011683_pt1 | contig 10545 bp, 8 predicted proteins | sample LarsenN4metaG_FD_76834 | JGI IMG/M metagenome (GOLD analysis project Ga0073934, IMG submission 76834) | Hot spring sediment bacterial and archeal communities from British Columbia, Canada, to study Microbial Dark Matter (Phase II) - Larsen... ... | reverse complement strand
TGAGGCGCATGTGCAGGCCGACTGACATCATCTTCGGCTGCCTCGCGCCCTCGCGATACAGCATGTCGAAGCCATCGCGACAGAAGGTGAACCAATCGTCGGATGTGCCCGTCCAGCCGGCATATTTGGCGTCGTTGTGGGTCAGAGTGTACGGGATGACGAGATGCGGCTTGCCGTCGACCGTCTTCCAGAAAGGCAATTCGTCACCGTAGTAGTCGCTGTCGTAGAGGAAGCCGCCTTCCTCGACCACGAGCTTGCGGGTGTTCACGCTCGGCCCATAGCGGCAGTACCAGCCGAGCGGACGCTCGCCCAGCATCTTCTGGAACGAGGCGACGGCCTTGCGAATGTGCTCGCGCTCTTCCGCTTCCGACAGTTCGAAGTGCTTGATCCAGCGCCAGCCGTGCGAGCAGCAGTCGAAGCCCGACTCCTTGATCGCGGCAGCAGCCGGGGCGTGCCGTTCGAGCGCGAGGGCGCACCCGAAGATCGTCATCGGAAGATTGCGCTCCTGGAAAATGCGCATCAGTCGCCAAAAGCCGACGCGGCTGCCGTACTCGAACAGGCTTTCGCCAGCGAGATCGCGTCCCTTGACGCCCTGATTGAGCCCGTGCGCCTCCGTCAGTCCGAGCTCGGTGAAGCCCTCGCCGTCCTGCACGGAGGGTTCCGAGCCTTCCTCGTAGTTCATCACGAAGTTGACGGCGATGCGGGCGCCGTTCGGCCATTTGGGATTCGGCGGATTGGCGCCGTACCCGATCAGGTCGCGGTCATAGTGGGCCATGGTCTGCTCCGTTCGAAGCTATAGCGAAATCGTGACGGGGGTCTTCAGCGTGAAGAATTCTTCGTCGCCCGCGCCTTTCACGAGCCACATGAAGACGGCGAAGGTGGCCGGCTTGTCGAGGATGGTCATCGGGTGGTGCCAGACGTTGGCGCCGAAGGTCACCCCCTGGCCGGGGCGCGGCAGAAAGGCTTTCGCCTTCGTCATGTCGGGACCGCCGCCCGAGGCGTGCGGGGCGACCATGACGAGCCAGCGGCCGACGTCGAGGGGCACGAAGGATTGCGACGAGAACTCGTGCCGCTCCATCTGCGTCGCGGTGAAGGGCAGCGTCGCCAGATCCTCCCGGCGCGCAATCGATAGGCTCGCCTTGGCGTTCGGCCGGAGATTCGAGAGGGCCTCGTCGAAGTAGTCGCGGCCGGGTGCGGTCGGCACCGTCAGCACTTGTCCAAAGGGGACGAAGGCCTCGGCCGTCAGCGGCTCGAGTTTCACGATCATGGCGTCTCTCCCGTGGCCTACATGCGGCGCGTGAGCCCGACCGCACGTTCCATCACGACCATCAGGATGACGACGGCCGTGATCAGCACACCTGACACGGCGGCGACGCGGACGTCGAGGGTGGATTCCATCATGCCCCACATGCGGATCGGCAGCATGTCGGTCCGCGCGTTCGAGAGGAAGAGCGATACGGGCACGTTGTCGAGGGAGGCAATGAAGGCGAGGAAGGCGCCGGCGACGATCCCCGGGGCGATGATCGGCAGAGTGATGCGGCGGAAGGTGTAGAACTTCCCGGCACCGAGGCTCGCGGAACTCTCGAGGAGGGTAGGGTCTAGCTGCGTGAGACTGGCGAGGGTCGTCCGGAACACGAAGGGCGCGATGACGATGCCGTGGCCGATGATCAGGAGCGTCAGCGAGGGACGCCAGCCGAGCAGCGAAAAAAACATCAGCGTCGCGAAGCCGTAAGCGAGGGTCGGCAGGATCAGCGGCGCGAGGAAGCTCGCTTCCAGAGATCGGGCGAGGGGGCCGCGTGTGCGCGCGAGCGCGAGGGCGGCGAGGACGGCGCCGAAGGTCGAAAGCAGCGTCGCCCAGGTCGCGACATAGAGGCTGTTCGATGCAGCGGTGTGGATGTGGCGTGAGCGGATGGGATCGAACAGCGCCTCGTACCACTTCCAGGACAGGTCCGGCGGCGGGAACTTCAAGGAGGCGGCCGTCGTGAACGAGGTGATGAGAACGACCACCACGGGACCGAGCAGGATCAGGATCGCGAGCGTCGCCAGTCCGCCGATCGCGATCGAGTATGAGATGTCGCCGGCTGATTGTCGGTGCGCCATGGTCAGACCTTGGAGATGCGTCGGCCGAGAATGCCGAGCAAGGTGACGCCGACGAGGACCGTCACCAGGAGGAGGACGGCGGCGACGGAGGCGAAGGGCCAGTTGTAGACCACCATCGACTGCTGCCAGATGACGCTCGGCAGGTAGACGAGGCGGCCGCCGCCGATGACCGACTGCGAGATGAAGGCGGTGACGGAACTGGCGAACACGAGCGTGGCGCCGGCGACCCATCCCGGCAGGGACAGCGGCACGATGATCTGCCAGAACGTCCGCCAGCGCGAGGCGCCGAGCGCACGCGAGGCATCGATGACGGCGGGATCGATCTGCCGCATGACCGTGATCAGGGGCAACAGCATCAATGGCATTTCGATCTGCGTCAGCGCGATGATCAGGCCGTATTCGGTCTGCAGCAGGCGGAGCGGTTCGTTGACGAGGCCCAGTGAAATCAGCGTCTGATTGATCAGACCTTCGCGCGACAGGATCACGATCCAGGCGAAGGTACGCACGACGACGGACGTCAGGAGCGGCAGGATGATGATGAAGATGAGCAGGCGCTGCGCCCACGGCGGTGCGTTCATGAAGACGACGGCCAGCGGGTAGCCGAGCAGCGTCGTCGCGATCACCGTCAGTACGCCGAGTTCCAGCGTCTGCAGGACGACGTTGAGATAGAAGGGGTCAGAGAGAAACTTGACCCACTGCGCCGGGCCGACGCGGGTCAGGTCGTTGTCTTCGAAGAAGCTGATGCCGAGCAGCAGTATCAGCGGCGCGGCGAAGAACAGGATGTAGGCGATGCCGAGCGGTGCCGCGAGGGCCAGGGGAGATTTGAGTTCTCCCCCGGCCTTCCGGTTCGTTCCTGGTGCGACGGCCGCAGCGGCGGTCATGGCTTACTTCGTCACTTCCTTGTTGAAGCGCTCGATCCAGGCCGCGCGGTTCGGGTTGATCTTCGTCCAGTCGTGCGTGACGAACTTCGAAAGCTCGTCGAGGCTCGCCACGGGCAGGCCTTCGAGCTTCACGTCCTTGTTCACCGGGATGAGGTTGGCCGGCGGCTTCGACATGGCGGCCTGCACCTCTGCGCTCAGCACCGTGTCGATGTACTTGTAGGCGTTCTCGACGTTCTCGGCGCCCTTGGCGATGTGCATCGTCGTGATGAACGTGCACGCCCCGCTCTCCGGGACGGCCAGTTCGATGTCGACGCCGCGGGCCTTGAGCGTCGCGATGTTGTTGGTGTTCGTGTACGTGATGTCGATCTGACCTTGCTGGAAGAGACCCGGCAGCGCGGCCGGTGCCGTGACGGCAGCGACCTTCGGCAGGATCTTCTTGATCTCGGCGAACACCGGTTCGACGTTCGTCTCGGAGCCGCCGAACTGCTTGGCGATCTCGATCAGCGAGATGGTGCCGAACGTCGTCTGGAAGCCGGTGAGGCCGAGACGGGAGACGTAGGGCTCTTCGAAGAGATCCTTCCAGCTCTTCGGCTTCGGCAGCTTCTTGGGATTGTAGGCGATGCCGACGACCTGGGCATTGACGGCGACGCCCCAGTTGTCGGCGTAGCTCGCCTGCGGCAGCAGCGCGGCGTTCTTGAGTTTCTTCGGGTCGAAGGCTTCGAACATGCCGCGGTCGATCGCAGCGGCGCGCGGGCCCGGATCGAGAACGAAGCAGTCGAACGGGGCGACGCCACGCGCGGCCTGCGCCTTCGCGAGCTGATCAACGGCGAACAGCGGCTCGAGTGCGAGGTCGACATTGTGGGCCTTCTTCAAGGCCGGGGCGACGATCGACCGGAACGCTTCGTCCCAGGTGCCGGGATAGACGGCGGACGTCACGCTGCCCTTTGCGAAAGCGGCACGAGGCAGAAGCGATGCCGCACCCAGTGCCGCCGTTCCGGCGAGCAACGTGCGGCGGTTGACGTCGAATTTCGCCATGTCAGGTCTCCGTTGTGGAAGGTGCAGGAAAGAGGTTGGGGCGCGCGTCGACCGAGAGGCCGGCGTAGACGATGTCGCCGGCCGCCGGCGGCAGAGTGTGGGAGCGCCGGGTCTCGACTTTGATGGCCTGTCCCGTGCCGGTCGCGAGGTCGTGGATGATGCTGCCGGCGATCGGCAGGCTGAGCACCGACTTCGCAGCCAATCGGTCCGCGGCCGGACTGTCGGCGAGGACCAGCTGCTCGGGCCGCACGGAGACGAGCACCTTGTCGCCCGGTGCGACGGCGCGATCGGTCTCGATGCGCCAGGTGGCGCCGGCCGCGAGGTTGACGGTGACCGCGCCGCCGTCCGACGCCGTCACTTTGCCTTCGAAGAGATTGCACGAGCCGATGAAGCCGTTGACGAACAGCGTCGCCGGCCGGTCGTAGACGGTGACCGGTGTATCCAGTTGCTCGATGCGGCCCTTGCTCATCACGGCGATGCGGTCGGCGATGCTCATCGCCTCGTCCTGGTCGTGCGTGACGAGGATGGCCGTCAATCCGAACTGCCGCTGCAACCGCTTGATCTCGATCTGCATGTCGAGACGCAGGTTCTTGTCGAGCGCCGCGAACGGCTCGTCGAGCAGGAGAAGTTTCGGTTCGAGCACGAGCGCGCGGGCGAGCGCGACGCGCTGCTGCTGACCGCCCGACAGTTGACGCGGGTAGCGGTCGGCGAACGTGCCCATCTGGACGACGTCGAGCATCGCCTTCACGCGGTCGCCACGTTCCGACTTCGGCGTCCCGCGCGCGGCGAGGCCGTAAGCGACGTTGTCGGCGACCGTCATATGAGGGAATAGCGCGTAACTCTGAAAGACAATGCCGACCTCGCGACGGTTCGGCGGGAGGTCGTCGACGGCGCGGTCGGCGATGATGACGCGGCCGGAGGTTTGCGACACGAAGCCGGCGATGATCCGGAGCAGCGTCGACTTTCCGCAGCCGGAGGGGCCAAGCAGCGCGATCAGTTCGCCATCACGCACTTCAAGCGTGACGTTGTCGACCGCATAGCCGGCGCCGTAGCTGTGACTGACGGCGTCCAGCGTCAAAGCCTGCCGGTAGCGCACAGCCGAAGCCGGCGTCTGCAACATCGCCATCGACCCCCAGGTCCCCTTTGTCCTGACGTTGTCAGCAACATCGGTGCCAGCGGCTGAAACCTTGTTTTTCAGGCCGTTAGCAGCGAGGTTGGCGCGGTTTGCCTGAATTTCAGTCGCTGTCCGCCCACTCCTTAGGCAATTGTGACGCGGGCTTAGCAAATGCTCAAGAGGCAAGCAGCATGGGTGCTTGCTTCATGGTCGCCTAGACAGCCGTGGTTTCCGAACGTCGCCGTCGAGCGATGGCAAGCCTGACGGCGGCCGGGATCGGCTCGATGATCGGGACCGGGAGGCGCGGGGCGATGGTGCGCGCGGCCACGGCGAGTGGGCCGCCGCCGATGACCACGGCTTCGGCGCCGGCGTCGATGGCTGCACGGCTCGCGTTTTCCAGGGCGTCGGCGAGGCGTTCCGGCTGTCTCATGAGCGCGTCGAGGTCGCCGGTCGTAAGATAGGTGCCGATGAAGAACGCCGCGTGGCCGTAGTGGCGGGCGAGTCCCTCGATCGACGCGACGAGGCTCGGCGTGGTGGTTGCGACGGCGAAACGGCGACCGCCGGCAGCCGCCTCCGCCAATCCGGCCTCGGCGATGCCGGTCACCGGGCAGGGGACGAGCGCGCGAATGCGGTCGAGGCCGGGATCGCCGAACGCGGCGACGATGACGCCGTCGAACGGGCGCATGTCGGTCGACCGGACCAGGGCTTCGACGGCATCCGCCGCGACGGCCAGCGCTGAAGGTTCCGTGATGAGGGGCACACCGAAGCCGGCGGTCGCACCCTTGATCACAACGTCGGGTCGGGCCGCATCGCGAGCGATCTCGACCATCCGTTCGGTGGTCGCGACGTTGGTGTTCGGATTGACGAGGAGGAATTGCAAGAAGTCCGCTCCCGGCTTCGCTGCCATGATCACGAGGGCGACAGCGGTCGTTGGGGTGAACCCACCCGGAATGCAGTTATGCACGACTTGGACGAGTCGATCTATCGGCTCACGCCGTTTTTCATGCTGGCGTCATACAATCTTTGTACGTTCCGACGGCGCGGCTTGGATTGAGTCTCCTGGCGGCTCCGCTCCGCTCATGCCTCCGTCGTGAGTTTGAGGCGATCGACAGCGATGAACTCCTCCACCTGTGCGTGAAGTACGTTTTCGGCGGCAACTGAAGGAGAAAAACATGCAACCCATCGCCCCCCTGTCGCAGGCCGCGGACCCAAGATTGCCGGTAGTCATAGAACTTGAGCGCCGCTGGGCTGCCGCATTCGTAAAGGCACTGGATGCTGCGATGGATCCACAGTTTGTCAATGTTAACGCGCTGAAGGCTGCGTTCGACGATGTCAACCAATATCCTCGCTTTGCGGCAAAAAGAATTCCGAACGCAGCGATAGGGGCGACGAAGAACCGCAGGCTAATTGGTATATTCAATACTCTTTCGAAAACCGACAAGAGCATCACCTACGCGGAAATGTATACCGCAACGATGGTTGCTGCGCGGAGGCAAAGGTTTATGTGGTTCGTCACAGAAACGAAGGCTGTTACAAATGGCGATTTGAGAAGAGTGCGCAATTGGGAGGAATATTTCGCGGCTGCAAGTGCTTTCGAGCGACAGCAAATACTCATGATGGACATAAAAGATAGACGGCTTGGAAGTCTATCACGAGATTTTACTCGTGTCCATGCTTCCGCTTTCGGAGTAAGTCGAACGTTCAAGCAATTTATAGATAAAGTTCAGGCTGATGGGCAATCAATACGGGAAGATAAGCAGGCTGACTTAAAGATCGCGCTTGCTCTGGGCAAGCTAACTGCGGAACCTTGGATGATCCCTAAGATGAAGACGGTTGCAACCAGCGACGAATTCGTAAAGGAATTCCCAAATTACGCCACGCTGGTTTCCGCGCAGGTCAGGACTTTCGCTAATAACTACGTGACGGCAGTCGGGCTATTCAATGAACTCATGGCTACGCATGACAAACGGTCGGCAACGGACCAAAACTTCATGTACGGAACTGCGTCAAATGGTGCCCGGAATGCCATGGATACGCTGGTTGCCCATGGAGATAGTTATCTGACGGCCGTCCATGTTGAAGTATGGAACATGAAGCACGAGTTCGACAGGCTCGTGCGTTTGACCCGGGAACGCAAAGAACTGGGGTTTGCCGTATTCTTTCTGAATGTCGCGGCGTCGGCTGTGACGGGACTTTCCGGGGTCTGGGGTGCGTCCAAGCTGCTGAATGCAGGCGCGGCGGTTGATCCATCGACTTTTATTTCGGTCGCGAAAGACGGAATTGGAGCCGTCAAGGACGGGGCGAATTCGGCATACGAGAAATTCGTGAATGGGTACAACTTCAAATTGAGCGCTCTTCCTCAGGCTCAAAGAATGGGGGCAGCGCAGATCGTTGATCACATGAAGGGAAAATTAGCTGATATAGAATATCCTCTTAGGTTGCTTCATCTGGCTGTTGTCCGCAGTGTCGATCCGGTCTATGGTAAATTTGAATCTATTGAAAGGCGGCCGGATAATTTCGAGATACCCGTCCACTACCATGATAATTTTGCCGAGGATGCGCCGGGTTACGTGTATACATTTTGGATCAAAAGAACAGGCGTTTACTTCGATACGCCAGTATCTTACTTCTATTGGGAACGTTTTGGTGTCAAGTCGGATAAAGTTACTACTCCGGTGGTGCTTGATCTTTCAGGGGAGGGGATGGAATTTGTAGCACTCCATTCGAGTGCCGCTGCGTTCGACGTCGATGGGGATGGAACGCGAGATCGTATTGCATGGATAAAGAACGGGACTGCGCTCCTAGCATTAGACAGTGATCGCGATCGAGCAATTGACGAGATCAACGAGATCAATTTTAGAGGATATACGCCTGGTGCACGAACGGACTTGGAAGGGCTCAGGGCATTTGATACGAATCGCAACGCGACGCTGGATCCGGGAGATCTTGATTGGAACAAGTTTGGAGCGTGGGTCGATCGTGATGGCGACGGAATTTGTGATCCCGGTGAGTTCAAGCCGCTCGATGAAATGGGGATCAAGCTCATTGACCTGACGAGCAACAATAAGTCGGAGATGCTCGCAGACCGGGATGTGACAGTCTTTGGGACGACATATTTTCAATGGGCTGATGGGCGGCGTGGTACGGTAGGCGACGTCTCGTTTACATATAGAGACAAAACGCCGTTGTTCGTGACGTGATGGTCACCCGGGTAGTAGAAACACTTGCGGGCTCAACATCGAAGTTTTGTTGCGTTGTATCGATGCTGCACTCGGCCAATCCGGCTTCAGCGATTCCGGTCACCCGGCAGGGGACGAGCGCGCGAATGCGGTCGAGGCCCGGATCGCCGAACGCGGCGACAATGACGCCGTCGAACGGGCGCATGTCGGTCGACCGGACCAGCGCTTCGACGGCATCCGCCGCCATGGCCAGTGCAGAAGGTTCCGTGATGAGCGGCACACCGAAGGCGGCGGTCGCACCCTTGATCACAGCGTCGGGTGGGGCCGCCTCGCGAGCGATCTCGACCATCCGTTCGGTGGTCGCCACGTTGGTGTTCGGATTGACGAGGAGGAATTGCAAGAAGTCCGCTCCCGGCTTCGCTGGGTCACAATCCTGTGGGGCGCCGGGAGCGTCAAGCGTTGGCGCGGTGAGGCCTCAAGCTGCGGTGGGCTTACGTAGTGGGAGGTACTGTGCCGCCAGGATCGGTGTCGCGATCGCGAGTGCGATCAGATCGGTCGTGCCGCCGGGTTGAACGAGGAGGAGCCCGGCTATCCCGAGAAGGATCCGGATCGGCATCGACAGCGGGCGTGTGACGAAACCGACGAATGCCATCGCGATGATCATCACGCCGGCGGCGCAGGTGAACGCGGTCTGCAGGAAGTCCGCCCAGGTGAAGCCGGGCAGCACGAACAGAAGCACGGGCGCATAACAGAATACGAACGGCACGAGGATCTTGCCGGCGGACAATCGGAATGCCGTGAAGCCTGTGCGCCACGGGTTGGCGCCGGCGATCGCAGCGCCCGCGTAGGCGGACGTGCAAACAGGCGGCGTCACTTCCGAGATGATGCCGTAATAGAGCACGAACATGTGCGTCGCCAGCGGCGGCACGCCGAGGTTCGCGAAGGCCGGCTGCGCCACCGTCACCAGCATGATGTAAAGTGCCGTAGTCGGAACACCTGCACCCATCAGGATGCAGGCGAAGCCTATGAACACCATGGAAAGGAACAGCGACGCGTCCTTCACGGTAAAGAGTTCGTAGGGCAGCCAGGAGATCGCGGCGTAGGCGATTTTGCCGAGATCGGCCGCAGCGCCCGTCACCATGAAGCCCATGCGGAACGCGAGGCCGGTCAGTGTCACGACGGCGATGACGACGCCGACGGCGGCGCAGATGGCCCCGACCGCGAGCGCGTTGCGTCCGCCCTCGTAGAAGGCGTCGGCTATGTCGCGCAGGCTCATGCGGTGCATCGGGTTCACGAGGCCGACGAGGACGGCCGACGTGATGCCCCAGAATGCGGCCATGTATGGCGTGTAGCCGGAGAACAGCACGTACAGCAGGACCACGAGCGGAATGGCCGCCGGCCAGCCTCGTTTGATCACATCGATGAAGCGGGGAATGTCCTCCGGACGCTCCCCCTTGAGCCCGCGCCGGCGCGCCTCGTAATGCACCATCGTGATGACGCCGAGGTAGTGCATGAAGGCCGGCACGATCGCCGCGATGGCGATCTGCGAATAGGGCATCTGCAGGAACTCGGCCATGATGAACGCGGCTGCGCCCATGATCGGTGGCGTGACCTGCCCGCCGGCGCTGGCGGCGGCTTCGACGCCACCTGCAAAGTGGCCCGGGTAGCCGAGCCGCTTCATGTTCGGAATAGTCAGGGATCCGGTCGATACGACGTTGGCCACGGCAGATCCTGAAATCGTGCCGAACAGCGCCGACGAGACGACCGAGACTTTAGCCGGGCCGCCGACATAGCGACCGGCGACGACGGTCGAGAGGTCGACGAACAGCCGCCCCAGACCCATCTTCTGAGCGACAGTGCCGAACAAAACGAAGTGGAAGACGACGGTCGAGACGACCCACAGCGGGATGCCGTAAATGCCTTCGGCGGGGAAGTAGACGTTATTGACGAACTGGTGCCAGTTCACGCCGGGATGCTTCAGGATGTTGAAGGGCATCGACGGGCCGAACAGGGCAAACAGCGTGAACAGCAGTACGATGATCGGCAGGACCAGTCCGATCGTCCGGCGCGTAGCTTCAAGAACGATTATGATCAGCGCGGTGCCGAGCACGATATCGATGTCGGCCGGGTTGCCCTGCCGCATGGCCTGCTCCTGCAGGCGGAACGCGTAGCCGAAAAGCTTGAAGTCGAAGCCTTCCCAGGAAAAGCCGATCCAAAGCGCTGCGAATGCGCCGAT
>Ga0073934_10011681_pt1 | contig 10547 bp, 5 predicted proteins | sample LarsenN4metaG_FD_76834 | JGI IMG/M metagenome (GOLD analysis project Ga0073934, IMG submission 76834) | Hot spring sediment bacterial and archeal communities from British Columbia, Canada, to study Microbial Dark Matter (Phase II) - Larsen... ... | reverse complement strand
GTCAGAACACGCGTACAAAAAAAACCGGGCTAGTCAGTCAGGGGGTGACCAAAAAGCCCGGGGAATTTTCGAATTCAGTACAACAGTAGGATTACGGAGAACATCGGCTTCAACCTGTACTAGGGCTGAAACCGAAATTTTAAAATCCTGTTAACAAAGAACAACTGGGCACCACCATCTGAATGCGTGCGTTACGGTGCAAAATTAATCACAGCGCCTAATCCGTGTCAACCTGAATGTAGCAGGTATTAACCCTGCTTCTAATACCAATTAGATCGTCCGCCGTGCGCCTCACCCACCCATCGCGGCTGGTATCCCTTTGACGCCGCGCTCCCCGGTTTTGTTCAAATTCCCTGTTTACAGGTTTGTCCCGGTTGTTAGTATGCGGTCCGGATTCACTGATATTCGCATGAAAAAGATTGAGGCCATCATCAAACCTTTCAAGTTGGAAGACGTGAAAGAGGCTCTTGCCAGCCTTGGAGTCGAGGGGATGACGGTCTCGGAAGTCAAAGGGTTCGGAAGGCAGAAGGGGCACACGGAGATTTACCGCGGCAGCGAGTATACGGTTGATTTCCTGCCGAAGATTAAGTTGGAGGTCGTCCTGGCCGACAACGTTGTGAACGCGGCTGTGGAAGCGGTCGTGAAGGCTGCCAAGACCGGGAAGATTGGAGACGGCAAGGTCTTCGTCAGCAATATCGAGAACGCGGTCCGGATTCGGACGGAAGAGACGGGTGAGGAGGCCGTCTAGCCCGGCTGGGAGCCTGCGGGGAAACGAACGGTCAGAATCTGCACAGTTGGCTCAAATCGGCCTGCTTGAGCGTCTTGCAAAGCCTGCCGATTTGCCGCCGGCATGGCTGTGAATAACTCGTGAACAAGAGTTAATATGTTCTCCTCGCCACGCGCCTTGGCTTGTCCTAAAAGAGAGGCCGGTTTCCCGCTTGGCCGGTTCGTGTGGATGGAGAGTTAGTTGCATCGCGTTTGGAAGCCGCTTGTCAGATCTGTAAGTTTCAGAATGACAATGTGTTAGGATTTTTCCGGTTGGTTGCTTTATGGGATTATCGCTTTCAGGAGTCGGAATGAGTTGTCACGGCCGAGATGCGGTGCTAAAAGCGTCAGGTGGTGTGATTCGCGCGGCCGCAGTGGGAGGCGACGTGAATAAAACGTCCGAAAAACCGGGCAGTTGCGACGCAAACATGCAAGTTTCCGCCGAAAACATTTGGAGTTCGGCGCAGGAACACCTGCGCACGATGCTGAGTCCCGATACGTTTAACCTGTGGTTTGCCCCCCTCCGGGCGAAGGCAGCGGACCAAAACTCGATTACGTTGGAGGTTGCCAACGATTTCTGCGAAGTCTGGCTCAAGGACAACTACCTCGGGCTGCTGCAGGATGTGGTGGCGTTGGCGACCGGCAGGCATATGCAGGTGCGCTTCTTCGTGCCGTCCAACGCCCCGGAGCCGAAGGTCGTTGCCCAAGTGGTCACGTCGGCGGAGCGCCCGCGGACGAGCGAACCGGCTGTGGACCGGAACGGGGGCTCGGAAACGCTCTTCAATCCCAAGAACACGTTCGAGACGTTTGTCGTCGGCAACAACAACAATTTTGCCTACGCAGCCGCCCAAGCCGTCGCCCAAGCGCCTGGCAAGTCCTACAATCCCCTGTTTCTGTATGGCGGCGTGGGCCTGGGCAAAACTCACCTGCTCCATGGAATTGGGCATTATGTTGTCTCGCACAAGAAGAATGCCCGCGTGGCCTACGTTTCTTCCGAGAAGTTCACGAACGAGTACATCGACGCCATCCAGAACAACCAGCTTGTGAAGTTCCGGAAGAAATACCGCCAGACTGACGTGCTCCTGATCGACGACATCCAGTTCCTGGCGGGGAAGGAGCGAATCCAGGAGGAATTCTTTCACACGTTCAACGCGCTGCACGAGGCCCACAAGCAAATCGTGCTGACTTGCGACCGTCCCGCCAGCGAGATTCAGAATCTCGAGCAGCGGCTGGTCTCCCGTTTTGAGTGGGGACTGGTGACGGACCTTCAGCCCCCCGACGTGGAGATGCGTTTGGCGATCCTCCACAAGAAAGCGCAACTCATGGGGGTGGAGTTGCCCGAGGACGTGATGAATTTCCTCGCCAACCGGATCCGGACAAACATCCGCAGACTGGAGGGAGCGCTGATCCGGGTCGCGTCTTACGCCGCCCTGACGGGCAAGCGGGTCAGCCTCGAGGTGGTGGAGACGTTGCTGCGAGAGATTCTGCACGAGGAGGGTCGCTACACGATCAGCATCGACATCATTCAGAAAAAGGTCGCCGAACACTTCGACATTCGACTGGCGGACATGACCAGCAAGCGGCGGCCGGAGAACATCGCGTTCCCGAGGCAGATCGCGATGTACCTGGCGCGGCAGATGACGGAGAATTCCCTGAGCGCCATCGGCGAGGCATTTGGCGGCCGCGACCACGGAACCGTGCTGCACGCCTGCCGGCTGGTGAAGGATCGGATGGAGGTGGACGCCAACGTCCGGCAGATGGTTCACTACCTGGAAAAGCAACTTACCCGCTGAGCGCGCCTCCCCCGGGAAAGCAGCGCCGCCGGCTCGCCCCATGACATCCGCTCCCGTCATCGAGGTTGCCGGGCTGACGAAGACCTTCCGGACCTACAAGAAAGTTCCCGGGTTTGCCGGGGCCGTCCGCGGCCTGTTCCGGCGTGAATACGAGCAGGTCTGGGCCGTTAAAGACGTCTCATTACGGTCGCGCCGGGCGAATTGGTAGGGTTTCTGGGGCCAAACGGCGCGGGCAAAACCACCACCCTCAAAATGCTCTCCGGGCTGCTCTATCCCACCGCGGGGACGGCGCGGGTGCTCGGCCACATACCCTGGGAGCGGGCCGACGGATACCGCCGGCAGTTTGCGCTGTTGCTGGGACAAAAGAACCAGTTGTGGTGGGACCTCCCCGCGAGCGAATCGTTCGATTTAAACGCGCGCATCTACGGCATTCCCCGCGCGGACCAGGAACGACGGGTCAATGAGATGACCGAGTTGCTGGGCGTGCGGCACAAGCTGGGAGTCAGCGTTCGTGAATTGTCGCTCGGCGAACGCGCCAAGATGGAGCTGGTTGCGGCCCTGTTGCACGAACCACGCGTGCTTTTCCTGGACGAACCGACAATCGGATTGGACGTCGTTTCTCAGAAGACCGTCCGGGAGTTCCTGCGCAGCTACAATGCCCGCCAGAAGACGACCATTCTCCTGACCAGCCATTACATGAACGACATTGAGGAGCTCTGCGACCGGGTCATCATCATCGACCACGGAACCATATTCTTCGACGGAAAGCTCAGCCAGGTGGTGGATCGGTTTGCGGACTCGAAAATGGTAACGATTCAGTGCGCGGCGGGGGCCGAATACTCGCTGGCTGAACTCGCCAAGTATGGCGAGGCGGCCGAGCAGGGCCCCGGTGTGATCCAGCTAAAAGTCAAGCGCGACCGGGTCATTTCAGTGTGCAAGGCGTTGTTTGACCAACTGCCGGTCCTCGATATCGATATTCAGGAAGTCCCCATTGAGGAAGTCATCCGCCGAATCTTCGTCCGGGAAAACTCCGGCGCCTCGCAGCCCGGAGTTTCCGGAGATTAGTCCCTCACTGATACAGCGGAGGCGCTCCGGACGCGCAGATGCTCTGAGAACGGCACGGTGCCGCTACCTTTCGCTCATCCGCAACCGCAGCAACTTCCCTGGTCCATCGCTCAGTGCCGGCTTTTCCAGAAACCAGTAGAAGGCAGCGCCGTCCGGTTGCGGCCGCGTCTCCAGCAGTTCCATGTCCTCGCAGGGCTGCCAGGTGCCGTCCGCCCCCAGCACCTCCCATTGCAGCAGGGCATCGGTGGCTCCGGCAGCCAGTCGCGTCTCGGCGATGAGGCGCAGCGCCCCGGCAACCTCGATCATCGAGACGGCCACTTTTGGCAATGTGGACGGCCGGTTGGGATCGAGACCGCATGCGTATTCCAGGAAATTCGGAATGCCATCTAGATCCGGATCCGAGGATCTCGCCGAACTTGCCGCCGGCACGGCTGTGTCCCAAAACAACCCGCACCAGGTCGGATAGTCCTGGTTTGGAGCCGTGCCTCCGGGCAGGCCTCCGGGAACCGCGGAAGCCGTCCAGTTTGCCGCAAGGCGATGGTCGGGATTGGCCCACGGGTTGATTAGCACCAGGGACGGCCCCAAACCGTCCGGCGCAACCGGCCACGGTGCGCGGTCCTGGTAGGTGAACGATCTCACCGGCACGCCGTTGGTGTCGGCGAGCAACAGCGATTCGCCATTGTTGGCGAGATTGCCATCGTATTCGCCAGCGATCAGCCCATCATACCTCGTGCCGTATCTGGCGCGGAAAGCGGCATGATTCTTCACCACCAAAGCGCTCTGACCGGCGTCGAGCAAAGGTATCGTCGCGGTGTTGAAATCGAAAGTGACCCCCTGCGTGAACCGCAATCCGCGCAAGTGCACCGGGTTTGGCGAGATGTTGAGGAGGCGGATGAATTCGCATTGCTCCGGGTCGGTGATGTCCGCAGCCAGCTCGGACGGCCTGAGGGCGGGGGGATGATACATCAATTCCGCGACCACGAGGTTCGTGGAGTTTGCCGGCTGGGGAGGGAGGGTGAATTTCGCTTCCGTGAGCGGGCTCCATTCCCCGGTGAAGTCATTCACCGCGCGAGCTTTGACCGTAACGGGAGCGTGCAGTGGCAGCGGTTGCTGATACTTCAGGGCGGTCGGCGCTAATTGACCGCCCGGCACGCGGGGGTCCGATCCGTCCAGCGTGAACCACACAGTCGAAGTTTGGCCGGTATTGGCCAGTGTGGTCGTCATGACCAGCAGTTGGCCGGGTGTGATGACGCCTCCGTGCTGGCTGAAGATGGGAGGTTCTGTAGCCGGCCACAGGCCTGCGTCGCGGAACATCCGGCGCCCGGGGGTTGTCCCCAGCAAGTAACTCCGTCGGCCCGTCGTCGGGGCGGCCCAGGTGGCGAACGACGCAAGCGAAATGCCCTGGCCGGTATTGTAACGGACCAGGTCGCCCGCCTCGCGCACGAGCTGATCCTGGCGCGCACGGAAGTGACTCGTCTTCGGTCCGGCGCCGTCCGGGTCACGGTCATCCAGCACACCGCCACCGAACATGTGCCGGCTGATCCGGTCGGCGAAATACAGTCTGAACTCGGGGCTGGTGATCAGGCGCTGAAAGATCCGTGGCAGCGGCTGCGAGGAGCCATTCAGCAGATCCGCCGTCAGCGTGTTATAGGAGACTCCTCTCCCCCCGACGACACCGCACGCCCCTTCCGCGTCCCAGACGACAAAACGGAACTTGCCCGCCGGGCCGGTGGAGCGTTGCCGCGCAAAGGCATAGTTGTTGTGCGGCCAGTCCCACATCGCGCAGTAGATGTTCAGCAGGAAGTAGTCCGCCGCGTTTTCGATGTCGATCAGGTCGGTTACCGCCTTCCAGTTGGCGGGCACGCTGAGGTTCCGGTCGAGTGCCGTGAGGAGTTGCTGATAGGCCACATTATCGCCGTTGACCCAACTGCCCACGTAACAGACATCCCAGCCCGTGGGACCGCCGTAGTGGGCCTGGAAAAACGCTTCCCGAATGCGCTCGGCCACATTGTAGATCCCCTTGTAAACACCATTGAGGTAGACGGAGCAAAACAGGCCACGCGCGCTGGCGTGGCCCATGTCGTGAAACAGCCGGCGCACCAGTTCATCCGTGATAAAAGGGTTCCGATTGTCGTTCTTGCCGGCACGGAGGCGAAGGTGCTCAAATTGCCGGGCGGGGTAGTTCGTAAACAGCGCGTATTCCAACTGCGACGGTCCGTAATCGCTGCGAAAAAACAGGTTGAAGGAGGGCTTTTCGGTCGTGTCGCCGATCGGCCAGGGCGACGCCGTGGCAGCTTGCGATAACCGCATCCGCGGCCGTTGCCATGGGCTGGCGCTGAGGCGTAGTCCAACACCCGCTCTCAGCGGAAGCTGAGAAGCCGGATAGTAGCCTCTCGGAAAATAATACTCCAACTCGGCTTCGCGCTCGAAGGCGGGGCCGTTGCCGACCGCGTTATTGTAGGAATGCGGCCCGTTGGCATACCAGATCGAATTCACAAAGCTGCCCGCGACGATGGCCAACACTCCGTCCGGCGCGTAGAAGCTCCGCCCGGGTTCGGCCGTCAGGAGCAAACATGGATTGTTGGTCAGCAGCGAAGGCTGCCTCAGGATGTAGGTGTGGGTTACCGTTTCCGAGGGAAGCCAGCCGGGAATGAATGTTCTGGCACGCACAACGACCCCGGTGCGGTCGTTGCTTTGCCGGATCGACAGCGGAACGGAATACCGGATGCCGGCCTCCTCTGTCGGGTTGGCGCCACTGCGAGTGTAGTAAATCGTGGCGCCTGCGGCGTCAGCCGAGAGATGCAGGTCCAGGTTTGTTGCCGAATACAGCCCACCGGGGAGTTCCGTCCCGTCCGCCCTCAAGAACCGCGGAGCAGGGGCGCGACCAGGGTAGGTCTCACCTTCGTTGGGACGGCCCGGAGTCGCGTTCTTCAGATACACAAACTGTGCGGGGTTCCGCGGGTCACGGCCATAGGAGCAATAGAATACCTGGGGCGGAAAACCGGTGACCTGCCCATCGACGTACACTCCGTTCTTGTCGTAGAGCGCCAGGGATTCGCCTTCGTTTGAGAGCTTGAAGTTCGTGTGCAGGTACACCGCCGGACCCGCGGGCGCATTTGCTTCGTCGCGGTCATCGCAGAGAACCAGGAGGTAGCCCCCGGCGGGGATGACTGTGGGGAGCGGAAACCGCCACTTCCCGGGATCGTTGGGATCATCTGAGAGACTCCATCCCGAGATGTTCACCGGCGTTGTTGCGGAGTTATGCAGTTCCACCCAGTCACTGAAATCTGACAGTTGCTCAAAATCGTCTTCCTCGGTGGCGGGCGGCACGAAAGGGCGGGTGGCCAACCCCGGGTCCACCACGCCGCCCGACGGTTCCATACGGCCTACCCAGTAGCGCCAGGCTCCCGCACTGGGGCCGGTGGGCACCAGGACGACTGCCGGGAGCATGGCGTTGGTGTCTTCTGCCAGGCGCAGGCCGGCATTGATCAAAAACTCGGGGGTCGGAACGTGCGAACTGATTTGTGTCTGGGCGCTTGGAGTGGATGGCTTGTCAGCGTTATGCGCCTGAATCGCCAGCAGGTTGGTGCCTGCTTTGAGGAGCGACGCCGGCCCAAGCACGAATTGCACCAGGTTGGTCGTGGAGTTCACGTTATATGCTGGCTGGCTGGCGGCCATGAAATGGTTCGTCGCGCCACAATTTGCCCTGGCCACCTCGCGCCCGTTCAGGTAAGCCACGAACCCGTCGTTGTATTGCACCGAAAGCACCAAAGCCTGAGGGCTGTTGGTGTGCGCTTCCATCGCCGTGAACTCCTTGCGCAAGTAGAACGAATACGCCTTGTCCCGGAGGATGTTCTGCAGGGAGGTGGCCATGCCTGAGAACCCGTAACCGGCAGGCAGGAGCGCGTTGGTCCAGTTCGCCGCAATGAATCCGGGCTCTATCCAGCTTGTCCCCGAACCCAGACGGGGGGCGCCCTCCCTGGTCCAGGTCAGCCGCCGGTCGCTCGCCGCCGCCATGAATTCATTGATCGTTACTTTTGCCAGGCCCGGATTCTGCGCCAGGACCAGGCTCGCGCAGAAGCACATCCGGGTTGTCCTCCCGAGGAGAAGCGACAATGAGCGGAACACAACCGAGCGCAACAGACCGCAATGGTTCATGAAGGCGGCGCTTCCAGAGGCTCGTGGCACAGCATTGGCATCACACTGCTCCGAGAATGCCTCCGCGGATTCCTGGCGTCCAGCCCAAGTAATACCGATCGGTCCGGTCCAACTACGGAATCGAGGTCGGCATTCCCGGACCGCCCTCAATTCTGAGGCGCCACTCTGACCCTTCCGGTCTGGCCCGTCCCGGCAAAGTAGCCGTAGCCCAGCCCCTGATTCTGCAGCACCACACCGTTCACGGGCAGGGGCCGGCCGGTGGCGGGATTGACCACGTTTCCCTTGAACAGGCCGGTTGACGTGACCAGTGTCAGGGCCATCTTGTTCGTCCCGGTCACCTTATTCGCGGCCACGGTGAAATAGTTCGTGATATCGCCGGTTAACCCTCCCAGTTCCAGCGCCACATATCCGCTGGTCCAGTTCAGCATCGGCGACGTGCTCGCGAACAGCGATCCGGTGACTTCCAGGCCTTCAGGGAAGGAGAATCCCGAGGGATACAGGCCGGCTGAACCAGCGGTCTTGGTCCATCGCAGCGTCCCTGTCACGTCACTTGAAGCACCGCTGCCGGCCAGGCTCAGCCAACCCAGGATCGAGCCTTTGGCGGCATACAGCGCGACGTAGAAGGGCAGGGTGCCGTCTTTCGAGACAAACGTTTTCTGTGTGAATTTTGTGCCGTCCCCCAAAACTCCGCCGAGCGTTGCCGCGCCTGCCGCGGTGATGCTGATGGTTCCGTAGCCATAGCCGCCTGGCCGTGCCGCGGAATCTTCCGCGCCGGGGATGACAAATGTGAACTTGCGGTTTCCGAGCGGGGCGGGGCTGGCCGCGCTGTAAATCAGTTGGTTGGCGAGCAGTTCTGAAGTGACGGTGCCGTCACGAATCGTCCCCGTCAGTTTCCTCTCGCCGTTGAGCGACAACTGCAGTTCCACCGTGAGCGGGCTGAGTCCTTTGCGCACGACCGCGTTTGAGAACGAACCGTCCCCGGCAAGCTGCCCGGACAGCGAGTGGGTTGCGCCCGCCCACAGGAGTTTGGAGGTGAGTTTGCCTTTGTCGGTCACGGTGGCGGTGAACAGGCCGGAGTTGGCGTGGCTTGCAGCGCCGGGATTGAAGGCGAGACCGGCGTAGCTGCCTTTGGTGGGGATGAACGGGTTGGGAACGAACACCGCCTTCAATTGCAGGTCGTTTCGCATCGTGAATGTCAGCGCCGCATTTCGCGACAGGATGGTTCCCGTCTCGTCTTCCCAATGAGAGAAAATCTGCCCAATGGCCGGTTTGGCTGTCAGCTTGTAGGTCTTGCCGACTTCAAGGACAGCATTCTGATAGTTGGGCGTCAGAGTGCCCTGACCGGTGACGGACAATCCCAATTGATCGCTCACGACGTAGGTCACGCTGGCAGAAGCTGTCGTGGAGTCGTTGCCGGCCAGGTCCACGGCATAGGCCTGCACCGTGTTTGCGCCGGGCTCAAGCGTCAGCGACGCGGTCCAGCTCGTTGTGCCGTCCGCTTTGACCCACGGTTGCGAGTTGGCCCGGCACCATACGGCTGAAATTCCGGTATTGTCCGCGGCGGTGCCGGTCACGGTCATTACCACATTGCTCCAGCGTTGACCGGTTTTGGGCGAGGTGATGACGAGCGTCGGCTTCACTGACTCGACGACTGCCGCCACCGAAACCGTCCCCAAAGCCACGCGCCCCTGGGAATCGGTCCCGCGAAAACGGAGCACAAAGGTGTCCGGCACATCGGGCGTAAACGTGGGGTTGCGCGCGCTGCTCGAAGACAATTGAGCCGATGACGCCGACGGGTAACGCTCGAAATCCCAGGTCCAGGTTGTCGTCGAGAGGTTGGCGACATCCAACTGCCGGACCAGGCCGGGCGCCCCTGCCGGGATGTCAACGACCGGAGAATCGGGCAGGGCCGGGAAGCCCTTCCGGATCGTATGGTTGTAGCTGTCCGCCACGAACAGGTTCCCCGAACTGTCAACCGCAAGACTGTAGGGGAAATTGAACCGGGCGCTTTTTCCGGTCCCGTCCGAGCTGCCGGCCGCCCCGGCCGTGCCGCCGATGGTGGTCACTTCGCCTGTCGGCGAGACCCGCCGGATCAGGTGACTCTGCTGGTCCGCAACGTATACGACCCCGGCGGAATCGACAGCGATCCCGAAAGGGTAATTAAACCTGGCCACATTGGCCCGGCCGTCGGCACTGCCGATTGCTCCCGCGGTTCCGGCGAGAGTGGACACCACTCCGGCCGGCGTGATCTTCCGGATGAGCTGGTTATACGAATCCGCGACATAAATGTTCCCCGCCGAATCGACCGCCACACCGAGCGGGACGTTGAAGCGCGCGGCAGCGCCCGTGCCGTTGGCTGAGCCCGACTGCGATGGCGAGCCTGCGAGCGTGGTCACTTCGCCAGCGGGTGTGATCCGCCGGATCGTGTGATTCAGGCTGTCGGCCACGTACAGGTTGTCGTCCTTGTCGATGGCCAGGGCTTGCGGGTTGCGGAAGCGCGCCGCGGCACCCGCGCCATCGTTGGTTCCGGGGCTTCCGGCCGTGCCCGCATAAGTCGACACGTCTCCTCCGGGTGTGATCCGCCGGATCGTGTGGTTTGCGTTGTCCGCGACGAACAGATTGTTCTGGCTGTCCACGGCCAATCCGAGCGGGCTCTGGAAACGCGCGGCAGCCCCCGTGCCGTCCGTGCTTCCCGGGTTTCCCGCGCTGCCGGCAAAGGTCGTCACTTCTCCCCCGGAGGAGATCTTCCGGATGGTGTGGTTGCCC
>Ga0073934_10011680_pt1 | contig 10547 bp, 11 predicted proteins | sample LarsenN4metaG_FD_76834 | JGI IMG/M metagenome (GOLD analysis project Ga0073934, IMG submission 76834) | Hot spring sediment bacterial and archeal communities from British Columbia, Canada, to study Microbial Dark Matter (Phase II) - Larsen... ... | reverse complement strand
TGATGACGCGCGTGCTCAAGGGCGAGGCGCTGGGCGCCGAGCCGCTGCTGGCGGCGCTGGCGGTGTGCCTGCTGATGACGATCGCCGGCGTGCTGTTCGTGGCCGGCGTGCTGCGCCGCGCGGCGGTGCGCTGAGCGGCGCGGGCATCATCGGCGCATGAACGATTCTTCCTCGGCGATCCGCTGGCGCTGCTGCCGCTTCGACCAACTCGGCGTGCACGAGCTGCAGAACATCTACATGGCGCGGCAGCAGGTCTTCGTGCTGGAGCAGGCCTGTGCCTACCTCGACGCCGACGGCGTCGACGAGCGGTCGTGGCATCTGGCGGCGTGGTCTGCAGCGCAGCGCGAACCGCTGGCCTATGCGCGCATCGTCGAGCCCGGCGTGAAGTACGCCGAGGCGTCGATCGGGCGGGTGATCACCACCGCCGCCGCGCGCGGCACCGGGCTGGGCCGCGAACTGGTCGGGCGCGCGGTCGCCGAGGCCGAGGCGATCTTCCCCGGCCACGGCATCCGCATCTCCGCGCAGGCGCACCTGGCGCGCTTCTACGCGGCCTTCGGCTTCGATTCCGTCGGCGATGAATACCTGGAGGACGGCATCCCGCACATCGAGATGCTGCGCCCTCCTTCGGTCACTTCGACGTCGTCTTCATCGGGCAGGTGTTGATGCCCAGCAGCGTGTAGGCCGGGCACCAGCCGATCAGGCCGGTGGCCAGCGGCACGACGCCGATCCAGCCCCACACACCCACGGTGCCGGTGGCGGCCAGCGCGATCAGCACCAGACCGGCGAGGATGCGCAGCGCGCGGTCGATGGTTCCTTCGTTCGTCTTCATGTCTGCTCCTTGATGTCCGGCAACCATCGCCGGGTGGAGGCAGTTTCCCGGGGAGCAGGGGCCGCGTCTGTGACTGCGGTCACACAGCCGGAAGGTCGCCGGCCGACAGCCGGCGCAGCGCCGCGGCATCGCGGATCTCGATGCGCTCGCGGCCGAGCACCAGCCAGCCCGAGCGCTCGAAGCGGCGCAGCAGCCGGGTGACCATCTCGCGCACCGTGCCGAGTTCGTCGGCCAGCGCCTGGTGGCTGGTGAGCAGCACCTCGCCGTGGCCGAGCAGCGCGGCGGCCAGGCGCTGGTCGAGGCGCTGGAAAGCCACCGCTTCGGCCAGCGCCATCAGGTCGGCCAGGCGGTCGGCGAAAACGCCGAAGACGAAGCGTCGGAACGGCTCGTGGGCGCAGCAGGCATCCAGCGCGGCGGGCGACAGCACGGCCAGGCGCGTGGGCGCGGTGGTCTGGCCATGCGCGCTGAGCAGTTGCTGGCCGAACAGGCACGACGCCGAGACCACGCACAGCTCGCCGGGGCCGACGCGATAGAGCTCGAGCGAGCGCCCCTGCGCCGAGCCGCGCGCCACCCGCACTTCGCCGCCGAGCACCATCGGGAAGCCCTGGCAGGGCGAGCGCTCCTCGAACAGCGTCGCGCCGGCCGGCACTTCCAGCCACAGGGTCTGACGCGACAGCACGTCGTGGCGCAGGTCTTCGGGAAGGTCGCCCACGGCCGGGTAGAGCTCGGCCAGGCGCTGCAGGTCGTCCGGAGTGGGCAGGCTCATCGTGGCTGAGTGGCTTCTTCGAGGTGGCCGAGCCAGCGCATCGCCTGCTCGCGGCTGTCGCCGCACATGGCGGGTGAGGGCTCGAGCGACGCGCACACGGCCGGGCGCTCGGGCCGGCCGAAGATCGCGCAACGCAGGTCGGCGGTGAGCTGCACGCAGGGCACGCCGGCCGGCTTGCCCTGCGGCATGCCGGGGATGGGGCTGCTGATCGACGGGGCGATGCAGCAGGCGGCGCAACGGGGGCGGCAGTCCATGCGTGAGCCTGTTCTCGCCGCACGATAGCCGATCGCCGTGCGAACGGCCCTGCGGGTGACTTCGCAGGAGGCGCTCCTTACAATGCCGCCTTGCTCAAAATTGAGGCACCCATGCTGTTCCCGAGAGAGTTCGACGTGATCGTGGTCGGCGGCGGCCATGCCGGCACCGAGGCCGCGCTGGCCTCGGCACGCATGGGTGCGGCCACGCTGCTGCTCACGCACAACATCGAGACGCTGGGCCAGATGAGCTGCAACCCGTCGATCGGCGGCATCGGCAAGGGCCACCTCGTCAAGGAGGTCGATGCACTCGGCGGCGCGATGGCGCTGGCCGCCGACGAGGCCGGCATCCAGTTCCGCATCCTCAACGGCTCCAAGGGCCCGGCGGTGCGGGCTACGCGCGCCCAGGCCGACCGCATCCTCTACAAGGCGGCGATCCGCCGGCGACTGGAGAACCAGCCGAACCTGTGGCTGTTCCAGGGGGCGTGTGACGACCTGATCCTGCAAGGCGACCACGTGGCGGGCGTCGTGACGCAAGTGGGCGTCCGCTTCAATGGACGGGCCGTGGTGCTGACGGCGGGGACATTCCTCGACGGGCGCATCCACGTGGGCCTGCAGAATCACTCGGCGGGGCGCGCCGGCGATCCGCCCTCCATTTCGCTGTCGGCGCGGCTGAAGGAACTGAAGCTGCCGCAGGGCCGCCTGAAGACCGGCACGCCGCCGCGCATCGACGGGCGTTCGATCGACTTCTCGAAGCTGACCGAGCAGCCCGGTGATGGCATGCCGGGGTCCGGCGCGCCGATGCCGGTGTTCAGCTTCCTCGGCGACGCGGCGATGCACCCGCGGCAGCTGCCCTGCTGGATCACCCACACCAACGAGCGCACGCACGAGATCATCCGCTCCGGCTTCGACCGCAGTCCGATGTTCACCGGCGTGATCGAGGGCGTGGGCCCGCGCTACTGCCCGAGCATCGAAGACAAGATCAACCGCTTCGCGGACAAGGCCAGCCACCAGATCTTCCTCGAGCCCGAAGGGCTCACGACCCACGAGTTCTATCCGAACGGCATCTCGACCTCCCTGCCCTTCGACATCCAGATCGCAGCGGTGCGCTCGATGGCGGGCCTGGAGAATGCGCACATCCTGCGGCCGGGCTATGCCATCGAGTACGACTACTTCGATCCGCGTGAGCTGAAGTCCAGCTTCGAGACGCGTTCGGTCGCCGGTCTGTTCTTCGCTGGTCAGATCAACGGGACGACGGGTTACGAAGAGGCCGCGGCGCAGGGCCTGTTCGCCGGCCTGAATGCGGCGCTGCAGGTGCGCGGCGAAGCGCCCTGGCTGCCACGGCGTGACCAGGCCTACCTCGGCGTGCTGGTCGACGACCTGATCACCAAGGGCGTGACCGAACCCTATCGCATGTTCACCAGCCGAGCGGAGTTCCGCCTGCAGCTGCGCGAGGACAACGCCGACCTGCGGCTGACGGAAGAAGGCCGCCGGCTGGGGCTGGTCGACGATGCGCGCTGGGACGCGTTCTGCCGCAAGCGGGATGCGGTGGCGCGGGAGTCGGAGCGGCTCAAGTCGGTCTGGGTCCACCCGGGGCTGGTGTCCGCGGCCGACGCCGAGCGGCTGATCGGCAAGGCGCTGGAGCACGAGTACAACCTGGCCGATCTGCTGCGCCGGCCCGGTGTCGGCTTCGATCAGGTGGCTGCGCTGGCGGCGATCGCCAGGCCGGAGGCCGGCGTTTCACGTGAAACGCTGTGCGCCGAGCTCGGCGAGCGGCTGGCCGATGCGGTGATCGAACAGGTGCAGATCGGCATCAAGTACGCCGGCTATATCGAGAAGCAGAACGAGGACGTCGAGCGGGCGGCCGGCTTCGAGAACCTGAAGCTGCCGGCCGAGCTCGACTATGCGCAGGTCACGGCCCTCTCGTTCGAGGTGCGGCAGAAGCTGGCGCGCCACAAGCCGGAGACGCTGGGCCAGGCTTCTCGTATTTCTGGCGTGACGCCGGCGGCGATCTCGCTGTTGCTGATTCACCTTCGCAAGGGCCGCTTCAAGGGCTTCGCCGCGAATGCCGAGCCGGTGAGTGATGCCGCCTGAATCGCTGCGCCCGGCGCTGGCCGGCGTCTGCAGCGCGCTTTCCCTGGTGGTCGATGAGCAGGTGCTGGACCGGCTGCTGGCCTACCTCGCGCTGCTGCAGCGCTGGAACGCGACCTACAACCTGACGGCCGTGCGCGATCCGCAGGAGATGCTGACGCAGCATCTGGCGGACTGTCTGGCGGTGGTCGGGCCGCTGCGCCGGCAGCTGGGTTCCGGGGCGGCTCGCCGGCTGCTCGACGTGGGCAGTGGCGGCGGCCTGCCGGGTGTCGTGCTGGCGGTGCTGGAACCGGCGTGGTCGGTCACCTGCGTCGACACGGTCGGCAAGAAGGCGGCGTTCATCCGGCAAGCCGCCGTCGAACTCGGGCTGGCCAACCTGCGGGCGGAGCACGCGCGGGTGGAGTCGCTGAAGGCGGAACCGTTCGATCTCATCACGGCGCGGGCCTTCGCCTCACTGCCGGACCTCGTCCGCCTGACCCGCCCGTTGCTCGCCTCCGTCGGTGTGTGGGCGGCGATGAAGGGCAAGGCGCCGGAGGGAGAACTGGCCGCCCTGCCGCCGGACATCGACGTGTTTCACGTGGAACCACTGTCCGTGCCGGGACTGCACGCCGAACGGTGCCTGATCTGGATGCGCGAGGCGGCTTCGGGCGCGCCCGGGCTGGTACATTCCTGACTCGCGGTCCGGGTCTCCCGGACCGTGCCATTCCTGGGCTTCGGCCCGCCCCTTCCCCTCCCCGCGCTCATGGCCCGAATCTTCTGCATCGCCAACCAGAAAGGCGGCGTAGGCAAGACCACCACCACCGTGAACCTGGCCGCCGGCCTGGCGCGCATCGGACAGCGGGTGCTGTTGGTCGACCTCGATCCGCAGGGCAATGCCACCATGGGCTCGGGCGTGGACAAGCGCGCGCTGCCGCTGTCGGTCTACGACGTGCTGCTCGAGAGCGCGACCGTGGCCGAGGCCCGGCAGCGCAACGAGAAGACGGGCTACGACGTGCTCGGCGCCAACCGGGAGCTGGCCGGCGCGGAAGTGGAACTGGTCGAGCTCGAACGGCGCGACAAGCGGCTGAAGGCGGCGCTGGCGGCGGTCGATGCCGACTACGACTTCGTGCTGATCGACTGCCCGCCCTCGCTCAGCCTGCTGACGCTCAACGGCCTGTGCGCTGCCCACGGCGTGGTGGTGCCGATGCAGTGCGAGTACTTCGCGCTCGAGGGCCTGTCGGACCTGGTCAACACCATCAAGCAGGTGCACGCCAACCTCAATCCCGACCTGCAGATCATCGGCCTGCTGCGCGTGATGTTCGATCCGCGCATCACGCTGCAGCAGCAGGTCAGCGAGCAGCTCAAGGCGCACTTCGGCGACAAGGTCTTCGACAGCGTCATCCCGCGCAACGTGCGTCTGGCCGAAGCGCCCAGCTACGGCCTGCCCGGTGTCGTGTTCGATCCCGCCTCGCGCGGCGCCCAGGCCTTCATCGAGTTCGCCGGCGAGATGGTGCGGCGCATCGAGTCGATGCGCTGAGAGGCGGCGGACCGGCCATGCGCATGAACCCCGTCATCGCGCGCAGCTTCGATCCCTACCTCCTGCCGCGCGTCGAGGATGCCGGGCTCAACGCGAGCGCCCCGCCGCAGCAGCGCTGGGTCGACGGCTGGCTGGTGCGCCTGTCACCCGGCAAGGCCAAGCGGGCGCGCTGCATCAACGCGGTGGCCGCCGGCCGCATGTCGGTGGCGCACAAACTGGCCTTGTGCGAGCCGGTATTCGCCCAGGCCGGGCTGCCGCTGATGGTGCGCATCACGCCCTTCAGCGAGCCCGCGGGCCTCGATTCGACGCTTGAGGGCATGGGCTTCCAGCGCTTCGACGACACCCGTGTGATGGTGCTGGAGGACGTTTCCAACATCGTCGCGCCCAGCCTGCCGGGCAGTCTGACGATCCAGGCGGTCGGCCTGGAAGCCTTCGCCCAACGCGTCGGGGCGTTGCGCGGCTCGCCGCTGTCGCAGCGCCAGGCCCATGGCCAGCGGCTGGCTCATTCGCCGGTGCCGTTCCGGGCTTACGAGATGCGGCTGGACGGCGACGTGGTTGCCTGCGGCCAGTTCGCGCTCGAGGCCGATCTCGTCGGCCTGTACGACATCTTCACCGCCGAATCGGCGCGGGGCCAGGGCTTTGCCAGCCGGCTGTGCTCCCACTTGCTGACCGAGGCGCACCGCCTTGGTGCGCGACACGGCTATCTGCAGGTCGAGGGTGACAACCACCCAGCGCGGGCGATCTACCACCGGCTCGGCTTCGCCGACGCCTACGCCTACCACTACCGCTCGCGCGACCCCGCCGCCTGAGCGGACGGCCGGCGTCAGAGGCCCAGGCTCTCCTCGACGCCGAGGTGCACGTTCATCGCCTGCACGGCGGCGCCGCTGGCGCCCTTGCCGAGGTTGTCCAGCCGCGCCATCAGCAGTGCCTGCGTGTCGCTGGCGAAGACGAAGATGTCGACGCGGTTGGTGTCGTTGCAGGCCTGCACGTCGAAGAAGCCCTCTTCCAGCGTGGCCGGATCCGACAGCGGCATGACCCGCACGAAGCGCTCGCCGGCATAGTGCTTTGCATAGGCCGCCTGCAGCTTTTCGGCACTCGCGCCTGCCGCCAGCTGCGACAGATGCAAGGGCACACTCACCGCCAAACCCTTGTAGAAGTTGGCGACGATCGGCATGAAGTTCGGCGCCCGGGCAAGCCGCGAGTGCGCCGTCATCTCCGGCAGGTGCTTGTGCGCCAGCTTCAGTGCGTAGGGCCGCGGCGAGGTCAGCTTCGCATCGCCGCCGGCTTCGTACTGCTCGATCATCTTCTTGCCGCCGCCTGAGTAGCCGGTGATCGAGGTGGCGCTGATCGGCAGGTCGGCCGGCACCAGCCCGGCATCGACCAGCGGGCGCAGCAGCAGGATGAAGGCCGAGGCGTGGCAGCCCGGGTTGGCGATGCGCTTGCTGGCACGCAGCGCCTCACGCTGGCCCGGCGCCAGTTCGGGCAGGCCGTACGCCCAGCCCGGCACGGTGCGGTGGGCGGTGCTGGCGTCGATCAGGCAGGTGCCCGGGTTGGTCACCATCGCCGCCGCCTCGCGCGAGGCGGCATCGGGCAGGCAGAGGAAGGCGACATCGGCCGCGTTGAGCAGCCTGGCGCGCTCGGCGCTGTCCTTGCGCTTGTCGGCATCGATGCGCAGCACCTCGATGTCCGCGCGCTGCGCGAGATACTCGTGGATGCGCAGGCCGGTGGTGCCCTCCTGGCCGTCGACGAATACGCGGGTCTTCATGGCAGCTTCCCAGACGATGAACGGCAAGGATAAGGCAAACCCTGATCTGCAAGGCCCGGGTGTCCTGCTGTTGCCGGGATGGCTGAACTCCGGCCCCGAGCACTGGCAGAGCCGCTGGGAGGCGCTGCACGGTCACCAGCGCGTGGAACAGAACGACTGGGAATGGCCGCGCCGCGGTGACTGGATGGCGCGGCTCGAAGAGGTGCTGCTGGCATCGGCGCAGCCAGTGCTGCTGGTTGCGCACAGCCTGGGCTGTCAGCTGGTCGCGGCCTGGGCCGCGCACACGCGACACGCGCGGCGCGTGGCTGGCGCACTGCTGGTGGCACCGCCCGACACCGAGCGCGAGGACATGCCGCCCAACCTGTTCAACTGGCGCCCCATCGTTCGCCAGCGCCTGCCTTTCGCGAGCCTCGCCGTGGTCAGCAGCGACGACCCGTACTGCGCATTGCCCCGGGCGCAGGCCATGGCCAGTGACTGGGGCGCCGAACTGATCGAGATCGGTGCACGCGGCCACATCAACGGCGAATCGGGCCTGGCCGACTGGCCCGAGGGCCTGGCGCTGCTGGGCCGGCTGGCGGGGCGCAGCGGCTGATCGCGCACAATCGCCGCCCATGGTCACCAAGAAACCCAAGGGCCTCGGGCTCGGGCTGGAAGCGCTGCTCGGCCCCAAGGTCAGCGACACGCCCCGCCCCGCCGGCGACGCGCCGCCCTCGACGCTGAAGCTCGACGCACTGCAGCCCGGCAAGTACCAGCCGCGCACGCGCATGGACGAAGGCTCGCTCTACGAGCTGGCCGAGAGCATCAAGGCGCAGGGCGTGATGCAGCCGGTGCTGGTGCGTCCGCTGGGATCGGGCCGCTACGAGATCATCGCCGGCGAACGACGCACGCGCGCCGCCAAGCTCGCCGGGCTCGACGAGGTGCCGGTGCTCGTCAAGGACGTTCCCGACGAAGCGGCGGCGGCGATGTCGCTGATCGAGAACATCCAGCGCGAGGACCTCAACCCGCTGGAAGAGGCGCAGGGCCTGAAGCGGCTGACGGATGAATTCGGACTGACGCACGAGCAGGCTGCGCAGGCCGTGGGCCGCTCGCGCAGCGCGGCGAGCAATCTCTTGCGCTTGCTCAATCTGAGCGAGCCGGTGCAGCAGATGCTGATGGCGGGCGACCTCGACATGGGCCATGCCCGCGCATTGCTGCCGCTCGAAGGCGCGCAGCAGATCCTCGCTGCCGGCGACGTGGTCGCGCGCAAGCTGAGCGTGCGCGAGGCGGAGAAGCTCGTCACCAAGCTGCAGCACCAGCGCCAGCAGCCTCTGCTGCGCGTGGCGAAGGAGAAGCCACGCGACGTGGCACGCATCGAGGAGGAACTCTCCGATGCGCTGACGGCCAAGGTCGAGATCCGCATCAAGAAGCGCACCAAGCGCGGCGAGCAGGGCGAGGTGGCGATCGCCTTCGGCTCGCTCGACGAGCTCAACGGCCTGCTCGACAAGCTCGGTCTCGGCGTGCGCTGAGCCAGCCGCGCTTTGCGGAACTTTGCACACGAGCGTGTGCTCAGTCGGGTAATGCCGATCAACCGGCGGGGTTCGAGGCACGTTACTTGCTGAACGCAGCAGGACAAAGCCCTTGTGACAAACAGCCGTGGGAAGCCCGGTTTAATCGGGTTTACGGCAGGAGCGAATTGCAGCAAGCTAAGACCGCGACCACCGACAGGCGTTGACCGATCGACGTGGAAAGCTCTGATGGAGCCCATGGGACTTCATCAGAACTTCCCCTCACGCGGCACCCCGGGAGCGAACCGGAGTGCCGCTGGCCTGACGCACAGGAGATCGGCATGGACGTGATCAGCAGCTTTGCGGCGCGGTACGAGCGCACGCGCGAAGAGGAGCTCTCTCTCGAGGAGTACCTCGCAGAGTGCAAGCGCAACCCGGTGGCCTATGCCACCGCCGCCGAGCGCATGCTCCGGGCGATCGGCGAGCCCCAGACGATCGATACGCGCAACGATCCGCGCCTGTCGCGCATCTTCGCCAACAAGATCATCAAGATCTACCCGGCCTTCGCCGAGTTCTACGGCATGGAGGATTCGATCGAGCAGGTCGTCTCCTACTTCCGCCATGCGGCGCAGGGGCTGGAGGAGAAGAAGCAGATCCTCTACCTGCTCGGGCCCGTGGGCGGCGGCAAGAGTTCGATCGCCGAGCGCCTGAAGCAGCTGATGCAGGAGGTGCCCTTCTACGCGATCAAGGGCTCGCCGGTGAACGAATCGCCGCTGGGTCTGTTCGACGCCGCCGAAGACGGCCCGATCCTCGAGAAGGAATATGGCATTCCTCGTCGCTACCTGAACCGCATCCTGTCACCCTGGGCCGTGAAACGTCTGGAGGAGTACGGCGGCGACATCCGCAAGTTCAAGGTCGTCAAGCGCTACCCCTCGGTGCTCAAGCAGGTCGGCATCGCCAAGACCGAGCCGGGCGACGAGAACAACCAGGACATCTCCAGCCTGGTCGGCAAGGTCGACATCCGCAAGCTCGAGACCTACGCGCAGGACGACCCCGACGCCTACAGCTTCTCCGGCGGCCTGTGCCTGGCCAACCAGGGCCTGCTCGAGTTCGTCGAGATGTTCAAGGCGCCGATCAAGGTGCTGCACCCGCTGCTGACCGCCACGCAGGAAGGCAACTTCAAGGGCACCGAGGGCTTCGGCGCGATCCCGTTCGACGGCGTGGTGCTCGCGCACAGCAACGAGAGCGAGTGGAAGGCCTTCCGCAACAACAAGAACAACGAGGCCTTCCTCGACCGCATCTATATCGTCAAGGTGCCGTACTGCCTGCGGGTCTCGGAAGAGATCAAGATCTACGAGAAGCTGCTGCGCGGCTCGTCGCTGGCCAACGCCACCTGCGCGCCGGGCACGCTGAAGATGATGAGCCAGTTCGCCGTGCTCACGCGGCTGAAGGAGCCGGAGAACTCGTCGCTGTACTCCAAGATGCTGGTGTACGACGGCGAGAACCTGAAGGACACCGACCCGCGCGCGAAGAGCTTCCAGGAGTACCGCGACTACGCCGGAGTCGACGAAGGCATGAGCGGCATCTCGACACGCTTCGCGTTCAAGATCCTGTCCAAGGTGTTCAACTTCGACAGCACCGAGGTCGCCGCCAACCCGGTTCACCTGATGTACGTGCTCGAGCAGCAGATCGAGCGAGAGCAGTTTCCGGCCGAGACGGAGCAGAAGTACCTCTCCTTCATCAAGGAGCACCTGGCCACGCGCTACGCCGAGTTCATCGGCAAGGAGATCCAGACCGCCTACCTGGAGAGCTACAGCGAGTACGGCCAGAACATCTTCGACCGTT
>Ga0073934_10011679_pt1 | contig 10547 bp, 21 predicted proteins | sample LarsenN4metaG_FD_76834 | JGI IMG/M metagenome (GOLD analysis project Ga0073934, IMG submission 76834) | Hot spring sediment bacterial and archeal communities from British Columbia, Canada, to study Microbial Dark Matter (Phase II) - Larsen... ... | reverse complement strand
CTGGTGGAGACGAGCGGATTCGAACCGCCGACCCCCTCGTTGCGAACGAGGTGCTCTCCCAGCTGAGCTACGTCCCCTGACAGCCTCTGATTATAACGGACGGTCTGCTGTTCTGCTATCATCCGGGCGGTGCCCGCGACCTTCACGCAGCATTTCCAGGTCCGTTTCGACGAGTGCGCGGCGGACGGCACGGTACGGGCTCCGGCGCTGCTCCGCTACGTCGTCGAGACCGCCTTCGGCCACTCGGCGCGGGAGGGGTTCCCGCTCACCTGGTATGAGGCGCGGGGACTTTTCTGGCTGGTGCGCCGGGTGCACCTGGATCTGCCCGCGTCCATCCCCTACGGGACCGTCCTCGCTGTGACCACGGAAGTGCTCGGGTTCCGCCGGATCTGGGCCCGCCGGCGCAACACACTCCAAGACGGCGCGGGGCGTTCCCTCGGGGTCGTGACGGTGGACTGGATCTTCACAGACCGGGAAGGCAATCCGTCGCGCGTCGTGCCGGAGATGGCCGCGGCATTTCCGGTCCCGTCCGAACGCCTGCAGGTAGACCGCCTCGAGTTAGGTCCCGCGCCGCCCGGAACTGTGCCGACGGCCTACCGCGTGCCGGCGCATCAGGTGGACCCCCGCGGCCACATGAATAGCGCGGCCTATCTCGATCTGCTGGACGATGCCCTCACCGAAGCTGGCGGCGAGCCCCAGCGCCGGCCGGCGGTCATCGAAGCCGAATACCTGCGCGCCGCTCTCTCCGGCGAGGTGCTGCAACAGTTCGTCTGGCCAGACGCCGACGGATGGGCGATGGCCATCGAGACGGCGGACGGGCAACCGGTGGTCCTTGCCCGGTGGCAACCCCGCGCACCCTAGCGCCACCGCCGTGAGATTGCAGACCACGATCCCCGCACTCACGTGGCGCGACTGGATCTGGGATCCCGCCGTCCTGCTCGGGCTTGCTGCGATCACCGGGACCTGGGTGTGGATCGCCCGCCGCTTCCCGCCGCGGCAATCCCAACTCTGGTACGGCTGGGTTGCGCTCGGGATCTTGACGCTGACCCTCCTCTCCCCTCTCGATCACGGCGCCGAGTTCTCATTCACGCTGCACATGGCCCAGCACATGCTCCTGATGCTCGTGGTGGCGCCGCTGCTGGCGCTGGCCGCGCCTGCGGGACTGCTCGGCTGGTTGCGCCGGCGTCTGGTTGTTGGTCCGCTCATCCGGGGTGTGTGGTCACCGATTCCCGCGTTCATCGTCTACCACGTCGCACTCTTCGCCTGGCATCTCCCGGTCCTGTACGATGCGGCCGTGCGCGTGGAAATCCTCCACCTGGTGCAGCACGTGACGTTCGTCCTCGGGGGCCTGGCCTTCTGGGAAGTAATCGTCGCCCCGGAACCCCGCCTGGTGCAGGCGACATTGGGGCAGCGGATGGCGTTGGTCCTGGCGGCCAACATCGCCGGGTGGGGGTTGAGCTTCGTCCTGGCGCTCAGCGAACGCCCGATCTACTCCGCCTACGTCCAGCGGGGCTTATGGGGCCTCAGCCCCGTGGACGACCTCCGCCTGGGCGGCGCGGTCATGTGGGTGTGGGGCAACGTGATCTACGGCGCGGCGCTGCTCCTGCTCTTCTTCGCCTGGATGCGCCGGGAGGGCCGATGATGAGGAGCCGCATTCGCCTCATCCACTGGAACGCCGCCGAGGCCGCGGCGTCGGGCTTCGAGGAGACACTGGGGACCCTGCCCGCAGGCGCCCAACTGCAGCGGGGGCGTCCCGGCCTGACGATCTGGCGCTCACAGCGGGACCTGCACCGCCGCCTCCGCACAATGGTGCCGCTGGCCGAGCGAGGCGCGCTCTGGATCCTCTGGCCCAAGCAGCGCTCGGGGGTCAGCGCTCGGGGGTCCCCTCGGACCTGACTCAGGTCGTCGTCCGGCGCCGCGCTCAGCCGCCGGCGGCCGCGGCGGTGCTGACCAACGGACGCAGTAACCCGACCAGAATCCAGATGACCACGACGTCCACCGCGGTTTCCACCAGCAGCCCACTCCAGAAGATGGCCACCGCCACCTGGTTCAGCGGCAGCAACCTGAGCATCAGGAATGCGGCGATGTTCAACGCATGCCCGACGACGATGGTGAGCGCGGCGAGCGTGCGATTGGCGCGACCGGCCAGGCCGGCGACATACCCCATGATCGTGTGCGGGATCACCGCCGCAAACTCAAACGGCCGCGAACCGGTCTCGCTGAACAGGGCGTTGATCAGCGTGCCGACGAACCCCACGAGGCTGCCGATCGTGGGGCCGAAGAGGATCCCGGCCACCACGACCACGACCATGTTGATGGCGATAATCGCCCCAGGTACCATGGGGTTCCTCAGGTACGGCGTGAGAAACTGACCGATGACGACGTACAGCCCCGCCAGCACTGCTCCGTACGCAATCTGACGTGTGGACATCTGCCGCCCCTCCCTTGGTGTCAACATGGGGAGCATTCGTCTCCGGGGCCGCCCCACCCTTCGGCGGGAAGAACCCGCCGGCCGCGGGTGGACGTAGTCAACGTCATGTCAACCGGGCAACTGGGTGCCGCCAGCGGAGGCCTGGAAAGCGACTGTAGTCGCGGTCCGTCGTGATCCAGTCGCTCCCTGTTTCGATCGCCAGAGCGGCCAGGTACGCGTCGGCGACCAGGTTGCCCCGGACCCCGGCGCTGCGGCAAAGATGGGTGAAGATCTCCCAGTGCCGCGGGCCGGGCGCCACGAGCACGGAGTTCGGGCGCGCGCGCAGCGCCTGGGTAAACGCCAGCGCCTGCTTCATAGGCGTGGGCGTTCTGAAGACGCGAGGATGCGTGACGACCCGGAGAAATCCGCTCAGCACCAGGTCGGAGAGCCCATAGGCAGACTCGGAGGTAACGGCATTCAGAAGCCACGCGCGGTAGGCAGCGTGGTCGGGGGCGTCCTCGCGGTGGGCGTACACGAGGACGTTCACATCGATGAGGATCACGGGGCCCCTTCCATGAGACCGAGGAGGGTCGCTGTATCGTCGAGATCAACCCCCGGCTGGAGCCCATCCCCCCGGAATGTGGGGAGGCGTACCCGCGTGCCCTGCCTCACTTGCCGCGCCTGCGTGAGGGTCTGGCGCAGGGCGTCCTCGATCACCGACGTCAGCGTGCGGCCACTCCGCGCGGCGAGCTGTTTTAGGTCGGCCAGCAGGCGATCATCCAGACGAATAGTCGTGCGCTTCATACATCAAAGCATACGAATCCTACATCAATATGTCAACCTGAGGGAGGCAGCGCCAGTGCGATATTCGCCCCGCCCGCGAGGAAGTCTGGGCGGCTCGGCCGAAGGAGCCGGGCCGGATTCCCAAATGGAACGGCGTCGAGCGGGCCGACCAGCGCCGGTTGGCGCGGACCTATGGGGAGTTCTTGCTCGGCGAGGACAAGGCGTACAAGGTAGAGGTTGACGGCACGACACTCTTTACCATCGGCGGGGAGATCCAGACTCCCCGGGCCTACGCGCGCCAGGTCCAGAGCCGGTTCGGACGTACCTACGCCAGCGCCTGGCGCGAAGCCCAGGAGATTATCCGGGGCTACCCGCGGGAGGTCCTGGACGTGCCCGAGGAGTTCTTTGCCCGCGTGTACCGACCGCGGCGGGACGACCTCGCGGCGAAATGGAACAAGCAGGTCGAGGAAAGCACGCGACCGCCCCGGAAGTGAACGCTGCAGTTGCCGGCCTCGGCATCGCGTGTATCGAACTGGATGCCCTCTTCTGGGCACCGAACTGGACCGTGACTCCGGAGGAGGTCTTCCAGGCGCGGGTCGCGGAAGCCGTGACGGCCGACGCCTGGGTCGCCGACGGCAACTACCGGGCCACCCGCCGGCCGCGCCGGAAGTGCTCGAGCGCAAACCGGTCGCAGGCCGTCTCCGCCGAACCTTTCCGGCCAAGCACCTCGTGGAGGTAGTAGTGGTAGTACTCGTGGCAGTACAGGAACCGGATCACGTCGGTCTTGGTCCGGAAGAAAATGTTGCGGTAGAACCAGCGGAAGGCAAACGCATCCCCGCGGCCCGCGCGCGACTTGATCCGCTGGGCCCGGTAGGGAATGCGCTGCCGGAATGGCCGAAACGGTTCGGGAACCTGTACCGTGATGGTCTTGCTCTCGTAGTCACACAGCCCCTGCAGATGGGGTTCCGTCCGGTACCGGAGAGGCTTGACCTGCACCCGGTACCCCGTCGCCCGGGGAAGATCCCGCAGCATGGCCCGCAGGCGGCCCGGCGGGAACCCTGGAAGCATGGACCTGATGATCATTCTTCAATCCGCCTGATCGCGCGACGGTGACCATGAGCATAGGACGCCTGTGATGCCATCAACGGGCACTGTGACGCTGGTCGCGCAGGTCGGGACGGTCCGCCGCCTCGCCGGCGGCGCGGTTCAGGTCGGCGTTGGCCTCATTGCGCTCCGCTCGGCGCCGGAGAGCCTCGACGTCGATTGTAGGGATACCCTCAGGCGCGATGACCTGAGTTTCCACAGGGGCGGTCACGACGCCGAACTCACGCAGCCCAAGGAACCCGTGCCGCTCCGTGGACATCTCCCACGGTCAGTCGTAGGGTATCGGGCAGCCCGATCTTCATGACCGAGGGATTCTCGCCGCAGGGGGTGAACTCCAGCCGGCTCCCCGGGGTGCGGAACCAGATCTCGGTGTTGGACGCCACCATCACCCCGGGGTGGCAGTGGTCGCGGACCTCCACCAGCGACAGGACGGCCTGGTCCCCGTCGATGGCCACCAGGCCGGCTCCAAAGAGGGCATAGTCCAGGACCCCGGGCGCCACCTTCGCCACCACCCGGACCCCGCGCCGCGCCCGGCCGACTTCGCCCCAGGAGGTGATGAGAATGCGTCCTTCCGTGTCATCCGCCACGTCGAGCACGAATCGCCCGCGCAGGTCTCCCGCCGACAGGTCCTCTGAATACCCCCTTTGTCAAGTTCGGACTAGGTGTTTGCACTTTGAGACTCCAACCGAGTCCTGAACAGCATCGGTGGCGTGCGGCCCTTGAGCCGATAGCCCAGATGGGGCCGCTCCCGATTGTAGAAGCGCAGGTACGCTTGCAGGTCCCGCTCCAGCTGCTTCAGGCTGGTGTAGTAGGTGCGCCGGCAGGCCACCCGCCACAGCTCGCTGAGAATCGTGTCCTGCAACCGCTCGACGAAGCCGTTGGTCCAGGCGTGACGCGGCTTGGTCCGTCGGTGCTCGATGCCCAGCTGGTGGCAGACCGCGGTGAAGGCTGTCTGAAACTCCGGCCCGCCATCGGTCAGCACGGCCCGCATGCGGTGGCCGACGCGCCGGGAGAGCGGCACCACGTGGGTCGCAGGAAATGGACAGCTGATTGCGCGGTCACCCGCGGGACCACGGGGGCGATGGCGTACGAGCAGGCGGCGAGCGGCCAGACCTTGCCCACGCCTTTGAGCCTGCCGATAGAGAACGCGTCGATAGACACCAGGTCGCCGGGCTGCTGAGCCTCCACGGACGGAGTGGGGAGCCGCTTGCACGCCCGCTCGGTGAGCTGGCCCAGAGTGACCGCGCTGTGCGTCTTCACACGGGTCAGTCGCTCCCAGCGCGTGCGCAGCCCATGGCGGCGGGGGACGGGTGGAGGCGCCGGAGGCACTCACCTGCCACCCACCCCAGCGGGGCTGGCGCAGTTGGGCCGCGATGCGCACCGGGCACTGGGTCGGCCACAGCAAGGCGTAGGCCACGACCTGGTGCTCCAGGGCCGGCGTTGGCTTAGCGGGGCTACCGGCTGGGCCGGGTCGGCCCGGGGGCGCAGCCCATCCCGCCCGTAGCGCGTGAAGCGCGTGCGCCAGCGGTAGAAGAGTGCCCGGGAGATTCCGAACTCGCGGCAGGCCTGGCTGACATTCCCCAAGGCCGCGGCGCGCTGGAGGACGGCGAGGCGGTGTCGCAGTACACTGTCCTCGAGGGTCATCTGTCCACCCCTTCCCAAGGTTTTGCTGACTCCAAGACCTCGGTTGGAGTCCGGGCGATGGCCCTCCTGCTTTCATCAATGGCAGGCCCTCAAGTGCAGACACCACGTCCAAGCAGGACATGCTAGAGGACCAGTTTGCTGTGGCGCTTGCGGCAATGGAGCCAGAGCCGGAAACAGTTGAAGGACCCCGCCGCGCCCTCCGCGAGTCACTCGAGCGCGAGCAGGAGTATCGGCGAACGACTCTGGAGGCTCTCCGCCGGCGGCAGGACGAAGTCGAGAGCGGAAGGACGTGCTCATCGAACGATACCTTGATGACCGCATCCCTGAAGAGGAATGCCAGCGGAAGTATCAGGCGTACCGCGAGGAACTCTTCACAGTGAGTGCGGAAATCCAGCGGCTCGCCGACGCCCGTGAACTACACGTGGTCGGTGGAGTTCGGGCTCACCGCGCCGTGGCTGGCGTGCGACCAAGTCGGGGCGCTCACGTTCGCCGAGATGCTCCGGCTCGCGTCGGTCGGGGCGTCGAACGGCCACCTGTAGCGAAACGAGGCCGGCAGTCCGCGCGCGCAGCTGCGCGTCCCAGCCGGTGGCCCACAGGAATCGCGCCTTCCACTCCGAACAGGCGGCCTGGGGGTGATTCCAATGCGCGTGGCGTTGGTCATGGTGGCAGTGTTCCTGCTCGGCGTCGCCGTCGGCCGTTCGGCAAGCCCTCGGGCCGCCGCCGGCGCGTCGCCGGTTCCGGCGTTCGCCCTGGGCCTCGGGCGGACTTGCGACCAGGTCGTCCTCGCCTCCGACGAGGCGTGGAACTGGCTGCAGACGATCCCCCGGGCTACCTCGGCGCCGCAGCAGTCCGCCGCCTCCAACATGTCGGCGGCCTACCAACTCCAGGTCATCAAGTGCCTGCTGTGGTGGCAGGTCCGAAACCCGTGAGCCCGGGGACTCATGGACGGAACCCCATGAGCACGCCACCCGAAGGGGGAATGACCATGTGGCCCGGGGCAGCCGCGCTTCTCCTGGTCGTGCTGCTTCTCCAGCTCGTCTACGTGACGGTCCTGCTGCAGCGGATCGCCGCTCTGCCTCGCCCCGACCCCGTGCCGGTCTACATCGTGTCCCGTCCCTCACCCGCCCTCCGGCCGGGCTCGCCCGCGGCGGCGGAAGTCGACGGCATCACCGGAGCGCTCCGGGTCGAGGTCGTTCGGTGAGGTTCAGCCCCGGATATACAGCGGCTCCCGCGGTGGAGGTGAGGCTGCAGGCGCGACCCCCCGGGTTGCTGCCAGGAAATCCGACCCGGGCGGCAAATCCCGACGGTGCCAGGTCAGGCAACGCGGGAAGCTCTTTCTTTTGACCTCCGCGAACAACCGCACTGGAAGCCGTGGCGCTCCGCCTTGACGGAGTGGCCTGCGCGCCGGGACTGCTCCCCTTGCCTGACCTGGCAGGAGGCACCCGGCCCGCTGGCTTCTCGGGCCGCAGGGAGTGCCACCGAATAGGCACCGGAGACGCGATTCGGGACCGGAGGGGAGACGAATCTGAATACGGCTGAGAAGCTGACCTTTGCAGATACGGACTATGACAATGTGGAGGTCGTCCGGCACATCGTGTTCCGGAGGTAGATCCTCCCCGCGATACAGGGCGGCGGGTGGACGCCTCCGGGAAAATCCGGCTCGCGGACTTCTGCGAGCAGTGGCTACGGGACTACGCGGCCGGGGCATGTCCCCCTCGACCGGCTCAGCGCCCAGCGATCCAGGGCTACCTGAGCGCCAAACTCTAGGAGGGGATGCACCCGAACTCCGTCTACAAAGACTACCGAGTCCTCCGGGAGATCCTGGGCCACGCCGTGAAGTGGGGACTGCTGTCGCGCAACCCAGCCGAGATAGCCGACCCGCCGAAACTGCGCTGACGCGAGGTCCGCGTCTGGGACGAGGAGCTGGTCCGCCTCTTCCTCGCCGAAGCGAAGCGGTCCTCGCGGTATTACTCCCTGTACCTGACGGCGATTCTGACGGGGATGCGCCGGGGTGAACTCCTCGGCCTGCGCTGGCGGGACGTGGACCTGGCCACGGGCGTGGCCTCGGTCCGGCAGACCTTCACGCGGCTCGGCAAGGAGCAACTCTTCTACACGCACACCCTGGTGGGGCAATAGGAAGGGGCGGCCAGGGCGGTCGAGGAGTTCCTCCTTGGCAAGTCCTCAGTCATGCCATCTGAGCCAGAAGTATCGTGCGAGTTGGGTACGGACAGCCGCTTCTAGAGGCGAGGTGGCAATGATAAGTTCGCGAATTTGAAACGTTGCTGAGTTTGAGCCAATAAGGTCGGCACCGATGGTGTGCTGGGTCACCCGCCCGGTTCTGGAATCAACAACACCTTCGGCTTGAGCGACCACGACGTTGTTGAGCAACAGTCGGAGGCTTGCCGTAGAGCTCCGAAGATCTAGGTCGAACCCAACATAGGTGAACCTGTCGTAGAGCAGTGTTTGCCGGAAATTCTGCAAGACTGCTTCGAGTGAACCGTCGTTCGTGAAGAGAGCGCTTGCTCCGAGAGACCCACCCTCGTCTACGAAGAGCGTCACGCGAGGAACTGTGCCATCGACATTCCCGAGTTCGTAGACTACGCGGCGACCGGGCTCGGCTTGCTCCATGATGCGCACGATTCCGTTCCAACTAAGCCCCTCCTGGAGGTCGTACGCCAAGGCAGTCTGGAGGAACTGGCCTCGTCCTTCGAAGTGATAAGCGCCTTCATCTAGCCGATAGTGCGCAAGCAGGGGCGGTAACTCCGGGAGTCTGAGGATGGCATCGTAAAGAGGGCGCAAGCCGACGAGTGAAACGCGGGCTATCGTCACGAGGGAAATTGCAAGAAGATGAACCCCAAGCCGAGCAAGTTGGGTGACAGCCTGGTCAATGGCTTCCTCCCTCGCGCTACGCCTGGGGTCATAGTGAACACCGCCGGCCTTGTTCGCTGCGAAGCGTATGACATCGGAGACTTTGACTATACCGTCAGGTGTCTCGACGACCGGCTGAGCGAGGAACTGCTCGAGGGTGAGGTCGAGCGTTCCTGTTGTCATCCGAAGCATGGTTGGGTCGAGACTGGACCCATGGAACAGCATGTCGGGTGTTACAGGCACGTCGCTCAGGCTCTCCACGTCGTTGACTCTGAATCGGAACCTAAGCCTGTGCTTTTCGTTAGCTCTGTGCACCAATCCGTCCAGCAGGAGTTGTCGGAGAGCGGCGGCAAGATTGAGCAATTCGAAGTCATCGCGCGCGCGCAAGCCCTCGGCCAGTTCCTGGTATCGTCGAACGAAAATCTCTTCAGGAGGTAGCATGGAGGGCCTTTCTTCCCTTTCCACCGCAAGCCGAGATGTGTCGCCGGACCCCCGTTAGCAGCTATTAGCAAAATCGGCCTCCCGCAACTGAGCGGGATGGCCGAAACCCGCTTCTATCATGGTGGGCCCTCGTGGACTCGAACCACGGACCTCGCCCTTATCAGGGGCGCGCTCTCACCACCTGAGCTAAGGGCCCACGGACCGGCACAGACGCAACGTCGGCCGGGCGGCCGACGTCTCATCACCCTCACTATATCGGCGCGCGAAAATCACTGTCAAGAAACCGCCTCCGGCTTCTCCGGCTTTGCGGCGAAGTCGCGGCGCACCTCGGCGAGAAACGCGGGATCGGTGAGCACATCCAGCGCCGTCAGCGCCAGCGCCCGGGCGGCCGCCAGCATCCCTTGCCGCCCGCGCTCCGAGGCGGCGGCCTCGCGGAACTCCACGGTGTGCCCGCGCAGTTCCCGCGGACCGATGGCGATATAGGGGTGGATCGCCGGGAGCGCGTGGCTGACGTTCCCCATGTCGGTGGAGCCCATGCGCGGTCGCTCCGGCGGGGGGTCGAGGCGCCACCCCAGGCTCTCCAGGTGGCGGCCGAACGCCGCGGCCAGGGGCCGGTTGGGTCGAATGGCATCGTAGCCAGGGACGGCCTCGTGCTCCAGCGTCGCCCCGGTGGCCACGGCCGCGCCCCGCGCGACCTCGACGACCCGCTTCAGGGTCTCTTCCGCGTACTCACGATCCGCGGCCCGCACCGAGAAGAGCGCCTCCGTCCGGTCCGGGATCACGTTCGCGGCGGAGCCGCCGTAGGTGATGATCCCGTGCACCCGCGCGTCCTCCCGCAACTGCTGCCGCAGGAGCCCGATGCCCACAAAGAGCTGGATCAGCGCATCCAGGGCGTTGACGCCGTCGTGCGGCGCCGCCGCGGCATGCGAGGCCTTCCCCAGGTAGCGCACGCGCAGGCGGAAGGACGCCAGGGAGGCGCGCATGGTGAGGGTGGCGTTGCTGGGGTGGAACATCAGCGCCGCGTCGATGCCTTCGAAAGCCCCGCGCTGGAGCATGAGGACCTTGCCGCCCCCGCCCTCCTCCGCGGGCGTGCCGAGGACGACCACCCGGCCGGGCACCCAGTCGAGCACCTGCCGCAGCCCCACCGCCGCTCCCAGGGCCGCGGTGCAGATCAGGTTGTGCCCGCAGGCGTGACCGAGCTCCGGGAGCGCGTCATACTCGGCCAGGATGGCCACGGTGGGACCGTCGTCGCGGCCGCGGGCTTCGGCGCGAAAGGCCGTCTCCAGCGCGGCGATCG
>Ga0073934_10011678_pt1 | contig 10548 bp, 7 predicted proteins | sample LarsenN4metaG_FD_76834 | JGI IMG/M metagenome (GOLD analysis project Ga0073934, IMG submission 76834) | Hot spring sediment bacterial and archeal communities from British Columbia, Canada, to study Microbial Dark Matter (Phase II) - Larsen... ... | reverse complement strand
TTACTCTGGAGTCGAGGCTTTAGCCGGCCACTCTGGAGTCAAGGCTTCAGCCGTCCACTCCGGAGTCGAGGCTTTAACCGGCTACTCCGGAGTCGAGGCTTCAGCCGGTCACTCTGGAGTCGAGGCTTCAGCCGGTCACTCCGGAGTCGAGGCTTCAGCCGGCCACTCCGGAGTCGAGGCTTCAGCCGGCCACTCCGGAGTCGAGGCTTCAGCCGGTGAGGATGAGATAGATATGACCCCGCTGTTCAGGAAAAAATAAGAACAACCAGGAGGAAAAAGCGTTGAACGTTACTGAAACTGATATTCCGGTAGTGATGATCCGTGACGATCTTGAAAATATTCCCCAGTTTGCCCTGCCCGCGCCCTATCGAGCGCGCTGCTACCAGCCGGGCGACGAGGAGAGCTGGCTCAAAATTCAGATCGAAGCGGATAAATATAGCGACGATCTCACGCCGGAGCTGTTCGCCGACAGTTTTGGGACAGACCCCCAGATCCTGGCCAAACGGCAATTTTATCTGCTCAATCAATCGGGCGCGGCCATTGGCACAGCCACGAGTTGGAGCTACGACGGCTACCGGGATCCTAGCTATGGCCGCATCCATTGGGTAGCCATCCTGCCGGAATACCAGGGGCAGGGGCTGGCCAAACCCCTTATGACCCTGGTCTGCAACCGGCTCAAAGTATTGGGCCACCGCCGAGCCTACCTGGACACCTCAACCGTCAGGGCGCCGGCGATCAATCTGTACCTGAGGTTTGGCTTCCGGCCAGAAATCAGCACTCCTCACGACCGACAGGTCTGGCAAGAACTCGCGCCCCACCTGAAGTATCCTTACCAACTCTAACTTCATCACCACCACCCTCCCAACTTCTGGGCAGAGTTCAACTTCGGAACTCTCATGAGTAAGTTACTTTATGAAATTACTTCTCCGCCTTCCTCAACTCCCAAAATTGTCTCGCTGTCTGCCTCAACTCACTTGAAGGGCTAACCTAGCTGAATTTCGGGTGGGACTTCCGAGTTCATCAATGACGCGCCGCCATCCGCATAGATGACCTGGCCGGTGATCCAACTTGCCTCTTCCGAACACAACAGCGCCGCCACATTTCCAATATCCGCCGGCGTCCCCAACCGGCCCATCGGCGTCCAGCCACGCCTGTGCCAGTTTCGGATAAGGTCTTGCACCTCCACCGGTAGGCTGTTCAGCACGCTGTCCTCGGTCCAGCCAGGGCTGATCGCATTGACCGTGATGCCTCGTTTGGCCAGGGCAACCGCAAAATAACGCACCAACGCCTCCAGCGCCGCCTTAGCTGAACCCATCCCGACCCACGGCTGTAAACCACCCGTGCGGCTGCCAGTGGCATAGGTTACAGCCAGGATCCTGCCCCCATCCGGCATGAGGCGGGCCGCCTCCCGAGCCGCGACCAGAAAGGCTTTGGCCTGGGAGTCAAAGGCCGTGTCCCACTGCTCCAGGCTGATCTCCAGCGGCGGCTGGAAGAAGTGGGGGACTTCGGGCCGGGCATTACTGACAAAGATGTCGAGCGACCCGAACTCAGCCTGGACTGTGTTGAACAGGTGGCTGATATCCTCCAGGCGCGTCACGTCGGCCTGAACGATGAACCCATCGGACCCTCGCTCTCGGACCTGGGCCAGCGTTTGGTTGGCTGCTGCCTCATTCTGGTAATAGTGAATGGCCACTCTGGCCCCTTTTTCGGCCAGCTTGAAGGCAATGCCTCGGCCAATGCCGCGTGAACCACCCGTGATCAAAGCGTGTTTTCCATTGAATGACATATTAACCTCCTGAGTTGTTATATAAGACTGTTTAATTTTACTTTTCATCTCTTGTGCCCAGTATAACCGGCGACCGTTCCCCTATCGTTTCCATAAGCATTACCCGGTGCGTTACCCGCCAACTTTGCTGATTTTTGGCTAGATTTTGTAAGCCTCATCTGGGCTGCCACTGCCATCTCGCACCGTGCGGGATGATGTAACCCAACCCCGGCGCCGGAAAGTGCGTGAGCAACGCCAGGACCTTCTCATCCGCAGCCTGCTGGAGGAGCCGGTAACGGGTGGCAATCGTAGCTTCAGGAGACATGTCAAAGGATAAATGCCAGTCCGGCTGCTCAAGGTGAATCGGATGGCCAACGGCATCGGCCAGATGCCACACCTGTTCCCCATTCGATGAAATAGCCACAGCCATATGGCCAGGCGTATGGCCGGGAGCGGCCATCGCCCGAATGCCGGGGACGATTTCGACGTCCTGGTCGATCAGCTCCAGTTGATCTTGAAGCGGCGGCAGGTTTTTCTGGACAGAAGCCAGAATCAGTTGTTTGAATAGATCAGGGATGGGCAGCCAGGAAATGTCCGGGTCGTTGCGCCAGAATTCCCACTCCGTTTTCCACATGACGTAACGGGCCCTGGGGAAAGCAGGACGGCCTTGCTCATCAACCGCGCCGCCGATATGATCCAGGTGGCCGTGGGTCAAGATCACCGTATCAATATCCTCCGGCCTAAGTCCGGCCTGCTTCAGGTTTTGTCTCAATTTTCCGGTGGTTGGCGCTAAATCCCCCGCGCCGGTATCAATCAGAACGCGATGCTGGCCGGTATTGATGAACAGGCTGGGATAGGGGCTGATATACACTTCCCAAGTCTTGAGATCAAGGTTGTGTTTTGCCAATACCTGTTCCAGTTGCGCTTGAGGCGCGTTGGCAAAGATAATCTGCGCGGGATGCGAATAGGCAAAGGTGCCATCATTGACGACAATGCCTTCAAAATCCCCAATCGTAAAATGATAGTTCTGAATACTCACAATTTCCTCCTCGACAATAATAACTCCAGGGAGCTTAGGGGCAATGATTTTCTTCCATTCCCCCAGTTCCGTTTATTAATTTGCTTTGCTCCAAGAGCCAATCTTTGCTATAGTATAGCTACTATCCCTTCGTAAATCCTTCGTAGACTCTTCGCAGAGCCAATCGAACTTCTTTCACGGTTGTTGTGGGTCAAGGCTTAATATTTGGATAGGCAAGTTGGTAATGGAAGAGAAACATCAACTGCGTTTGTTAGGTCCGGTCCAGATAGAACGGGGAGGCGCTCCGGTGCAGGGCTTCGAGTCACGCAAGGCGCTGGCTTTGCTGTGCTACCTCATTGTGCAAGATCAGCCTATCTCCCGCAGCCAACTGGCCGACCTGTTTTGGGGTGATAAACCGGAAGCCGCTGGTCGAGCCAACCTCAGCCGGGTGTTGCACAACCTTTCAAACCTTCTACCCAATTGTTTGACCGCCGACCGCCAGACCGTCCAATTCCGTCGCTCGACCACCTTCTGGCTGGATATCCACACTTTTGACCGGTTGATCAAATCGGATGAAATCGCTGGGTTGGCTGCTGCCGTGGAGTTATATCGGGATGAGTTTATGGCCGGCTTCTATCTGGATGATTGTCCCGAGTTTGAGCTATGGCTGTTAGCGGAGCGGGAGCGTTGGCGCCAGCGGGTAGTTCAACGCTTGCAGCAACTCATTAACCATTACAGCCACCGCAGCGACGATGAGAAAGGCATCTCTGTTGCTCGGCGACTGCTGGAACTTGAACCCTGGCGTGAAGAAACCCATCGGCAGTTGATGCTCCTCCTGGCAAACAGTGGGCAGCGCAGCGCCGCCTTAGCGCAGTATGAAGCTTGCCGCCAGGTCTTGGCCCAGGAATTGGGGGTCGAACCAGAACCAGAGACGACAGCTTTGTACGAGCGCGTCCGTAGGAGGGCCGTGAATAGAGCCGACACCCACTTAATACCGCCTTCCTTTCTTTCCTTTACTCCCCCGTCCTCTCTTCTCCCTACTCTTTTTGTAGTACGAGAACAGGAGTTGGCTAAGTTAACGACATTTCTCAACCAGGCGCTGCAAGGGGAAGGTCGGGTGGTCTTTGTGACCGGCGAGGCGGGCAGCGGCAAAACGACCTTAGTAAAGGAATTTGCCCGGCGGGCGCCGCTAGCCCATCCTGGGCTCATCGTCATTAGCGGAAGCTGTAATGCCTTTACCGGCTCAGGCGACCCTTATCTGCCCTTCCGGGAGATCCTGGCCCAGTTAAGCGGCGACTTCGAACATCGCTGGACAGCCGGGGCGCTTAGCCGGGAACAAGCCACCCACCTATGGCAGTTGATGCCCTTAACAATTGAAATCCTGGTTAATGAAGGGCCAGACCTGCTAAATATTCTCGTTTCGGGTCCGGCTCTGGTGGCGCGGGCGACTGAAGCGGTCGTGGCAGAGCCGGCCTGGCTCATGGGCCTGAAAGAACTATTGGCAAAAAAGGCCGCCCTATGGGGACCGATCAACCTGCAGCAGAGCGATCTGTTTGAGCAGTACAGCCGGGTCTTAAAACGGCTGGCTCAGCAACGCCCGCTGCTACTGATCGTGGATGACCTGCACTGGGCCGATACCGGCTCGACCGGTCTCCTCTTTCACCTGGGCCGCCAGTTGGCCGGGAGCCGGATACTGGTGGTCGGAATGTACCGCCCAGCAGATTTGATCTTATCCGGCGAAGATGAGCGCCATCCCTTGCTGCCGGTGGTCAATGAGTTCAAGCGAGTTTTTGGAGATACTCACCTTCACCTGAGCCAAACTGAGGGCCAGACATTTGTGGAGGCGTTGTTAGATACTGAACCGAATCGTCTTGATGAAGATTTTCGGGCAGCCCTCTATCGGCAGACCCACGGGCACGCCTTGTTTACAGTGGAGATGCTGCGAACGATGCAGGAACGGGGCGAGTTGGTGCAGGACGATAGCGGCTGCTGGATTGAAGGGTCGAAAGTAGATTGGAAGAGGCTGCCGGCGCGAGTTGAAGGTGTCATTGGCGAGCGCCTCGGACGGCTGCCGGCCCGGCTGCAAGAAGCGCTCAAGGTGGCCAGTATAGAGGGTGAGGCCTTTACCGCCGAAGTGGTAGCCCACATCCAGGGCATCAACGAGCGAGACCTGATCCGGCAGTTGAGTGGAGAGCTGGACCAGAAGCATCATTTGATCAAGGAACAAGGCTTCTTGCGCTTATACTCTCGGCGGCTATCGCAGTACCTGTTCCGGCACAACCTGTTTCAGAAATACTTATATAATAGTCTGGGGGAGGTAGAACGGGCGCACCTCCATGAAGCGGTGGGCAATACGCTAGAAGCGCTGTATGGGAATCAAAGAGAGGAGATCGCGGTCCAACTGGCCTGGCACTTTCAGGAGGGAGGGGTAATCGGCAAGGCAATGGACTATCTGATCCTGGCCGGGAAGCAGGCGCTCCAATTATCTGCCAATGACGAGGCGATTGCTCACCTGAGCCAGGGACTGGAACTGCTCAAAACGGAACCGGTCACCGCCGAGCACATTCAACACGAGTTGAACTTGCAGCTTGCTTTAGGCGTAGCAGTGACCGCAACAAAAGGCTATGGATCGCCGGAAGCGGAAAAAACTTACCTGCGAGCGCGAGAGCTAGGCCAGCAAGTTGGGAAAATTTCCCAGCTATTTCCGGCGCTTTATGGCCTATGGCGATGCTACGGTGTCCAGGGACAGTGGCAGAAAACGCGTGAGTTGGCGGAGCAACTTCTCCAGTTGGCCCAGACAACCCAAGAGCCGGCCCTGCTCCTGGAAGGTTATCGGGCGATGGGGGTAGTATTATTCCATCTGGGAGAGTTAGTTGACGCTCAAAGATATCTGGAACAGGGCATTGCCTTGTATGATGCCCGGCAGCACCGGTCGCATGCCTTCCTGTATGGGCATGATCCTGGGGTGAGCTGTTTCAATTATGCGGCGATAAACTTATGGTTGTTGGGCTATCCGGACCAGAGCCAGGCACGCAGCCACAAGATACTTCAACTAGTCCAAGAAGAGTTATCTCATCCTTTTAGCCTGGCCTACACCCTATCTTTGGGTTCGTGGCCTTATGTATTCCGTCGGGAGATACAAGCCCTCCGAGAGCGGACTGAAACAGCGATTGCTCTGGCCAGGGAACGCGGTTTTCCACTCTGGGTAGGAGAGGGTCTTGTTCTACAAGGTTGGACGCTGGCCGAGCAAGGGCAAGCGGAAATCGGACTTGCCGAAATCCGCCAAGGGCTAGATAAAGTGTTAAGCACGGGCGCGGAAATGTTCCATCCTCAGAATCTGGCCTTGCTGGCTGAGGCGTATGGGAAAGCCGGACAGACTGAAGTGGCGCTCACCACGCTAGCCGAAGCGCTGGCCGTGTCGAAGAAATTGAGGGAGTGTTGGTGGGATGCGGAGATATATCGGCTCAGGGGAGAACTGCTGCAGAAGGCAGACGGAAGACGGATGAAGGCTGAATTATCTTCAGAAGCCTACTTCCTCAAAGCGATTGAGACTGCTCAACGGCAGAAGGCCAAGTCACTGGAGTTGCGGGCTGTCATGAGCTTGAGTCGGCTATGGCGCTTCGAGTCGCCGGGTAAAAAAGAAGAAGCTCGCCGGATGTTAACCGAAATTTATGGCTGGTTCACCGAGGGTTTCGACACTATAGATCTGAAAGAGGCTAAGGCTCTACTTGAAGCATTGTCGTGACAGTATCGCTCTCTGGCTGGTTTCCCGGCAGCCCACGTGGCACCAAGCCACCCTCTTCCTCCACTTGGATGCCAATCAAGAGGTTGACGTCCCAACTGAAGGTTGAAAAAGACATCAACGGTATGAGCTAGGATTTTACGAATAAAGTCTTGCACATTAGGGTATAATCAATCTTCAAGATATCCTCTCTGATAGATTCATTTTGTAAAAGACATCACCGAGCTTTCGGGATCATATCTAGGCTTAACACTGTTACATTAGGGTGTATGGGGTCGAGGCTTTAGCCGGTCCCCCGCCTAATTTTAAATGAATCCTGAAAACAAGAACCGGCCTTCGCCAAAGCCGGTCCTTTATTTCCTTAATCGCTTTTCAAAGGATGCGAAAGCAGTTGTCGGGAGCTTTCGATGTCATCAGTATTGTTGCTGTTGATTCGACAATAAAATTTCTCCGTTGTTATAACATAAAAATCTTATTAGAATGCTAGAAGTCGAAGTCATCACCATCCAGTTGGTCGACGCCTAAGACGATAATGCGGCCATTGTTTTGGTCGCAGCCCAATAAATCTAGAGTCGCCGTCTCTAGAATACCGAAGACATCAATTTCGAGACCTTCGCCTACCGCATTAATTCCATTATCATCGACGGTCAATATCCCATCCGCATTGGAATCCAACGCTGCGAAGTGGGAGAGGAATTCGCCGTCATTCTCACTTGCAATGGGAAGGCCGAACACGATGAGATCTTCTCCAGGCAAGAAGTCGTGAATCGTATCCAGGCCAAAGCACTCGTCATAGAAGAAGCGGTCGACACCGTCGCCACCAGCAAGGTCGTCGTCACCTTCTGCGCCCCAAATAAAGTCATGACCGGGACCACCATTTAGTATATCGCTCTCATCGCCACCATAAAGATCGTCATCGCCTTCCTCTCCGAACAATTCATCGTTGCCTGTCTCTACAATCTCAGTCAAAAATGTGTCGCCATCACCAATCCACCCGCCAGAGATCATATCATTACCGGAACCTCCGTACAAAGCATCATCGCCGGATCCACCTTGGAGGATATCCCGATCCTCGTCACCCCAGATCCTGTCATCACCTACATCTCCGTCAATTCGGTCGTCGCCAGCGCCACCGCTTAAAGAGGGGTCGTCGCCATCGCCGCCCTGGATACTGTCATTATCAGGGCCACCAAGAATGGTATCATCCCCTGAGTCTCCATTGAGCGTGTCCTCGCCCTCATCCCCCTCTAGATGATCACTATTCTGCCCCCCATTAAGCGTATCCTCTCCAGGACCACCGGAAAGCCAATCTCGTCCAACATCGCCATCCAGCCAATCATCACCTTCCTCACCTGAAAGTATGTCGTTCCCATTATTGCCATGAAGCGTGTCATCGCCATCATCACCATCAATGAGGTCACTGCCTTCGCCACCAGTTATTGTGTCGTTACCGTCACGGCCAGCCAGGGTATCATCGCCCGTACCACCATCGAGCGTATCGTTACCTAAGCCGCCGAATAAGCGGTCGTTGCCGGAGCCACCATCCAGTTCATCCTGGCCGGTGTGACCGAAGATGAGGTCAGCGCCAACTTGGCCAGAAATAACGTCATCACCTGAGCCTCCACCAAGAATGTCGTCACCTTGACCCCCAACAATTTGGTCGTCGCCGGTCACCCCACTGATGTCGTCAATGCCATCACCGCCTATGAGCGTGTCATTACCGGCATCACCGCTGATTGTGTCAGCGCCAGGCCCACCCCAAATGGTGTCTTGCTCAGTATTGCCGAATAACCGATCATTTCCAGCCATTCCGTAGATTCTATCGAGGCCACTGTCGCCATAGATAACATCATTCCCGGTACCACCGTAGAGTCTATCGTTGTTCCCCACTACGCCGAGTCGAAATCCCACGAAGCTTAGACGGGATTGCCTATCATCAAGGTTAATCGACGACGGGTCCTGAAACCCGCCAGGACCACTCAGACAGTTGGGCGGAGTGATGTCGCCACGAATGAGGTCATTATCTTCGCCGCCGTTGATATAATCAGAACCTTGACCTCCAAAGAGCCGATCAGAACTACCCCCACCTGAGATCGTGTCGTCGCCCCCGAGACCCAGATAACAGTCTGAATCGATTGTGCCTGGAAAATTATCTGCGCCCGGCGTGCCGGAGGCTGCATTTGCGAGGGACAGGCTGGCTACGATTAAAAGAAAAGCAAGAGTTGTTGCCCGAAGGGTTGCTTTTTCAAACATAACAATAAAAGGGTATTTAAATTTGTTAATCACTGTTTATCTCCTGTTCTCATAAAACTATCTTTTTTTGAAAGTTAGATCAGTTATTTCTTTAGTTTGGGCGCCACTACTATCACACCTACACCGAGATAGGTCATCATTCCAAAGACCTGGCCCAGGATCAGATAATCCCACAAGGCGGCGAAGATGGGTGTAATCTGGCCGAGGGCTGCCACGACGACACTATCTCCGTGCCCCAGGGCGGCAAAATAGAGCAGGATGTAGACCAGATAAAGGAGACCGCTCAAGCATGTTAACGCTGTAGACCCCAGCGACTCAACCCGAATAGGGACCATCAGACCAACCACCAGGGCGGAAACCAGGCCATAGGTGGCCATAAAGCAAGCGCATAGCCATGGGCTGGGAATATGTTTTTCAATAATGACCTTATCGACAACATTAAAGCCGCCCCACAAGGCCGCCGCAGTCAAGCTTAAGGTGAGCCAGTCCATTTCTTTCCTGCTCTTCAAATTAAAAATAAGAAACGATCAATCTTCATTGATGACCAGCGCCAGTCTTTGCGATAGTATAATCAGCCCTGCTTCGTAAATTCTTCGCCAACTCTTCGTAACCACCTCTGAGATGGTTCATTCATCCTGATTAAGCTGAATTTCGGGCGGGACTTCCGAATTCATCAACGACGCCCCGCCATCGGCATAGTCTTGTTACTTCTTATCTTGTGTTTCCAGTATAGCCAGCGACTGCTACCCCACCGCTTCCGAAAGCGTTACCCGGCGCGTTACCCGTTAACTTCATTGTTTTTTTGGCTGAATTTTGGTACAATTTGAACAACCTCGACCTCAGTTAACGACTCAGTTAGAGTTTAATCCTTCTGAACTGACCCTTATCGATGATCCCGGCTGCCTATTTTGGAAATGGTTCATTTTTGAGAGGAAACGGTATGAACAATTTGAAACTGTTTCTGCTGGGACCGCCCCGTTTCGAACAGGAGGGCAGACCGTTGATGCTGAACCGGAGCGGGGCTATGGCCTTATTGGCTTACCTGGCGGTGACCGGGGAAACGCACAGTCGTGAATCGCTGGCGACCCTCCTGTGGCCGGAGACTGAGCCGAGCCGGGGCCGCAGCCGTCTGCGCCGGGAATTGGCCGCCCTTAACGAGGCGTTAGGAAAGGGCTGGCTGGAGGTTGATCGAGAGCGGATTGGCCTGGCCGGGTCTGCCGGCCGGCAGATGTGGGTAGATATCACCGCCTTTCAGGATCTATTGACCGGCTGTCAGCAGCACGGCCACCCAGCGAATGACGTCTGCCTGGAATGTTTACCGCTGTTCGGTCAAGCGGTAGCGCTCTATCGCGGAGATTTTTTGGCCGGTTTTAGCCTGCCGGATAGCCCGGAATTTGACGAGTGGCAGTTTTTCCAGGCGGAGAGCCAGCGCCAGGCTCTGGCCTCGGCCCTGGAGCGATTTGTCCGCCTCTTGAGCAGCCAGGGCGATTACGAGGCCGCTATCCCTCACGCCCGGCGCTGGCTGGCTCTCGATCCGCTGCACGAACCGGCCCACCGCCGGCTGATGCAGTTGTACGCCTGGACGGGGCAGTGGGCCGCGGCGCTGCGCCAATATGGCGAATGTGAGCAGGTGCTAAAGGCCGAATTAGGCGTGCCGCCGTCGCCAGAGACGGTTGCCCTGCATGAAGCCATCAAAACCAAGCTCATATCAGCGCCGGTGGGCCTGGCCGCCTGGCCCGATGCCCCTCAAGAACAGAGGCCGCCCCTGCC
>Ga0073934_10011677_pt1 | contig 10549 bp, 9 predicted proteins | sample LarsenN4metaG_FD_76834 | JGI IMG/M metagenome (GOLD analysis project Ga0073934, IMG submission 76834) | Hot spring sediment bacterial and archeal communities from British Columbia, Canada, to study Microbial Dark Matter (Phase II) - Larsen... ... | reverse complement strand
CGGGACGCTCTCGACCGCCGCACCTCAGATGGAGCCGAGCGACCACTTCGTTTATAACCCCGCCGAGCCAGTCCCCACGCGGGGCGGCGGGCTTTGCTGCGACAACCAGCGGCTCGCCTCCGGAGCGTTCGACCAGCGGCCGGTCGAGGCGCGCGGCGACGTGCTGGTTTACACCACCCCGGAATTTCCACGCGATTTCGAGGTAACGGGGCCGGTTTCACTGGAGGTTTACGCCAGCTCGTCGGCGGTGGACACGGACTTCACGGCCAAACTCGTCGATGTCTGGCCAAACGGCTTCGCGCAGAATCTTACCGACGGCATCTTGCGGGCGCGCTATCGGAATTCTCAGGAGAAGGCCGAATTCATGAACCCGGGCGAAGTGTACAAGTTCAGCATCGATCTCTGGGCAACCAGCAACGTCTTCAAGGCAGGACACAAATTGCGACTGGAGGTCTCGAGCTCCAATTTCCCGCGCTTTGACCGCAACCTGAACACCGGCGAACCCACGGGGACCTCGACCCGCATGGTGAAAGCTACAAACACGGTCTATCACGACCGCGAGCACCCGTCGGCGCTCGTCTTGCCGGTCGTGCCGCGCTAGCACAGAAGGCTGAAGGATGCAGTGTGAAGGACAAAGGTGAACCTCCGAGCCTGCTTTTCAGCCTTCAGACTTCGCACTTGTCGGCCCATAGTTGAACGGAGGGTTTCATGTCCGCCACAATCTTGGCCATCGCCGCCCATCCCGGCGATGTCGTGTTTACCATGGGCGCGGCCGTGGCGCAGCACATTCATGATGGCGGACGCGGTGTTTTCCTGAGCCTTTCGCTCGGCGAGCGCGGGCACAAAACCATTTCGCCCAAGGAATACGGCGAGATGCAACGTGCAGCCACTGAACAGGCTGCCAAGATACTCGGAGCGGAGACGGTCTTCCTGACATATCCGGACGCCGAAATCCCTTTGAGCCATGAGGTCGGTCTGGCGGTGTGTGACTTGATTCGCAAGATCAAGCCTACCATCGTCGTCACGCACTGGAGCGGAAGCGGGCACAAGGACCACCAGGCCTGTCATGCCGTCGTGCGCGAGGCGATCTTCTACGCGGGCTTGGCCGCCATTGAGCGCACTGGCCCGCCGCACTCCGTCAGCAAAACTTACTACGCGGAGAACTGGGAGGACAGCGCCAACTTCCAGCCGGACACGTATCTCGACATCAGCGCGGTCTATGACAAGTGGCTCGAGGCGTGCAACCAGTTTCCCATGTGGAGGGGAGAGACAGGATTCAGATACAACGACTACTATCGCAGCCTGGCGGTAATGCGCGGCTGCCTGGCGGGGTTTCAGTACGCCATCGCGTTGATGTCATCCGCCGAACAGCGCGAGCGATACGTTGATTCCCTTTGAGTCCGCCCAGGAAGAGATTCGGTGTGTCTACTCTTGCCTTTTGACCTTTGCCTTTTCCCTTTCCGTCTCTGCTTGGAGCACACGCTACCCTTCCGTTCCGATTTTAGCGCCCCATCTCTCGCACCGCCCCGATGATCGGCGCCTGCATCGCCAGCACCACCTGTATCTCTCGGTCCCATACCGGCCACTCGTGCTTGCCGGGAAATTCGCGGTACTCGTAGGGGACCTTCAACTCGGCCAGCAGCTTGACGAACTCGCGGTTTTCTTCCAGCAGAAAATCACCCGACCCGATGGAGAGGTAGAGCTGCGGGTGCTCCTCGGGTTTCAGCGCACGGATCAGTTCGAATGGGTCGTTGGCGGCGCGTGAAGGGTTGTCGGGGGGGCCGTAGACACTCTCGAGGAGCTTTTGAATCACCGAGTCCTCAATCGGCCGGCGCTTCCACCGGGCGGCGGCGATCGCTCCGCTCAAGCTCGCGGCGGCAGAAAACATCTGCGGATACTTCAGGCCGAGCTTCATCGCGCCGTAACCGCCCATCGAAAGGCCGGCAATCGCGCGCCCTTGCCGAGAAGCCACGGTGCGATAGTGGCCGTCAATGTAAGGGATCAGGTCCAGGATGACGAAATCTTCCCAGGCGAGATTCCGGTCGGCGTAACTGTTAGTGTAGAACCCGTTGTCGCCTTCCGGCATGACAATGATCTCGTCGTAGCCGCGCGCGTAGTCACTGAGGCGCGTGTAGCTCACCCAGGCGGGATAGTGGTCGGTGTAGCCATGAAGCAGGTAAAGCACCGGGTAGCGCCGCGTCGTGGCCGCGTAGTCGCGCGGCAGAATAATGTTGAAGGCTACCGTCATCCCGCCCAAGTGGGGCGCGGTCAGCTCGATAGTTTCGTAGTCCTTGGCGAGCCCGGGGACAGCGACAGCCATCGCCAGGGCCAACCAAGCCTGCGCAGCTAGCCTGATGTTCATTTCCAGCCTTCCTCCTGCGAATGGGGCAGGTGATTCTAGCTGAGACCTGCGGACACAACAACCGACATCGTGCCGCGGGCGTGATCGGGACTCGCTAACTTGACACTCAGCAAGGCCAGTGATGATAATGACCCGCCGCCTTTGAAGAGCCAGGGGTAGCCGAGGGAAGGGAACGGTCATGAAGGTTTATACCGCGCTGGATGTCGGTCTAGACCCCATCCATAACAAGACCCTCGGCATTATCCGCTATGGCAACAAGGGGCGGGCGCAGGCTCTCAACTTGCGCGACTCCGGGCTGCGCGCGGAGGCGGAGACGCATCCGTTCAACCGCGCCGAGGAAGCCGTGCGGGAGCTGGCAAAGGGATCGCTGATCAGGTAGAACCGGTTCAACCGCAGGAGCCGGTGACTCTAAACGAAGTTTCATACGAAGGAGGTTTCTATGCCAGAAGTTTTTCGCAATTATGTAGGTGGGCAATGGGTCGAATGCAAGTCCGGGAAGACGTTTCCCAACATCAACCCCGCCGACACGGACGAAATCGTGGGGCTGTTTCAGTCGTCAAGCGCCGAAGACACCTTGGCGGCGTGTGAAACGGCGGCGAAAGCGCAGCCGGCCTGGGCGGCCCTGCCCGCGCCGCGGCGAGGCGAGTATCTCTTCAAGGCAGCGGAGATTCTCGAGAGCCGTCTCAACAAGCTGGGCGAAGACATGACGCGCGAAGAAGGCAAGACGCTGCCCGAGGCGAAGGCGGAAGTCAAGCGCGCCATCAACATCTTCCGCTATTTCGGGGGCGAAGGCTCGCGCCAGTTCAGCTACCAGATTCCTTCCGAGCGCGAGAACGTTTTCTGCTACACCATGCGTAAGCCGCTGGGCGTCGTCGCGCTCATTACACCTTGGAATTTTCCGAGCGCCATCCCGGCCTGGAAGATGGCGCCGGCGCTCGTGGGCGGGAACACGGTGGTGATCAAGCCGGCGTCGCTCGCGCCACTCTCGGCATATCGGTTGGTCGAGGCGTTGCACGAGGCGGGGATTCCGGCGGGCGCGATCAACTACATCAGCGGCGGTGGCGGCGCGGTGGGCAACACGCTGGTGGACTACCCGGCGGTGCGCGCGGTGTCGTTCACAGGCTCGTGCGAAGTCGGCAACACGCTTTACGATCGCGTCGTCAAGCGCAAAGTGCGCGTGCAACTGGAAATGGGCGGCAAGAACCCCACCATCGTGCTGAAGGATTCCGATCTCAACTACGCGGCCGACATCCTGGTGAACGGCGCATTCTTCTCGACCGGCCAGAAATGCACGGCCTGCAGCCGCGCCGTCATCGAGCGCTCGATCTACGATCCACTGGTCGAAATCCTGGTGGCGAAGACGAAGAAGATGAAAGTGGGCAACGGCCTCGAGCCGGGCATCGATATGGGTCCCGCCGTCGATCAGGGCCAGCTCGACACCGATTTGATGTACATCGACATCGCGAAAAAAGAAGGCGCGAAGCTGCTGTGCGGCGGCAATCGGCTGACCGGCGGCATTTACGACAAGGGCTACTACGTCGAGCCGACGATCTTCGGCGAGGTGGTGCCGGAGATGCGCATCGCGCAGGACGAAGTCTTCGGCCCGGTCCTGGCGCTGATGGTGGCGAATGATTTCGACGATGCGATGCGTCTGGCCAACAGCGCGCGCTTCGGGCTGTCGGCCTCGATCGTGACGCGCGACGTGACGCGCATCCACCAATACATCAATCGCATCGACGCGGGGCTGATCACCGTGAACTTGCCGACCGCGGGCGTGGAATACCAACTGCCCTTCGGCGGCACCAAGGAATCGAGTTTCGGCATGCGCGAGCAAGGGCCCCTGGCGCTCGATTTCTACACCGAAACACGGACCGTCTATCTGAAATACACGCAGTAGCGGAGAACTGAGTAGCGCAGACCTGTTCTTTAAGGTCTGCGGCTTTTGTGCATGCGAACAATGAAGTGCCGCGGACCTTGTACCACAGGTCCGCGCTACCCCTTCTGTCTCGCTTACATGTTCACGGACGAAGTAAAGCGCGCTTTTTCGGTCTAGCAGGGACCGGCCGCAACTCTTGAACGGTGCTCTCTGGCTATCACTCAAACGGAGCTATCAATGAAAAAGACCCAACCGTTTCTGGCCAAGCTCGGATTGCCGACCGAGGACAATCACGCGCTCAAGCCGAGCGCGAAGCGCTTTCCTGATGGTGGGCATTGGCGCATCGAAATCCCAAGCGTCGAAGGCCCGCGGGTTTTCCGCGAGGTGCTGGCGGCGGCGAAAGACCTTCAGGTCCCTGTTCACCGCATCAGCCAGGGCAGCGGGATCATGCTGCTCACCAAGAAGGAAATCTCGGAGATGGCGCGCATCGGCCACGACCAGCGCATCGAGGTCTGCTTGTTCATCGGCCCGCGCGCGCCGTTCGAGACGGGCGCCCAGGCAGTCTCGACCGCCGGCAAGGTGATTGGCTTGCAACATCGCGGCGCCGACCAGTTGGTCTACGCCATCGAGGACATCCGCCGCGCCTGCGACCTGGGCATCCGCAGCGTGCTGCCGGCCGACATCGGGCTGATTTGGGTGCTTAGTGAGATGAAGAAGAAAGGCGAATTGCCCAAAAACCTGGTGCTGAAAAGCTCCGTCGCGCTGCCCGCGGCGAATCCCACCACCGCCAAGCTCTTCGAGCGCGCGGGTGTCAGCACCTTGAATATTCCTACCGACCTGAGCCCCGCCCAGATCGGCGCGCTCCGCCAGGCGGTGGACATCCCCATCGATATGTATATCGAGGTCCCCGACAATTTCGGCGGATTCGTGCGCTACTACGAGATGATGCAACTGGTGCGCGTCGCCGCGCCGCTCTACGTGAAGTTTGGGCTGCGGAATGCTCCCGATATCTATCCCTGCGGCCGCCACATCGAGGATCTCGCCGTCAACATGGGCCGCGAACGCGTCCACCGTGCGCGTTGCGCCCTGGAACTGCTCGAGCAGTACGCCCCAGACGCCAAGATGTCGCCCCTGGGCGGCAAGGACCTGGGCATTCCCGAGGTTTAGTGCCGTAACGCGCGGACTTACGCAATCCCTTCCAGCACCGAATGCGCCCAGATGTAGAACGCCACGTGGGGGCTCCAGTATTCGCACGTGCGCCAGTCGAGCGTGTACTGCATGTCGAGGATCGGCTCATCCTGCATATTGCCCGCGATGCCGTTCATGATCCCGCCCGGAATCAAGCCAACGAAGCGCGAGTGCGGGTACGGATTGCGCATGCCCTCACCAGTCATCATGCAGGCCGCGAAGGGATTGGCGCCCATGATCCATTCGAGCTGGCGGTAGGCGAGGTCAACGTACTCGCGCTTCCCGGTCAGCCTGCAGGCGCGACCCAGAACCAGCGCGTGGCTCGCCAGATGGCAATTCGCTCCCTGCCACCAGAACTGCTTACGCACGGGGTGAAAGTAGCGGTAAGTGAGACGGCCCGCCAGGGGCCGGTAGACTTCCGGTGTGGGCGAGCCGATGAACACACCGAGAGGGATGATGCGATAGGCGTTTCGTGCCGACATCGGCAGAGCATACTCGTCCAGGTACAGCCGCACCGCGTCCAACCACTGGGCGCGGTCTTCCGCCTCAGGTAACGTGGCATGCAACTCCAACAAGGCCAGGGGCGGTAGCGCCGAATTCACGACGTCCATAAACGGCTGATCCCCGTTCATCCAGAAGCCGCGAATCTGGCGTTGACCGGCGATGAACGCACTATTCTGTCGCTTCATCAGCGCGCGCCCCAGCAACAGCGCGTGGTCGCGAAACTCGTTGTCGCGCGTTGCGCGGTACAACTCACAGGCGGCCGTGGCCCACCAGGCATGCTCGGAAGTGGAAGTGGGCGGGTCATACGCCTTCCAGGCGCGGACTCCGGCGGCTAGGCACTGGCTGGCGTAAGACGCATCCGATGACGAGTAACACTGCCCGACCAGACCCTGTAAGGTGGCAAAGATAGCGCCGATTTCACTGGGCTTGTCGGGATTGATGTAGCGATCGTCCCAGGTGCCGACGACATTGTCGGTCCAATGGTTGTCACTGTTATCGCCGTTCACCCCGCCGGCGGCATCATGCCAGATCTTGCCATCGGTATCCTGCATCTTGAGGAAGTAACGGTTGCCGAATTTGACCTCTTCCAGGATCTGCTCGAGCGTGGGATCGCCGGGCTGGGGTGATGGGTTGTTTCGATAGAGGTTCAGGAGCGCGATGCCATTCAGCATGGTGACAGAAATCCATTTACGCAGGTCGCCGGCATCGTGCCAGCCTCCCACCACATCCACGTGCTGGCCGGTGTCGCGACGGCGCGCATCGTCGAGATGACAGACCGGGTGCACGCCGGGAACCTCCACGCCGCAGCGCTGGTAGCGGTAATAGCCAAAAGCCTTGACCATCGTGCGCCGCCAAACGTCATCCTGGATGGCAAACTGGATCGAGTGCTCATTGCCGACCGCGATCTGGTAAAGCCCGGGACGGTCGAGATCGGTGAAGTCGGCCGTCAAGCACGGTCCGAAGTCCGACTGCACGGCGGTCAACGGGAGCGTGAAAGGAAAGTCCATCTCCACGACGTTTCGCAAGGTGCAGGTCTTCGGCCGCACCGGACCCGTCAGGCGCACCACCAGCGTCTTCTTGCCGACGCGGGGCCGAAACCCAGGATGGCTGATCGCAATCGTGGGCTTCAGTGGGGCGGTCATCTTTTCCACGGGCTCGACCCTGGGCGGACCTTCCTGGGCAGTCGCGGCGAGGGGCAGGGCGGCGAGCGTTCCGAGGAAATGGCGGCGGTTCATGAGGACTCCTTTCGGCGCGACAAGTTACCACGGGCCTGACCAGGAGGCGAGGGTTGAAGCATGCGTGGGCACCAGCCAGGGTGGCCTGAGCAGCGACCCTCGGAGGGTTAATGGACCACCCAGGGGGGGTCGTCGTTTTAACTTTACCTAACAAAGTACTTGACAAGCGCAAGTGATCATGTATCCTATTACCGATGCAACCCTGTCGCCCGCAGCACCGGCCCGCACGGCGCTCTCACCCGCTCGATGAGCAGGCGATGGAGAACATCCGCTTCATCCGCGAGACGATGGAGCGCTCGACCTCGTTCACGGCCGTTCCCGGCAAGGGCGGCGTGGCCATGGGTCTCACGGCACTCGCCGCCGCGATTATTGCCCGGCAGACGGCGTCTCCCGAAATGTGGCTCGCGACCTGGGGACTGGCGGCGCTCGTGGCGCTGGCCATTGGCGTGGTGGCGATGAGCCTGAAGGCGCGCACTGCGAATCTTCCTATCTTTTCCGGAGCGGGCCGGAAGTTCGCGCTCAGCCTCTCACCGCCGCTGTTGGCCGGGGCATTCCTGACCGTTGCCCTTTACAGTCAGGGACTGGTGAGCCCGCTGGCGGGCATGTGGCTGTTGCTGTACGGAGTGGGCGTGGTGACGGCGGGGACTTTTTCGGTGCGCGTCGTCCCGCTCATGGGCCTCTGCTTGATGGTGTTGGGAGCAGCCGCCCTGTTTTCTCCAGCTACTTGGGCGAACGCCTATTTGGCGGCTGGCTTCGGTGGCGTACACATCGCGTTCGGATTGATCATCGCCAGGAGGTACGGTGGCTAATATTCTCCCGAAGGGTTATTCACGCACTCCGGAGCTGTCGGAGGCGCGCCGCGCCGCTCGCCGGCGCAGAGCTCCGAGCGCGCCCGAGCTCGAGCCGCTCGTCCACGAGCGCGTGCGCCTGGGCATCATCAGCGCTCTGGCCGTGAACAACACGCTGAGCTTCAGCGCTCTCAAAGGGCTCCTCAACACCACGGACGGCAACCTGAGCGTGCATGCCCGTAAACTGGAGGAAGCGGGTTACATCGCCTGCACCAAATCCTTCCACGACCGGGTGCCCAAGACGGAGTTTCGCCTAACGGCTGCGGGCCGGCAGGCGTTCGAGAGGTATCTGGGCGAGATGGAAGCGCTGATCCGGTCGGCGCGCAGCCCTCGGGGCTGAGGGCGAATCTCTTTTTTTTTTGGCGGCTAACTTTATGATGCAAAGTACTTGGCAGTCTGACGACCTCCGAAACCTGCACGTGGCCATCATCATGGATGGCAACGGACGCTGGGCCACGAGCCACGGCTGGCCGCGCGAAGAGGGGCACCGCGCCGGCCGGGTGGCGGTCCGCCGAACTGTGGAGGCGGCGCGCCAGCTCGGCATCGGCACCCTCACGCTCTTCGCCTTCTCCGGTGACAACTGGCATCGCCCCTCGCGCGAAGTGGCCAACTTGCTGGGCATCTTTGAAGACTACTTCCGCACGGACCTCCCTTACTGGCTGGCGACGGGAACGCGCCTCAGCGTGGTGGGCCGGCGGGACCGCCTCGGGGACCCACTTCGAGAAGCCGTCGAGGCGGCCGAAACGGACACCGCCGCCGGCCTCGGCCTCCATCTGCGCATCGCGCTCGACTATTCCGCGCGCGATTCGATCCTGCAAGCGGCGCGCCGGCTCCGGCAGAGATACATCGAGCCCACCCGCGAGGCCTTCGCGCGGCTGCTCGGTGAAATCACCAATGCCGGCGGGCCATCGCCGGATATCGATTTGGTGATCCGCACCGGCGGCGAGCAGCGCCTGAGCGACTTTATGCTCTGGGAGTCGGCCTACGCCGAATTGGTCTTTTCCGACCAACTATGGCCGGATTTCGACGCCGGGGATTTGGAGGCCGCGCTGGCCCAGTATTGCCGCCGTGATCGCCGCTACGGACGAATTCCGGCCGTTAGTGGCGCGGCCCTTTAGAGCGGCTTGTACTGCGTTGAAAGCCGGTATCGTCACAGGCCTACTTTTTCCAGCTCAAAGAGAGAGCAGCTAAATGGACAACAATAAGCTGGGCGTTCGGATACTGCTCGTGGCGCTGGTGCTCGGGATACTGGGGGATACGCTGCTTCGAGGGTGGCCGTGGGGCGTCAACTTCGCACTCTGCGGGCTGGTGTTAGGCGCTTTTCTCGTGGCGCTGGGCGGACGCGGCCGAACGGTGGAACACGGCGCCGGCTGGGTGCTCGTTCCGGTCGCGGCCTTTGCTGTGGCGTTTGTCTGGCGTGATTCCGGAACGCTCCAATTGCTCAATCTGCTGGCACTTGTGGTGGCATTTTCCATCTGGATTCTCCGAGCGCAAGGCGGGTCGGTCGTGCGGGCCGGTCTCGCTCGCTATGTCTTAGGGGTCATGGTCGCCGGACTCAACGCCTTGATCGGCCCGTTCGTTCTCGTCCTTGGCGAGATCAAATGGAAGGAAGTGTCGAGCGACCGCCTTTCCCGCCACTCCTTCGCCATCGGCCGGGGCTTGCTCCTCGCGGTGCCGCCGGTGCTGGTTTTCGGTGGCCTTTTGATTTCCGCCGACGCCGTCTTCGAAGGCTGGGTGAAGAAAATCCTGCAGATCGATTTCACTACTTTGCTCTCGCATGCCTTTCTGACGCTCTTTTTCGCCTGGATGGTCAGTGGCTATGCCCGCGGGTTGTTGCTGGGTCGTGAATTGGAATGGACGAAAGGGCAGCGCCTCCCCTCGCCTACGCTAGGCATGGTCGAGACAGGAGTCATTCTGGGCGCGCTGAACTTGATCTTTCTCGCGTTCGTCACGGTGCAATTTCGTTATTTCTTCGGCGGCGCGTCACTGGTTCAGATCACTCCCGGGCTTACTTTCGCCGAATACGCCCGGAGCGGCTTCTTCGAACTGTTGACGGTCGTGACGCTGGTGCTGCCATTGCTGCTCTTGCTCCACTGGTTGCTGCGGAAGGACCAGCCGAGAAATGAGCAAATCTTCCGCGCCTTCGCCGGAATGCAGCTCGCGCTGCTCGCGGTCATCATGGCTTCAGCGTTTCAGCGCATGCGGCTCTACCAGCGCGAGTACGGGCTGACCGAGCAGCGGCTCTACCCCACGGCCTTCATGGCCTGGCTGGCGGTGGTATTTGTGTGGTTCGTGCTGACCGTTCTGCGCGGTCACCGCGAACGGTTTGCCTTCGGCGCGATGATTGCCGGCTACGTGCTGATCGCCGGCCTGCAATTCCTCAACCCGGACGCGTTGATTGCGCGTGTCAATGCCGCGCGCGTGGCGGAAGGCCGCAGCTTCGACGTGAATTATGCCAGCTCGCTCAGCGCCGACGCCGTGCCGGAATTGATGGTGTCGCTTCCTTCGCTGCAGGCCGCGGACCGCTGCGTACTCG
>Ga0073934_10011675_pt1 | contig 10552 bp, 7 predicted proteins | sample LarsenN4metaG_FD_76834 | JGI IMG/M metagenome (GOLD analysis project Ga0073934, IMG submission 76834) | Hot spring sediment bacterial and archeal communities from British Columbia, Canada, to study Microbial Dark Matter (Phase II) - Larsen... ... | reverse complement strand
CGGCGACCGTCAGACCGGCAAGACCACCATTGCCCTCGACACGATCATCAACCAGAAGGGCGCCGGCGTCATTTGCGTTTATGTTGCCATCGGCCAGAAGCGCTCCACTGTCGCCAACGTGGTCAAGACGCTGGAAGAGTACGGCGCAATGGAATACACCATCGTTGTCGCCGCAACCGCTTCCGACCCTGCGCCGATGCAGTACCTGGCGCCCTACTCCGGCTGCGCAATCGGCGAGTACTTCCGCGATAGCTCGCGCCATGCACTGTGTATTTACGACGACCTTTCCAAGCACGCCGCGGCGTATCGCGAAATCTCGCTGCTGCTGCGCCGTCCGCCCGGACGTGAGGCGTTTCCCGGCGACGTGTTCTACCTCCACAGCCGCCTGCTGGAGCGTGCCGCGAAGTTGAACCCGACTCATGGCGGCGGCTCGCTTACGGCGCTTCCGTTTATCGAGACGCAGGCGGGCGACGTCTCCGCTTACATTCCCACCAACGTGATTTCCATCACCGACGGGCAGATCTTCCTGGAATCGGATTTGTTCAACTCCAACGTCCGTCCGGCCGTCAACGTCGGCATCTCCGTAAGCCGCGTGGGCGGCAACGCTCAGGTCAAAATGATGCGGCAGGTTGCCGGTTCGCTGCGTCTTGAATTGGCCCAATATCGCTCTCTTGCCGCGTTTGCGCAGTTCGGCTCCGATCTCGACAAGGCCTCCATGGCCCAGTTGAATCGCGGCCGCCGGCTGACCGAGATTCTTAAGCAAGGGCAGTTCTCGCCTGTCCCCGTTGAGAAGCAGGTATTGATCATTTTTGCCGGCACCAACGCCTACCTCGACGATCTGCCGGTGGAACTCTGCCGCGCCTTTGAAACCGAGCTGTACCGCTACGTGGAGAACGCCAATCCCGGATTGCTCGCCAAGATGCGCGATAAGAAGGCGCTCGACGACGAGTTGCGCGGCGAGTTAAAGAAGACGCTCGATGAGTTCAAGAAGCGCTTTGTGGCGGAAAAGGGAGTGAAGCAGTAGCTCTCAGGGCTATACTCCAATGCCAAGCCTAATCGACATCCGGCGGCGGATCCGCTCAGTCAAGAACACGCAGCAGATTACCAAGGCCATGAAGATGGTGGCGGCGGCCCGGCTGCGTAAGGCGCAGGATCGCGTCATTGCGGCGCGGCCTTATGCGCGCATGCTCTCTGAGACATTGCGCAATATCTCGGCCGCTGTGGCCGAGGACGAGACAATCAATAACCATCCGTTGCTCGCCGTACGCGAGGAAAACCGGATCGCGTTGATTCTGGTCACATCGGACCGGGGGTTTGCGGGCGGCTTTAATGGAAATCTGATCAAGGCCGCACAGGAGTTCATCGCTCAACATCCCAACCAGGTGACGCTCGAATTGCGCGGCCGCAAGGGACGCGACTATTTCCGCCGGCGCAACTTCCCCACCAGCGGCGAGTTAACCGGAGTATCGGAAGCCCCGAAGTGGGAGCATGCGCTGTCTCTATCCGAGACGATGATGGAACGTTTCGCGAACGAGGAAGTGGACGCCGTCTACGTGCTGTTCAACGAGTTTCGTAGCGTGCTTTCCCAGCGCGTGACGCTGAAGAAGGTGCTTCCTGTAGCGGTGAGTGCGGGTGAGAACCCGCCCGACTATATTTTCGAGCAGCCGCCCGCCGAGATGATGCGGATTCTGCTGCCGCGGTATGTCGCTCTTGAGATCTTCCACGCGTTTCTTGAGTCCGCGGCGTCCGAACACGCTGCCCGCATGACCGCGATGGACGCAGCGACGTCCAATGCCGCGGAAGTCATCGATAAGCTGACGCTTCATATGAACCGCGTCCGCCAGGCAAGTATCACCAAGGAAATTATTGAAGTGGTCAGCGGCGCCGCCGCTCTGGAGTAACCAAGAAAGATTATGTCTGTCGCCACTGCTAACCAAGCCGTAGGTAAGGTGATTCAGATCGCGGGACCCGCGGTCGACATTCAGTTTCCCGAGGGTCAGATCCCGGTAATTTACACTGCTGTCGTGATCTCGAGCGAGGGGTTCGACGTGCCCGCGCCGATTGAGGTCACCGTCGAAGTCGCTCAGCACATCGGCGAAGGGCGCGTGCGTTGCGTTGCACTGCAGCCCACAGACGGGCTGGTACGCGGCATGAAGGCGACCTCGCTGGGCGTGCCGGTCAGCGTTCCGGTTGGACCCCAGACGCTGGGCCGCGTGCTCAACGTGCTTGGAGAGCCGGTGGACGAGATGGGTCCGGTGGTCACCGAAAAGCGCTTCCCCATCCATCGCCCCGCTCCCAGTTTTGAAGAGCAGTCCACATCGCAGCAGATGTTCGAAACCGGCATCAAGGTGATCGACCTGCTCGAGCCATATCTGCGCGGCGGAAAGATCGGCCTGTTCGGCGGCGCTGGTGTCGGCAAGACCGTCGTCATCATGGAGTTGATCAACAACATCGCCATGAAGCACGGCGGCGTGTCGGTGTTCTCCGGCGTCGGCGAGCGTACGCGCGAAGGAAACGACTTGTGGCTGGAAATGCAGGAATCCGGCATCGTCGACCCGAAGGACTGGACGAAGTCGAAGGTCGCCTTGATTTACGGGCAGATGACGGAGCCGCCCGGGGCGCGCCTTCGCGTCGGCCTCACCGGACTCACGGTGGCCGAGTATTTCCGCGATGAGGGCGGGCAGGACGTGCTTCTCTTCATCGACAACATTTTCCGCTTTACGCAGGCTGGTTCCGAAGTGTCCGCGTTGTTGGGACGCATGCCCTCCGCGGTCGGCTACCAGCCGAACCTCGCCACCGAGATGGGCGAGTTGCAGGAGCGCATTACATCCACCAAGAAGGGTTCGATCACGTCGGTGCAGGCCATCTACGTGCCCGCCGACGACTACACCGATCCCGCGCCGGCCACGGCTTTCGCACACCTCGACGCAACCACGAACCTGTCTCGCGAAATCGCCGCAATGGGCATCTACCCTGCAGTGGATCCGCTGGCCTCCACCTCGCGCATTCTCGACCCGCGCGTTCTGGGCGATGAACACTACAACACGGCCCAGCGCGTCAAGCAGGTTTTGCAGCGCTACAAGGACCTGCAGGACATCATCGCTATTCTCGGCATGGACGAACTGTCGGAAGACGACAAGATCTCCGTCGCACGCGCCCGCAAGATTCAGAACTTCCTCTCCCAGCCCTTCCACGTCGCCGAGCAGTTCACCGGCTTCAAGGGCAAGTACGTGAAACTCGCCGATACCATTCGCGGGTTTAAGGAAATCTGCGACGGCAAGCACGACGATCTGCCCGAGCAGGCGTTCTACATGCAGGGCACAATTGAAGAAGTGCTCGAGCGCGCGGAACAACTCAAGAAGGCGAGCTAAGAGCCTACCGTCATGTTGCTCGAAGTCGCCACACCCGACCGTCTGCTGATCAAAGAAGACGTGTTACAGGTCGAAGTGCCTGCGGCGGATGGTGTCCTCGGAATTCTCCCGGATCACGCTCCGCTGGTCTCTGCTCTCGGTTCCGGCGCGCTGGCATACACCACCCAGGCCGGCGGGCAGCGCCGCTTCGTTGCGATCTCCGGCGGTTGGGTGGAAGTCGTTAACAACCGTGTCCGCGTCCTTGCCGACAAGGCCGAATTGGGCGAGGAAATCGACACGAAGCGCGCCGAAGAAGCCCTTCGCCGCGCCAGCGAACGGCTCAACCATCCGACGGCCGAGTTGGACGTTGCCCGGGCCATCAACGCCATGAAACGCGCGCAAGCCCGAATCGCCGTTGCAAACCTCGCCGGCAGCCCGATCTCGAAGCACTAAGGCTTTCTGGCGCGCGGCTCGGAGGCGCACTAAAGCCCTTCCGGCAATACCTCGCGCTCGCCCGGTTCGGCTTCCGCCAGAGCCAGCACATTATCCTGAATGGTCTCCGCGATCTGTTCCAGCGGAAGATCGTTGTCGTCGAATCCGAATGGCCCCTCGATCTCAACCCCGATTTCTTCAATGCCGAAAAACGTGTAGGCCACCAGCAGCACGTCCAGCACCGTCAGCCAGCCGAACGAATCGACAATCGCAAAGGGCAGCGTAAAGCAATAGATCACCAATGCCCGCCGCAGGTGCACGACATAGGCGAATGGCAGCGGCGTCTTACGAATGCGCTCGCAGCCGCCGAGATAGTCCACCAGTAGCTGAATGTTCTGGTCGAGCGAAGGCAGCACGTAATCCGAGATGTGCCCGCGCAAGCGAGCTTCCCGCAAGCACGCTCCCATTCGATCGGCTACGGCCAGACCCATATGTTGCGACTGCCGGATGGCTTCCACCTCGCCCGGAGGAAGCAACTTTTCGGCGGCGCCCAGCCCTTGCACTCCGCGCAGCGTATTCATCGCCGCGTAGGGGAACGCGGCAGTCCAACACGCCAGCCGGACCATCAACTCGCGGTCGTGCCCAAACCAAATGCGTGAAGCCCGAATGAGGTTCCGCGTTTCATTGACGATGCCGCCCCACAGCTTGCGCCCCTCCCAAAACCGGTCATACGACGCGTTCGTTCGAAACACCAACAACAACCCCAGCGCTACGCCCACCAGCGAGTGCAAAACCGAGGACGTCCCGACCTTGAAGACATGGGTATGGAAGGCCACTACCGCGGCCGACCACAAAACACACAGCGCGACACGGCCGAGAATCTCCCGCACCATCGAACCCTTGACGTCGAAAAAGTGGTCTAACCAGCGATGCGGATCATATTGAATCATCGCGCCGCCCTCCACCTGCCTCCGCTGCCATGCGTTGCACTGTCTGAAATGTATCGGCCAGCTCAACCGGCTTGTCGGGACGATAGCGTTTCACCCGGGCAAACCGTAGCGCCAGCCCGCTCGCATACCGCGGGCTGATCTGAATGTCGTTGAAGGCGATTTCTACTACCAGTTTCGGCTCCACATACACCGTGTACGAATCGCGCGATATTTCAATTCCGCGCAGATACTCTGTTTGCCACTCCAGCATCTCATCGGTCATTCCCTTGAACGTCTTGCCCAGCATGGCAAACCCGCCTTTCTCGGCGTCGCGCGCGCCCAGATGCAGATTGCTCAGCCAGCCTTTCCGCCGTCCGTTGCCCCATTCTGCCGCCAGAACCACCAGATCGAGCGTGTGCGCTTTCTTCACCTTCAGCCAGCTTTGTCCGCGCGAACCGGCTGCGTACGTCGAACCCGGCGCTTTGGCCATTATGCCTTCATGACCGCTTTCCAAAGCTTGCTTTAGAAACTCTTCGGCCTTCGAAGAGTCGCTGGTCCGCAGATGAGGCATCAGGGAATGCAGCGGTGAAATGCCGCTGAGGCTCGCAAAGCGCTGTGACTGCGCCTCGTCAATCAGCGGCGTGCCATCCAGGTACAGCAGGTCGAACCAGAATGGCGACAGCGGCAATTCGGCGCGCATCCGCTCGAGATCCAGCCGCCGCCCGAAACGCCGCATGGTGACCTGGAATGGATTCGGCCGGCCGGCGGGCGTAAGGCTCAGAACCTCGCCGTCGAGGATCACTTCGCGGGCAGGGAACTGGCGCACCGCTTCGACAATCTCCGGCACAGCCTCGGTTACTTCATTGAGCGCCCTCGAATAGACGCGCACTTCATCGCCTGAGCGATGAACCTGCACGCGCGCGCCGTCCATCTTGTACTCAAGCGCGGCGTCTCCGATCTCCGCAACCGCAGCCTCGATGTCCTCAGCCGATCCCGCCAGCATCGGCTGAACCGGACGGAACAACTGAATATCGAATTGCTCAAGACCGGAAGCGCCTTTTTCCAATACCGGTCTGGCAACAGCAGAAAGATCGCCCGCCATCATTACGGCGCGCCGCAACCGGTCCGGATTGACCTGCGCCGCCTTTGCCAGCGCGTCCATCATCACTCCTTCGAGAGCCCCTTGCCGGATCTCACCTCCCACCAGTCCGAACAGGAACCGTTGCTCCTCCGCGGTGGCGCGTCGCAGAAAGCACTGCAGTACTTCCCGCTTGCGCTGTGCCGATGAGCCTCCGCGTATTCCGGGCAGGTCCTGGAACAGTCGGTGCACGTCCGCTATGGAGAGGGTTGCCTCCGTAGATGGCTCCGCAGCGGCGTCCCGCAGCGTGGCATAACCCACGCCCGTTTTGCCCTGTGGAACAGCGCCAGATAAATAAGAAACGGCCGGCGCCACCTCGTCAGGATCGAGTTGCCGGAGCAGTTGCGCCAGCAATTCCACCTTCTCCAGCCGCTTTGAAGTTGACGCCACCCGGCCGGAAGTTGCCACCAGTTGCGCGAAGAGCATTCTCGCTCACAGTCCAAAGCGCAGTTGAACGGTCACCTGGCGTCCCGCGCCGATTGCCGTTCCCGAAAACAGTCCACTGAAATTAATCAGGTTTAGCCGGTCCGTCAGATTGCGGACGTCGATCTGTAACGATACCGCGCGCGCGTTGTTCTGCCAGATGCGGACGCCGGCGCCAAGGTCGAGACTGAAATTAGGCTTCACCCGGCCGCGTTCGAAATCGACTCGCCGCAGGATCGCGCCGGGAAGGTGGACTGATTCCTCTTCTCCCTCATCATCATCATCATCATCATCATCATCATCGTCGTCGTCGTCATCCTCAGCGCCTTCAAACGGCAAACCGCTGCCGTAGCGGATACCGCCCTGCACCCACCAGCGCCGCTGTGGCTCGAAGCGCACCATCGCAGCAACGGTGTTGCGCTGATCCTGGGAAACCGGGAAGCGCTCTACCGTATCGCGGAGTTCTTCCGCTTCGCCGCCCTCGATAAAGAGCCCGCCCGTAATCGGCGAAGTTGCGGTCCCGTGCATGTTCGACCACGCGATTGCAGAAGAGACACCGCGCCAGCGCGGCATTTCCAGCGAGAACTCAGTCCCCCGAATGCGCGCGGTATCCAGCGTGATCGGAAACGACACCCCTGTATTGAGGAAGACATCGTCGTCGATGTAGTTCCGGAACGTGCGCCAATAGTGCGTGACACCCACCCGCAACAGGTTCCCGAACGCCTTCCGCGCGCCCACTTCAAAGAAATTGGCCCGGCTGGCGGGCACTGGCAGGGCGCCTTCCACTTCATCCAGGTCGAAGCCCGCGGCAGCGCTCGAAAGCAGCAGGTTCTCAAAAGGTGGCGGCTGGAAGATACGGTCGTAGGATGCGTGGAACTGTAAGCCTGTGCGCTGTTCAAAGTAGCTCAAAGCCAGCCGCGGGCTCCAGGCATGGTCGTTTTGCAGCAGAGAATAGTGATCGAACCGCAGGCCCACCGATCCCGCCCAGGGACCAAACCGGAACTGATCCTGCACAAACAGCGACGCTTCTTTACTCCTGCGGCGCGCCGCAAAATCGATGTCGAGTTCCGGCAGTTCATCCGGCTCCGCAAGCTGAAAGCGCTCCCGAAGCAAACTGGAACGATAGTCTCCGCCGAACTTCAGTGTGTGGTGTTCGCCATCCCGGGTAATACTCCCCATCGCCGCGTACTCGCGAAACCCCCGGTTCTGTCCGACGTGGACGGGAATCGCCTGCGGATTGCTCCACAACTCGGCGGTGAGATCGCGGAACAGCCCGCGTCCGGAAGCCAGCCAGCCGGGAGCAAGGGTGCGCTGGTAGTGCACCATACCCGCGGTCTCCCGGGCGGACCTGTCCTGCCGCTGGCCGGCCTGCTGTTGCTCCGGATCGTTGGGAACCTGAAATCGGGTGCGGCTCGATCGCAGAAAAAACGAAACACGATCGCGGGTCCCCAGGTCCTGCTCCACGCGCGCGTTCAGCGTGCCCGAACTCGCTTTGTTCGTGAAGTTCTCAATCGCCGGTGGATCGAGGTAGCGCGATGTATGTCCTCCCAGCACCCCAAGCGATAGCGCGCTTCGACCTGCGCGCACTTGCTGCTTGAGTGAAGCCAGCCAGGAATCATACGTTCCCCGCCCCAGGCTGCCATCCACCCGGTATGTTTCCTGCCCGATGCGCGGCGGATCCACAGCGATCACGCCGCCCAGGCGGCGGCCGAACTCTGCCGGTATCCCTGCCGTCATCACCGTGATCGATTCCAGTTCGTCGTTCTCAAACGGCGGCGCAAATGCCAGCGACCGGTTGTCGTAAAACGGGATGCCGTCCACCACGTACTGCGTGTCGTATTCGGACCCGCGCGGATGCAGCACGGCGTTCGCTTCCAACAGCCAGCCCGGTGTCGCTGCAACAACGTCAATAGTCCCGCGCCCCAGCGTGGTCGCAAGCGATTGAGCCAGTTGTTCGCCCGTGCGCTGAATGTACGGTGAAGGCTGCGCGGGATCGATCAGCGGCGCTTGAGCGGAAATCTGAAGTGTCGTTTCCACAGTCCCGACCCGAAGCGCAATCTCCACTAGTTGGGGTACCGCGGACCGGACCTCGACGCTTTCCCGCACTTCCTGAAAGCCCGCGTGGCGCACCACCACCGAGTACATACCGCGTGGAATCCGCCGGAAAATCGCGCTGCCGGAGGCGTCAGCCGTCTGCGTACCCTCAAACACGGGATCTCGCAGTAAAAGCGTGACCGCGGCTGTGACAGGCTTGGCCGACGGATCGCGGACCACGACTGTTAGCTCTCCGTCGAGTTGTTGTGCGTATCCCGCGGCCAGACATAGCAAGGAAACTCCAGCAAGCAGCGACGCCCTCATTGGAAATAGTGTCGCATTCCTAAATCCACCTTCGCCCGGCAACCGTATAAGCAGATTGAGAGCCCCGAGATCTCATTCCGCGGGGCCAAATCCAAGTACCTACAGGAGATCTATGCGAGACGTTCAGTCTATTCTCGCCGTGCTATTGGTGTTGCTGCTGATCAACGCTCCAACGCCCGCGCTGGCATCGAACCATCGGGAAGCCCCTATCACGGCCTTCGATCACAAAGCCGACATCACGGACCTCTATGCCTTCGTCAGCTACTCACGCGATCAGGCTCCAAACACGGCGCCTACCAAGGTGACCCTGATTCTGTGCGTCGATCCGCTGCTCGAACCTGCCAACGGCCCGACCTACTTCCCGTTCGATCCGGGCATTGTTTACGAGATCAAGATCGACAACAACAATGACGCCTACGAGGACGTTGTCTTCCAGTTCACCTTCTCCACCGAGCAGCGTATCCCCGGGCTGTTCACTGCTATGGCCGGCGCAGGTAGCGGCGCGGTAGCTCCAGCCAACTCGCCTGCACCCGTGGCTCCCGGTACGCCGATCGTTCCGCCACGCATCGATTCGTTCGACAGCCCCGGACTCGGACAGCGGCAGAGCTACAAGGTCGTGATGATCAAAGACGGCCAGGCGCAGACATTCGAGAACGCCGGTGCTGCGCCGTTCTATGCTGTTCCCAACAACATTGGCCCGCGCACGCTCGACTACTCCGCGCTGTACCGCCAGGGCACTTATTCGTTGTCGAACGGCGTGAAACTCTGGGCCGGCACTGCGGACGATCCGTTCTGGATCGACTTGGGCGCCGCCTTCGACACCATCAACATGCGCACTCTCGGCAGCGGAGTTCCCGCCGTGCTGACCGACAACGAGGACATGGCTAAAGAAAACTTCGCCAGCGACACCGTCTCCGGCTACGCCGTGAATGCCATCGCCATCGAAGTGCCTATCGAGATGCTGACCCGTACCGGACGGCGTGAAGCCGCCAATTCCACCGCCGCGACCATCGGCGTCTGGGCCACTACCTCGCGTCCTGGAATCACCGTCTATCGCTCGCCCAACCCGCTCGAAACTGCTGGCGCGCTCCGCCAGATTCAGCGCATCGGCAATCCGCTGATCAACGAACTGCTGATCGGCATCGGGTCGAAAGACCGCTTCAGCATGGATCATCCGCGCAACGATTCGCAATTCGCCGACTTCCTGCTCGATCCAGCGCTGGCTCGTGTCGTGAACGCGCTTACCAACGGCGTGGTTGGGATACCCGCCGCGCCGCGCACCGACTTGCTCCCGCTGGTGACCTACGCGCCGCCCATCGCCGCTCCCGGCACGCCCGCGGGACCTGTCGCCGACATTCTGCGCCTCAACACCGGCGTTCCAGCCACGCCGCCGCAGATGGCGAACCGGCTCGGGTTACTTGCTGGAGACCCTGCCGGCTTCCCTAACGGCCGCCGCCTGATGGACGACGTCGTGGATATCGCGTTGCGCGTTGCCGTGGGCGGAGTGCTGTCGCAGGGCTTCAACCGCTTTCCGAACAATCGTCTCGGTGACGGAGTCAATGTGAACGACGCCGCCTACAAGATGGAGTTCCCCTACCTGGCAGAGGCGCCGAGCGGCCGTGACCGCCGTCACCTCGATCCGGGTGAGCAGGGAGGCGGTCCCGTCCGCTAGGGAGGATAGCCGATGCTGCGTACCCTCCTGCTGGGAACTCTGCTCGGCCTGCCGGTTGCCTTCGGGCAGCCGGCGGGCTTCGAAGCGTCGAAAGCCCAAGCTCTGCGGCTGCTCGAAACCAATAAGCCGCTGGAAGCGTTGACCTTGGCCAAGAAACTGAACCAGCAAATGCCGGACGATCTTGACATCTATGCCGTGCTCGTCGACGCTCACCGCGCTCTCGGCAACACCCGCGAGGCCGTTGCCGCGG
>Ga0073934_10011674_pt1 | contig 10552 bp, 6 predicted proteins | sample LarsenN4metaG_FD_76834 | JGI IMG/M metagenome (GOLD analysis project Ga0073934, IMG submission 76834) | Hot spring sediment bacterial and archeal communities from British Columbia, Canada, to study Microbial Dark Matter (Phase II) - Larsen... ... | reverse complement strand
GTCGCGCTTTGGAAGAAACAAAACAAATAACAGGAGCACACATGGACATCAAACACATCTTCATCGTCGGCGCAGGGACCATGGGCAATGGCATCGCACAGGTCGCGGCGACCTCAGGCTATCAAGTCACCTGCATGGACGTGATGCCCGCCGCGCTCGAAAAGGCCAAAGCGACCATCGCCAAGTCCACGGCGAAACTGCTCGAGAAAGGGACAATCACCGCCGAGCAAAAATCCAACGCGGACAAAATTGCGTGGGTCGGTGATATGTCCACGATGAAAGACGCGGACCTCGTCATCGAAGCGGCGACGGAGAATCCTGAATTGAAATTCAAAATTTTCAAAGACATGGACGCCAACGCGCGCGAAGGCGTGATCCTTGCCAGCAACACCTCGTCCATTTCGATCACCAAGATCGCGGCGGCCACAAAGCGAGCGGATAAAGTCATTGGGATGCACTTCATGAACCCGGTCCCTTTGATGAAACTGGTCGAGATCATCCGCGGACTTGCTACCACGGACGAAACCACCAAAACCGTCGTGGACATCTGCAAGGTGATGGGTAAGGAACCGGTCGAGGCCAACGACTCGCCGGGCTTCATCTCCAACCGCATCCTGTGCCCGATGATCAACGAGGCCGTGTTTGCCTTGCAGGAAAATGTCGGCACACCCGAAGCCATTGACCAAGTCATGAAGCTCGGCATGAACCACCCGATGGGGCCGCTCGCCCTCGCCGACCTGATCGGCTTGGACGTGGTGCTGTTCGTGATGGAAGTGTTGCAGCGTGATTTGGGCGAAGACAAGTACCGCCCCGCGTATCTGTTGAGGAAGATGGTGGATGCCGGGTATTTGGGACGGAAGTCCGGAAGAGGGTTTTATCGCTATTAGCTGTTGGCTGTTAGCGATTAGTTTTTAGCGATCAACAATTTGCAAAGAAACTCGAATCTCAATGAATTCAAAAACCAACCCCCTCTCGGTCTCCCCCAAATGCGACAAGAAAAATACTCTTGTCAAAAGCTATAACCCTGTCGCATTTGGGGGAGATGGCGAAGCCAGAGGGGGTAGGGCTAAAGGTGGTAACCATGGCCCGTGATAAAGCATATCAACAAGCCGAACAAAAAATCCAACAAGCCCTGCAATCAGGCGCAACGGAACTTGATTTAAGCACTGGCATCAATATGGGTGTCAGCCAGCCAGAAAAACTTACTGAAATTCCAGAGTCGATAAGAAAACTTACTCAATTACAGGTTCTATTTCTTTCCAATAATCAATTTACAGATTTGTCTGAGGCGTTTGAACATCTTAGCGCGCTCAAAAGTTTACGGTCATTAAATCTCTCCAGCAACCAACTGACGACCCTGCCAGACTCGCTGCGACAACTCACGCAGTTGACATCATTGGATCTCTCCCGTAACCAACTGACGACCTTGCCAGACTTGCTGGGACAACTCACGCAGTTGACATCCCTGAATCTCTCCGACAACCAACTGACCACCTTGCCAGACTCGCTGGGACAACTCACGCAGTTGACAAAACTGGATCTCTCCAAGAATCAACTGACAGCGCTACCAGAATCATTAGGATGTCTCACAAAGTTAGAAGTTCTATATCTCGAAAAGAATAAGTTAACAGTACTTCCCGATTCATTGGAGCGATTAGTCTCGCTCCACGATTTTTGGTTAGGTAATTATCCGACTGGGGGAAATCCATTAACTAATGTACCACCACTTATTCGTCAGTTGAAAATGATAAATAGACTTTCATTAAGTCAGTGTGAAATGAAAGATGTTCCGAACTGGATTGGTGAACTTACAAATCTAGAAGAGTTTTATCTAAAAGATAACCAAATTGTAGACTTGCCTATATCCCTCGCTCAACTTGAGCATTTGAGAGAACTTTACCTCGATAAAAACCCCCTCAACCCCGCCCTGCAAAGCGCATACGAACAAGGTCTACCTGCACTCAAGGCATATCTCCGCAGTCTCGAAAAAAACGCCGAGCCGCTCTACGAAGCCAAACTCGTGCTGGTTGGCGAAGGCAACGTCGGCAAGACCACCCTGCTCAAAGCCTTGAAAGGCAAGGCAGGCGCAGCCCCGCAGGAACACGAACCCACCACGCACGGCGTCGAAATTGACATTCACGGATTGCGCCTGCCGCACCCCACCCAGGATGGCGTCGAGATCCAACTCAACGCCTGGGATTTCGGTGGGCAGGATGTCTACCGCGTCACACACCAGTTCTTCTTCAGCCGCCGTTCGCTCTACCTGCTGGTCTGGGAGCCGCGCCGCGGCGTCCAACAGGGTCAGGTCGAAGACTGGCTGAACATGATCCGCCTGCGGGTCGGCGACGACGCGCGCGTCATCATCGTTTCCACGCACTGCAAAACGGGCGAGCGCATCGCGCGCATTGACCAGCCCGTCTTCAAACAGCAATACGGCGACATGATCGTCGGCTTTCACGAAGTGGACAGCCTCGTCCCTGATGAAACCACAGGCGAGATGGTCGGCATCGCCGAGTTGAAAAAGGTCATCGCCGAGCACGCCTCAAAACTCGAACAAATGGGGATGGGCTTCAACCGCGACTGGAAAGCCGCCCGCGACGAACTGCTCGCCCGCCCCGAACCGCGCATCTCTTTCGGGACCTTTAGCGGAGTCTGCGCCGCGCGCGGCTTGAGCGGAATCGACACCGAGACCCTCGCCCACCTCATGCACGATCTCGGCTACATCGTCCACTACAGCGACGACGAAAAACTGCGCGACGATGTCATCCTCAAACCCGAATGGCTGACCAAAGCCATCGGCTTCGTCCTCGAAGACCTTGAAACAAAAGACCGCGAAGGTATTCTGCCAGATAATCATTTGTATCAAGTTTGGCACGAGCATAACTTCAAAGACCAACCGCGCTACGAACCAAACATCTATCCGTTCTTCTTACGATTGATGGAAAAATACGACGTCTGTTACCGTCTGACGGATGGCAAAGCAAGTTTGGTTGCCCAGCATGTGCCACAAGAGCGTCCCAAACTTCCATGGTTGCCCGAAGACGATACACCGCAAGGAGTTCGCCGTATCGCGATGATATGTTCGATGGATGATGATCCGCCCGGCTTGGTTCCATGGATGATTGTCCGCACCCATGATTACACCACGGAACAAATCAAGAATGGAAATGCACATCGACTGCATTGGGATAAAGGTATGTTCTTGACTCATGCGCCTCATGGTGAAGCCATGTTGGAAAAACGGGAACGTGAATTCCATATATATACTCAGGCAGTTTATCCTGAGTACCTCATGAACATTCTTCAGGAAACCCTGCAAAAATTGATCAATGATAATTGGCCCGGCTTGGAAGGTCGTTATCGTTTTACAGTTCCATGCCGAACCCGCATTGATGGAAAAGCCTGCAAAGGTCGTTTCAACATCCAGTCATTACGTCAGTTTTTAGCGGAAGGCGATTCAAGTGTGCGTTGTCAGGAGTGCGCCAAAAAGCTATCCATCACCGAGTTGTTATTAGGATTCGAAGATACCAAACTGGACAAGCAGTTGCAGGCAATTGAAAGTCGCCTTGCTGGTTTGGATAGCCGTGTCGCTCATTACTTCATGTCATTGATGAACGCTATCGCCGCTGAAACGAAAGATGGTCCGCGTCTATTCACCTTCCGCGCGCGTGAAGCAGGGCTTTCACCAAAGCAAATCCTTTTCCGACCGCTGGAACTTCAATTGTGGTGCGAAGCCGAAGGTTGCCAACACCCCGTCATTGAATCGGGCAAAGGCGTTTACACCATTGACCAACCGCATGAATGGGTCAAACAGATCGCGCCGTATGCAAACACCGTATTGAAGATCCTTGCCACGGTAGCGCCCATCGCCGCCCCTGCCATTGACCTTTTCTTTGGCCGCGACAAAACCAAAACGCTGGATATTGACCGTCACTTGGATTTTGCCAATGCTGTCCTTGGTCAATTGCCCGATGAACTCAAAGCCTCTGACCACGGCATGACCCCGGGCAAAATGCTCAGCGAGCCTGAACGCTCAGGCATCCTCGCCCTGCATCGCTTCCTCAACGAAGTTGACCCCACACAAGCCAAACTCGGTCTGCACCGCGTCGCCACCTACACCGGCGATTACCGCTGGTTGTGCAAACATCACTACGATGCCTGGCAGCCCAACATCCCCGATGTGATCCCACATAATTAAACCAAAACCGTCCCTGAAAAAATCAGGGACGGTCAGTTCTTACGGGATGACGATCTTCCTCGGCGGGAAGTAGGGATTCGCCTTCTTCCCATCGGTGATCGGCACCAGGTTCTTCATCGGGAAGTAGATATCCTCCGTGGCAACGATCGGCACGGGAACAGGCATGCCCTCGAACTGCGGGAAAGGGATGACCGCAAAGGCGTCTTCCACATCGTACCCGGCCGGGTCCGCTTTGTTATCGGTGATGATGGTGGCGAAGAACACACGCGGGTCGGTATAGGGGTCAATGGTCTCCACCGGCGGCGGCGGACGCCTCCCATCAAAATGCTCCACTTTCAAGAGCGGCACTTTCTTCGTGCCCCTCATCACGCTCGTCACCACCCCGGCCAGGCTGGCGCCCCCGCAGACAAGGGTGTAGATCTTGGGCTCGCGTTTGGTCATGCGTTCGTTCAGCACATAATTCCGCCAGCGGTCCAATCCGTTGTAATTCGTGAAGGCGGTCGTCTGCGCCCCAACGCCCGTCCACTTGTGGGCCAGGCGCTCGCGGCGTTCATCGGTCAGTTCGTCGTGATAGCATCCATACACCACTTTACAGCACAGGTCGAACCAGAAGAACTGCCATTCACGCGTCAGCACCACGTAATGACCGCTGTTGGTATTTTCCTTCTGCCCCAAGCGATACACATCCGGGCAGTTATAGCGGTGCTCGCGTTCCACATGCTCCCAGTCCCATTTGACGCGGTACGACGGCACCGAGGTGACCGCCATGGGAAGATTCTTGCGGCTCTCCTCCGCCTCTTTTTTCTTCTGTTCCTCCAGCGCGGCCGCCTCGCGGATGGACTTCATCGTTTCAAGGACACCTGCCACGAACATCGGCTCGACGACATCCGCCAGCCTGTCGATCAGCGTTGAGGCTCTCGACTGCAGCTCCGAGACGCCGTCTCGCGGATCGGTCACCGCGCTTCTTCGCACAGACGAAGCAGACGGTTCACGGAACGAGAGAACGGGGCCAGCCTCCAGGGCAAGCAGTCCCGTTTCACGCAGGGTCTTAACCACGTCGAAGAGAAACTCTGCATCTCCCTCCGAGGTCTTGCGCAGCAGGGAGACGATATCCTCCGGTGGCGCATCCTTCAACTTGAATTTGTCCTTTAATTTTTGTCCAAACCCATCGCGCTGCGGTACCGCCGCCATCCGCGGGTCTGTGGATGTTCTGGCGACCACGCCTGCGATCTCATCCTTGCTCCAGCCACCCGATCCCTTGCCGAAAATGAGCTGCGGAATCTGCTGGTCGCGTTTTCCATTTTTGCGCATTTTCTGCACCTCACCCAGCAGCCTGTCGAGCGTCCAGGTTTTGGCGGGTGCGGTAATGGCGGCGTCGGCGCTTCCGGTCCGCGCGGAGGCTGGGGCTTGGGAAGTGAAGCGCGGCGTGATGTCCCGTTTCACCCACATGCCCGGCCCGGTCGTGGAGTTCCAGAATTCCTTGTACGAATATTCCTCCAGCATGTTGCTGAAAGGGTTATAGAGTTCAACCCAGCCGCCACTGCCACCCGAGGGACTTCCCACCGGCGTGATCTTCGTGACCACCACCCAGTGGAAGGCCGTATCCTTTGGTTTGCGGTTTCCCATCACCAACGGGTCCCAGCGGATCAGGTATCCGTGCAGGGTTTCGATCAACACACTGGCGATCAGAAAGTGCGTTTTCAATTTCTGCTCGTCCCTGCCGGGAGGCAGGAGACGCTCGCCCGGTGGAGGCACGTAATAGGTCAACTCTTCGCGGTCTTTGTAGCCGTAGGCAGTCAAAATGGTCTTGAGGTCTTCGGGTCCCGTGCCGGTGTCGTTTCCATCGCTGAGGATGCTGCGATACAAGACCGGCTGGACCGATTTCCAATATTTCAGGATGGTGTCGATCGAGAAGGATTTGAAATAAGGCTCGTCCGATTCAAGGTCGTGCTTGATGGTCTGTCCGACAGTTGAAATTACCTGACCGGTCTTTGGATCCTTCGTCTTTATGGTGTTGCTGACCACATATTTTCGGTTGTTGAATCCATAGGCTTGCAGCATGCGCGCCAATTCTGATAATTTCGGCTTTTCCTGTTCTTTGGCCTTGAGCCAATTCTTCAGGCTGGTCTCCATGGACTGGGTCAGGATGAAACCGACACTGAACTCTCCGCAGAGCATGTTCTTTTTGGTGCTCTCGCCCTCCACATAAATGTATTGTTCGGCATCGTCTGTACTGGGCGTCTGATTGTCAATGGCAACACCCCAGTCCTCTGTTTGCGGTGTGCGTTCCTTATGTTCCCCGCCAGCCAACCGGTCGTCGGGTCGTCGCTCCACCCACCAGCCGCGGTTCGGCAGTCCGCCCACGGAGTTATAGAACTCGCCAAAGGAATATGCTTGGCGTTTGTTCGGAAAGGGATTGTATAACTCCACCCGTCGCCCATCGTGCGTGACCCTCTCCACAACGACCCAGTGATTGCGGTCCTCATCGCCTTTGCGCACCAGTTCGCCGGTGTGCGTGTCGATGCGCAGGTTCGTGATCAGGTAGTAGTCTCTGAGCCAATTCTGGAATTCGTCCGAGGCACGCCGTGGGTCATCTGCGGATGCCAGTGGGACCTTCGTGCGCCCGGGCTCCTTGGCGGGATCAGGGACGTAATATTTAAAGTTGACCTCATCCTTGAACAAGCGGAAGATATCGTCCATCTCGAACTGACCGAGCGGCTCGTCGTTTTTTTCCCCGATCATTTTGTCGTACACGGCAAATGAATTTTCACGCCATGTGCGAATGACCGTCTCGATATCCTTGTGCAGCACATAGGCGATCGACAGTTCCCCGCACATGTTGAACTTTTGACCGCTGAACTCATCGAAGACATCAAACTCATTCGTCTTTTTATTTTTCACCGGCACGATCATGACCTGTTCCCCATCGGCCGTGTAGCGGGTCTGGTGCGCGATCTTCACCGTGCGGGCGGAGGGGAATTCCTCACGATACTCTTCGAGAAAACCGTTCCACACCCAGCCGGCAACACGGGTGGTGACCCAATCCTTCCGGGTGTCACTCACCTTTTGGTAGCGCGTCTCCTCATACACGATCGCCGACCAGTCCGGCAGAGGAGGCGCCGCCGGGATCACGCGGACCAGGGAAAATTTTTGCAGCGGAAAATCGGCAACCGCCGAGATCGGGGGGTCGATCTTTGTCCCATCAATGGAATATTCAAAGACAGCCTTGTGAATAAGGACCTTGTTGCGCGTACACCATTTTTTTTCATCGCCGGGCTGAAACGGGGGGATAACGCCGGGAAGATCAGGAAATACAGGCAGCACATCCACAGCTTCAGGGGCAAAGGTTGGGCGCCTGGGCTGCACCGGCATGACCGGCTGCACATTTTTTTTGCGCTGTTTGGGTTTTGCAATCTCATTGGTTTGATCTTTTGGCGCCATAACTTGTTCTCCTACCTAAGAACGGACACACGCACATCATTTTGCATGAGATCGCACCATCCGTGAGAGGATGGTGTACTTATCGGTTATTCGTCTGTAAAAGCTGTTCTACGTTGGGGATCTGCAATGATGGAGCAGCGATGATTTTCCGCCTCCACGAATATCGTCCTGTTGGGAGTTGCACCCCAAATCGGACAATTTCAGGCAACTTACCTTTCAACAGTATACTGCTTAATAAACCCGGCGAATAGTGTCACCGCCTATTTTCCCCACCTCGGCTGCCAATCGGAAATGTTGTTGTCGGTCAAGCGCGTTACCGCTGTCCCATCGGGATGCATGACATAAATTTCATTGTTACCATCGCGAAAAGAAGTAAACGCGATCCAGTTGCCGTCCGGCGACCAGCTCGGGCCGAGATTATCGCCGCCGTTGGTGAGGCGGGTCACTTCCTTTGTTTCCACGTTGACGATGTAAATATTGTGGTCACCCTGCGGTCCGCGATAGAACGCGATCCATTTTCCGTCAGGAGACCAGGTGCTGCGCCCGCCCATGTTGTTGAGGTCGGTCAACTGCTGGATGTTCGAACCATCTGCATCCATGATGAAAAGCTGGCGCTGCCCCGCGCGAGAGGAGGCAAAAGCGATCTTTGATCCATCCGGCGACCAGGTGGGGTCGATGTCATCGCGGTCGGTGAGGCGATGTGGATTCTTCCCATCGGGACGCATCACCCACAACCCATCGCCGCTTTTGGCAAAGACGACCCACTCACCATCGGGCGAAAGTTCGGGTCCATAGAGGGAGCCGATGCCGTTCGTCAGGCGGTTCCTGTCCTTGCCGTTGATGTCAATGGAATAAATCTCAAAAGCGCCGGTTCGCCGCGATGAAAAATAAATGGTCTGCCCATCGGGTGAGAGGGATGCGTAAAAGGATGTCGCCTCATAATCGGTGAGCTGCTTGCGCCCGGAACCATCAGCGTTCATGAGGCAGATCTGGTCGATCTGTTGGATATAACAGGTGAAAACGATCTTGCCGGATAACGACGTAGTACCCGGCAATGGTGATGGCAGGAAATTCTCCACGGTGGCGGTGAAAGTGGGAAACGGAGTGGCAGTAAGGACGGGATCACCCGCGAAGACGGGAACAGGTGTGAGCGTGGATGAAGAACCAGGTCCCTGCAGAGTTGCGGTGGGGCGCGCACCTGGCGGGTTGCGGAACGTGTAAATGAATCCGCAGGCCAGCAGGCAGAGTGCGATCAGGCTGCAGCCGAGTCCTGCGAAGAGGAACCGGTCGAACATGGACATAAAACGATTTGAGGAATCCATCATATCGATGGACTAATTGTAGTGGAAAAGTCTCGTATGTCCATCCAATCATTCTGTAACTGCATGAGCGTTTTCTATTTCAAAATATTGAGCGCCTTTGGTTCATATTCTGGAAATATTTCAGCGGTTGCGGGATTGTTCAGCCGCTTCAGCAACACCTCGGAGAGGACATCGCGATAATCGGTCGTGACGGCCAGATCGCCGGGCCCGATTAATTGGCCTTCCCTCATCCCCGGCCACTTGCCATGGACCATGCCACCGGCGACATTGCCCCCCAACACCATCATCATGCTGCCATGACCATGATCTGTGCCGAGGCTGCCGTTCTCGGATGCACGCCGCCCGAATTCAGACATGGTGACCGTGGTCAGTTGACTCATGTGGTCGTGCATGTCGGCATGGAACGCGGCCAGTCCATCGGCAAGATCTTTCATGAGCGTCGCCATTTGACCGGTGCTGGCGCCCTGGGCAAAATGCGTATCCCAGCCGCCCAGGTCGATGGCTGAGACTTCAAGCCCCACATCTGCTTTGATGAGCATGGCGGTCTGTTTGAGGGCGAGCCCGAATTCGCTGTCAGGATATGCGGCCAATGGCGTCTGGTAACGCGCGGGGTCGAGGGTTTGGAGGGTATCCATAATGGAAAGTGTGTCCTGTCCCATGGCATCCTGTTCATAGACAGTACTCAACGCGGCCCGCATTTGCTGCAAGGCACGCGCGTCGCCGCCGAGATGAAAATCTGCAATGGAACGCAGCGCCGAAACCGGAACACCTCCACTCAAGCTGCGCTGCGGACGAGTGCCCATCCCCACTGCGCGCAGAGGCGAAGAGTTGCCTGTGTTCAATGTGGCCAGGTGACGTCCGATCCAACCGGAGGCGGGTCCGCGTTCATCATCCACGCCGCGTTCCATGAGCTCCATTGCTTTGAAGTGACTGCGCGATTCATCCGGCGCTCCGCAGGCATGGATGATGGCAAGTTGTTCTTCCTGCCAGGCATCCATCAAGAATCCCATCGCGGGATGCAAGCCGAAGAACCCATCCAGGTCAATAACTCTTTCATCTTTCTTCTTTTTTAAATCATCCGGCCGTGGAATGCCCAGCGACGGACGCAGTTGATAATAAGCATCTTCGCCATGCGGCACGACCATGTTGAGGACATCTGCTGCGCCGCGCAGGAAAACAACAACGAGCGTGTCACCGCGCGGTGCCATGTTACGAGGGGCAAAAGAGAGACGCGGCATCCAGGTGGGTAAAGTTTGAGTGAGGGTGGATAACATTATTTTCTCCAATAATCGTTTTCCGTCAGCGCCATTGAAATGCAGGCGAAGCGATCAAACCAGCGGCGACGATATGCAGGGTCTCCTCTTCGGTGGCGCCCGCTGACATAACGGAATTAATTAATTCGTCGCGTATGAGCCGCTGCATGGGCGCGCCCAACAACAGGGAGGTGAGTGCATCCACATCGTCCTGCAAAACGCCGGTCGAAGCGACATCCAATAAAGCAGTGAGATTGTGTTTTGTATTTTTGATCTCATTGCGGATCAGTTCAAAGGCGAACTGCCAGCGCGGCATGAGATTGCCCTGCCAGGCATCG
>Ga0073934_10011673_pt1 | contig 10553 bp, 6 predicted proteins | sample LarsenN4metaG_FD_76834 | JGI IMG/M metagenome (GOLD analysis project Ga0073934, IMG submission 76834) | Hot spring sediment bacterial and archeal communities from British Columbia, Canada, to study Microbial Dark Matter (Phase II) - Larsen... ... | reverse complement strand
CGCGCTCGGCCCGCGCCTGCTCGTCCAGCCGCGCGCGGAGGGCCGCCACCTGCGCGGGGCCGAGCGCCTCTGCGACGATGCAGTAGCCGTGCTCGATAAGGTCTTCCTCGGCACGGGCAAGGTCGGTGGTCGGGGCGACGGGTGCGCGGGTCGGCATGGCGGGCTCGGATGGAGCGGACGCGGCCCGGGAGTTGCCGCGCCGCCCGAGGATGGCACGGCGTCGGCAACGTGTCCCCCGTCCGGCCGCCGCCCGCGACGGTTCCTCCAGGCCGCCCGCGGCGAAGTCCACGGACGGAGACCGTTCTTGCGAACGACTATCATTTGTGGAATCGGTGGAACCGCGCGGCGCATGGCCGTCGCGGCGAAAGGCCGGGGGCGATGCCGGAGGGTACGACGATGCAGCCCGAGGCGCGGGGCGGTGCCGGGGCCGACAAGGCCCCGCTGGCCTCGGCCCTGCGCGCTCTGCTGGATGCGCGCGACGTCGATGGCGCGATGGCCTTGTGCCGCGACCGGCTGGCCGCCAGGCCCGACGATGCCGAGGCCCACCGCCATCTGGGCCTGCTGCATGCCGCGGCGGGCGCGCGCGGGCCGGCGCTGCAGGCGGCGATGCGCGCGTGCGAGCTGGCGCCCGACGATGCGCGCGCCTGGTCTGACCTGGGACGGGTCTACGCCCTGCTGGGCGATCTCGAGGACGCGGCGCGCTGCTTCGCCGAGGCGGTCGCCATCGACGTGCGCTTCGCCGACGGCTGGCACAACCTGGGCACCGCGTTGCGCAAGCTGGGCCGGCGCGAGGCCGCGTTCGCCGCCCTCAAGAACGCCCTTCTGATCGACCCGAAGCGGGCGGAAACCTACCTGAGCCTGGGCAACCTTCTGGTCGCGACCGGCCAGTACGAGGACGCGCTGGAGTGCTTCGAGCGGGCTGCCCGGCACGACCCGGGCATGGCGCGGGCGCGCAGCCGGCTCGCGCGCCAGATGTCCGAGAGGGGCAAGGTCCGGCGCGCGGAACGCCTGTTCCGACAGTCCCTTGGCCTGGATCCCGACCACATCGAGGGTTGGCTGGGCCTGGGACGCACGCTCGAGGACCTGGGCGAAGCCGAGGGCGCGCGCAGCGCCTATGCCAACGTCCTGCGCCGCCGGCCCGGGCATGCGCTGGCGCTCGGCCACCTGCTGGGTCTGCTGGGCGACGCCGACGAGGCCGATGCCGAGGCGCGCGGCTGGATCGACCGCGCATGGGCGGCCCTGCAGCAGCCCGCGGTCGCCGACGAGGCCAAGGCACTGATCGGCTACGGGCTGGCCAAGCGTCACGACCGGCTGGGCGAGCCCGAGCGGGCGGCGGAGGCGGGGCTGGCCGCGAACGCGGCGCGGCGCCGCGCGGCGGGGCCGCTGGACCGCCAACGCCTGGCGGCGCGCGTCGACCGGCTGATCGAAACCTACACGGAGGACTTCTTCGCCCGGCGTCGACGCTACGGCCTGGGCACCGACCAGCCGGTCTTCATCGTCGGCCTGCCGCGTTCGGGCACCACCCTGACCGAGCAGATCCTCGCGGCGCACCCCCGCCTGCATGGCGCGGGCGAGCTGCCCGACCTGGGCCGGGCCGCCATGCGCACCATGACCGGCGACGACGACGAGCCCTGGCAGGCCGCCCTGAAGGTGGACGAGCCGCAGAGCCGCGCGCTGGCCGCCCAGTACCTGCGCGCGCTGCGCGACGGCGCACCGAAGAAGCGCCTGCGCATCAGCGACAAGTCGCCGCTCAACTTCTTCCAGCTCGCGCTGGCCGCCGTGCTGTTCCCCAACGCGCGTGTCGTCCATTGCACGCGCGACATCCGCGACAACGCGCTCTCGGTGTGGATGGAGAACTTCAATGCCGAGCAGGCCTGGTCCACCGACTTCGACGACACGGCGTTCTACGTCGCGCAGTACCGCCGTCTGATGCGCCACTGGGCCGACGCCCTGCCGCTGCGCACGCTCACGATGCGCTACGAGGAAACGGTTGCCGACCTCGAGGGCCAGGCGCGCCGCCTGATCGCCTTCCTTGGCGCCTCCTGGGACCGCCGCTGCCTCGAGTTCCATCGCAGCGGGCGCGCCGTGCAGACGCCCAGCCGCTGGCAGGTGCGCCAGCCGATCTACGCTCGCTCGGTGGGGCGCTGGCGCGCCTATGCCCCGCACTTGCCGCGCCTCGAAGCGGCCTTCATGGAACCCGGTGCGGCGTCGGGGCAACCCGGCTAGTTGCACCTGCCGCGGTTCCAGTCCCACTCTGGCTGACCGGCCGCGTTCTCCACGCGGCGGTTCCGGAGGGGCCCGCGATGTTCGACGTCCTGCGCCAGTTCTTCGACAGCACCGCGCTCAGTCCCCACGGCGTCTGCCTGCTGTGGGAACCCTCGCTGATCTGGGCCCATGCCGTCTCAGACCTGCTCATCGCCGCGGCCTACTTCTCGATTCCCGCCACCATCCTCTGGCTGGCGCTGAAGCGCCGCGACTTCGCCTACCACTGGGTGCTCTATCTGTTCGCGCTGTTCATCGTGGCGTGCGGCACCACGCACGTGTTCGGAATCGTCACCCTGTGGGAACCCGCCTACGGCATCGAGGCCCTGGTCAAGGTCGCGACGGCCACGTGCTCGGTGGCCACCGCCATCGTGCTGTGGCCCTGGCTGCCCAAGGCGCTCGCCCTGCCCAGCCCCGCACGTTGGGAGTCGGCGAACCGGGAGCTGCAGGCCGCTCTCGCCCGGCGCGAGGCCGCCGAGGGCGAGGTCCGCGCACTCAACGCCGAGCTGGAGGGCAAGGTGCGCGAGCGCACGGCCGAGCTGGAGCGCGTCAACGCCGAGCTGACCGATCGCGAGGCCCGGCTGCGCGATGCCCACCGCCGCGCGGGGCTCACCTCGTGGACGGCCGACCCGCGCACGGGGCGCATGGCCTGGTTCGACGAGGCGTGGCGGGTGCTTGGCGTGGCACCCGACGCGGTGCCCGCCACCACGGCGGCCTTCCGCGGCCTGCTGCACCCCGACGACGCGGCCCGCATGATCGCGCTCTACGACCGGGTCTATGTCGAGCCGCAGGCCTATGCCGAGGAGTACCGCATCCAGCCCAGCCCTGGCGTCGTGCGCTGGGTGCGCGAGCTGGCAGAGGCCCGGCTCGGCGCCGGCGGCACGATGCAGCTCCTGGTCGGCACCCTCCAGGACGTCACCGAGCAGGTCGAGGCCGAGCGCCGCGTGCGCGAGAGCGAGGAGCGCCTGCTGCGCGCCCAGCGCGCGGCCCGCGTCGGGGCCTGGGAGTGGGACATCGTAGCCGACCGCTCGTACAGCACCCCCGACGAGCTGCGCCTCTACGGCATCGAACCCGACGCGAAGACACCCCCGCCCACGGGCTTCGAGGATTTCATGCGCCTCGTGCATCCGGACGACCGCGAGCGCATCCGCGCCGCGAACCTGGAAGCCATCGCCACCAAGACGCCGCTGGAAGCCGAGTTCCGCGTCATGCTGCCCGGCGGCGGACAGCGGTGGCTGCTGACCAAGGGCGACATCATCGTGGACGGATCGGGCCGCGCCGTGCGGATGGTGGGCGTCAACATGGACATCACGCAGCGCAAGGAGGCCGAGGCCGCGCTGGCCGCCAGCGAGGAACGCTTCCGCACGATGGTCAGCACCATCGACGACGTGTTCTGGATCGAATCGCGCAATCCCGACAGGCTGATCTACGTCAGCCCCGCCTTCGAGCGCCTGACCGGCCGCAAGCCCGAGGAGCTCTACGCCGACATCGACGTCTGGCTGGAGTGCATCCACCCGGACGACCGTCCCCTGGCGCGGGAATCGTTCCAGCGCGTGGCCGAGGAAGGGAGCTTCACCACCGAGTACCGCGTGATCCGCACCGACGGGGAGGAGCGCTGGGTGCGCGACAGGGGCTATGTGGTGCCCACGCCAAGCGGGGTGGTCGAGCGGACCACCGGCGTCGCCACCGACATCACCGAGCGCAAGCAGGCCGAGCGCCAGCGCGACCTCTTGATGCGCGAACTGGTGCATCGGGTGAAGAACACGCTGGCCGTGGTGCAGTCCATCGCCCGGCAGACCCGCCTGAACACCGACACGCTCGAGGCCTTCTACGAGAAGTTCGAGGCCCGCCTGGTGGCCCTGTCGCTGGTCCACGACCTGCTGTTCCGCGAGGGCTGGCAGGGCGCTTCGCTGGCCGATGTGATCGCGCAGACGCTGGCTCCCTACGGCGAGCACGAGGATGGCACGCGGCGCTTCGACACCGAGGGCCCGCCCGTGCGGCTGGATCCCAACGTGGCGGTCAAGCTCAGCATGGTGTTCCACGAGCTCGCCACCAATGCCACGAAATACGGCGCGCTCTCGGCGCCCGAGGGGCGTGTGGCGGTCACCTGGCATCGCACGCAGTCCGATGGCGGCCGCGACGCCCTGGCCATCCGCTGGGTGGAGCGCGGTGGACCGCCGGTGACCGAGCCGGTGCGTCGCGGGTTCGGGACCCTGCTGGTGGAGCGCGTGGCGGGCCGCGAACTGGGCAACGACGTGACGCTCGCCTTCGCCCCGGCCGGGCTGGAAGTCGGCATCACCTTGTTTCTCTAGGGATTTTCGACGCCCAGGCGGGCCACCCCGTTAACCGGTTAGTAGGCGGCAAGGTTGTTGCTTGTCCGCCGCCGATGCCCTACGCCGCCCCGCTCGAATTTACCGCCGCCCCCGCCCGTGCCACCCTGGCCGCAGGCGCCCGGGGACGCCTGCCCGCCGGAACCTTCCTCCGCGCGGCGCAAACAGCTACGGATCGACGCGCGGTGCCCTTCCTTCACCTGCGCCGCACCGCCCACGGCATCGTCGCGGACGGCGACACGACCTTCGAGACCGGGCATCGCATCGCGGTGCCCGGGCGGCATCCCGAGGGCGTGTTCCTGTCCTGGCGCTGGGCGGACGGCGTGCTCACGATCGAGCGCGACGCCTACGGTTTGCTGCCCTGCTTCGTATGGCAGCACGAGGGCGGCATCGCGCTCTCGACATCGCTGGCCAGGCTGCTGGCGCTGGGGGCGCCCGCCGAGTACGACGTGCCGGGCGTGGCGGCCTTTCTGGCGCTGGGCTGGTATCTGGGCGACGACACGCCCTTCAGGGCCATCCGCAACCTGCCGCCTGCCCCGCGCCTCGTCTGGCGCGGCGACGGGCTTGCGGCCGAAGGCGCCATCGGCCTGCCCGGTCAGGCCAACCTGACGCGCGAGGCCGCCATCGACGCCTACATCGACCTGTTCCGCGCCGCCATGCTGCGCCGTCCGCCCCAGGGCCGGATCATTGCCTCGCTCAGCGGCGGGCGCGACAGCCGCCACATCCTGCTGGAGATGTGCCGCGCGGGATGGCGCCCCGACGAGGTCGTGACCGGCGAACTGCCGGCCGCCAAGGCCAGCAACGATCTGCCGATCACGCGCCAGCTGTGCGAGCGCCTGGGCCTGCCCCACCGCATCGTGCAGGCTCCCGCGTCGCGTTTTCGGGCGGAGCTTCGGAAGAACGACCTGACCCAGTTCAACGCGCTGGAGCACGCCTGGTACCTGCCGTGCGCAACCTATCTGGCCGCCCGCGCAGGCTCGCTCTACGACGGGCTGGCCGGCGACGTGCTGTCGGCGGGGCGCATCCTGGCGGACGAGGACCTCAACGCGATGGCGCTGGCCGGCGACTTCGACACCCTGGCCGCGCGCATCGTGGGCAACGGCCACCGCCCCATGTTCGCGCCCCAGCGCCTGCGCGACCTGCTCGGCGGCCGGCTGCCCTGGAAGGACATGGGGCCGCTGGCCACCCAGCGCCTCGCCGCCGACCTCCGGCGCTTCGCCGGGACCCATCGCCCCCTCACGCTGTTCCGCTTCTGGAGCCGCACGCGGCGCTGCGTCTCCCTGATGCCCCTGGCCATGGCCGGGCGCGGGCCGGTCACCTACTGCCCATTCCTCGACCGCGAGGTGTTCGATTTCCTCATGGCGCTGCCGCATGCGCTCACCGTGGGCGAGTCGTTCCACGACGCGGCGATCCATCGCGCCTTCCCCGCCATGGCCGACATCCCGTTCTCCTCCACGCCCGTCGCCGTGCGCCGGCGCAGCGCCGGCACGCGGCGCTTTGCCGCCGAGACGCTGCTGCACATGGCGCGTCACGGGACGTCGCCGAACCTGGATGGCGCATGGCTGGCGAAGCGGCTGGCGGGGATGGTGCTGCACGGCTGGACGTGGGCCGAGCAGGGCTATGCCTTGCCTCACGCCATCTACTTGATGCAGTTGCACGACCTGGCATCCGGCCAAGTCGCGGCCTAGGCCGCGCCGCGCCGCGGTGTCGGGGGACCTGACATCCTGCGGCGCCTCTCTCGCCTTCCACTAACGCCTTGAGGCGGAACGCCGATCCGGTGCAGTGGACGACCCGGTCCGGACCCGGCGCCGGCGAGTCGCCACCGTCCTGTCGGTCCGTCTTACACACCATCGTCACCGTACCGACCAACGCTCTCCTAAGTTATTGAATTTATTCGTCCAGTTTCGCTGGCACATGCCGTGCTAAACATGGTGCAAGGGCCGGCCTCCGGGCTCGGCCAGGATGAGGGCAGGGACGTGGATTCGGGTCGGCGCATGGGTGTCGCCTTGGCGGTCGGGGTTTCCGTCCTCGGCTGGCTTGCCCTCTGGTCGGCCTTCAAGGCGGTCCTCTAGCCCCCTCGCCATCCGCACGGCGCACCGGGTATAGGATCGGCCCCGCCGAAGCGACGGGGACGCCTCATGGACTTCGCCATCTCGACCGAGCAGCAGCTCATCCTGGACACCGTCCGGAAGTTCGTCGACGCCGAGCTGATGCCCTACGAGGAGGAGGTGGACCGGGCGGGCGAGATCCGACCCGACCTCAAGGATCAGGTCCGCCGGCGGGCCATCGAGCAGGGCCTATACGCCATGAACTTCCCCGCCGAGGTGGGCGGAGGCGGGCTCGACAACGTGACCATGATGATGGTCGAGAAGGAGCTGGGGAAGGCGTGCTACGCCCTGCACTTCCTGGTGGCCCGCCCGTCGCTGATCCTGATGGCCTGCGAGGGCGCACAGCGCGAGGAGTACCTGCTGCCCACCGTGAAGGGCGACCGCATCGACTGCTTCGCCATCACCGAACCGGGCGCGGGCTCCGACGCCTTCGGCATCGCCTCGAAGGCCGTGGCCGACGGCGACGACTTCGTCATCAACGGCACCAAGCACTTCATCAGCCACGCCGACCTGGCCGACTTCGTCATCGTCTTCGCGGTTACCGGCACGCAGGAGACGCCCAAGGGCACGCGCAAGCTGGTGACCTCGTTCCTGGTGGACAAGGGCACGCCCGGCTTCACCTGCACGCGCCAGCCGGATGCCGTGAGCCACCGCGGCTTCCACCAGTGCGTGCTGACCTTCGAGGACTGCCGCGTGAACAAGCGCCAGGTGCTGGGCAAGGTTCACAAGGGATTCGACGTGGCCAACGAGTGGCTGGGCGCACAGCGCCTGGTGCTGGCGGCCAACTGCTGCGGCCGTGCCGAGCGAATCCTGGGCATGGCCGCCGAGTGGGCCGCCAGCCGCAAGCAGTTCGGCCAGGCGATCGGCAGGTTCCAGGGGGTGTCGTTCAAGTTCGCAGACATGGCGACCGAGCTGGCCGCCGCCGAGCTCCTGACCATGCGCGCCGCGTGGAAGGCCGACCAGGGCACCATGACGCCCGAGGACGCCGCGATGGCCAAGCTCAAGGCCAGCGAGATGCTGGCGATGGTGGCCGACGAGGGCGTGCAGGTGATGGGCGGTATGGGCGTGATGGGCGACGTAGCCATGTCCCGTCTCTGGCGCGATGCGCGCGTGGAACGCATCTGGGACGGGACTAGCGAGATCCAGCGCCACATCATCAGCCGCGCGACGCTGCGTCCCCATGAAAGCTAGGACGGCGGCAGCGAGCAGGAGGCAGGGATGGTGAAGCCCGTCATGAACCTCGACGAGGTCGAGTTCGACGACGTCGAGGAGAACGGAATCTATACGTCGAGCCGCGCCACGATCAGCGACCACATCGGAGCCCGGAACCTCGGCTACAACCTGACGGTCCTGCCGCCGGGCAAGGTTCAATGCCCGTTCCATAACCACCACGGGGAGGAGGAGATGTTCCTGATCCTCGAGGGCGAGGGCGAGCTCCGCTTCGGCGACCAGCGCTTCCCGATCCGCCGGCACGACGTCATCGCCTGCCCGCCCGGCGGCCCAGAGGTCGCCCACCAGATCATCAACACCGGCACGACGACGATGCGCTATCTCGCACTCTCCACGCTGGTCGAGGTCGAGGCCTGCGAGTACCCGGACTCGAACAAGGTGATGGTCGTCGCAGGGAAGCGCGGGGAGCCGAGGCTCCGGAAGATGATCCGTGCCGAGAACACGGTCGACTACTACGATCGCGAGAAGGCGTGACGCCGGCGGGCAACCCGCCTAGGTAGCCTTGCTCCAGCGGCAGATCAGCTTCAGCTCGCCGGCGGTGTTGGCGACGGTGGCGAGGCAGGCATCGGCGCGCTCGGGCGGTATCCATACGGCGAAGCGCGTTGCGTACTGCGCTCCGCCGGTGCCCGGGATGGTCTCGGCGTTCAGCCGCACGATGTTCGCGCCGAACTGACCGAACGCCTCGGCCAGCCGCATGATGAGGCCGGGGCGGTCGCCGCCGGTCACCTCGATGCGGTGGGTGATGTGGCCCGACGGGCCGTGGACGGCGCCCAGCGTGTAGTCGCGCACCTTGACCTTTGCGTCCTCGGCCTCGGGCAGGGCGGCCAGCTCGCGCTCGACGTCCGCCGCCGTCACGCCGTCCGGCAGGACGGCCACGGCGGTGAACTCGGCGCCCTCGCCCAGGACGGCGAAGGTGGTGTCGCCCAGGTTCGCGCCCAGCTCGAACACGCGTCCCGCGATGCCCGCCACCAGGCCGGGCCGGTCACGGCAGAAGACAGAGATGAGAACGGTCCTGCTCACGCGCTTCCCCTGCGAAGGCAGCCAGCATGACCGAACTCGACCCCGGCCGGAAGGCTCAAGCGGAACCTTCGCGCCGCCGCCGCCGCGCCACCAGGAGGGCCAGGGCGATGGCGAAGACGCCCAGCAGCGTGGAATAGAGGAAGAAGGCCACGTAGCCCGCGCCCAGGGCGGCCGGGGCAACGCCTGCGCGCGCCGCCCCCTCGGCCAGCGCTCCAGGCGGCAGGCCGCCGAACCAGGCGGCCAGGGGCGCGAACGTGCCGCCGCCCTCGGCCGACTGCGCCGCACCCTCGACGATGCGGCCGGACTGCGAGGCCACGAGCCGGCCGGGGAGGGCGTAGAGCGACGAGAAGAGGGCGTACTGCGTGGCGGTGAAGCCCGCACTGGTCAGGCTGGACATATAGGCGATCAGGGCCGTGCCGGCGAAGCCCGAGGCCAGGTTGTCCACGCCGATGGCCACGAACAGCGCGCCCAGGTCCGGCCCGCGCGTGGCCAGCCAGGCGAACACGAGGTTGGACAGCGGCCCCGCGAAGGCGCCGATCACCAGGGTGCGCATCAGCCCCAGCCGCACCACCGCCCAGCCGCCCAGGAAAATGCCGGCCATCGACATGACGACGCCGAACACCTTCCGCACCTCGGCGATCTCGGTCTTGCTGAACCCCAGGTCCAGGTAGAACGGGTTCATGATGTTCAGCACGAAGTCGCCCAGCCGGTAGAGGCAGATCAGCGCCAGGATCAGGCCCGCCGAGCCCGCGAAACGGCGCAGGAAGTCGGCCATCGGCTCGCCGAAGGCGGCGGCCAGGTAGACGCCAGGGCGCGTGCGCACGCCGGGAATCGGCCAAGCCGCCACGACGACCAGGGCCAGGCCCGCCACGACGCCCGCCAGCTGCAGCCACACTCCGCTGCCCTCGGCGCTCCACCCGGCGCCCAGCGCCGCAGCCGTTGCGGGTGCGCCCAGGCCGTCGAGCACGCGCACCAGCAGGCCTGCGTCGCCCGCCAACCCGCAGCCCATCACGACCGCGCCCACCGCCATGACGGCCAGCCGGGCAAGCCATTCGGCGAAGGCCGCCGCCCGGCCCTGGCCCGTGTCCGCGTCGGGCAGGGGGCGGAGCGCGTGCGCCCGCTCGCGCGGGGCCGCCAGCACGCCCAGCACGCCCACGCCCATCAGGAGAGCCATGACGGCGTAGGAGGTTCCCCAGCCGTGGTCCTCCGCCAGCAGCAGGGGGGCGGCGCCCGCCACGATCATGGCGATGCGGTAGCCCCACTGGTAGGCGGCGGCCATGGCACCCTGGCGCGTCTCCTCGGCCGCCTCGATGCGCCAGGCGTCCATCACGATGTCCTGGGTCGCCCCTGCGAAGCCCACCACGACGGCGGCGGCGGCCATCGCGCCCAGCCCCACCGCAGGGTCCAGGCCCGCGATGACCCACAGCCCGGCGATGACGACGCCCTGGCACGCCAGCATCCACGACCGCCGGTGGCCCAGGAGGCCGGTCAGCCCCGGAACGGCGGTGCGATCCACCAGGGGGGCCCACAGGAACTTGAAGGCATAGGCGAGCGTGGCCAGGCTGAAGAAACCGATGACGCCCAGCGACAGCCCAGCCTCGCG
>Ga0073934_10011672_pt1 | contig 10556 bp, 11 predicted proteins | sample LarsenN4metaG_FD_76834 | JGI IMG/M metagenome (GOLD analysis project Ga0073934, IMG submission 76834) | Hot spring sediment bacterial and archeal communities from British Columbia, Canada, to study Microbial Dark Matter (Phase II) - Larsen... ... | reverse complement strand
TTTAACCACCTCACTGGGAGGGGTGTAGCCAACCACATCGCCGGCTGACAATTCGGTCTTCGTCGCCACACCATTGGGGTCTACGCCAACCAGCCTTAGCCCAGGAATAAAACTATTATCGGGATTTTGGATAGCGACCATAATCGACAAAATATTGGCCTGGGTGGGCTGGCTGTACAGTTCGGCCAGCCGAAAGCCCCAAGATGGGGCGGGTGTATCCGTTGGCAAGGGGGTAGGAGTTGGTGGCGGCGGCGGGGCCGGCGTGCTGGTCAAAGTTGGGGTTGGTGTTTGGGTAGGCCGGGGCGTTCGAGTGACCGTTGGTGTTGGCGTTTCGCTGGGAATGGGCGTCACAGTTGGCGTGGAGGTTTGGGTTGGCGTCGGGGTAACCGGCGGGGTAGGCGTAAACGTCGGGCGAGGCGTAAAGAGCGGTTCAACCGGTTGGGTTGAGGCCGCCGACTCGGTGGCATAGGCCACCAGCCGGTCAAAGGGAGAAGCCAGCGTACAGCCGGAAATAAAAAGTGGACTCATTAAGATAAGAAAGATTAAAGGGGGTCTTAAATCTCTACAGCGCAAGATAAAACAACTCCTATGACCCAACGACCTGACAACATGAAACAGCCGCTTGCGCTGGAGCGAAGCGGCTGGCAACCAGAGGTGTTTTTGATTATAGCGCTGATTTTTGATTAGGCAAGCATACTAATTACCGGTCGAGCCAGGCTCTGTTGTCTCCTGGGGAGCCGGTTCAGCAGTTGGCGCGGTGGCCGGCTCGGCCGGAGGTGAGGTTGGCTCAGAGGTTGGCCCTGCCGGAGAAGCCGGTACTTCTATATCGGCCGGGCTATCCGGGGCCGGGCCGGCTTCTTCAGGGGCAGCCTCAACTGTCGATTCAACAGTTGGGGCAGCTACAGGCTCAGGCGCCGGCGTAAAATCGGCCTCAGATACGGCGCAGCGGAAGCCGGTACCGTCGCTCCGCATATGTGGCTCATTGTTTTGGCGGAAGGTCGCCCGCAGGTGTTGAACAGCATTATCCCACGAACCGCCTCGGACGACTTTAAAATATTCGCCAAAAGTTTCCGGCAGTTCATAGGTGTTGCCCGGATAGCCGAGATAAGAGCTATCGACCCATTCCCAAACGTTGCCGGCCATATTGAGAGCGCCATAAGGGCTGGCGCCAGCCGGGAAATTATCGGCCGGGGCAGTATAGGCAAAACGATCATTCGTATTAGGATCGTTACTATTACGTGGACAACTGGCGTCGCAATAATTTGCCACATCCGCCAGATTAACTTCAGGAGGTTGAAATCCATTGCCCCAGGGAAAAATACGATCATTGGCAGCTCCTTTGGCTGCCTTTTCCCATTCTGCTTCCGTAGGGAGACGGGCGCCCACCCATTCACAATAAGTTTTGGCATCTTGCCAGGTTACTTGAACAACCGGATGATTTTGCTTATCGTCAATTCCTGTGTTTAAGCCACGGGGATGATAGAAGGTAGCTTCCTCTATTCGCTCATCACCGCTCATGCCATAACCGTCTAATTCGGCGGCGGTTTTGTAACCGGTCAAATTAACGAAATTGCTAAATTGAGCGTTGGTAACCTCTGTTCTATCAATCCAAAAGGCCTCAAGGTTAACCGGATGCTGCGGCTGCTCGTCACCGCCACCCAATTTAGGCGCACCCCCGGCGCCAACCCGGGCCAGATCAGCATCACTTGCTCCCATTAAAAATTCGCCGGCCGGGACAAAGACCATGACCGCGTTATCAGCCGCCCGAATGGCAGTGTTGAGCGGTTCGACCTGGGGCAGCGGCGTTGGCGAGGGAACGGGGGTAGCGGGGTCAGCGGGAAGGGAGGTAGCGAGGTCAGGCGGCAGTTCGGTGGTTGGCTCGGCCGTAGGTTCTTCTTCAACCAGGGCCACCGCGGCTGCGGTGGGGCCAGGAAAAGGGGTGTAAGTCGGGTAAGGCGTGTAAGTCGGATAGGGGGTGGCGGCGGCCGGTATTTCAACCGGCGCTTGGGTCGGCAAAGCGGCGATGGTCGCTTCAACAGCGGCTGCGACCATTTCTTCGAAGTTTGGTGTGGGGGTAGCGCTGCTACAAGCCGCCAACCAGAAAGTTAAGAATAAACTCATAACAAGTGGAACGGGATATTTCATGATATTTCCTTCCTCATAGATTGTGCGCATTAAAGTTCCCAGACAAGCCCAGCATTGTAAGCAAGCGAAACAGGATTGTCAATTTTCGGGGATATAGGGACAGATATCATGAGCATGATTTTCCTATTGCCCATTGATTTGATTTATGGTAAGATAGCTAAGAATTTCACGAATGAGCTTGATCGGCAAAGGTTGAAGCCTTGAAGGTTATCTATCACAAGGAGGAGCCCTGTTATGGCAGGAGCTGAGGTTCCTGATATTGTTATAGGACGGTTGCCCATCTACTTACGAGCGTTAACTCAATTGTTAGAGATGGGCCAGGAGTTCACTTCTTCTCAAGAGCTTGGTCAAATCTTGGGAATCGGTTCAGCTCAAATACGAAAGGATCTTTCCCATTTTGGGGAGTTTGGCAAACAGGGTACCGGCTATGAAATCGGCTTCCTGCACGAACAAATCTCTAAAATTCTAAATGTTGATAAAGATTGGTCGGTGGCATTGGTAGGCTTTGGCGATCTTGGCCAGGCTATTGCTCATTACGGCGGGTTTGCCGAAAAAGGATTTCATATTCGGGCTATTTTCGACGCCGATCCGGAGAAGATTGGAAAAACCCCCAATGGCACGATGGTGCATGATGTAGCAGATTTGGGAAAAATCGTTGCGGCAGAAAAGATTAAAATGGCTATCGTAGCTGTGCCGGCCTCGGCCGCCCAGGAGGTCGCCGATAAATTGGTTGAGGCCGATATTCGAGCCATTCTGAATTATGCTCCAATAACGCTGAATGTTCCTAATCACGTCCGAGTACAATATATCGATCCGGTCGTCCACCTACAGCGAATGACTTATTATTTGGCTTAATCGAGTGGATTAATAGTAGGCCGGTAAAGCCGCTCTCTCCAGCGCCTCGCGCATTTCCAGCCCAAGTCCTGCCCCTAAAGCCACACAGGCTACCGGGTTATCAGCGACATAACAGGGGACGCCAATATGCTGGGTCAACATCAAATCAATGTTTCGCAGCAGCGCTGTTCCTCCGGTAATAATTACACCTCGATCAATGATATCAGAAGCCAATTCCGGGGGCGTTTTTTCTAAGACGCTCTTGACAACACCGCTGATAGCGCTCAGAGGCTCGCTCATTGCCTCGGTAATGTCATTGGAGTTAACCCTAATCGTTCCGGGTAAGCCGGCAACCTGTTCGCGCCCTTTCACTTCCATCTCCAAGACGTCGTCCAGTGGCGTGGCGCTGCCAATCTTGATCTTGATCTCCTCGGCTGTTTGTTCACCAATAATCAGATTATATTTACGCCGGACGAAGTTGATAATCGCCTCATCTAATTTCATCCCGGCAATGCGGATCGAGTCGCTGGTTACAATACCATTCATCGCAATAACGGCAGCTTCGCTGGTCCCCCCACCCACGTCCAAGATCATGTTTCCGGTTGGGGTATCAATCGGCAAGCCGGCTCCGATAGCGGCCGCTAAAGGCTCGGGAATAGTATAGGCTTGTTTACGGGCTGCTTTTCGGGCAGCATCCTCAACAGCCCGGCGCTCAACGCTGGTAATACCGACCGGGGTGCTGATCATGACTTCGGGCGGAAAGGGACGAAACCGGCCAACCAGACGTTCGATATAAAAATCCAACATTTTTTCAGTGACATAGTAATCTGCGATAACCCCATTGCGTAACGGCCGCACGATCTCGATAGCCTCTGGCACCCGCCCTAACATGGCCATAGCTTCACTGCCAATAGCCACAATACGATCATCTCGCTGCGAGATAGCTACCACGGAAGGTTCCTGCAAAACAATGCCCCGCCCCTTCATATAGATCAAGATGCTAAAGGTTCCTAAATCAATTCCTATTTTCTTTGTGAACATCAACCTACTCCACACCCCAGAGGCGGGTGCGCGATCTAAGACAAATAATTGTAAATCAAATTGCAGATTGAGCAACTATGTGCAAGTCAGAAAAAGGCCAGGAACTATAAAAAGCAATTCCTGGCCTATTGAGAATGCAAAATTATCCAGTTTTCTCACTCCACGCTTGAGAAAGAAACCAGTTTGATCGGGCAATTTCTCCTTACTCTCTTGGGCCGGAGGAGAAATCTCCCCGATCTCGGCGCTGGCGGCGCACCACTTTGAGCCGGGTTACGGAACGACGTAAAGCAATTTCCGCCTGGATGAAATCCATCTTTTCTTCTTTGGCTCTGGCCAGAAGCTCTTCCGCCCGGCGGCGCGCCGCTTCGGCCCTGGCGACATCGATCTCTTCGGCCCGCTCGGCCGAGTCGGCCAGCACCACCACATGATCCGGCTGAACTTCCATAAAGCCGCCGCCAATCGCAAAGAATTGATCTTCCTCGCCCTCTTTTTTGACCTGCAACTCGCCAAAAGTAAGAGAGGTTAACAGCGGCGCATGGCGTGGCAGAATACCCAGAACACCTTCGGAGCCTGGGGCGATGACCATATTGACATGATCATCATACACTTTCCGTTCTATGGTTACAATTTCAAGATGAATTGTTGGCGGCATCAATTAACCTATGTTGAAATCAACTAAAGTTCTACTGATCATGTCCATTTCTGGCCCGTTCAATAACTTCTTCGAGGTTACCAGCCATATAGAAGTAAGGCTCGGGCACATCGTCCATTTCCCCATCCAAGATACGCTTGAAGCTGTTGACCGTCTCTTGCATGGGGACGTAACGGCCAGGCCGGCCGGTAAACTGCTGAGCCACAAACATCGGCTGCGAGAAGAAGCGCTGGATCTTGCGAGCTCGGGCGACGAGCAGCTTATCATCTTCCGACAGCTCATCGATCCCCAAGATAGCGATGATGTCTTGTAAATCTTTATAACGCTGCAAGACGCGCTGGACGCCACGAGCAACCTGATAATGCTCCTCACCCACAATCCGAGGGTCTAAAATACGGCTGGTTGAAGCCAACGGATCGACCGCCGGGAAGATGGCCAGCTCGGCAATTGAACGCTCCAACGCGATGGTCGCATCCAGGTGAGCAAAGGTCGTGACCGGAGCCGGGTCGGTATAGTCGTCGGCAGGCACATAGACGGCCTGCATACTGGTGATAGAACCACGCCGGGTGGAGGTGATCCGCTCTTGCAACTCGCCCATCTCGGTCCCCAGGGTCGGCTGATAACCAACGGCGCTGGGCATCCGGCCCAACAAGGCCGAGACTTCGGAACCGCTCATGACAAAGCGGAAGATATTGTCGATAAAGAGCAGCACATCGCGGCCCTCATCCCGGAAATATTCGGCCATGGTCAAACCGGACAGAGCAACCCGCAGCCGAACCCCGGAAGGCTCGTTCATCTGGCCGAAGACCATACAGAGTTTATCCAACACTCCCGCTTCTGTCATCTCTTTATAAAGCTGTGTTCCCTCACGGGTACGTTCACCCACCCCGGCAAACACAGAATATCCCCCATGCTCACGGGCCAGGGAGGCAATAAGTTCCATAATAATAACGGTTTTACCGACTCCAGCGCCGCCAAACACCCCGGTTTTTCCTCCCCTGGTAAAGGGAGCGATCAAATCAATCACCTTCAGGCCCGTTTCAAAAGGTTCAGCCTTGGTGACTTGATCTTTGAATTCCGGGGCAGGCCGGTGGATCGGATAATAGGTCTCGGCGTTAACCGGCCCCAGTTTGTCCACCGGGCGGCCCAAGACATTGAAAATTCGTCCCAATGTTTCGGGTCCAACCGGAACGGTAATTGGCGCGCCGGTGGTGATCGCCTGATCGCCGCGGCGTAGCCCATCGGTGCTATCCATAGCAATGGTCCGGACGGTATCATTACCTAAGTGCTGCTGTACTTCCAAAACGAGGGCCTCTTGCCCCTCACGGGGAATTTCAATTGCGTCGTAGATTTCAGGTAACTGCTCAGACGGAAACTCAACATCGACCACCGCGCCCATTATTTGTTTCACATAACCTGTGGTACCTTTCGCCATTCAATCCTCCTCAATGTACTACCTTCTAGCCTTAGCCAGGGCTTCAGCCCCGCCGGCAATATCTAACATTTCTTTAGTGATGGAGTCCTGACGCACTTTATTATAAGTTAAGGTCAGGTCGCCAATCAAATCATTTGCGTTTTCGGTCGCATTCCGCATGGCCACCATTCGGGCCGACTCTTCACTGGCCTTTGCTTCCAGAAAAGCCTGGTAAACCTGGAGCTCGGTCAGCCGGGGCAAGAGCGTACCTAGCAACGTAGCCGGGTCGGGTTCATAAATGTATTCCGCCCTGGACATCGTTGGTTCTGAAGTCAGGTACTCACTCATTACTTTGCTCTCAATATGGCCAGGCCGGATGGGCAACAGCAGCCGAACCGTCGGTTCTTGAGTCAGCGTATTGATAAAGTCAGTGTAGGCCAGATAAACCTCATCATATTCGCCAGACATAAAGCCATCAATCGCCAGCCGGGCAATAGGCGCTGTGTCCAGAGAGGTGGGGCGGGCAGGCAAATCGGTAAAGTCGGCCACGACTTTACGGCCAAAACGGAGCATAAAATCGCGGCCTTTACGCCCAACTGTAATCAGGCTGGCATCCGGCATATTCTTATTCGTCATAAAGCGAATAGCAGCGCGGATAATATTACCGTTATAGGCGCCGGCCAACCCTCGATCAGAGGTAATCAAAATGATGGCTACCTGATTGATCGTCTCGCGCTGGGTTAGCAAAGGGTGAAGCTGTTCAACATTTCCGGTTTGGGCAGCCAGATGCGTCAAGATCTCCCAACTTTTCGCGGCATACGGGCGCGAGGCCAGGGCTTGATCTTGAGCCCGGCGCATCCGCGAAGCCGCGATCATCTGCATCGCCCGGGTAATTTGGGCGATGTTCTTTACACTTCTGATTCGTCGTCTAATTTCGCGAACAGAGGCCACGGTTTATTCCTATGCTTCAACTTCTCTTGGAATTTCGTATCCGGCAGATTGGTTAAATGTCGCCAACGCTTGTTTCAAAGATGTTTCGATTTCATTGGTTAACGCTTTTTGATTAGCGATGGCCTGAACTACCTCAGGATGATTCGACTTCATAAATTGGATCAGATTGGTTTCATATTCTTGAACCTGGTTCACCGGGACACTGCGCCCATACCCCCGGGTCAAAGCGTAAATGGCAATCACCTGATCGGCCAAATCAACCGGCTGGTATTGGGGCTGCTTCAGCAGCTCGGTCAGGCGCAAGCCCCGCTCAAGCTGCTCACGTGTGGCTCTATCCAGGTCGGCCCCAAACTGAGCAAAAGCGGCCAGACCGCGGAATTGGGCCAACTCCAGGCGCAGCCGTCCAGCAACTTGCTTCATCGCCTTGGTCTGGGCATCACCACCCACCCGGGATACAGACAGGCCGGCGTTGATGGCCGGGCGCTGACCGGCATAAAACAGGTCACTTTCCAGATAGATCTGGCCGTCGGTGATCGAAATAACGTTGGTGGGTACGTAGGCGCTCACATCGCCGGCCAAAGTTTCGATGATCGGTAAGGCTGTTAAGGAACCGCCCCCATTCTCCGGGGAGAGCTTAGCAGCTCGCTCCAGCAGCCGAGAGTGGAGGTAAAACAGATCGCCGGGGTAAGCCTCACGGCCGGGCGGGCGGCGCAGCAAGAGTGAGATTTGGCGGTAGGCCCAGGCGTGCTTGCTCAGATCATCATAGACGATCAACGCCTCTTTACCCCGGTCCATAAAGTATTCGCCCATAGCGCAGCCGGAATAGGGCGCGATATATTGCATCGGGGCCGGCTCTGACGCGCCGGCCACCACCACGATGGTGTAATCCATGGCGCCATGCTCTTCCAAGATACCAACGACTTGGGCGACCTGGCCCTGGCGCTGGCCGATGGCGACATAAATGCAAATCAGGTCTTTGCCTTTTTGATTGATAATGGTATCAAGGGCAATGGCCGTTTTACCCGTTTGCCGGTCACCGATAATCAACTCACGCTGGCCCCGGCCAAGGGGTATCATTGAGTCGATGGCTTTGATACCGGTTTGGACAGGGGTATCGACATTGGCTCGCTCAATAACGCCGGGGGCAATCTTATCAATTGGGTAATAACCATCATTCTGGATAGGCCCTTTCCCGTCAACCGGCTCGCCAACGGCATTAACCACCCGGCCGATCAAGGCTTCACCGACGGGTACTGAAGCGATCCGGCCGGTGCTTTTAACCGTGTCGCCCTCTTCAATATGCTCGTAATCGCCCAGGATAACCGCCCCAACCTGATCTTCCTCCAGGTTTAAGGCCATACCCAGAACGCCGCCGGGAAATTCCAATAGTTCGGTGGCCATAACATTAGCCAGGCCGCTGACTCTGGCGATACCATCCCCGACACTCAAAACAGTACCGACGCCAGCAACTTCAATCGGCGCTTCAAAGGCTTCAATTTGTTGGCGGATACGCGCCGTAATATCATCTAATTTAAGAACCATTTAACCTCCAGATCATTAACCTCCGTATAATCCATCCTGCTAATATTATAAGGAGGGCCTAACAGAATACAAGATTTTTAAGATCTGATCCCTAAAAAATTACTCATTGCTTCAAGACGGGTAGCGACACTTCCGTCGATGACCTGATCACCAATTCGAATAACCGCGCCCCCAACAATCGCAGGATCAACTTCAAAATTAAATTCCAGATCCGATCCATATTTTTGCTGGAGCGTCCGGCGAAACTGCTCTTTATCGCTATCGGTCAGTGGGATGGCCGTTGTTACTGTAGCCGTCTGAACCTGTGGACCCCCTCGGGTCATCCGGTCAAGTTCACCGACTACATTCCCCAACAGACCAATATCGCCGTCTAGCAACATGGTGTAAAGGAAGTTACGAACATGCTGATCGCTATCCGCCGGAATGATCCGATCCAGGGCCTGCTGCCGCTCGACAAAGGAGTGGCTAGAGTCCTGCAGTTTATTGCTTAAAGCAGCATCATCGCTCAATCGATCATTTACCAGGCGCAGGGTCGTCATCCATTTTTCTAAAGCCTGGCTAAAAGCAGCCACGGCATACCTATGCGAAAGCTCCTGTGGCCTCACGAGGCTTCTCCCAGATCAGCTAAAAATTTATTTATCAGGCGGCGCTGTGCGTTTTCATCAACGACCTCGCCAACGATTTTGCGGGTCATCTGCATCGCTAATTCAGCGGCCTGCTGTTGTAGGTCAGCAGCCACTTGTTGGCGCTCCTGTTCAGCTTCTTCTCTGGCCCGGGCTTTAATCTCTTCGGCCTCTCGCTGGGCGGCGGTCAGAATATCCTGGCGCATACGTTCCGTCGCTTCAGCCGCTTTTCTGGCCTCTTCTTGAGAGGTCTGACGGGCTCTGGCCAGTTCTCTTTCGAATTCGGCCCGTTGTTGGGCCGCTTCCTGTTGGGCTCTTTCGGCTGCCGAAAGGCCACTATCAATCGCGGCCCGGCGTTTTTCCAGCATATCCTGGACAGGCCCAAAGGCAAAGCGCTGCAAAACAAACAACACTAAGCCAAAGTTGATAATATAAACAACAATTAATAGAGGATCGATGCCTAATGCAGCCATACTTTAGTCCTCCTTCCTATCGTTCATCATTGACCAACCTTATACAACAAAGATGAGGATAAGGGCGACAACCAGACCAAAGATCGCCAGAGCTTCGGCGAAGGCCATCCCCACAAACATATAGGTCGTTACCTGTCCTGACATTTCTGGATTGCGCGCCATAGATTGGAGCGCCCCACTGGCGGCGATACCAATCCCGATCCCCGGCCCAATCGCCCCTAATCCGATCGCTAAACCGGCGGCCAAAAGTTTTGCTGCTTGTGGATCCATAATAGAAATTCCTCCTAAATTTGTTAAATATGGTAAGGCTTATTAATGATGGGCTTCATCATGATCACCGTGCGAACTGACCGCAACGGTGTAAAAAGCAACGGAAAGAATATAGAAGACAAACGCCTGGATAAAGTTAACAAATATCTCAAAACCAATCAACGGCGTCACCACCAAGAGCGGTACCAGAAACATAATGACGAGTAACATGACTTCGCCGGCAAAGATATTTCCAAACAACCGGAACGTGTAAGCAATAACTTTGATGAACTCGCTCATCAATTCGATCAGGCCAACAAAGAAGTTAATAATGCCCAGAGCGTAATCCCCCCCTGTTTTGGCCGTGCGTATCCAATCCAGGATAAAGAACTTACCCAAGTAGCCGGCCACGCCTAAAGCGACAAAGCCAAAATATTGCGCCGCAAGCTGGGTAATAATGGCCAGGGCCAGGGTAAAGTTTAGATCGGCTGCCGGGGCGCGGAAAAACGGAACAATCACCTCACCGGGGGGGCAGGTGCTGGTTCCCCCTGCCTCTTCTTCGGTCGCCTCAACGGGCGGTTCCTCATGGACAGCTTCATCACCTGGTTCGGCAACATGTTCGGCATGGCAGA
>Ga0073934_10011671_pt1 | contig 10557 bp, 9 predicted proteins | sample LarsenN4metaG_FD_76834 | JGI IMG/M metagenome (GOLD analysis project Ga0073934, IMG submission 76834) | Hot spring sediment bacterial and archeal communities from British Columbia, Canada, to study Microbial Dark Matter (Phase II) - Larsen... ... | reverse complement strand
ACAACCATCTATCTCGCCGATCGGCTGCCGTAAGACCTCCGTAACGCCGGGGTCCGCCCGGCGTGTCGCCAGGATGGTGGCGCTACGCTTTGGCGCTCCTGTCCTGTCGAGGTATGACCGGAGGCTTGGGGAGTGGCTGGATTCGCCGCTGCAATAGCGGCGCAATGGCGGGACACAACGTACCCTTCATGATCTCGCTTCATCGTGCAGTCCGCGTGGCGCTCACCGTCGGTATGGTGGGGACGTTGTTGCTGGCATCCGACGCGCTGGGTGCGAGCAAGACGGCAAAAGGTTCCCCAAAGAAAGCGATCTCCGTCACAAAGAGCCAGGCGACCTCGAAGGTGGGGGCAGGAAAAAGGACTAAAAAGGCCTCGGCCAAGAAGCGCCGCTATCGCAAGGAGCCGTTCCGACGCCGCCTGGCCCGCCTCAAGCTCCAACCCGAACGTGTGCAGGAAATCCAGCGGGCACTCGTGACCGCCGGCTATTTGAACCAGGAGCCTAACGGCAAATGGGATGACGCGACCCGCAACGCCATGCGCCAGTTCCAGCAAGACCACGGGTTTCCCACCACCGGCCTCCCGGAAGCCAAATCCCTCATGAAACTCGGCCTGGGGCCGCATCCACTTCCTGAAGACCTCGACCCCACCGCGCGAGCGCAACCCCTCAGCGGGCCGCTCGAAAACCCGAGCGACGCGGCCTCCCCCTTCACCAGCCCTGCGGCTAGTATTCCACCACACTAGCTAGTCGGCGGAAATCAATTTGGATCTTGACGTTCGAAAGAAACCCTTGACTCATCGGAAGGTTCCTAGTATACGTAAGCCATTATTTCGGAAATAAAAGAATGCGCCCATGGCTTCTGACCTGCCGGGGTTGGTCGATCAAGCCGGAGTGGTTCTCGAAGGGAGCCCCTGGCTTGGCCTCCGGGCCGTTTCGCACGTCCTGGGCGTGGAACGACACACCGTGGAAAGAGCGTTCCAACTGAACACAGGGAGGTCGTTTAGGGCGTTCAGGCGCGACCTCCTTCTTCAGAGAGCGAAGGATTTGCTCGGCTCCGGACCCACCTCACCCATTAAGGAGATTACCTTCCTGTTGGGCTACAAATCTGAGCGGGCATTTGCGCGATTCATCAGAAGCATGGTGGGGTGCTGCCCTTGCGAGCTCCGCAGGCACTTGAGAGCGGTAGGCCAGCCCTCGACAGAGGTTCCAGACCAAGCGAAACATTCGAGCGCCGCGCAGATGCCTCAGGCTCGCCGTTCTGTCCGAACCGCTGCGTAGATCCTCCAGAAACCCGCCACCCCTGTCCCATCTTTCGCCAGACTGCCCCTTGTTTACGCTTGAATTCAGTGTTCATGGGAGTAAACAGGCGGGAGCGTACGAGGAGGAGTTTATGCGAGGGCGACCAAATCCGGCGAAATTACATGATGTTCGGTTCTGCCTAGCAGATTGGCACAAGAATTTGCCCTTTGGAAAGTGGCGCATGGGGTTTACCCTCATGGCGCTGCTCGGTCTGATCGCATGCACGTGGGTTGTGAGCCCAGCGACTGTCGCGGGACCCCGAACCGAGTCCGGCACGTGCTGTTCCAGCCCGACCGCTTCGTCACCTGTTGCCAGCCAAGAGACGACCTCCACCGCCAGCACGGATACTCAAGCTCAGCCCGCCGACCCGCCCGGAACGATTGACGGCGCGAAGAATCCGGAAATGATGCCGGACGAAGTTGCCTATGGCCTAGTTTTCCTGGCGGTTGCCGAGCCTATGCAGTCCACGCCTGAGCAAGAAGCGCGGCCACGAGCAAAAATTGGGAGAGCCGGCATGAGCAAACTGGACACGGAAGCGTTTTTGCATACGGTCAATGAGTACAAGAACAAGCTCGATGCCCTCGGCGCGCAGGTCGATGAAGTCTACAGAAGGAATCCCTTCCCGCATCCTGCCAGCACCGACTGGCAAAAGTTGGCGGACCTTGACAGACAGCGACAGCAGCTTACGGCGGGCACCGTCTCGGCCTTACCTGCTCGACTCAGCTCGGACGGCATGCGGAAGCTATACGATTACTTGCAGCAGGCGAAACAGGGAATGAAAATCATCCCAGAGTCCATCACAGACCCCGTGGTCGCGAAGTGACGTTTGCGGCCAGAGGGCTCGTGTTTTGCTTGAGCATTGACGGGAGGAAAAGGAAAGCGAGGGTCATATAACTGAAGGGGATGCGGGCTGGCGACGCAGGAAAGGAGGACCCATCATGAATCTCTCAGAACTCAGCACCGAATCTAGGCCCAGAGAGGCCGTTTCCGCCCTGCGACTTGCGCCTCTCGTGCTGGTTGCGTTTTTTGCGTTTGGAGAGTCCTTGTTGCTGGCCTACTCTACTTACTCAGATTCGTCCGTGGATAGTGGTGGGACCGTGCGCGGATGGGGGGTAGCCGACGTGACGAACTACTATATGTATCATTACGCGTACGTCAGAACGACGCTTACGAGTCCCACGGGTCGTTCCTCATCCTCAGGTACTTTGAGCGCCCGAAACTACATTCGCGCTGACGTTTCTCTGGCCTCTAACTTTGAGCTAGGCAATTTCACAACAACAAGTGACCACGACGCGGATTGCGCGGCTATGGGGCATTTTATAGACTGCTTCTCGTCGAGATACATTGACATCGGTCACTCCGTGAATTGGCTCAAATTCTCGCATTTTGATGAGAACCAGGAACTCTGCATTTATAAGCTAAGCCTGAATCCAGGATGCAACCCTACCTGCAGAGCTGAGACCGACGCCTGGCATGAGCCATGCTATGGGTATGTGGAGATATGGAAGTACTATTGGAGATGGCAGGGTTCGGGCACGAGGCACTGTTTGCCGCTGCCAGGGCTCAAGTAGTCCTGGACGAGCACGCCAGGTACATGTCAAGATGTGGACTAGGCAGCCTGCCCCGAACCGGAAGGTGGTAAAGCGATTCGCAGGACGGATTATCTCAAGGTGGTGTGGGGTCCAGGCCTCGCGGCAGTGGCTGTCTCACTGCTTTCACTTCCCTTTCTAGAGAAACAGTTCCCCACCGGGGGGCTGGTCTTTCCCTTGGGGATACGAGTCCACTACCCGGGGTACCTGTCGCTGGTTGTCATTGGCGCTCTCACGGCGTACTCGTCACGTCGCCTAGGGGGAAGCCTCGCACATCGAATTTTGGCGAGCCTATTCCCTGCTTTTTGGGGAGTGTTGAGCACTGTCATTCGATGGGTTGTCTTTAGCCTTCACCCCAGCCCCTCAGATTTATTGTTTGTTATGCTGACCCGCGTTGTGGTTCCCAGCGCAGCGCTCCTTCTGGGGGCGGCGCTATTCCTCAGGGATTCACGCAGGCGTACTGTCGGCGCTTAGGCGGGTGCATGCCAGACTGAAGCCTGGTGCTACGTGTCAATCTGCGCGCGCTGGAGGCGGTCGCTGTAATCCACGTACACTGTCTTCCACTCGGAGTAGAAGTCGAGCGCGGTGACGGCGGCCTCGCGGTGACCGTTGCCGGTCTGTTTGGTCCCGCCGAAGGGCAGGTGAGTCTCCGCGCCGATGGTGGGCGCGTTCACATACACAATGCCCGTATCGAGGTCGCGCAGCGCCTGGTAAGCGCGGTTCAGGTTGCGGGTATAGATGGACGAGGAGAGGCCGTACACCACGCCATTGTTGATCTCGATGGCTTCCTCGAGCGAATCGAACGGGATGACCGAGACCACGGGGCCGAAGATCTCTTCCTGCGCGACGCGCATCTTGGGATCGCAATCGCCGAAGATGGTGGGGGCGTGGAACCAGCCGAGATCATAATCACCGCCCGTCAGGCGATGGCCACCGCAAAGGAGCTTGGCGCCCTCGTTCCTGCCGATCTCGACGTACTCTTCTACAGTCTTGAGTTGCGCTTGATTGATGCACGGTCCCATTTGCACGGTGGGGTCGAGTCCGTTGCCGACCTTGAGCGCGCGCGCCCGCTCGACGAACCGCTCGGTGAACTCCTGATAGACCTTCTTGTGGCACGCCACGCGGCTGGCGGCGGTGCAGCGCTGCCCGGTGGTGCCGAAACCGCCCCAGAGCGCGCCCTCTACCGCCAGTTCCAGGTTCGCATCGTCCATCACGATGATGCAATTCTTGCCGCCCATCTCCAGGCAGCAATGCTTGAAGGTGTGGGAGCAGGCTTCGGAAACCCGCCGGCCGATCTCCGTCGAGCCCGTAAAGGACACCACCTTCACGTCCTCATGCGTCATCAGGCGGTCGCCGACTTCGCCTCCACCTCCCGTCACGTAATTCACCACCCCGCGTGGAATGCCCGCCTCCTCGAGCACTTTGGCCAGATTGAGCATCGAAAGCGGCGTATCGGTGGCCGGCTTCATCACCACCGTGTTGCCGCAGATGAGTGCCGGCATCACCTTCCAGGAGGGAATGGCCATCGGGAAGTTCCACGGGGTAATCATGCTGCAAACCCCGATAGGCGAGCGGACGGTCATGCAAAACTTGTTCGGGAGTTCAGAGGTCGTCGTCTGGCCAAACAGCCGGCGGCCTTCGCCGGCCATGTAAAACGTCATGTCGATGGCTTCCTGAACGTCGCCGCGGGTTTCGATGAGGATCTTACCCATCTCGCGCGTCATCTGCTGCGCGAAGTCTTCCTTGCGCTCGACAAGTATCCGGGCGGCGCGGAAAAGAATCTCCCCGCGCCGGGGAGGCGGAACCAGCCGCCAGCTCTTGAAGGCCTCCTTCGCTGCGGCGATGGCGTTATCAATGTCCTGCGCGTTCGATTTTTGGAAGATGCCGATGAGTTCGTTGCGGTTGGCAGGATTCAGGTTTTCAAAGGTCCGGCCACTGACCGATTCCACCCACTCACCATTGATGAAGTTCTTGTAAACTCTCGGTGGAGCCATTAGGAATTCCTCCTCAAATAACGGCATTCGCGGAAGCTTGTCGCCCCCTCCCGTCTTCCTTTCACAATCTGAAAACCGCGTGACTATAACAGACGGGCTGAGTGCCTTCAAGACGCGCTGCACAGCGTAGAGGCTCGAGTTGCAGGTCGAATCGCGCGAACCGCGCTTGGTGGAGGACGTGGAGGGCTGGCGCACTTGCCAAGCGGTTCGAACCGCTTGCCCGGGTGCCATGGAACGCTACGGTCCTAGCCGATTGCCAAACCGTGGCCACGGCGCTAGAGTCCAAGGAAACATTTCCTTGATGAGAGAGCGGGGGTTTGCACATGCCATATGAATTCCGCCCTTTTGAAGATGATCGCTCCAAGCTGATGGTTGGCTTCGCGGCTTTTTTGCTGTTTCTGGCAGGCGTCACCTCAGCAAACGCACGTGAAATGGCCTCTGCTCCGCGTCGTATGGCCATCAATGTAAGGGCGCCATTTGGAGGCAGGAACATCAGAATCGAAAACGGAGCGGTCGCAGTCTGGAGAATCCGATTAGCCGACAGGAGCGACGAACAGCTCGAGATTTTCGATCTCACGGGCGCCAATATGCTTGCGCTGAGAGTCCTGAACGGACTTCCTGAAGCACGGGAACTGGCTATCTGGGACGTGTCAATGGCCAAGGATGGGCAAGTGGCCGTCGCCGCGGTCTTCGCGGACCGCGATAATCGCCGAGCTGCCACTCTCATGCTGTACAGCAAACAAGGCGACCTGCTCCGCTGCTATCGGCTGGATGAGGGAGCCGGAATAAGACATCTGGAGTTCGACGAAGACGGCAATATATGGGCCCTCGGAATGGGGGCGGGATCTAGAGACCCCGGTCTCTTACCCATGGTTTTCAAATACAGCAAGGATGGAAAGGAACTCGGGCGGTATGTCCCGCGGTCCGAGTTCCCTGATGACGCACACACAATCGAGGAAGGTCCCACCGTTGGGGACAGCGCATTTGGGCTTTCTCTCGATGGGGTTTGGTTCTGGCTTCCCAAGAGCAGAAAGCTCGCAATAATGCGACGCGACGGTTCCGGCTTCGAGGTCCTGAATCCCCGGCTGCCAGTTGCGCCAGGCTCGGAGGGAACGACAGAGGCAACGCAGACAGTCCTCGGCAAGGTTTCTTTTCTGAGACCTGACATGCTCGTTGCCGAGGTCCACTTGGTGTCTGAGACTTCGCGCCGAGTAGGGATATACCGATGGCAGAAGGCAACCGCCGAATGGGCGCCGATCTTACAGGGGAGCACAACTTCTGACGAACGAAAAGTGCTTGTAGGTCTCGACAACAACCAAGCCATCTTCATGTACCCCAAGCCCGAGACCCTGAGAGCCGAGTTGGAGTGGGTTTCGCTCCCGACGCCATGATTGGCTCCGGGAAGATGTGTCGGGCAAACCCACCTATGAAGATTCCTTCTCGTTTCATGAGAGAGCTACCGCCGGACTTCAGGATGGCGCGGTTAGCCGTCACCACATCTGCGAATCACCGTGACACGGCAGTTCAGGTGTCCCCTCAGGAGTCGACTCCTGTCCTCATTTGTTGGGTCAGTAAGGCGCGGATCGCAGCCTTAGCACTCCTTGACAGAGAGTGCCAAGCGTTCTAGAATGATAACTGAGAGGTACCGTAATTGTCTGAAACGGCTGGACTTAGATTTGCGATGAGGACGGAGAAGAGGCTTGACAGACGGCAAGGGCAAATCCTGGCCGAGGTGATCCGCCAGTTCGTTGCTTCCGGCTCACCGGCAGGCTCGAAAGCGGTGGCTGAGAAGCTCCAACAGTCTTGGAGTTCGGCCACCATCCGCCACGTGATGTGTGAGCTTGAGGGACTGGGCTTCCTCACGCAACCTCACACCTCCGCCGGGCGCATGCCCACGGACAAGGCATATCGCTACTACGTGGATTGGCTCGCGGAGACCTCCCGCCTGGCGCCCGAAACCGAACGCTTCATTGACGAAACCCTACAGCCCGAACCCGACGCGCAGGAGCGACTCATGGCTCGCACATCCAGCGTCTTGGCGCAGGTTTCCCAGAATGTTGGGATTGTTCTGGGGCCCACGCTGGAAGAAGAGCTTCTCGAGCACATCAAGTTCGTCAGGCTTCCGGAGCAGCGGGTTCTGGCGGTCATTGTTTCCAAGCCCGACTTGGTCGAGAACAAGGTCATCTCGCTGCAGGACGAGTTCACCCAGGAGGAGCTGGACCGGGCGGCGGATTTCCTGAACGGGGAGTTTCGCGGCTGGTCCCTGCGCGCCATCCGCTTGGAGATCTTCCATCGCCTGGAACAAATGAAGATGCTCTGCGACCGCCTGGTCTCGACCGTGGCCGTGCTTTTCCAGTGGGGCGCGCTGGGCCGCGAAGAGCTGGGGCCGTTGTTTGTGGACGGCACGGAAGCGCTCGTGGGGCAGCCGGAGTTTTCCGATTCCAGGGTCTTCAAGGAGCTCCTCAAGACTTTTGAGGAAAAAGTGACCCTCGTGAAGATCTTGAGCGCTTGCCTGCAGTCGCCAGCTACCGGAGTGATGACCATGATTGGGCAGGAAAACCCGGCGAGGGAAATGCAGCACTGCACGATCGTCGTGGCGCCTTTCCGGTATCGCCGCCGCGTGATGGGGGCGCTAGGGGTGGTCGGCCCCACACGGATGGAATACGATCGCGCCATCGCCATGGTGGACTACGTTGCTCAGCGCTGCAGCAGGCTCCTGAGCGCGAGTTGACCCTGCCCCTTGAGATCGCGCGGAAACCCAAGCTCCCTCTCTCACTCTCGGAGCCCGGAATCGCACCGATTCGCCAGGGCGGTGGCGGAGATGGTGGAATGAGGTACAATCGAATCGATATGGAGAAAGAAGGGGAATCGCTCATCCCATCTGAGACCGCCAAGCACGACAATAATCAGGAAGCTGGAGCGGAACCGGAGGTCGAGGCGGCCGCCGCGCCGCCCGATCTGGCGGAGGAACTCGCGAAGTTGCGCGCCGAGAAAGACGCACTCTATGACCGTTTACTCCGCAAGCAGGCAGAGCTTGACAACTTCCGCAAACGGACGCAGCGCGAGAAAGAGGATTTCCTCCAGCACGCCAAGGCCGACCTGATTCGGGCTTTGCTGCCCACCCTGGACGGGTTCGACCGGGCGCTCAAACAGCGCGATTCCAACGTGCCGGAGCGGTACTATCAAGGCTTGGAGTTGATCTATAGGGAGCTGTGGGACGTGCTGACGCGAGCGGGGCTCACACCCCTCGAGACGGTGGGCAAGACGTTTGATCCCCACCTTCACGAGGCCGTGGAAAGCATCGAGGCCTCCGAGCACCGCGATCAGGAGATCGTGGAAGAGCTGCAGCGCGGCTACAAGCTGAAACAACGGCTGCTGCGCCCGGCCGCCGTCAAGGTCGCGGTTGCGCCGTCTCGCGCGGGCGGGAAAGCGTCACCCGAGGCAGACGAGAACTAGCGGTGTCGAAAGGGACGAAGAGGTTGTAGGTTGAATCACAAGCGTGATTACTACGAAACTCTGGGCGTGCCGCGCAATGCGGGGGAGCAGGAGCTCAAAAGCGCTTACCGGAAGCTCGCCCTCCAATATCATCCCGACCGCAATCCCGACAACAAGCGTGAGGCCGAAGAGAGATTCAAGGAGATCAGCGAGGCGTACAGCGTGCTCGCCGATCCCGACAAACGCGCCGCCTATGATCGCTTCGGCCACGCCGGGGTCGCCGGAACCGGAGCCTATCAGCCCGACTTCAGTTCCACGATCTTTGCTGATTTTTCGGATATTTTCGGCGACCTGTTCGGATTCGGCGACCTGTTCGGGACGGGGAGGACCCGCCGCACGCGCGCGCAGCGCGGCGCCGACCTGCGCTATGACCTCGAGATCACCTTTGAAGAGGCTGCCTCGGGTCTGGACACCAAGATTAAGATCCCACGCTCGGAAAATTGCGCGAGTTGCAACGGCCGGGGCGCCAAAAAAGGCAGCGAACCAGCAACCTGTTCCGCCTGCAACGGGCGCGGACAGATCCGCAGCTCGCAGGGTTTTTTCACGATCGCGCGAACCTGCCCGCAGTGCGCCGGAATGGGGCAGGTGATTCGCGAGGCCTGCCCGGAATGCCAAGGCGAGGGCCGGGTGCGTCAGGAAAAGGTGCTGGGCTTGAAGATTCCTGCCGGCGTCGAGGATGGTATGCGCTTGCGGGTCTCGGGCGAGGGCGAGGCGGGTACCAACGGTGGCTCGCCCGGGGACCTCTATGTGGTACTTTCGATCCGTCCCCACCCCTTCTACGATCGCATCGGCAGTAACCTGTACTGCACGATGCCCATTTCCCCTGTCCAAGCAACGCTGGGCGCGGAGATCAAGGTGCCGACCTTGCGCGGGCCGGAACGTCTCCGTATCCCCGAAGGCACTCAGACCGGTTCCGTGTTCCGTTTGCGTGGTAAAGGCTTCCCGAACCTCGACGGCGGCGGCCCAGGGGATCTCTTTGTGTCCGTCCACGTGGTGATCCCTAGGCACGTGACACGTGAACAGCGGCGGTTGCTGGAATCCCTCGAGCATGCAATGCGCGTCGAAAACAAGCCTCTCGAGCGGGCGGAGGCCGAGAAGGTCCGAGATCATTCTGCCTAGAAGCTTACCGCCACCCCATTCTAATTTAGGGATTGCTCAGACGTCTCAGGACCCCGGAAGGATATACTTAAGAGGGTTAAGTCGCGAGGCGCCCTTGTCCGCGCCGCCTGGGCGGCGAAGCCAGCGGAAGCCAATCGTGAGCATGCTGCCGTTAAATCCTTCATTGGGCTGCTCGATCCCGGCGTTGGACATGTGGAAGTAACGGTATTCGACCACAAAGGCACGCTGTGGGCTAAAGAAGTACTGAATCCCCACTCCGGCCTGCGGCATGAACTGCGCATAGCCGCTTACTTCCGGTGCGCGCGTGGCGAGCGTCGTGTGCATGGCACTGGCCCCGATATCCAGAAATGGGATCACGTGGCCATAGGGTTTGCCGTCAAACCGAAAGAGCAGTGTATTTCCCCACATGTGCCCGCCGGGGTGGACGGCATTCCCAATCACCCCTTCGTTCACGACCTCGAACCTGCGCAGAGGGCCATGAGCAAAATCACGGACGATCAAGCCCACCTGCGGCTGGACGATCAGCATGTTGACGTGGGAGAGGTTCCGCGGGATGGCGTTTTCAACCCCGTAGCCTACCTGAAGGCCGAAGTTCCAGCGGCCCCGGTTCTGCCAGCGGGGTGCGCCCCCGATCGACGCAGGGTCGGGCGTTGTCGGAGCTGCCGGATCTGGCGCGGGGGCGGTTTGGGCGTAGCCCGGGACGGCGAGGATCAGCGCCGCGCAGATGCTCAGCATCCGGGAGAGGTGCTCTGCACAAAGGGATCGCAATGCCAATCAGCGTGGTCCTCGGTATTGTGTGCGGTCGCGTCGCGACAAGGACGCAGCGCGGCTTGTATCGTATTCAGACATAAAAAGCAATCCGGAAGAGCTTATGCCGACGAGCTGGTCTTTCGCGACTCGAGCCAACAGCGGAAAACCGTCCACAGGATTTTCGTCCCCGCCCGCACGCTACCCGCGATAGTACCGGAGATCTTCGACCGGCCGAATCTGCGACGGCGGTAGCTGACGGGAATCTCGGTGCAGCGCAGCCCCAGGAGCGCAGACTTTACCTGCATCTCGACGTT
>Ga0073934_10011670_pt1 | contig 10558 bp, 8 predicted proteins | sample LarsenN4metaG_FD_76834 | JGI IMG/M metagenome (GOLD analysis project Ga0073934, IMG submission 76834) | Hot spring sediment bacterial and archeal communities from British Columbia, Canada, to study Microbial Dark Matter (Phase II) - Larsen... ... | reverse complement strand
TTTCGCTGCTTTCACTTGTCAAAAGAGCAGTAAAAAGTTTGTATGCAGGCTATAAAAAAAGAAAGTACGGAGTATAAAACAAGCATAACAGGAATTGCCCGGCCTGAAACTTCTACCTCAGACTGGTTTCTATTATCTTTACAAGGTCTTCCTCCTGCACATTTCGTGCATTACTGGCGGTACTGCGCTGCTTCATTGTAAGGGAGGCATACAATCTTAACTCTTCTTCACTCAGTTTTATATCCAGAGGCAATAGCTTTTTAATAATCACCCCGAATTCGCCGGTGCTTTTTACCCCCAGAAGACGCAGTATATTATCAATCCTCCTGCCTGCAGCGGAGTAATTATAATCCAGATATTCCTTCATTAATACACCGTTTGCCCTGCCATGGGGAATATCCTTGAAATAGGTGAGTGAGTATCCCATCCCATGTACGATGGTGGTTCCGGTGTGAGCTATTACCATACCCCCAAGCATGGACATGTGAAGCAGCTTTTCTCTGGTTTCAAAATCAAACTCACCATCAAGGAGTTTATCGGTACACTGTCCGAATATATCTATGGCTTCCAGGGCAAGAATATCACTTACCGGTGTACTCCTCCTGCTCAAATATCCTTCCACGGCATGGGAAAGGGCATCTACGGCGGTATTCACAGTTGTGTCCCGTGAAAGGCTTTCTGTATATCTTGCATCTATAAAGGCAGCCTTTGGAAATGTGTCTTCATTTCCGAAGCTCATTTTGGTCTGCATATCGGTTCTGGTCAATACACAGTATGGAGTAACCTCGCTTCCTGAACCTGCTGTTGTAGGAATTGCAATTACGGGAAGTGGCTTTATTGTAAATACGTTTTTAAATAGGTCTGCAGGCTCAATGGCATTTACGGCAAGCACTGCGGCGGCTTTTGCCGCATCGAGAGGGGAACCTCCTCCTATTCCTATGACAAAATCGGCTTTGAATTCCCTGGCGCACTGTCCTGCTGCTTTTACATTATCCAGAGATGGGTTGTTCTCAATATTGTCAAAAACAGTGTATTCGATATTAGCCGAGTTGAGGATATCAACCACATCATCAAGGGCGCCGCTTGCCTTCCCGGAATGCCTTCCTGTTATTATTACCGCACGTTTGCCGCACTTTTCAAATTCGGAAATATTATTCTTAATACAGTCCCGTCCCAGGTAAACTCTTGTTCCTATGTAAAATTTGTAATTCACTCTCATCACCGGTCCTTAAACAAGATCATCAGACTTGCCGTTTAAATGTATTATAGTATATCCATGACAGGTAAGACAAGGATAAAGCCATTTTCATGCTTTATATAATTATTAAATTTACGTAAAATGTATGTTATTAAATACAGATAAGTGTGTAAATATGTTATAATATACTTCAAAGGGTTTACAAAATATCATACATCGCTCTCTCGAAAAGGAGCTGCAGTGAATGTCAAAAAGCAGGATTGATACGGTAGCAGCCATAGACTTAGGAACAAACTCAATTCGAATGATGATTGCCCAGATTACTCCAAGCGGCGAGATACTTCAGTTGGAGGACGTTTGGCATCCTACCCATATCGGCAAAGACACGTTCGCATACGGACGGATACAGGTTGAGACCATCCATGACACATGCGACATATTGAAAGGCTTCTCCAAGCTGATGCACGATTACAGGGTTAAACACTACAGAGCCGTATGTACCAGCGGAATGCGCGAAGCGGAAAACAGGGAGTATGTCCTTGAACAGATAAGGGTTCGAACAGGCCTGGTTATTGAAGTAATTAACAACGCCCAGGAGCGTTTTCTTATGTATAAGGCCATCCGGGGTTATCTCCCGGATACACAGTGGATAAGCGAAAAAGGTACCCTGATTGCCGATGTCCGTTCCGGCGGAGTTGAGATATCGGTTTACAGCGAAGGCCATTTAAAATTCACAGAATATATAAAAGTGGGCTCTTTGAGGCTACGAGAGCTATTATCCGACCTGGAACCCATGACTTTGGATTTTCCCAGTATAATGGAGGAATTTGTAGAAAGCCGTATAGACTTCCTCAAGCATCTTCTAAGGGGAATGCACGTTAACATTTTTATAGGCCTTGGAGGAGAACTGAGAACTATAGCACGGCTGTGTACAGTAGATGACTTTGAAGCCGAAGACAAATATATAAAACGGAAAGCCCTTGTCAAACTGTACTCCAAAGTCCGTACAATGACTACGGAACAGGTGGCAAAGGAATTTGCACTGCAAAGGAACCAGGCAGAGATACTGCTGCCGTCAATAATACTGTTTTACAGTTTTATTGAAATGGCCGGTGTAGAAGGCATATATGCCCCCATGGTTTCACTGATGCACGGTCTTCTGGCCGATATGGCCGATGAGCGTCTTGATACTCCAAGAAAGAAAAGCTCCCTGAACGACGTTATCAGTTCGGTCTGGTTCATAGGTCAGAAGTATTCCATAGATCAGGTTCACTGCGCACATATAGAAAAGCTTGCCCTCGCCATATTCGACCAGACAAGCAGTATACACAGGCTGGGAGAAAGAGAACGGTTTTATTTACGCGTGGCATGCATACTGCACGATATAGGGAAGTATGTAAACCTCAATCAACATGATATTCACTCATATAATATTATACGTTTCCAGGATATCATGGGCTTTTCCAACCGTGAGCTTAACCTGGTTGCAAATATCGCCCGGTACCACAGCGATGAAATACCCCATCAATCCCATGAAAACTACCTTGTTCTTAATAAAAAGGACCAGATAACCGTATCCAAGCTTGCTGTCATTTTAAGGATGGTGGAAGCACTGGATATTTCACATAAACAGAAAATAAGCAATATAGATATAGATATATCCTCAAAGGAAATAATTTTTAAAATCCGGTCTTCAGAAGATACCCTTCTGGAGGAATGGAGCTTTGCAAGCAACTCCACATTTTTTGAAGAAGTTATGGGAATAAAGCCCGTAATCAAACGTAAAAAATAGTATTTTATAATATTTGCACCGGAGGGTTGTATGAAAAGCGGCAGTAGTGAATTCAATACCAACTTTATCAATAGAGAATTAAGCTGGCTGGAATTTAACGACCGGGTGCTGGAAGAGGCCTGCGATAATATTAATCCCCTCTATGAGAGGTTGAAATTTGCATCCATAGTCAGTTCAAACCTGGATGAATTCTTTATGATAAGGGTAGGGTCACTGTCCGACCAGGTCCAGGCAGGCTTTAATGAACCAGATCTGGCAGGGCTGACTCCAGCCAGGCAGATTGAACTTATTTCCCAGCGGGCTCATAAAATGGTGGCAGATCAGTATAATTGCTTTACTAGATCCCTCCAGAAATTGTTAAAAAAGGAAAAGGTCTTTTTTGTAAAAACCGATGAACTGACGGATAAGCAAAAGGAATTTGTGTCAGGGTATTTTAGCAGGACAATATATCCTGTTCTTACTCCTATGGTGGTAGACCAAAGCCGCCCATTTCCCCTGATTTTGAATAAAAGCTTGAATATAGCCCTTCTCCTGGAAAATAAGGAGGATGAAGATGAACCCATTTTTGGAACAGTACAGGTTCCTGCAGTTTTGGAAAGACTAATTGAGCTGCCCTCCGAGGATGGCAGCAAATGTTATATACTGCTTGAAGAAATAATTAAAATGTATATGAATACTCTCTTCAGTGGGCACAACATCCTGGCAATGGCGTGCTACAGGATTACCAGGAATGCCGACCAGGGTCTTGACGAGGAAGGTGCCGAGGATTTACTGGAGGCAATCGAACAGTTTATTAAAAAAAGAAAATGGGGACAGGTCATACGCCTGGAAATAGAACACGGTATGGACCCCACAATCCTCAGATTCTTAAAAGCAGAACTGGAAATACCCTCTGAAGGAATTTATGATGTCAAGGGACCTCTTGATCTGACTTTTCTTATGTCGCTTTATTCGCGTCCGGGCTTCGAAAATCTTAAATATCCGGTCTACAAGCCTCAGCCGTCTCCGGCGTTTGAAGGCCGCGACAGCATATTTGAAGCCATATCACAAAGAGATATTCTTGTTCACCATCCCTACGAAGCATTTGATCCGGTAATAGAGCTGGTAAGACAAGCTGTCAACGATCCTGACGTTCTTGCCATAAAACAGACTCTTTACAGGGTAAGCGGCAATTCTCCCATTGTTGAAGCTCTGGCACAGGCTGCCGAAAACGGCAAACAGGTTACCGTGCTTGTTGAACTGAAAGCACGCTTTGACGAGCAAAACAACATAATATGGGCCAGGCGCCTTGAGATGGCCGGATGCCATGTCATATACGGGCTTGTAGGTCTTAAAACCCACTGCAAGGTCCTGCTGGTAGTAAGGCGGGAAGACGATGTTATTAAAAGATATGTGCATATGAGCACCGGAAATTACAACGATGTAACGGCAAGGTTTTACACCGATATAGGCTTGTTTACTGCAAATCCCTACTTTGGGGCCGATGCATCAGCCCTTTTCAATATGCTTTCGGGTTATTCGCGTCCGACAAGGCTTTATAAGGTGGATATAGCCCCTATAAGCCTTAGAGATAGGTTTATAAGCCTGATTAAACAGGAAACGGAAAACGCCAGGAGGGGTAAAAAGGCAAAGATAATAGCAAAGGTCAATTCAATAGTGGACGAGGAAATAATCAGCGCTTTATATGAGGCTTCTTCTGCAGGAGTTAATATCGATCTTATTGTCCGTGGCATATGCTGCCTGAGACCCGGAATTCCCAAAATAAGCGAACGTATTTGCGTCAGGAGCATAGTAGGCAGATATCTTGAACACAGCAGGATCTTCTACTTTTACAATGACGGTGATGAACTTGTGTACCTGTCCAGTGCGGACTGGATGGGCAGGAATCTGGACCGGAGGGTTGAACTACTCTTCCCTGTTGAAGATGAGGACATACTTGCAAAAATAAAGGAGATATTGAGTTTTGGGCTGAAAGATACCGTAAAAGCCAGAATCCTCGACAGCAAAGGTGTATATAAAAGAGTTGACAAAAGAGGCAAGGAGTCTGTAAACAGCCAGGAGTACTTTAATAAACAGGCTGTTAAAGCTGCTAAAGCAGTTTCCAGGGAAAAGTACGATGACGGATTTACACCCAATACATCCTATTAACTGAAAAGCATTATCGGCGTAGTGTTTTTAAACACATGGCAAAAAGCCACAATAGCGAATATTAATCACTATTGTGGCTTATAAATTCATACTGCCGTATTTGTCTTAATACTAATTTCAACCTTATAGCCTTCCTTACCCACAGCCTTGATATTAAAACCACAGGTTGAATTGCTGCAAATCTTGCGTCTTATATTATTTATATAAACACCGGCAAGACCTGCTGCCGCTTTTGAGTCTGCACCCCAAATCTTTTGTAATATTACTTTGGTTTTAACAATCTTACCTTTGCTATCCAAAAGCATGTTCAGAATCAAAAACTCCTTAGCGCTTAAAACTACCTTTTTGCCGTTTACCGTAGTTTCTCCGTCATTGAGGTTTATTGCAACATCTCCATACCTTAAAACCACATCCGGAATTTGTTCAGCACCCAAGGGCTTTACCCTTACATACTTAAACTGGGACTTTATTCTGGCAATAATCTCTCTTATGCATACGGGCTTAACAATATAGTCATCGGCACCAAGCTCAAAGGCCAGAACCTTATCCAAATCGTCGGACCTGGACGATGTTATAATCAAGGCAGTGTGCATCAGTATGGAATCCGACCTGATTTCCTTAATCAATTCAAATCCGTCGGTATCGGAAAATGCCAGTTCCATTAATATGATATCAGGACACTTTTCACGTGCTTTTCCCAAACCCGCTCTTGCCTTATCCGAGTAATATACCTTGAAGCCTTCCTTTTTCAAGCTTTCCCTAAGTCCTGCCTTAACCTCCTGATCCTCATCTATGATTAGGATTGAGCGCATGGAGTCCCCTCCCGTTAGTATTGCGATGATGATATTATCAAGCATAAAGGTTAAATTTAAATTAACAAAAAGTAAAGTCGATGTAAGGAAAAGCTAACAAGTGTTTATCTGCCGTTTATAAGCATCATTACCTCCGCCCTTGTCCTTGCATCTGCTTTTACCGTGCCTCTTAAAGCTGATGTTACGGTTTTGGACCCGGGTTTTTTTATGCCTCTCATGGTCATGCACAGGTGTTCGGCCTCAACTACAACAGCAACACCGTGAGGATTGACAGTTTCCATAATTATATCTGCAACCTCACTGGTCAAGCGTTCCTGCAGCTGCGGTTTTTTTGCAACAGTATCAACTATACGGGCAAGCTTGCTTAAGCCCATTATTTTGCCTTTTTTCGGAATATATACAACATGAGCCGTTCCCATAAAGGGTACAAGATGATGCTCACACACCGAGTAAAGCGGTATATCCTTTACCAGGACCATTTCCTCATGGTTTTCCTCCTGAAATACTTTGATATCATGCCTGGGATCCTTGTGCAAACCTGCAAATATCTCTTCATACATCCTGGCCACCCTGTCCGGCGTCTCTAAAAGGCCTTCTCTATCAGGGTTTTCCCCTATTGCTGTCAAAATTTCTCTGACAGCTGCCTTGATACGTTCTTTGTCTATCATTAGTTAAACCTCTCCTTTGGAATAAGTACAAGTTCAATTATACTTCAATAAAATAAAAAGTACAAAGTAATATGAAAATATAAAAGAAAAGGGATGTTACCTGTAACATCCCTTTCACTGAATATTCGCTTGTGCCGCTTCCGCCGGTTGTTTTTCGTCTATTTCCGTAACTGTCAGATTCTTCTGCAATTCTTTCCTGATCCTGTTGACTATCTGCAAAGCCGGCTCAAACTCTTCGTAGAAAACAACTATGAGGTCACCTGGCTGCGCATCCAATATTGAAGTCTCTATAGCCTTTTCCTCATCGTATATAACCTCAATGTTTTCCTTTTTCATGCCGCCTTTTATTGCTGCATTACACAGTATGTCCGCAACTTCCCCGGGCTCTCTGCCTCTTAAGTCACGATCCTCTTTTACATATATTTTTGAAAAGCTTCTTCCACAAAGCTCTCCTACCTCACTCATGCTGCTTTCAAGCCTGTCGCCCGGTACACCCACCACCCCGACAAGCCTTGATGCATTCAGCTTTTGAATAAAATTGATTACTGCACTGTAGCCTGCGGGGTTATGGCTGTAATCCAACATCACTTTGAAATTGCCCATATCGAATATATTAAACCTTCCGGGATTAATTGCTGCATCAGGTTTAAAAGTTATCAGCCCTGCCCTTATAGTTTCAGCCGGTACACCAAGTGCATACAGTGCAGAAACTGCTGCCAGAGAATTTTCTATATTGCATTCAACCATACCGCCTATTGTAATTGGTATATCTTCGATATTTATTAAATGCATACACCGACCACTGCTGCATATGCATATAGCGTCATTTTTAACTATAACAGCTTTTCCGCCACTTTCAAGGTGCTCCTGTATCATCGGATTGCTGCTTGTGGATGAGAAAAGTATTACTTCTGCTGCTGCCCTTTTCATAAAATATCCTGTCATATTATCATCCGCGTTAAGCACAGCATACCCATCCGGTTTTACAGCTTCAATGACGAGGGATTTGGCAAAGGCAAGGTCTTCCAGTGAATCCAAACCATCCAACCCGATATGATCTTCAGCTATATTAACTATTACCCCTACATCTGCAAGATCATAACCAAGACCTTTCCTTACAATACCCCCCCGGGCTGTTTCCAGAACGGCAACTTCCACTTCCTTGTTTGACAGTACGATTCCTGCACTTACAGGCCCTGTGTTATCTCCCTTAAGAATACATTCATTACCTACATATATACCGCTGGTGGAGGTCATACCGACCTTTTTGTCGGAAAGAGACAGTATATGGCTCACCAATCTTGTGGTTGTAGTCTTGCCGTTAGTCCCTGTAATAGATACAACAGGCACTGAATGCGGGCTGTTTTTTGAAAAGAGCATATCGAGTATATCCCCGGCAACATCATTTTTTTCACCCTCTGAAGGGTACAGGTGCATGCGTAAGCCAGGCGCGGCATTCACTTCGATTACGGCACCGTTTGACAGGTTTATGGGCTTTGCTATGTCATCCATTGTCATGTCTATGCCTGCAATATCCAGACCAAGTATTTTTGCAACCTTGATGGCAACCTGAGCGTTATATGGGTTCAGCTCTTCAGTACAATTCCTTGCGGTCCCACCGGTGCTTAAATTTGCATTGTCTCTTAAAACAACTGTCCGGTTTTCAGCCGGAATATAACCCTCATCCATTCCCTGCCTTGCCAACACCTTTTTAGCAGTATCATCAAGCTTGATTTTGGTAAGGGGCTTTTCATGATCGTCTCCCCTTAACGGATTTTTGTTTTGTATGTCTACTAGCTCCCTTATAGAGTGAATTCCATCTCCACATACAGCCGGCGGTCTTCTTTCCGCAACGGCAGAAACCTTTCCACCTACTACAAGCACCCTGTAATCCCTGCCTTTTATGAACTTTTCAACTATCACGGCTTTGCCGTATTTAAATGCTTGCTCACAGGCAGATCTTACTTCCTCATCACTATTAATATTTATGGTTACTGCTTTACCCTGATTCCCATTATAGGGTTTTACTACCACAGGATATCCAATTTGTCTTGCCAGTTCTACGGCAGACTTCGGAGTATATGCTATATCTCCCGGAGGTACCGGTATTTCATAATCGGAAAGTATCTGCTTTGTAAGCTGTTTATTGCCTGCGGTATCAACACTTATACAACTGACACCGTCACTTAGGGCAGCCTCTATAAACCTTGAGTGTTTGCCTGTACCCAACTGAAGCATGCTTTCATTTCCAACTCTCCTAACCGGTATGCCCCTCTTTTGGGCTTCCCTGTAAATAGCCCCTGTGCTCGGCCCGAGGTCGGATTCGACTGTTATTTTTCTTAAATTCTCTATTATATTGTTAAGGTCAAATACTCTGTTTTCACAAATAGCATCCGCAATTTCAACAGCTGCTTTGCCGCATTCTATACCACACCTGTTGTTTACATATTCAAATACCATATAATATAATGAGGGCTCTTTAATAATGCGTGTTTTGCCATAGAATACTTGATATCCCATCATAGACTGCAGTTCGAGGGTAAGGTGCTCAATTACATGTCCAATATATGTCCCTTCTGCAAGCCTATCCACAAAGCCTCCTTCATAACCCAGGGAGCAGAAGTGTTTCGCAAGTCCGGGGAAATAATCCAGCAGTTTCCGGTTAAACCCTTCAATATCACATGTTGGAGTATTGTGATAGTTTTCAATATCCAAAACCATTTTTATCACAGGTCTGTGGCTGAAAATATTCCTTGCAAAATAGCTTTGTATGCTGTAGATCTTCACGATATTCCTCCTACTATATAATGCATATAAGCCTTTATTTCCCTCCGTTTTTGCACTTATGTTTCCTTAATACCTGTTACAAAAATCCATTTGTTTCCTTGCAATACCGTTTTTGTAATTTATGAAAATATCAATCGTACTTTCAAAACATCCTAACGTCTTGATAATTCCCAAATACATAATAAAATAAACCTCCTTATTGTACTTTAAAACCAAAATACTCTTAAAAATAACAGTTTAATCCTGACCCTAGAAAAACGCCCATCTCAGGAGGTTATTCAGGTTAATGCATTTTACCGAAATAATCAGTTCAACCTGAGCACTTCCCTGTTTTTCATATCAAAACCATATCCCACAGGCAGAACGTGTATGGTAGCATTATTGATAGCCAGTATTTCATCCGGCTTTGATTCCGACACATTGGAGCTTTTTATGGTTCTCCCGTCTATGACGGTTACCGAGTTTGTACCTATAACTTCAAAATGTGCATCCGGAAATACTCTGATAGCTGTATCCTCATCAATCCCTACTCCGAGCATATAAGGATTTTCTGCAACACCGCACAAGAGCCTTCCTATTCTTCCCCTCTGGTAAAAGTGCTGGTCAACTATTGAGTCTTCAAGAAGTCCAAGACCCGGGGCCATTTTTAATGTGCATTTTCTGGCAGGATCATTGCCGTTTCCGTCAACAATCATTGTATTGCTCATTACCGAGGCACCGGCACTGGTTCCTGCTATAACAACTCCGTTCAGATAAGCCTCCTGAAGAGCTTCGTATACCTTTGTACCACCCAGTATACTGGTAATTCTCAACTGATCCCCACCGGTGAAGAATATTCCCGTAGCACTGGCTATGATATCCGCATACCCTTGAGTATTGGCTTCGTCTCTTGAGTTTATATGAAGTATATTGATATTATTTACCCCAAGCCGCAAAAATACACTCTTATATTCTTCTCCTGCCTCCTGAGGCTTTTCAGTCGCTGTAGTCATTATTACAAGCCTTGCGTCGGCACCCCCTATAATATCCGCTACATTTTTGAGAATATTGCTTTCTCCATACTTGTCTTCGGCACCACCAATTATTATAAGATTTCCATTTACCTTCTCTCGCATTGCTGCCCTCCATCAATTTCACCATGTGTATCATCCTG
>Ga0073934_10011669_pt1 | contig 10558 bp, 7 predicted proteins | sample LarsenN4metaG_FD_76834 | JGI IMG/M metagenome (GOLD analysis project Ga0073934, IMG submission 76834) | Hot spring sediment bacterial and archeal communities from British Columbia, Canada, to study Microbial Dark Matter (Phase II) - Larsen... ... | reverse complement strand
CTTTCCCCGGTGCCGTGACTTCGGCGAACGGCGAAGCCATCAAGGTGTGGGCGGCACAGGCCGAGGGTGACGTGTTGCCCGCCACAGGCAGCCCGCCCGGCACGGTTCTGGCGGCTGGCCCGCAAGGGTTGTTGGTGCAGACGGGCCGTGGCATGCTGCGGTTGACCGAGTTGCAGCGTGCCGGTGGTAGGCGCCTGCCCGTGGCCGACTTCCTGCGTGGCGCCAATGCGCCTGCTGTTGGAACCTGCCTGGGGCAGGAGGCCGGAGAGGGTGCATGTTCCTGAAGGCGGCTTACCGGCGCCTGCCCGAGTTCCGCGAGGGCATGCTTGACCAGGGCAGCGTGGCCACGGGCATTGCCGCCTGGGGGCTGATGACCGGTGTGGCCATGGTCAAGGCGGGCATGAGCCCATTTGAGGCCGTGGCCATGACTCTGCTGGTGTACGCGGGCAGCGCCCAGCTCACGGCTGTGCCGCTGATCGCTTCGGGCGCTCCCCTTTGGGTCATTCTTGCCGCGGCGTTCTGCGTCAACCTGCGCTTCGTGGTTTTTTCGGCGCATCTGCGACCCTACCTGCGGCACCTGCCTTGGCGTGAGCGTGTGATCACCGGCTACGTCACGGGCGACCTGAGCTATGTGTTCTTTGCCAAGCGGTATCCGCACCCGGGCCAGACCGCGGACGAGCAGCTGCGCCAGGAGGCCTACCTGGCGGGCAACTGCGCCATCAACTATGGTTTCTGGATGGTTGCCAGCCTCGTTGGCATTGCGCTGGCGAACGTGATTCCACCTGAGTGGGGGCTGGGTTTTGCAGGCATCCTGGCGCTGCTGGGCGTGGGGTGCTCTTTGGCAACTTCGCGCTTGCGGGTGCTGTCGGCCGGTGTGGCGGGGACGGCTGCCGTGGTGGCCTGGGCCCTGCCGCTCAAGCTCAACATTCTGGTGGCTATTGCCTCAGCCGTGGCGGTGTGCCTGGTGGCCGAAGCCCATGGCCCACGCTGGTTGCGCGGCGCCCCCATTCCGCCGGTGAAGCACCATGATTGACACCGATCCCTGGACCCTACTGACCATCGTCGCGCTCGCGGTGGTGACGGTGATCACCCGCAGCTTTTTCCTGTTCTCAGAAAAGCCCTGGCACATGCCTCACTGGGCCGAGCGGGGTTTGCAGTACGCGCCCATCGCGGCGCTGGCGGCGGTGGTGTTGCCAGAGATATTCACCGACCATGGCCAGTGGGTACGCACCTGGCAGGACGCGCGCCTGTTCTCTGCGGTCGCAGGGGCGGCCTGGTTCTTCTGGCGAGGTGGCGTGCTGGGCACCATTGTGTGCGGCATGGCTGTGTACCTGCCATTGCGTCTGGGCCTGGGGTGGTGAGCGCCTGGCGCTGAGCGACGATCAGGCGGTTTGTTGGTGATGCCGACCCGCCCAGCGGTCGAGTGCTGCCTGCAACTGGTCTTTCTGCACGGGTTTTGACAGAAACTCGTTCACCCCGGCCCCTGCGGCGCGGTCCTCTGCGTCGTTCATCACGTCTGCGGTCAGCGCCACGATGGGAATCCGGCATTTCTCACCCGGCAAAGCGCGGATCAGCTTTGTGCTGGTGAGGCCATCCATCTCGGGCATGTGGATGTCCATGAAGACGATGTCGAAGTCGTGTTCGCGCACCAGGTCCAGTGCTTGTTGCCCGTTTTCAGCGAATGTGACAGCGTGCCCGAGTTTGTTGAGCAGAGCGCCCATGAACTTGCGGTTGACCGGGTGGTCTTCGGCCACCAGCACCGACCATTCGATACTTTCGGCGTGCCGGGTGGGCGCAGGGGAGGGCGCGGGCTCAGCGGGCACGGGGGTTGCCGCCGCTGAAGCTGGTGGCGCTGCCAGCGGGGGAACGCTGGGCGCGGGCGCGTGCGATGGAGCGAGGGGTGTGGGCAGCTCCAGCGTGAAGACCGAGCCTTCCCCTATGGCGCTGCGGACGGATATCTCTCCGCCCATCAGGCGTGCCAGGGTGCGGGAGATTTCCAGCCCCAGCCCGCTGCCGCCGAAGCGCCGGGTGGCAGAGCCATCCACCTGGTGGAAGCGCTGAAAGAGTTGCGCCTGCATGGATTCGTTCATGCCGATGCCGGTGTCGCGAACCGTCAATGCCCAGCGCACGGTGCCTGCGTGCTGTGTCCAGTTGACGCGAACGTCGACTTCGCCTTGGTCGGTGAATTTCACGGCATTGCTCATCAGGTTGAAGAGTATCTGCCGGGTGCGGGTGGGGTCAGCGAGCACAGGGCCGGGCGTGTCGCTGGGCAGGTGCAGCCGCATGGTCAGCTGCTTGCGCTGCCCGGCGGGCGCCATGACCGCATGCACTTCGCTGATGAGTCGCAGCATGTCCACCGGTTCGGGCTGGACGCTCATCTTGCCCGCTTCCAGTGCGGACATGTCCAGAATGTCGTTGAGCAGGTTGAGCAGGTGGCGTGCCGAGTCGCGCGCGGTGAGCAGGTGGTCGCGTTGCTGGCGTGTGAGCTGGGTTTCTTCCAGCATGTCCAGCATGCCGAGCAGGCCGTTGAACGGGGTGCGCAACTCATGGCTCATGTTCGCCAGGAAGCGGCTTTTGCCTTGGCTGGCACTGTCGGCCTGGGCCTTGGCCTCGCGCAGGGCGTCGTTGAGCATTTCCAGTTCACGGCGCTCGCGTTGCAGGCGACGGTGGCGCACCATCAGTGCGGTCGCGCCCAGCAGCAGCAGTGCCACCTGAAAGGCAACCAGCCAGCTGATCAGTCGGCTTTGGCCGCGCACCGTGTCGAGCTGGTCCTCGATCAGGCTGCTGACCAGATGGTTTGAAGCGGATGACAGTGCCTGGACCTCTGGACCGATGCTGTACAGGGTTTCAAGAACCTGTGCCAGTTCAGGCAGGTGAGAGGGTGGATCCGCCATGAGTGGATCAACCTGCTTTACCAGGGCCTCAATCCTGGGCAGCAATATGAGGTATTCAGGTTTGTCGCGCAGCCTGGCGGTGCTCGGACTGTCTCGCAGCAGGTCGATCCGGCTGAGCAGGATCTCATAGCGCAGCCCCAGTTGCTCCCAGTCGGGTTCATGGCGTGTTTGCAACGATTGCCCGAGTTCGGCGCGAAAGCGCAGAAATTCACGTTCAAAGTGAAAGGTCAGTGCGGTGATGGAGTCGGTCTGCAGGCGCGCTGTTTCTTCCACCGAACGGGCCTGGCGCAGGAAGACGGCCAACATCACCGCCAGCACCACGGCCATCAGCACCGTGGTCAGCGACAACCAGAGCAGGAAGCGGCGGTTGCCCGGTTGGCTTCGCATGGCGTGTCAGTCGATGTCCAGGCTCTTGAGTTGCCAGATGGAGCGCTCGTAATAGGTGTTGGAGCGGAGTTCCTTGCGGCTGTCGAAAGGGTAGATGATGAACAGCGGCCCACGTGTGCGCACGGGGATGAGCTGGTCGTTCATGCGGTGTGCCAGCACGATGTCGAACCGGCGGTCGTCATCCACGGGAATGACGATGCGGTAGTCGTTCAATGCCGTGGCTTTGAGCTGTGTACCCTGAGCCTTGACGGCGGCCAGGACGTCACGCAGAAGCGGGCCAGTGAATTTGATGGAACCGTTTTCCCAAGGGGTTTGCGTGACGAAGCTGTGTTGTGGCAGCGCCTCCAGCATGGCCAGGTCGAATTGCGCCTGACGTTCGGCATTGGTCTCCCCGATCTTGCCGGTGATGGTGAGAATGACTCTGCCTTGTGGGGCGTCCAGTGCTTGCGCTGGTGTCTGAATTCCTGCCCAGCTGAACAGGCCCGCAGTGATCGCGATGAAAGCTTGGCGTCGGCTTGTCAGTATCACTTATCACCTTTCGAGCAATTGTTTTGGGCAATCAATGATATTCGATGCCCGCTGCGTATGGCTGACTGGGGCTCAACTGCCCTGGGCGGCGTTCTGCCCGGCCCGCTGAGCAAACTCCTCGCGCAGCGCGCGCAGCTTGGCGCGAGGGTCCTCTTTCGCGGTGGTTTTGTCCAGCCCCATTTCCTCGATGAAGCGGCTGGGTTGTCCGGGCACCATCTCGCGGCCCTTCTTGCGGCGTTTGAGCCAGCTCACCACCAGGGTGTGCTGTGCCCGGGTGATGCCAACGTACATCAGGCGGCGCTCTTCCTGGATGCGCAGGGCCAGGGCGTCAGCGTTGTCGTCTTCGTCGGGCTTGAAGGGCAGCAGGCCCTCGTTCACCCCGGCCAGCACCACATGCGGCCATTCCAGGCCCTTGGAGGCGTGCAGGGTGGACAGGGTCACAACATCCTGGTCCTGCTCGCGCTCGGAGATGGTGGAGATGAGCGCGATGGTCTGCGCCACTTCCAGCATGGTCTTGGGTTCGCGCTCGGTGGTGATGCCGCCGGTGTCGTCGATCTGGCCGCCGCAGCGCTGCGCCACCCAGTCGCAGAAGTCCATGACGTTGCCCCAGCGGGCGGCGGCCACCTTGTCGCTTTCTTCGCTGTCCAGCAGAAACTGCTCGTAGCCAATGTCCTTGAGCCAGTCGGTGAGGAAGGTTTTGGCTGCCTCGTGGCCTGTGGTGTGGCGGGCGCGGTGTTCGAGGTCGTTCACGTAGCGGCCGAACTCGTGCAGGCCGTGCAGGGCGCGCTGCGGCAGGGCGGCGGGCAGCGAATGCGAGAACAGCGCCTCGAACAGGCTGAGCTTGTACTGCGTGGCAAAGGCGCCGAGCGAGGCCAGCGTCTGGTGGCCGATGCCGCGCTTGGGTGTGGTGACGGCGCGCAGGAAGGCAGGGTCGTCGTCGTTGTTGACGAGCAGGCGCAGCCAGGCGCAGAGGTCTTTGATCTCGGCGCGGTCGAAAAAGCTGGTGCCGCCCGAGACCTTGTAGGGGATCTGCGCCTTGCGCAGGGCGGTTTCCAGCGCGCGCGCCTGGTGGTTGGCGCGGTACAGGATGGCAAAGTCCTTGAACGCCTTGTACTTGGCGCCAGTGGTGCCTGCCGCCACCGAACCGGCGCGGATGCTCTGGATGCGCGCCACGGCACGTTCGGCTTCGTGGTCTTCGTTGTCGCAGGCCTGCACGCGCACGGGCTCGCCCTCGCCCAGTTCGCTCCACAGTGTCTTGGGAAATAGCTTGGGGTTGGGGCCGATGACGTTGTTGGCCGCGCGCAGGATGGCGCTGGTGGAGCGGTAGTTCTGCTCCAGCTTCACCACCTTGAGGGCGGGGAAGTCCTGCGGCAGGCGCTTGAGGTTGTCCAGCGTGGCGCCGCGCCAGCCGTAGATGGACTGGTCGTCGTCGCCCACGGCGGTGAAGCGCCCGTTTTCGCCCACCAGCAGCTTGAGCAGTTCGTACTGGGTGGCGTTGGTGTCCTGGTACTCGTCCACCAGCACGTGGCCGAGCTTTTTCTGCCACTTGGCGCGCACTTCTTCGTGCTGCTGCAGCAGCTTCAGGGGCAGGGCGATCAGGTCGTCAAAGTCCACGCTCTGGTAGGCGCTCAGGCGTTCCTGGTACTTGGCCATCACCAGGGCAATCACGCGTTCGTTCTCGTCGCGGGCCTGGGCCAGGGCCTGCTCGGCGGTCAGCCCGGCACCCTTCCAGCTGCTGATGGTCCATTGCCAGCCACGCGCGGTGGCCGCGTCGGTGGTGCCGCCGCAGTCCTTGAGGATGGAGGTGATGTCGTCGCTGTCCAGAATGGAGAACTGGCTTTTGAGGCCGAGCACCGCGCCGTCTTCGCGCAACAGGCGCACGCCCAGGGAGTGGAAGGTGCAGATCAGCACGTCCTTGGCGGGCTTGCCCACCAGTTGGCGGGCACGCTCGCGCATTTCGGCGGCGGCTTTGTTGGTGAAAGTGATGGCCGCTATGCGGTTGGCCACCAGACCCGCCTGGATGAGGCGCGCAATCTTGTGGGTGATGACGCGCGTCTTGCCGGAGCCCGCACCCGCGAGCACCAGGCAGGGGCCTGCCAGGTGGTTCACGGCTTCAAGCTGGGCGAAGTTCAGACCGGCGGACATGTCGTGTCGGGGACGGGGCGCAAAGCGGTCGATGATAACGGGTGAGAGAATCGCGGGCGTGCTGAATATTCTGCTCGTCACATTCCCGTTCTTTGCCCTGGTGCTGGCCGGATTCGTCGCGGCCCGTCGCCGCATGCTGCCGCTGGAGGCCATTCCGGGTCTGAACAGCTTCGTGCTGTATTTCGCGCTCCCGGCGATGCTTTTCCGCTTCGGCTCCACCACACCCATCGCCCAGTTGCTGGACGCATCGGTGTTTGGCGTGTACCTGCTGTGCGCACTCATCATGGTGGGGTTTGCCATTGCCATGACCAAAGGGGGGCGCATCGGCTGGAACGACGCTTCCATGGGGTCGCTGGTGGCGGCTTTCCCCAACACAGGCTTCATGGGGGTGCCTCTGCTGGCAGCGCTGCTGGGTCCGCAGAGCGCGGGGCCGGTGATCGTGCTCATCGTGGTGGACATGGTGATCACGAGTTCACTGTGCATAGCCCTGTCGCGGCTGGATGGGGGTGAGGGCGGTGCCGCAGCAGCCGCTGGCAAGGCCTTGAGCGGCGTGGTGCGAAACCCCATGCCCTGGGCCATCATCCTGGGCGCGGTGGCTTCGGCACTGCAGTTCACCTTGCCTGCCCCTATCGAAAAAACCGTCTGGCTGCTGGCCGATGCTGCGTCACCCGTGGCGCTGTTCACCATTGGGGCGGTGCTGGCGCGTTCGCAGATGCAGGCCGACCACCCCATGCCGCTGGGCGACTACGTGCCCGTGGCGTTGATGAAGCTGGTGCTGCACCCGGTACTGGTGTTGCTGGCAGGCTCTGCCGCCATTCAGCTGGGCGTGCCGTTGAACCCGTTTGCGCTGACGGTGATGGTGCTGGTGGCGGCGCTGCCCAGCGCCAGCAACGTATCGCTGCTGGCAGAACGCTTCGGGGCGGACAACGGCCGCATTGCGCGCATCATCCTGGTGTCTACAGCGCTGGCGTTCTTTACCTTCTCGGGTGCAGTAACGCTGATGCGTGGCTGATTCCTGCCTGGCTCGGCGCTCATATCGTCAACGGGTCTACGTCGATAGCCCAACGGATCACGCCCCTGGTTTCGGGCAGCCCGCGCAGGCTGTGCAGCGTGTCTTGCCAGGCGGCCAGGAAGGCTTGCAGAGCCGGGCGTGAGGTGCTTTCCACCAGCATCTGGGCGCGCTCCACGTTGGCCACGCGCTGGATGGCCATGGGCACGGCGGGGTAGAGCGTCAGTTGCTCGCGCCCAGGCAGGCCGTCGCTCGCCTGCGCGGCCAGGGTCAGCAGGGCTTGTGCGGCCTCCTGGGTGCGGGCTTCGGCGCGCACCAGGGCCTGGTAGGCGTAGGGCGGCATCTGGGCGGCTTCGCGTTCGCTCAACTGCTGCTCGGCAAAGGTGGGGTAATCGTGCTTGGCCAGGGCTGCAAACAGCGGGTGCTGCGGGTACCAGGTCTGCACCCACAACTCGACGCTGCTGCCCTGTTCGGCCACAAAGGCAGCGTCGCGGCCCGCCCGCCCTGCGGCCTGCAGCAACAGTGAGAACAGGCGTTCCGGCGCGCGGTAGTCGCTGGCAAACAAACCACTGTCGGTGTTCACGCTAGCCACCAGGGTGATGCGGCGGAAGTCGTGGCCCTTGGCGATCATCTGTGTGCCCACCAGCACGTCCACCTCGCCCGCGTGCATGTCGGCCAGGCGGCTTTCCAGGCTGCCCTTGGCTCGGGTGGTGTCGGCGTCTATGCGGGCCACGCGCACCGGGCTGCCATCGGGGCGGCGCGCGTCGGCCAGCAGTCCCGCCAGTTGCTCTTCGATCTGTTCGGTGCCTCGCCCCATGGGGGTGATGTCGAGGTTGCCACATTCCGGGCAGGCGCGCGGCACGCGGGTGGTGTGGCCGCAGTGGTGGCAACGCAGCGTGCGGTCGATCTTGTGGAAGACGGTGTGTGCACTGCAGTGCGGGCAGTTGCTCTTCCAGCCGCAGTCGTGGCAGGCCAGCACGGGCGCGTAGCCCCGGCGGTTGAGCAGCACCATGCTTTGCTCGCCGCGAGCGGCGCGGTCGGCCATGGCCTGTATGAGTGCCGGGGCCAGTACGGTGTGCTTGGGTTGGTGGTTCATGTCCACCAGGCGCAGCCGGGGCCAGGCGCCGCCGCCCACGCGCTGCGGCATGGTCAGGCGCAGGTAGCGGCCCTGCTGGGCGGCGTACCAGCTTTCCAGCGACGGTGTGGCCGAACCCAGCAGCACCTGGCAAGGGCCGTCGTCTGCCCCCAGGTGAGCGCGGTACACGGCCAGGTCGCGGGCCGAGTAGCGGGCACCTTCCTGGCTTTTGTAGCTGGGGTCGTGTTCTTCGTCCACCACGATCAGGCGCAGCCGGGGGAGGCTGGCCAGCACCGCCATGCGCGTGCCCAACACAATGCGCGCCTGCCCCAGGTGGGCCGACAGCCAGTTGCCCAGGCGCTGCGCGGGCGTGAGTCCGCTGTGCAGCGACACCACGCTGCCCGCCGGGAAGCGTTCGGCGAATCGGGCCTCCAGCTGGGGCGTCAGGTTGATCTCGGGCACCATCACCAGTGCCTGGGCCTGCGGGTCGCGGGCCAGCATGTCTTGCACGGCACGCAGGTACACCTCGGTCTTGCCGCTGCCCGTGGCGCCGAACAGCAGCACGGGCTTGCTGGTCTGCTCCAGTTTGCCCAGGGCCTCGGCTTGTTCGGGGCTCAGGGCCGGGCCTTGGGGCAAGGCGGTGGCGTGCGTTTCCACGGCCTTGCGCTTTTTGAGGCGGCGCTGCAGCTGTTCGCTGTTGAGTTCGCGCAGTTGGGGGGGGAGGGCAGCCAGTGCCATCTCGCCCAGGCTGCGCTGGTAGTACCTGGCCGCAAATGCAACCAGTTGTCGCCAGCGTTGGTCCAGCGGCGCAAGTTCATGTAGCACCTGCTGGACCGGGCGTGCCAGCGCCTCAAGCTCGGGCGAAGGTGGTTCAGCGGGTGCATCCCACACCATGCCCAGCACCTCGCGTGTGCCCAGCGGTACGCGCACCAGTGTGCCTGGCGCAAGCGGCCGCTCACTCCAATAACCCAGGGTCGGGCCCAGCCCGCTGTGGGCCGGCGTGGTCACCACCACCTCGGTCCAAAAATGCGGGTTTGCCAGCGGTTCCTCAGTCATTGTTGTGGAAATTCGGGTAAGTCATTGATTTGTAAAAAGATATGACACTTGCTCAGAATTTCTGTGGATAACTTTGTGGAAAGTCTTTGAATCCACCGCGCAAGGCCTTGAAAATCAAGGCCTTGATTGGCTTGCCTAGAAAATGGGCAGTTGTCATTGTTCAATGAAATCAACAACTTGCGCGTTATTTCTTCTGGGGGGCTGGCATCAGATGCCAAAAACGCTCTTGCTGCAGTGCATTCAAGAAAATGTGCATAAGGCGCACCTGTCAAGGGCTGGCAGGCCCATTTTTTGTGCTAGACGCCCCGCCTTGGCGTGTGCCTGGCGGGGTGCCTTGCACCGTCAGCGTGCGTTCTGGCGCAGCTGGCGCGAATGGGCGTGAACCGTGTCCACCAGCACTTGCACGGTCTCGGGCGGGGTGTGCTGGCTGATGCCGTGGCCCAGGTTGAAGATGTGTGTGGGGCCGGTGGAGGTGCGGTCGGTGTGCGGGGTGCCGAAGCTGTCCAGCACACGCTTGGCTTCGGCGGCCACGCGCTCGGGCGGGGCGAACAGCACGTTCGGGTCCAGGTTGCCCTGCAGCGCCTTGCCTGGGCCGCCCACCACACCGCCTACCTGCGCGCGGGCCTTGGCCAGGTTCACGGTCCAGTCCAGGCCCAGCACGTCGCAGTCCAGGCCTGCCATGTCGTCCAGCCACAGCCCACCGCCTTTGGTGAAGACGATGCGCGGGATGACTTTTCCATCGTGCTCGCGCGGCAGTTGCGCCAGCACGCGGCGCGTGTAGGCCAGGCTGAAGTCCTGGAAGTTGCCGTCTGCCAGCACACCGCCCCAGCTGTCGAACACCATCACGGCCTGGGCGCCTGCCTCGATCTGGGTGCGCAGGTAAAGGGCCACGGCGTCGGCGTTGACTTCCAGCAGGCGGTGCATCAGGTCCGGGCGGCTGTACATCAGGGTCTTGACGTGGCGGTAGTCGTCAGAGCCGCCGCCTTCGACCATGTAGCAGGCCAGCGTCCAGGGGCTGCCGGAAAAGCCGATCAGCGGCACGCGGCCGTTCAGCGCCCGGCGGATGGAGGTGACCGCGTCGAACACGTAACGCAGCTTGTCCATGTCGGGCACGGCAAGGGTGGCCACGTCGGCCTCGGTGCGGATGGTCTTTTCAAACTTGGGGCCTTCGCCCAGGGCGAAGCTCAGGCCCAGGCCCATGGCGTCGGGCACGGTGAGGATGTCGGAAAACAGGATGGCCGCATCCAGCGGGTAGCGGTCCAGCGGTTGCAGCGTCACCTCGGTGGCGTAGTCCACGTTGGTGGCCAGCCCCATGAAACTGCCTGCCTTGGCGCGGGTGGCGCGGTACTCGGGCAGATAACGGCCCGCCTGGCGCATCAGCCACACGGGGGTGTGGTCCGTGGCCTGGCGCAGGCAGGCGCGCAGGAAGGTGTCGTTCTGCAGTGGTGCAAAGCTCATGGGGGT
>Ga0073934_10011668_pt1 | contig 10558 bp, 5 predicted proteins | sample LarsenN4metaG_FD_76834 | JGI IMG/M metagenome (GOLD analysis project Ga0073934, IMG submission 76834) | Hot spring sediment bacterial and archeal communities from British Columbia, Canada, to study Microbial Dark Matter (Phase II) - Larsen... ... | reverse complement strand
TGGACTTTCAGCTTTTTCGATGGGGACTTTTCGATGCTTACGGAGGGATAAAGATTGACCACCCCTCCCACCCCGGTTTCTGCGCTTACAAGTAAGGTGGCCGCCGGAAACATCTCGTCATAGCTTTCTCCGGTGTCATAGCGTTTAGCAAAGACGTTTAGGTTGTAACTACCTTCCGCCAAATGAATTTGAACCTTAAAGGAAATGGTTATCGACTCTCCCGCACTCAGATCAAAAGAACTCACGCCGAGTCTTTCGGTGGACGTATTGAAGACGTCGTAATAATTACTGTCCAGCAGATTTAAACCTATGGCAACTTTTTCCGCTTTGGCTACGGCGACGATGGTAACTTCTATAAACGCTTCTTCACCGGCATAGAAATCGTTTTTAAGATCCCTACGGATATCTAAGAGCCTAACGCTTGAAATTTTTAATTTCTTTGAGGACTTATGATCCAGGGTCAAACTCTCGGCGGTAGCATTTAAATATTGGCTGATCACCCGGGAAGGGTTTCCCTCGTCTACAATTTCCCCTCCCCTCAAGAAAATAACGCGCCGGCATAGGGACGCGACCAGCCTCATATTGTGGGATACAAAGATGATGGTTACATTTTTGGACTTGAGCAGTTCCATTTTCTCGGCGCATTTTCTTTTAAAAGCCCAGTCTCCGACGCTCAACACCTCATCTACCAGCAGAATATCCGGGTCTACGTGGGCGGCGACCGAGAATCCCAGCCGGGCATACATGCCGGAGGAATAGCGTTTTACGGGGGTATCTATAAATTCCCGGAGTCCTGAGAACTCAACGATCTCGTCGAATTTTCTATTTATTTCACTCCCCTTCATCCCAAGGATAGCTCCGTATAAGTAGATATTCTCTCTTCCCGTCAGGTCCGGATGAAACCCGGCCCCCACTTCGATTAAAGCGCTCAACCGGCCATGGACCTTGATGCCGCCCCGATTGGGTTTGAGTATACCGCTTAACAGCTTGAGCATGGTGCTCTTGCCGGCCCCATTGGGACCTATGATGCCAAGGGCTTCTCCCCGCTTCACCTGGAAAGAAATATCTTTGAGGCTCCAGAACTCCTGTTCCTGGAGCTCCCCTTCCTGGTCGCTATGGAAAAGCTTTCGGGTCATAGCGGGGATCAAATCCCTGAGAGAATCGTACTTCTCGCCTCTTTTAAATTTCTTCCAGACATGATTAAATTCCAGGGCTATATCGTTCATTTCACGCTCCTATATGTTTTCTGCAAAAGCAGGTTCCGCTCGATCAAAAATCTTCCATGCCGCCAAAAATCCCATGACGGCCCAGCAGGCGGTGTAGGTTAACCAAAACAAATCAGGCGACTTATGCAACACGACTACGCTATTGATGGCTTCCAAGAGGAAGCCTACCGGATTTAACAGGAGGAGGGGGGCCCATTTCCCGAACATGCTGGTTTCGTAAAAGACGGGGGTAAAGAAGATCCCAAAGGTCAGCATGACCTCCACGAGGTACTTGACATCCCTGAAGAAGAGGTTAGCGCAGGCCAGGAACATGGAAATCCCCGAGGTCAAAAGGATTAATAAAATGAGTAATAAAGGCAACCACAGGAGATGGACGCTGATGCCTATCCCGGCCAGGGTAAGGATAATCACGAGGGCCGCAGAGGCGATGGCGAAATCGAACAGATGGGCCAGAACCGCCGAAAGGGGAAAGACCTCCCGAGGAAAATAAACCTTGGTGACCAGATTAAGGTTGGTGGTGAGACTGATGGTTGCAAATCGGATAGATCCGATGAAGAACGCCCAGGGAAGAGCTTTTACGGATACCGAGGCGATGTCCGATAACTGAAGGGGAACGCCGGACAAGATGGAAAAGGCCTTCTTAACGATGACCCCCGCGGTTACGATGAGGACGGGCATGAGGATCGCCCAAAGGAACCCCATCACAGATTGTTTATACTTAATTTTGATATCCCTCCATGTAAGCATGAAGAGAAGATGCTTGTGCGAGACAAGCTCGTTAAACATTTCTTTCATTCTTGGTTTTCTCCTATTCTTAACATCTGGCGATCGAGGATCTCATTCTATTCAAACAGAGCAAATATTAGACCAAGAGATCCATGGCGCCGGATAGCCTGCGCCATAAACGTTCTATCGGTTCCAAAGGCTACCACCGGGGCGCATTCGAGACGCACTCTCCCTCAAGCCCCCTCCGGAAGGATCTGTCGAGTTTTTTTACATCCCTCCGAACCGGGTGTAGCTCTGAGCTCCTCGCTAATTTATTGAAAAGATTAGCTTAATTTCCATAAGGATCCTATTTTCAAGGGGATTCCTAGATTTACAGGTGTTGGCAGCCTTTACACATAACTCTGGGGAAGCTGGCACCCTTCCATGCTGAGACTGTGGACCTTAACAGGAAATCTAACAGGAAATTGAGTGTCAGTACATCTCTCACCCCGTTGAGGGAACGTGATCCGTCGTTTGTGACGACAAAACCCGAGGTATGAATTCCAGGTCATAAAGAAGAACCCTTGCCTAAGGGCGTAATAGCCCGTCGTGAAGGATCGTAAGGCCCCCCCACGAACGGCCATGCCCGGCCCGCCAATCCCCACGGTGCCTTGGGATTAGTTAAATTGGCATAGGACTTGTAAAAAAGCATGTTAGCCGCGCAGCGCGGCCGATAGATCACCAACTAGCGCCAACTGGCCTGCGATAGGTACAGTCTATCGCAGGCAAAGTTATATCTGTTATACAGAGAGGTAATTCTATGGGAAAACCATTCTTAATTTTACTTTTAATAACCCTTTCGATCCTGACCTTCGGTTACGGCAGGGTTGAAGCAACTCCTATCACTCCGACGGACTTCGATTCCATTGACCCGGGTCAAGTGTTCGCGGGACCTTTGACCGGCGATTTTATCACTTCTCCCGTTGAGGGGAGTAAAGATGTCGGCGATGCGACGAACATCGTTTACTTTAAAGACGGCCTTTACACCTACACCGAAAGCGTCACCCCGCAGATGAATAATATCTCAGAGTTCAATACGGGTTTCTCTCCCCAGGGATGGAACGGCGTCGCGGGCTTTAGTTTCAGCCAGGCCAATACGACCGGCGTAGGCTCGGGCAACATAAACATAAGCCAGGACCCCGATGGAACTATCGATTGGAACTTGACCAACCCCAATTTTGACTCTGGGGAAACCATCACGTTCTTCTTCCAATCTACCTTACCTCCGGGCCTTGGCGTCTATAACCTGATAGATCATTCGGTCGGAGCTACAATTTCCTACGCCCCAACCCCCGAACCTACAACCCTCCTTCTTCTGTCGAGCGGTTTGTTGGGACTGGCCGGTTTAAGGAGAAAACTCCTTAACTAGACGTAACCGTAGAAGTAGGGGTCGGCCCTCGGGAGGGTCGATCCCTACTTCCTTCTCCAATCACAGAAGGTCGATCGCGGGCTTCGGGATAAAAAATCCGAGGTCCAGAATCCGAAAACTCCGATGACTCTAGATGCGATTGTAAAAAAAAGCTTGCCGAAGTTTCTTATGCTCTCCCTATGCGGCTTTTTACTTGTGGCCTGCACGCTGGATCCTCAAGCCAAAAAACAGCAGTATTACCAGAGGGGTCTGGACTACCTGGTTAAAAAGGATGTCAACGCCGCCATCATCGAGTTTAAAAACGCCATCAAAATAGATCCCCAGTATGCCGAAGCCCGTTACCAACTTGGAAAGGCCTACCTGGAGAAGGGTCAGGTTGCGGAGGCTTCCAAAGAGATGGAAAAAGCCTTACAGTTAGGGCTATCGCTCCCCGAGGCCCATCTCTTTCTGGCCAGGGCGTACATCCTTCAGAAATCCTATGAAAAAGCCGAGCAGATGCTGGACGGGGATTCCCATAATCTAGAGAACGCGGAAGTTTTGGATGTCCTCGGTAGCCTTTCCGCCGGGAAGGAAGATTTAAAATTAGCCAAAAATTACCTGGAAAAGGCCATCCGGCTTAATCCCCAGCTCGTCTCAGCCCACGTTAACCTGGGATTGGTTTACGCGCAAGAGAACAATTTTGAGAAGGCTAAGCAAAAATTTGAAGAAGCCTTAAACATAGATCCTAAAAACCTGCAGGCCTTGTACGCGTTGGGAGAAATTTCCTTAAAGGAAAAGCATGAGGATGAGGCGATCTCCAAGTATAAACAAATCTTACAGATCGATTCCCAACAGTTCCTGGCCCAGATCAGCCTGGCCAACCTTTACCTGAGCCGGAGAAATTACGGGGAAGTCCTTCAACTTAGCCATCGGATCAAAAAACTATACCCGTCCTCGGCGGAAGGTTATTACTACGAAGGCGCGGCCCTCTTACAACAAGGCAACCTGGATGCGGCCATTGCGGAGCTTCAGCAGGCTTTAAAATACAACCCCAGGCACGCCGCGGCGCACTATTTTCTGGGTCTGGCCCATTACTCGAAGGGCAACACGCAACAAGCCATCGATGAGATGCAGCAGGTTCTCAACTTAAATCCAGAAGTCCTTAACGCGCGCATGGTTCTCCTGCTTTTGAATTTACAAAACAACTGGCTCGATCAGGCAATTCAACAGGGAGAGGAAGTGATCCGGCGGGATCCTTCAAACGCCCTGGCCTATAACCTCCTTGGGAAGGCCTATATCAGTAAGCAGCAGGTCGATAAGGGCCTGGAGCAGTTCAAAAAAGCCCTGGAAGTCAACCCTAATTTTTCTGCCACCTATGCGAATCTCGGAACTTACTATCTCGAGGCCGGCAAACCGGAAAAGGCCATCCAGGAATATCAAACGGCTTTAAAAAACAACCCAGAATGGCTGGAACCCCGGATCTCCCTGGCTTTGGCTTACCTTCAACAAAAAGACTTTGATAAAGCCCTGGCCGCGTGTATCGATGGCCTCAAAGCGGAGCCCCAAAATGTCGTTTTGCTCAACCTGAAAGGGCTCGCCCATATGGGAAAAAGTGACTGGGGAGCGGCCAGAGAACAGTTTGAAAAGGCCCTGGAGATCAACCCGACGTTTATCGCAGCGCGACTGAATTTAGCCAAGCTCTATCTGACCACCGGGGATCGAGGGAAGGCCCGTAACTCTTATCAACAAGTTCTGGACCGGGAACCGGGCAACCAGACGGCCTTGGTCGCCTTGGGACAACTTATGGAAAAGGAAGAGGCAACGGCCCTCTTGAAAAAATATGAAGCCGCCGTCCGGGAAAACAAATCTCCAGAAACCCTGGTGCTGCTGGCCCAACTTTACCTGAAGAAGGGTCGAATAGACGCGGCTATCCAGGCCACCCAAGAGGCCCTCAGCTTGAATTCCGCCTCGTCCCTGCCCGCAGCCCATGAAGTTCTAGGGCTGGCTTATGGATTAAAGCAAAATTATGACCGGGCTTTTTCAGAGTTGAACGAGATGATCCGACTCCAGCCCAAATCTCCTACAGGGTATAACCACCTGGGGGAAATCTACCGGCGGTTGGGCAAACAGAGCGAGGCGATCGCCGCTTATAAAAAATCCCTGGAGCTGAATCCTGATCAACCGACCATCGCCATCCAATTATTGCTGGCTCAACAGCAATACAGCAAGGCCATCCAAAGAGCCCAACTTGAGGTTAAAAATAAACCGGAGGATCCGGGTCTGCTAAATTTATTAGGGACCGCTTATCTCCTCTCTAAAGACCTGGAATCGGCACAAACCACCTTCGAAAAAGTTTTGGAGATAGATCCCCAGTCCACAGACGCCCGATTGAACCTGGCGAACCTCTACCTCTTCAAAAAAGAATTCGATAAGGCAGCGGAACAGTATCAAAACCTCCTGGACAAGGATCATGGGCCCATCCAGGCCCTGGCCCGATTGGAGCTGGGAAAGCTCAAAGAAAAAGAGGGGCAATTGGACGGGGCGATCCAGGAATATCAAGCAGCGGTCCAAGAAGGGGAATCCATGGAAGGTTTTCTCGCTTTGACCCGCGCTTACCTCAAGAAAGGAGATGGAGAAGGGGCCCTCCAGACGGCCAGGGAGGCTGTAAAACTCTACCCACATCAACCCGCCGTATACGAACTGTTAGGGCTCGCCTATTCCGCAAAGGGGGATTATGAAAGCGCCGTACCCGCTTTCGAGGAAGTTAAGAAGCTGGCCCCCCAGACTCCTGCAGGGTACAACCGCCTGGCTTCGTCTTACGTGGCCCTCAAAAAATATGATCAGGCGCTGATGGAGCTCGATAAATCCTTAAGTATCGATCCCAAACAACCGGAAGCTAAAATGCTGATGGCCCGCGTTTACCTGGCACAGGCTAATCCGGCCAAGGCCCTACAGACCGCCCAGGAAGTTATCTCCCTGGATCCGAAAAACCCGACGGGCTATACCCTCCTCGGAGAAATTTATCGCGAGAAGAAGGATTATGCAAAGGCCACTGCAAACTTTAAAAAAGCCATTGAGATGGATCCTGCGGCGGCCACCGGCTACGTAAGTTTGGGGGCCAGCTATCTGGACCAGGGTAACGTTTCCCAGGCCATCCCGCAATTCGAGAAGGCCCTTTCTCTGAATCCGAAGTACCCGGCGGCTTATATAGGTCTAGGGCAGGCTTACGAAAAGGCGGGGAATAGAGACCGTGCCATTGAGAACTACTCCCGGGCGCTCGCGCTGGATCCTAATTCCGTTCCGGCTTTAAATAACCTGGCCTGGCTTTACGCAGAGGACCGACAGAATATCGATCAGGCCTTACGTATCGCCCAGAAAGCTAAGACCTTAATGCCGCACTCCGGGGATATCTCGGATACGCTGGGATGGATCCATTATCAGAAAGGCGAATATGACGAAGCCGCCAAGATGCTGACGGAAGCCGCCCAACTCTCTTCCCAACACCCGACCATCCATTACCACCTCGGGCTGACCTACTATAAACTGGGAAAAAAGGAAGACGCCCTCCAGGCGCTTCAAAAGTCTTTGAGTTTATCCCAAACCTTTCCTGAAAAAGATCAGGCTAAAAAGCTGGTGGAGGAATTGAAGTCTTCGTTGTAGGTAAATCGGCTCCCAGGAAGGGCGACCTCGCAGGGTCGCCCTTAAACGGGGCAGCCACCTGGGGCTGCCTCCTTATCCCCCGCGGTCTCCTCCTTTCAAGGGTATTTTTTTGACCTAACCCCTCCGAGAGTTAAGGCAAAGGCCCTCCCCTCTCCGACGCGGGAAGGGGAGGGGAGGGGATCGGGTTAGTAAAAGGGGACGGTATCAGGGAGTCTGATCGGCTTTCTCTCTTTCCAGCCGCCTTTGGATCCTTTCCAGGAGGTGGGCTATATCGATGTAGTAAATCCTATGCTCGGCCCGCTGTTTAAAAACCAAACTTTGGAGGGCTTCCAGGGTTCTCGTATCCCCCACCTGGGCCAGGGCTTCCGAAGCTCCCTTGGCTACTGAGATAGATTTATGATCCAGCAGCCGGACCCCGACGGCGGGATCTATTTGAGCGAGCGCAAAGCCGGCCTTTTCCTGTATCTGGACGTTCTCATCTTCCAGCAGCGTCTGGAGAGGTTCGATGGCCCTGTCCGATTTTAAAGCCCCCAGCGCAGCGATGGCATTGCCCCGCACCCAGTTATTTTTATCTTTAAGGGCGTTGATAAGGGGTTCCACCCCTTTGTTGGACTTCAACTCCCCGAGGGCAGAGGCCGCTTCCCCCCGTATAGCGGCGTCCTCATCCTGGAGGAGGTGCACCAGGGGCTCGACGATTTTCTCGGACTTGAATTTTCTCAAAGTCGCCAGCGCTCCCCACCTCACGGGACGATCTTCCAGCAGCGTCTGGATGAGGGGCTCCATTGCCTTCTCAGATTTCAGTTCACCTAAAGCGGTGACGACCCCCCATCTCACCCCCACATCCGGATCGTGGAGGGCCTGGATGAGGGCATCGACGGCCTTCTCGGACTTCAACTCCCCAAGGATCGTGGCCGCTTTCCAGCGGACGCTCCGGTCCTCGTCCTCTAGAAGGGCCTGAACCAGAGGCTCCACAACGAAGTCTACCTGGAAGTCCCCGAGGCTCGACACCGCTTCCCATCGCACATATTTGTCAGGATCTTTGAGGGCTTGGACGAGAGGCGCGAGCACCTGTTCGGTTTTAATCTCCCTGAGGATGGAGATCACATAATACCGCAGATTGGCGTCCTGAGAGCTCAGAAGCCGGGTGAGCGGCTGGATAAGTTTATCGGACTTGAGGAGCCGCAAAGCCGCCGCTGCCTTCTCACGAATGCCCCCATCCGAATCTTCCAGAGCCTTAATCAGTTGGTCCGTAACCCTTTCTAACCCCAGCTTTTCCAGCCCCAGCAAAGCTACCTCGCGTACCCCAGGGTCTTCATCGCCCAAGGCCCTTGTGAGCGGCTCGATGGCCTGCTCCGATCGCAGCAACCCCATCAGGGATACGGCCACCCGCCGGGCGTCGGCGCCCCCTTCTTCGAGAACCCGCGTCAGGGGGGTAATCATTTTCTCCGACTTCAACTCCCTGAGGGCCCGCTCGGCGGTTTCACGGATCAACAAATCTTCATCTCGCAAAGCTTTAATCAGGGGCTCGATGGCTTTCTCCGATCTGGCCTCCTTTAGGAGCAATACCGCCTTCCAGCGGACGTTTTTATTACCGCTCTCCAGATCTTTGCTCAGATCTTCAATGTTAGGGGACTTCTCCGGTTCCTCGGAGGATGAGGAAGGAAGGGTTATAAGTTTATCGGGATTCTGCTCGTTAAGGATAGAGGTGGCGGTTTCGCGCACCAGGGGATCCGGATCGTCAAGGGCTTTAACCAAAGCCTTCGTGGCTTCGCTCGATTTTATCCTTCCCAATCGAGACACGGCCTTCCAGCGGATATTGCTGTCATCGCTGTTCAAAGCCTCCAGAAGTTCTTCGAAGCTCGGTTCCAGATGGGATTTCAGGGAGGCCGGAACTCTATACCAGCGATAGAGGACCAGCCCGCCCCCTAACAGGAGGAGAACCGTACAGATGGTTAAAACTATCCCAACGCCTTTCATCATGCGCTGGGACCATATTTGATAGCCCAGTTCAAACTTCCATGGGCTCATGAATTTCAGTCCTCACCTCCGTTACGGTTCTAAAGGTGGGCCCATCGGCCAATCTAGGAGTGCAAAAAAAAATAAAAGACCTCATCCCCTTCACCCGTTGTGATTTTGCATTTTTTATACCACTTATCCTATTAAGAGGATGCATTTACGCAGATTTCAGAAAAAGATCCCAATATACAGGCGGGGTCACCCTCAAGGGGCTTTTTTACTACACAGTATATATTGATGGTGAGCCCATAGGGCCTTTAAGGAGTGAGGGAGGGGAGACTTTTCCAGGAAGGTAAACTTCCGGACCTTTTCCTTGAGCCCCGGATTTTTTCCCACATAGTAATCCATGATGTTCCAGGTCCAGGTTTCCTCAGGAGGCTCTGCAGGGGGAGTCGGTTTTGACTCTGTTTTCCTGCCGGGAAGGCCAAGCTTTCGAAGCACTTGTTTGATGGGAATACACGTATCCGGCCAGGGAGGGATATCCAGGATACCCTGCCGGAGGGTTCGTAGACCCTCCGACTCCAGGACGGAGCGAATCTGACTTATCTGGGTCCATCTTTCGTCGACCCGCTTAAAGAAGCCCGGGTCTAGCCAATATTTCCGCAGAAAATAGCCCAACTGCCTTCGGTTGGGAACCGCTATCAGCACCAGGTTGGAAGAGACCCGGGCCATTTCCTGGATTAAGGACTCTGCCCGGTCGACAAACCAGAGGGCCGCAAAGTTCCATACCAGGTCGAAACTGTTTCCTTTGAAGGGAAGTTGAGCCAGCTCCTTTTGGTAAATCAGGTGGTATCGACCTTTCAAATCCGCCATCTCCCAAAGGTCCCGGGCTTCGAGGAGCCAATCCCGATCTTTATCCACGAGGGTCACCCGGCAGCCGTTTTTCGCAAAATGAAGGCTGTTGATGCCGGTCAATCCGGACATTCCGTAGATGGGGACTTCCAGGACTCTCTGGATAGGGTAAGTAGCCAGCAGATCATCGAAAAGGTCGTTCAACATGAACCGTTCGTAGACCGTACCTAATCCTTCATCGAAGTTTCTCGTCATTTTTTTAATCCTCTCGTCGGCCAAACCCTCCCCCGCCGGGGGTTCGGATGCTGATGATATCCCCGGGCCTTAAAACCTGGCTGGATTTAGAGGGGATGGGAATTTCTTGGCCGTCCCGGATCAAATAATTTTCCCCTTTTCGCCCGGGTTCTCCTCCCTGGAGACCGTAAGGGCTAAATTTTCTTCGATCCGAAAGGATGGTGAAATGGGCTTCGTGCTGGACCTGGATATCCCGGCGGATCCCATCGCCGCCCCGGTACCGACCGGCTCCTCCGGTTCCAGGTCGGAGCTGGTAACGCACCACCTGGAACGGGTACGCGTATTCCAGGGCCTCGATGGGCGTGTTCATCGTGTTGGTCATGTGGGTGTGGATGCCTGAGATCCCATCCCGGTCGGGCCGTGCTCCCATGCCCCCGGCGATGGTCTCGTAGTAGGTGTAATAGCGCCGCTTCTCCGGGTCATACCCCCCCAGGGTTATATTGTTCATGGTGCCAGA
>Ga0073934_10011667_pt1 | contig 10559 bp, 12 predicted proteins | sample LarsenN4metaG_FD_76834 | JGI IMG/M metagenome (GOLD analysis project Ga0073934, IMG submission 76834) | Hot spring sediment bacterial and archeal communities from British Columbia, Canada, to study Microbial Dark Matter (Phase II) - Larsen... ... | reverse complement strand
GGGGCATTCCTGGCGACGAGGATGTCGTTGTACTCAAGATAGACTTTGTCGAACGATTCAACGCCGGTCTCGTGGAGGCGCGCTTCCTGCGGCGTTGCGAAACTCCTGCGCGGCGCGACGCCCACGAGTCCGAGCGCGAAGACGCCGCGCAGATCATCGTAGACGCGGACGCAGCCGACCTCGACGCGAGGCGGGATCCCGGCGAGCCAATTCTCGATCCACGCCGGCGACAAAAAGAAGCGGGCGTCGGAATGCGCATAAAGCCTCTCCCATTCCTCCAGCAGGATGTTCGGCCCGATGTCGAATGAAAACAGCGCCCGCATCAAGCGTCCGCGCGGATCGCTTCGAGATAGAGCGCGCGAAATGCGGCGACCATCGCGCGCTGATCGAAGATCGTCGCGCGCTCCCGAGCGGCGGCGCCCAAGCGCGCGCGAAGCTCGGCATCATCGATCAATTCGCCGAGCCTTGCCGCATACGCTTGTTCATTCTCAGGAGCGATTACGAAATCCGCACCCTCGTCCCCCACCATGAGACGAACATCTCCGACGTCAGTTGCAATCGAGGGCAAGCCCGCCGCCATCGCCTCCATCAGGCTGATCGGCGTTTGCTCCGTATCTGAGGAAAGCGCAAATATGTCGAACTCCGCAAGCGCCTGTTCCGGGCGTAAAGTCGCGCCGGGCAGGAAGATGCGGTCCCTGGCGGGGCTTGCCGCGCGAGCGTTTTCGAGGACCGGCCTTTCGGGGCCGTCTCCATATATGACAAGCCGCGCCTTGCGTCCTTCGCTTGCTGCGCTGAAACAGCGGATAAGCCGCTCGAAGTTCTTTTCGCGGCGCAAGGCGCCCAAGGCGCCTACCGTGATCACGCCTTCGCTCCGCTGCGGCTCAACGCGGTAGCGCATGACGTCGATGCCGACCGATATGCGCCGAACGCGCGAGGCCGGAATGCGCCAGATTTCGACCGCGATTTTTTCAAGAATGGTTGACGGCGTCGTCAGCAGCGACCGCCCAAGCAGGAAGCGCCGCGCCAACGCCCGTCTCGGCTTCTGACGCCCGCCGGCCTCGTCTGGTCCAAATCCGTCCTCATGATGAACGTGCGGAAGATTTGGGCCCGCCCTGTTCGCAATGACGGCCTCAATCGACCCGAAATTATAGGTGCAAAGGAGATCGGCCTGCGATTCCAGAAAGAGGCGGCGAAGGCGGCGTAAATTGTTGAGGCTTATCAGCGACGATTTCTCAAGCGGGAGAGCCTCAAAGGTCACAGCGCCCGCTTCGTCCGAAATCATCGATCGCGCGCTCAAGTCGCCGTCCAAAGCGCAGACTTGATGTCGGAACGCGACCCCGAGCCCGTCTACCAGCGTCGCCAGGCGCCGCTGCTGGCCGCCCATCGCAAAGGACGGGAAGACATGGAGAAGCCTATAGGTTCGTTGCGCCGACAGCTGACCGCCTCCAAGCTTTGAGGCGCGATCACGCCAGCACATCCGTATAGAGCTCTTCCATCGGCGGTTCAGGGCTTGAAAGCGAAAATTCCGCGGCTTCTTTGACGTTCGCCTTGATTTCGTCGTCGATTTTCCTGAGTTCGGCCTCGGTCGCGTATTTCGCATCGAAGATGCGTTGCTCGCAGCGCCTGATCGGGTCGTTCTGTTCGCGGACACGATCGACTTCCTCACGCGTCCTGTACTTCGCCGGGTCGGACATCGAATGCCCGCGATAGCGGTAGGTCTTCATCTCGAGAATGTACGGTCCATCGCCGCGGCGCGCGTGATCGATTGCGACGCCCGCCGCCGCGCGGACCTCAAGGACGTCCATCCCGTCGACTTCCATGCCGGGTATGCCGAAGGCGGCGCCGCGCCGATAAAGATGCGTGTCGGAATGGGCGCGGACGACGGCCGTGCCCATTGCGTACTGATTGTTTTCGATGATGAAGACGACCGGCAGGCGCCAGAGCTGCGCCATGTTCATCGCCTCGAATACCTGACCCTGGTTTGAGGCGCCGTCCCCGAAATAAGTGAGGCTGACCCGGCCGTCCTTGCGAAACTTGTTCGCGAAGGCGAGCCCGGCGCCGAGCGGAATTTGCGCGCCGACGATGCCGTGGCCGCCATAGAATTCAGCCTCCTTCGAGAACATGTGCATCGAGCCGCCCTTCCCTTTGGAATAGCCGCCCGCGCGTCCGGTTAGCTCCGCCATCACGCCTTTTGGATCCATCCCGCATGCGAGCATGTGCCCGTGGTCGCGATAGCCGGTTATTGTCTGGTCCCCGGGCTTTTTGACGGCTTCAACCCCGACGACGACGGCCTCCTGACCGATATAGAGATGGCAGAAGCCGCCGATGTGACCCATGCCGTAGAGCTGGCCCGCGCGCTCTTCAAAGCGGCGGATCAGCAGCATGTCGCGATAGTATTTGAGCAGTTCAGATTTGCCGGCCGAGAGGTTTGCCGCGGTTCGAGGCTGCGTCTTCTCTGCTGATTTGGCGGACTTTGCGGCGGACGCCATTGGAGGTCTCCAGCTAGGATGACCTGCTTGTAAGGAAAGGGCCGGGCCCCAACAAGGTCTAGCGCCGGTCTTCCTTCGCAATCGCCTCATCGAGCTGATCGCGCGGGATGACAAGGTCCTCTTCCGCCGCAAAGCCGAGGACAGATCGGATTTTCTCGTCCACCATGTCAGGATCAAGCGAGGCGGGATTGAGCTGCGCCGCCGTAAGTTCCAGCCGCCGCCGTTCCGCCGACAAGGCCGCGACCTCGGCTCTCCTTGCATCGACTTCTGCGCTCACCGACCGCAGAACGCGCATCCCCGTTGCGCCGACTGCCGCTTCATACGCGAAATAGGCGATCCAGCAGATGAAAAACGCTGGCGCGAATATGTCGCGCATCAGCCGCCACGACAGGCCCATACTATTCCCCAGGCGACACCCGTCGCCCGCAATGATTACGCGACTCACCTGAGTCGAATTTGAGTAAATAAAGTCTTAACGCGCGCGCAGAGCGGCAAGAGCCGGCCCGGCATAGGCCGCCGCTTCGCCCAGATCTTCCTCAATCCTCAAAAGCTGATTGTACTTCGCAGTGCGGTCGGAGCGCGCGAGCGAGCCGGTCTTGATTTGTCCGCAGTTTGTCGCGACGGCAAGATCCGCGATCGTTGCGTCTTCTGTTTCGCCCGATCGGTGCGACATGACCGCCGAGTAGCCGGCGCGGTGCGCGCAATCGACGGCGCGGAGCGTCTCAGTCAACGTTCCAATCTGATTGACTTTGACGAGGATCGAATTCGCGCACCCTTTTGAAACGCCTTCCCTCAAACGCCGCTCGTTCGTCACAAAGAGATCGTCGCCGACGAGTTGGCACTTGTCGCCGACAAGTTTCGTCAGCACCTTCCAGCCTTGCCAGTCATCCTCAGCCATCCCGTCCTCGATCGAAATGATCGGATAGCGGGAGATGAGGTCCTCATAATAAACCGCCATCCCGGCCGCATCGAGCGTCCGGCCCTCGCCTTCGAGATGATATCGGCCATCGCGATAAAACTCGGTGGATGCGGCGTCGAGGGCGATGAAGACCTCATGCCCCGGTCGCCTGCCGGCCGCCTCGATCGCTTTCATGATAAAGCCAAGCGCCTCGTCGGCCGATTTGAGGTTCGGGGCGAACCCGCCTTCATCGCCGACATTCGTGTTGTGTCCGGCGCCCTTGAGACCTTTCTTGAGAGCGTGGAAAATCTCAGCGCCCCACCTCAGCGCGTCCGCGAAAGTGTCGGCGCCGAGCGGCATGATCATGAATTCCTGAATATCGATCGGGTTGTCGGCATGCGCGCCGCCATTGACGATGTTCATCATCGGCGCCGGAAGCGTTCGCGCAGCGACGCCGCCGACATAGCGGTACAGCGGCAGGGCCGACGCTTTCGCGGCCGCCTTGGCGACCGCAAGCGACACGCCGAGTATTGCGTTGGCGCCGAGCCGCGACTTGTTGGTCTCGCCGTCGAGCGCAATCAGCGTCTCATCGACGCCGACCTGATCTTCGGCGTCGACGCCGCAAAGCGCGTCAAATATCTCGCCGTTGATGGCGGCGGCCGCCTTCCTTACCCCCTTGCCGCCGTATCGATCATCGCCGTCGCGAAGCTCATGGGCTTCGTGCGCGCCGGTCGATGCGCCCGACGGCACGCCGGCGCGCCCCATGGAGCCATCCTCGAGTACGACATCGACTTCGATCGTGGGATTGCCCCGGCTGTCCAAAATCTCGCGACCAATGATGTCGACAATGGCGGTCATGGATGCTCCTGCGCGGTTTTGGCGTCGCGTCTCTATAGTCCGCACGGAAGCCTATTCAAGGCGGCCGCAAATCTCAGTCGATATCCCGGTCAGGGCTTTCGCCCCGCGACGGCTGGTTCGGCGCGCGTCGCGGTCCCGGATTGCCGCTCGGCCGATCCGGCGGGGGGCTGGAGTTCGGAGCGGGATTGTTCGCCGGCGGCGGCGTGAATGTCGGCTGCGAGCCGCTTGGCGGCGTCGCGCTACGCGGCGCACGCGGCGCGCTGTAAGACGGCGACGGCGGCGCCGCTCCGCTTGTGCTGGGCGCATTTGGACCTGAAATCGGCGGGCTTGTCCGCTGTCGGTAGCGGTTTGGCGAACGGGGACGATCAATATCCCTCGGTTGCCCTGACCTCGGATTATTTCCCGATCCCGGCGGCTGATAGCCGCCTCCCGGCGGCGGGTTGTCCCAGTCGCGACGCGGATGGTGACGCTTTTTCCGGTAACCATATCGATCGTAATAATTGAACGACAGGAAATAGCCGCTGTCCGGATACCAGGAACCGTACCGGCCGTACCACGGAGAACCGTATCCGTAGCCATAGCCGTAGGACGAACTGTAGGGCGAATAGGCCTGATCAAAGCAGCGATCGATCGATCGATCGCAATGCGACTGGCAATTCACATATCCCGCCTCGTCCGGGATATCCTCGCAAACGCGATAGCATGAATTCGCCTCGCTCTCGCACGAGGTGAACGCGGTTTCGTAAGGATAGGTGACGCATGACGACAAAAGCAGGCAGCCGCCGACTGCGCCGCCGAACAAGAAGTGCTTTTGCATTTTGACCCTCGATGGTCCAACCCGCGCCCCGGCCGGTTCGCGCCCCAAAACCCCACACGGCCGATTGACGATCTCTTAACGGAAATCCGAGCCGAATTGCGGCGAAATGCGGACGATGTCGCCGCAATCCGTGCGATTTCCGCTGACGCGGGCGAAAACGACCGAGCGCCTTTTGGGCGGTCCGCGGCGTGCGGCCCAACAATCGGAGCGTCCGCGCCTATTGATCCTTTGGCTCGAGGACTTTGCGTCCCCGGTACCGGCCGGTCTTGAGGTCGACATGGTGCGGTCGCCGAAGTTCCCCCGATTCCTTGTCCTCGACATAGGTCGGCGGCGACAATCTGTCATGGGCGCGCCGCATTCCGCGACGGGAAGGCGACGTCTTTTTCTTCGGAACGGCCATCTCTGCAAATCCTATGGTGCGCCGATAGCGGGGGTTTGAGGGTCGCGCCCGATCGGCAGGAGGCAGCCGTGTAGCGAACCCGTCAGGCTGGCGCAAGGCGGCAGGGTTTATTGGATGTTCACCGTCAGGGGCGGATTTTTCGGGCCAGATTCAGCCTGTTGCAATAACATTACAGTAGGGTAAGAATTAAGATGTGGGCCGGGGTGGATGGTGGCTATTCGACCCGTTGTCATAATCGCGGCGGCCTTTGCCGTCTTGTCGCCGGTGAATGCGCGGGCTGAAGCGTTCGCGTCTTATTGGTCGACGCTTTCAGAGGCCGAGCGCGTATTTGTCGATCGCGTCGCGGCAAGCATGTACAGCGAAGAGCGGGGAATGCGCATCGAAAGCTACAGCCTTCTTAACAGCGCCAGCAAGACGCGCTTCCGCGCCAGAGCCGTTGAAGCGCTTGGCGTCGAAAATCGCCCGGCGCGTGTCCGGAAAAAAGCCAAGGAACTTTAGAACCGCAGATCGCCGGAACTACGTTCGGTTGGTCTTTCCCGGCAGGATCCCGAGATATTTGCAGATGATCGCCAACATCACCTCGTCGGCGCCGCCGCCGATCGAAGCAAGGCGGCCGTCCCGGTAGGCGCGGCTCACCGGCGTTTCCTCCATGAAGCCCATCCCGCCCCAATATTGAAGGCAGGAATCGTTTACTTCGCGAAGGAGGCGACCCGCCTTCAGCTTCGCCATCGAAGCGTGCATCGTCGCATCTTCGCCGGCGATCATTTTTCCGACCGCCTGCCAGGCGAGCGACCGCAGCGCTTCGATTTCCGTTTTGAGCTCCGCCATCCGGAAATGCACGACCTGATTGTCGAGGATCGACTGGCCAAACGCCTTCCGCTGGCGCGTATAGTCAATGGTGGCGTCGATCGTTTTGTCCATGCCGATAAGGGCTGACAGGCAGGCCCAGAGCCTTTCCTCCTGGAACTGCAGCATCTGATACATGAAGCCGGCGCCCTCCTCGCCGATGCGATAGCGCTGCGGGACGCGGACATCCTCGAAATGGAACTGAGCCGTGTCGGAACTCCGCATGCCAAGCTTCTTGAGCTTTCGCGCGATTTCGACGCCCTTTCTGTGTTTGCCCTTGTCATCTTTCAGCGGGAGGCAGATCAAAGTCTTGTTTCGGTGCGCCTGATCGTCGGACGTGTTTGCAAGAAGGCACATCCAGTCGGCCTGCGTCCCATTCGTTGTCCACATCTTGCCGCCGTTGATGACGTAATCATCGCCAACCTTCCTGGCGGTCGTCTTGATCGAAGCGACGTCTGAGCCGGATCCGACTTCCGAAACTCCAAGACACGCGACGAAGTCGCCCGATATCGACGGGCGCAGAAAATCCTCCTTCGCCGCCTCGGAGCCGAAGCGCGCCAGCGCCGGCGTCGCCATGTCGGTCTGCACGCCAATCGCCATCGGCACCGCGCCGCAATTGATGTGTCCAAGCGTCTCCGCGACGACAGCGGCGTAGGACCAGTCAAGGCCCATGCCGCCATACTCGATCGGCTTGTTGACGCCGAGAAGACCGAGATCGCCTAATCCCTTGAAGACCTGATGGGCGGGAAATATTTCGGCCGCTTCCCATTCATCGACGTAAGGGTTGATCTCAGCGTCGATGAACTTCTTGAGGGTGGACCTGATCTGCTCGTGTTCGGCCGTAAGCTGCATGGGGCCCGCCTTTACTGCCCGGTTTCGTTGACAGCCCCTGCTGCAGGGACCGAGGGTCAAGGCCTATGTCCGCGTCCGACGCCGGTCAAGCAATGCAAGCAGACGCCGTATATTCCCGCCGGCGCGAAAAGAGCGACGCAATGCGTCGGCGCGTCTGCGAGGCGGCGACATCGCACCTTGCCGAGTTCGGCTATTATCGAACGTCGATCGGCAAGATCGCGTCGAGGGCGCGCGTAAGCCAGGGAGCGCTGCAGCATCATTACGGCACGAAGGAAGAGCTGATCGCCGCCGTCGCGCAATACGTACTGCAGCGGTCCTTAAAATGGTTTTCCCTGGCGCGCATCGAACTTGCCCGCAATCCGGACGCCTTCGCGGAAATCGTCCGCCGCTCATGGCGAGAGCAATTCTGCAGCGAAGATTACGGCGCGCTGCTTGAAATCCTGACCGCAAGCCGCGCCGACAAGGCGTTGCGCGGCCGCATCACGCCTCTCCTCGCCGAGTGGCGGCGAATGATCGACGCGGAGCTCGCCGAGCTTCTCCCCGCGACAGACCGCGACGCCATGGATCTTGATGCGATTGTTTCGATTTCGCGGGCCATGATGACAGGCCTGCTTGTACACGATCAGCTCTTGAAAGACGAGAGGCGCATCGAACTCGTCATCGAAAAGTGGGTCGAACTGGCGCGGCGCTGATCGTCACCGGTCCTCAACGACGACAGTAGGAATTTTCTCGCCGCGGGCGCGCACGTCGCTCCAGTCGCCCGCTCGCCAATAGGGCTCATCCAGGAACCATTTGCGCATTTCAACGCTGACTTGATCAAGAGTGAGCAGTCTTTGCTCATCGGCGCCTCCGGCGAACGCCGCAAGATCTGCAATGTCCTCGGCATCAAGGTCGATGACATAGCCGAGCTCCGCCGCTTGCAGGGCCGTCATCGCGGACGCCCCCCGCCACATCCGCGCCGAAAAGTCGAGAGGATTGATCGCGCCGGAGGCGGCCGACGTCGAAAGATCGGGCGCGGCCTTGCCGCCGACTCCGTTCACCTGATGACAGATCACGCAGCCTTTGGCGATGAAGAGGATCCGGCCGCGCCGGGAATTCATTTCGATCGTCTCGGCCGCGATCGGGGCCGGCGGCTCGGCGAGCGCGATTTCCACGGGCGACGGCGCAAAGGGCTTCTCGTTCGCCGCAGCCGCTGCGGATTCGGCCTCGCCTTTCTCCTTGCCGCCGCAGCCCGCGACGGCGGTCGCGGCAATGAAGGCGGCGAGCGCGAAGGCGGCGTTCTTCTCAGTCATCGGCTCCTCCCGTGGCCCTGCTTTTGACGCTTGTCGCCGCACGCCAAGCGGCCGAGATTGACGAAGGTCAAGTCGCAAAGAAGAAATTCATGACGGCTCCTGACGTCGCAAACCAGCTTAACGAGATGAGCCGGGCGTTTCTGCCGGGGCTTCTCGGCGTGCGCTTCACGGCGGCCGGCGAAAACTGGATCGAGGCCGAGCTTGAAGTCCGCAGAGATCTGATGGCGCCGAACGGGTTCCTGCATGCAGGAACCGTGGTGACGCTCGCCGACACTTGCTGCGGCGTCGGATGCGCGCGGTCGCTTCCCGGCGGCGCGACCGGTTTTACGACGATTGAACTGAAGTCGAACTTTCTCGGCACGGCGAAGGAGGGCGCGATCGCCTGCCGCGCGACTGCCGGCCATCTCGGCCGCACGACGCAATTGTGGGACGCAGTCGTGACGAACAAGGAAAACGGCCGGACGATCGCGCTCTTCAGGTGCGCGCAACTGGTGCTCTGGCCGAAACCGGCCGCCTAGAGCTTCGCGCCATGATCCGGAATCGCGGCGCTCGCTCTAATCCTTTTTTGTCGCGGCGTTCTTGCGCAAAACCGCGCACACTTTTGCGCACGCCGCTCTAGAGCTTCGCGCCATGATTTGGAATCAGGGCGCTCGCTCTAATCCTTGTTTGTCGCGGCGTTCTTGTGCAAAACCGCGCACACTTTTGCGCATGCCGCTCCAGCGCGCGGGGCGCAAAAGCGGGAACCGGTCTTGCGCGAGTGAGGCGCGGAGCGGCGAACGCGCGCTGGAATAGCGGTTTGATCGTCGCGCGCGATTTGCGGATCGCGCACGACGATCAAGATTGCCTTGCCGACGATATCCGCTCATCTTCCGATCGCCGCCGCCTTCTTGTAGGAAGGCCTGTCTGAAATGCGCTTCCACCAGGCGGAAACGAGCGGCGTCATCGCCTCGGAAACCCCAAGCGTCGTTGCGAATTGGAGCGCGAAGGCGACACAGATGTCGGCCATGGTGAAGCGTTCCGCACAGAGATAATCGCGGCCCTCGAGTCCGGCCTCGACCGACGTCCAGCGGCCGAGAAACCATTTCTTATAGTCTTCGGCGACCTGCGCGCTTCGGCGCGCCTCGGGTTCAAGCGCCGTGTACCGGAAATAGATCGTCAGCGGAAAGGTCAAGGTCGCGTCCGAGCGGTACATCCAGTTGAGGTACGCCCCGTAATCCTTTTCCTCCGGCCGCACGGCGAGCGGCGTCGGTCCGTATTTCTCGGCGAGATAGTGACAGATGCCCGAGCTTTCCGTCATCACGACGTCGCCGTCGATGAGCGCCGGCACCGTGCCGAGCGGATTGATTTCCTTGTAATGCTTCGCAAAGACGCGCGGCGGGAACGGCAGCGTCTCGAGCTCAAAGGCAAGGCCCATTTCCTCAAGCGCCCAAAGACAGCGCAGCGACCGCGCGCCATGGCAATGATAGAGCTTCATCGGGAGAATTCCTCCTCAGCCTTGGCGCCGATGATCGTTGACGCGGTCGCCCGGACGCAAGACAGTCGCGCACATGCCGCCTCTTTCATTTGACGAAACGCGCCTTCCCTCGCCACACCTTGGCGCGAGCCACGACGCCTGGCGCAAGACCGTGCGCCAATTCGTCGACCGGGAGATTGCGCCGCATGTCAACGCCTGGGACGAGGAAGGAAAGTTCCCGCGCGAGCTTCACCGCCGCGCCGCCGCAGTCGGCCTGATCGGCCTCGGCTATCCGGAAGAATATGGCGGCGTCAAAGACGGCGTCGACGTCTTTCATTCGATCGTCGCCTCGGAAGAGCTGGCGCGCGCCGGCTCGGGCGGCCTTATCGCCGGCCTCATGACGCACGGCATCGGCCTCCCGCCCGTCATCGCGCTCGGCTCGGAGGACTTGAAGGCGCGCATCGCGCCCGACGTCCTTGACGGCGCGAAACTCATCGCGCTCGCCGTGACCGAACCGTCGGGCGGCTCGGACGTCGCCGCGATCAAAACGCGCGCGGTCCGCAACGGCGACGGCTATGTCGTCAATGGCGAAAAGACGCTCATCACGTCGGGGATGCGCGCCGACTGGCTGACCTGCGCGGTGCGCACCGGCGG
>Ga0073934_10011666_pt1 | contig 10560 bp, 7 predicted proteins | sample LarsenN4metaG_FD_76834 | JGI IMG/M metagenome (GOLD analysis project Ga0073934, IMG submission 76834) | Hot spring sediment bacterial and archeal communities from British Columbia, Canada, to study Microbial Dark Matter (Phase II) - Larsen... ... | reverse complement strand
GTCGAATCGTCCACCAAGGCCGACAGGTCGTCGTCATACACAAACTTCTTCCGGTCGCCGATCTCCTTGAAGCGCTTGAACACCTCCTCCGTCTCCGCGTCGCTCAACTTGAAGCCGAGATGCTCCAGGCGCGCCGCCATGGCGTGACGTCCGCTGTGCTTGGTGAGCGGCAGTTCCGTGCCGCCCCAGCCCACCTCGACCGGGTCCATGATCTCGTAGGTCTCCCGCTTCTTCAGGATGCCGTCCTGATGAATCCCCGAGCTATGGGCGAACGCGTTCTCGCCGACGATCGCCTTGCTCCGTTGCACCATCAGCCCGCTCATCCGGCTGATCAGCCGCGAACTCTTCAGGATCTCGCGTGTGTTCACGCCGGTATGCACGCCGCCGAAGTAGTCGGACCGGGTCTTGATGGCCATGACCACCTCTTCCAGTGCCGCATTGCCGGCGCGTTCGCCGATGCCGTTGATCGTGCCCTCCACTTGGCGCGCCCCAGCCTTCACCGCGGCCAGCGAATTCGCCACCGCCAGACCCAGGTCGTTGTGGCAATGCACGCTCAGCACGGCTTCCCCGATGTTCGGCACGTTCTCGATCAGATAACGGATCAGCGCCGCGTACTGTTCGGGCACGGCGTAGCCGACGGTGTCGGGGATGTTGATCGTGGTCGCCCCCGCACCGATGGCGGCTTCGACGACCTTCGCCAGAAACTCGGGCTCGGTGCGCGAACCATCCTCGGGCGAGAACTCGACGTTCGCCACATGCCCCCGGGCGCGGGAAACGCCTTCCACGGCCATCCGGATGATCTCCTCGTGCGCTTTCTTGAGCTTGTGTTCGCGGTGGATCTTGGAGGTGGCCAGAAAGACGTGGATGCGCGCCCGATCCCCGGCCGGCTTCACCGCGGCCGCCGCCGCGTCGATGTCCTTCGGGACACAGCGGGCCAGCCCGCAGATCACCGGCCCCCGGATCTCCGTGGCAATCCGGTGGACCGCCTCGAAATCGCCGTCGCTGATGACCGGAAACCCGGCCTCGATCACATCCACATTCAGACGGGCGAGTTGCCGGGCGACCTCCAGCTTCTCACGCAGGTTCATCGACGCGCCGGGGCATTGCTCCCCATCGCGCAGGGTCGTATCAAAAATAATGACTTTATCGGACATAATGGTTTTGCCTCCGGCGGCGTTCCGGACTGCGCCCAGGGGATACTCCCCACCGATGGCGCCGATCAGGATGCCAGGACCCACCTCCCGCCGCCGGGCGGACTTCGGTTTTATAGAAGGGTGGAATCCGGCAGGTGCACAATGGAAAAGCTCCCGGGCGCCGGAGGAACCGGACGCCGAACCGGCCAAAGCCGGAAGCGCCCGCTCAGGCGGGGAGCAAGGTAAGTCGTGTGCCGGATGGATACGACATAGAAGCTTCCTATATCCCGGCGATCGGTTGAAAGCAAGGGGAAGAACGGGCGCGCGGCCATGTACGACCAAAGCCCTATTGTCCGGCCCCGAGCGGAATTCTAGTTTTTTTCCGGTATCGAAGGAGCCGGAAGCCGATGGCATCCGGTGCACCTTTGAGACCCAACCTTAACCAAACCACACCAAGAAAATGAAAAAAACCGTGCTTGCTGCAGCCGCGGCTGCGCTCCTGACGGCGATCCCCGCCATGGCCGGCACCCCGGTCACCACCATGTCCACCCCGGTCGTGGACAATGTGAGCAACTTCGATGCCGGTTGGACCCTCAGCGGGTTTGCCGCATTCGTTGCTCCGGATTCGGACATCGATGAAACCTGGGGCGGAGGCGTCCAGGTCGATTACTTCTTCGGCCCGTATTTCGGCATCGCCGGCTCCGGCACCTGGTCCGAAGCCGCCGATCTCTACTACCTCGACCTCACCGCCCGCGTCCCGTTCGATTGGGCCGCTCCCTACGCCCTGGCCGGCGTGGGTGTGATCGACGGCGAGAACTCCGAGGAAATCATGGGCCGCGCCGGCGTCGGCGTGGACGTCCGGGTCTGGAACGGCCACGGCATCTTCGCCGATTGGACCTATAACTTCAGCGGCGGCGGCGGTGGCGATGACGACCTCGAAGACTTCCAGGTTGTCCGCTTCGGTCTGCGCTTCGCTCTCTGAGGCTCGATCCTCAGACTCTGTTTGTCTCCTCACCCCGGAGATCGGCCCACCAGCCGGTTTCCGGGGTGATTTTTTGTTCCGCCCTCCCCCATCCATCTGTTTCGGCCCGCACCCCCCCGACCCGTCCTCGCGGCGTATCCCCGAATTTCTTCCCTTGCCAGCCCCTCCGACCGAGGTGAAAGTCGACATCCGGCGGACTCTGTCCGAGGGACCTACACCATTGATTCCCATGAACTTACGCTTACTTTTCGCGATCGGAGCCGCCTCGCTCTCCCTCGTCGGATGTGCCACTTCTTCCTCCGCCAACGCCCCGCAAAAGCGCCACTGGAGCCCGAGCGACAACATCCCCCGGCATGTCCAGAAGATGCAGCGGGTCCGGACCACCGCTTATTCCTGCCGAGAGAAAGGCGGAGCACGCAACGCCATTGGCGGACGCCTCTCTGCCGGACCCGTGAAGAGCGCCGCAGCCGATTGGTCCCGGTTTCCGATGGGGACCAAGTTCCGCCTCATCCAGACCGGCGAACTGTATCGGATCGAAGATTACGGGAGCGCACTCGTCGGCACCCAAACCATCGACCTTTACAAACCGAGCATGCGCGCCATGCGCGCCTGGGGGGTGCGCCAGGTCGATATCGAGATCCTCGAGTGGGGCTGCCCCGAACGCAGCCTCAAAATCCTCAGCGACCGCACCCGGAACCGGCACGTGCGCAAGATGGTGGAATCCCTTCGGGCCGACCTCGGCACCCGACCCGGACGAGGCTGAATCCCCTCCCCCGGCCCGGAGCCGGTCACGCCGCGACAACTGCCGCGATGGTCCGTGGCGAGTTCCCCTCCAACCGGTTGTTGAAGTAAAGGAACGACGGGCGCGCCCCTCCCCGCGCTTGGGCGACCAGTTCGCGGGCTGCGGCCCGCGCTTCCCCATCGACCGCCGCAGTCGCCTCGTACGGCTGGAACTCCCGCACCGCGTCCGCATAGGTCCGACCGGGGGTGAGCAAGAAGCGGGCCGCGAGGAAATCTGCGGTCCGGCTTCCGGGCACCTTCGCCTGGGTCCCGACCGACGGCATCCGCGTCCAGTTGTTGAAGAGATGGGCCACGGCGTGCCGACGCAGCACGGAGAAATACTCCTCGCGAAGGAACGACTGGTTGCGCACATCCACCGCCAGAGGCCAGCCCGAAGGCGTCGCCTGCAAGAACCGATCGAGACGTTCCACGAACTCCGCACCCCGAACGATCTCGCCCGGCTTGAACCGCCCGAACTCCAGAATCACCACCCCCACCTTCTCCCGATGCGGGGCGAGCGGTCCGAGAAATCGTTCGGCAAACACCGAAGCATCGAGAAACTCCGGGTTGCGCTCCCCGCCACGCGTCCCGTAGCGCTCCAGCTTCGGGAACCGCGCCACCGTGATCGCATCGGTGACCTTGAAGCCGAACCGGAAATGCGGTGGGACCGCCCCCATCAGCGCCTCGACCCCGGCCGGTGTCGGAAACTGATAGTATCCGGCATCCACGCAGACGGTCGGGAACACCTCCGCATACTCGGCGAGGCAATCGCGGCGGAACCGCGCTTCGGAGAACCGCCCCCGGACCACGTACCGCTCGCGATCGTACACCGACCCGATCCAGCCCGGATACTTCCATGAAGAGGTGCCGAGATAGACCCCCTCCCTCCGCAGCCCCTCCAACCGCTCCGCCAGGCGCTCGCGCGGGAACCCGTCGTTCATTCCTCGTTCTGGATCCCCTCGATGTATCCCTCGGCCCCGTTCGCCAGGTTGGCCGCGTTCGCCTCGTCCGTGTCGATATGCATCGCGAGAGCATAGCTCGGATCCACGCGGATCAACACATCGCCGAACACCATCTCCCGATCACCGGTCACCCGCACGCGGACGGTGCATTTGTCGCGCACCCCGTACCGGAGCGCGTCGGAGGGCGTCATGTGGATATGCCGCAGCGCGCAGATCACCCCGCGATCCAGCTCGACCGAACCCGCCGGACCTTCGAGCGTGCAGCCGGGCGTGCCATCGATGTCACCCGATTCCCGGATCGGTGGATGGATCCCGAGCTTGAACTGCTCGGTCATCGCAATCTCCGCCTGGGTCGCTTTCCGCGCCGGGCCGAGCACCCGGACCCGTTCGATGCGGCCCTTCGGTCCGACCAGCGTCACCTGCTCTTTGCAGGCGAACTGCCCCGGCTGGGAAAGGTCGGCGTGATGGGTCAGTCGATGCCCCGCGCCGAACAGCGCCTCCACGTGCTCCTGCGAAAGGTGGATGTGGTGCGCGGACACCTCGATCGGGATCGGCTCGGTGCGACAGGCCTGGCTGGCCCGTGTCAGGAATTGGCGCTCCACCGCGCGGAGCGTCTCGCGCGCGATCATCCGCTCCTCGTCGGCCGGGATCACCAGCACCGGCACTGCGGCCCCGTCCGGCGAGACCGCCTGCACGCAGGCGCCGCCCGCCGCCGCCCGATTGCGGGTCGGATCGACGCCGATCCCCATGCAGGCGAGGCCCTGGACGGCTGCGGCCCGCACCGCGGCGCTCCCCTGCCCGATACCACCCGTGAAGACGAGCGCATCGATCCCGCCCATCGCAGCGACATAGGCGCCGATGTACTTGCGGATCCGGTAGCAGAACACCTTCAAAGCCGTCAGCGCCCGCGCGTCCCCGGCTTCGGCGGCCGCCTCGACCTCCCGCATGTCCGACGACACCCCCGAGCACCCGAGCAACCCGCTCCGGCGATTCAGCAGGGCATCAATCTCCTCCGAGCTCAGTCCTGCAACCCGCTGCAAATACACGCCGACTCCGGGATCGAGATCCCCGCAGCGCGTCCCCATCAGCAACCCCTCCGCAGGGGTGAACCCCATGCTCGTGTCCACGGAGCGGCCGTGATCGATCGCGCAGACCGAGGCCCCGTTGCCGAGATGGCAGCTCACGATCCGCAACTCCCGCGCCCCCTTCCCGAGATGCCGCGCCGCAGCGAGGGCGACATGGGCGTGCGACGCCCCGTGAAACCCGTACCTGCGGATCCCCTGACGCTCGCTCAGTTCGTGGGGTAATCCATACACGTACGCCTGCTTCGGCAGCGTGGCATGGAAGGCCGTGTCGAACACGGCAACCTGCGGGATCGCGGGAAACAACCGGAGCGCCTCCCGGATCCCGGTCGCGTTCACCGGATTGTGCAGCGGAGCGAGCGGCGCCAGGGCATCGATCGCCTTGAGCACCCCCTCATCGATCACCGCCGGACCCGCGAAACGCGCCCCGCCATGCACCACCCGGTGACCGACGGCGCTGATCGCGGAGGGCGTGATTCCCGCCCCGCCCGCCGGATCGGCCAGAGCCGACACCATCGCCGCGAAGGCTTCGCCATGTCCGCCGGGAGACAGTTCCCGATCCAACCCACCCCCCGGTGCCCGCTGCGTCAACCGCGTCCCGGCGAGCCCGATCCGCTCGATCTGGCCGCGCACCACCGCCGCGGAATCCGCCGTGTCGAACACCTGATACTTCAACGAGGAAGAGCCGCAGTTGATCACCAGCACCCGCTCGCGCCGGGCACTGCTCAACACCAGCGGATCGGGTGCCTCCGTCTTCCGACCCAGTGCTGCCAGAGCACCGGGATGCCGCGCCACCCTATGCAACCGCTCGCCGATGGTCCGGGCAATGTGCTGCAGCGCACCGGGGTCCGACATGATCAGCGACCGAAACAACGCAATCGGGACCAGCAACACCCGCGCACGCCCGGACGCCCGGAATCCCGCGGGCACCGGCTCGCCGCTCATGAGCCCCATCTCGCCGAACGTCTCGCCACTCCCGAGTTGACCGACGACCTCCCCCGGCCCATCCGCACCCGCGAGTTCCGCAACGACCGCCCCCTCGATCACCACCCCGAGCGAGACCACATCACGCCCGGCATCCAGGATCGTCTCCCCGTCGTCAAACCAAAGGCATTCGGAGCCCGCGACCAAGGTCGCCAGTTCGTCGGGGGTCAGGTGCCCAAAAAGCGGGACTCGGTTGCGGAGAAAGTCGGCGAGGTCGGATGGGTTCATGGAGATGAATGGGAGTGAGTGGAGATTACTGGACGGTCAGGATCCGCGGGGGATGGGAATGGCGGAGCGGGTGCGGCGTAACCACGTTGCGGCGGTGAAACAGAAAGCGAGCGAAGCGATCGCACTCGCTGTGAGCATGAGCGAGACGTCAGGATTCCGTAAACTCAGCGTGGCGGGCACGAACGCGGCACCAAAATTTCGCGAAGTGACCGCGAGTGCCTGCAAGGCACGAACCTCGCGCCTCGCCGCACTGAGCCACCAGCCGGCCGCGAAAAGCGTAAGCAGGTACAGGACGACGGCGAAGAGCGCCGCGCTCCCCAGCAAGCCTGCAAGCCCTCGGAGGTTCAATGCCACCAAGAGCACAAACACGACACCGAGACTCGCGGTCCCTACACCGGAACAGGCAGGGCCGATCCGGTCTGCAAACCGTTTCGAAACCGATCGGAACGCCATCCCCGCAAACAGGGGAAGTAGGACCGTGAAAATCAGGGGGCGGGCGATCGCCCAGGGATCCGGTGGGAGATCGGGGATCATCCACGGCAGGACCAAAGGCAGGAACGCGATCGTCCCCAGCGTCAGCAGCACCATCAAGCCAACCGCCGATCCGCCGTCCGCACGAGCCAGCGTTGCAACTTTCGGCAGGAACGGAGCGCCCGCCCCACCGCCAAGCAGGAGCAGGCCGGTGGCATGCGACTCGGCGAGAAAAAGCCCGCGGGCCACCAGCCACGCAAGCGCGGGTGCGACGAGAAAGTTGAGCGCCAACGCAACACCGACCAATCGCACATCCCGCCAGGCCCCGGTCAGCGCCCGGAACTCCAGGCGCAACCCAATCCCCAGCATCGTCCCGATCAGGAATGCCACGAGCGCAGCGCGCTCCAAGTGATGAAGGAATGGGATCATGGATGCGGCCGTGAGGAAGACTGCCGCGTCGCCCTCCCACCCACGTGGCCCTGACAGGCTGCCCTGATCAGGAGCTGTGCGGGAATAGGACTTTCGTCCGACCTCCCGCGACGCCTCCGTGCCCTCCTCCTCTCAACCCATCGCTGCGGCTGCTTGCGCCGCGGGCAAGATCAGTCGGAACTCGGCACCCCCTTCGGCATGGTTCCCCGCCTCGATCCCGCCCCCGTGGGATTCAGCGAGGCGTCGGCAGATGGCGAGCCCCATTCCGAGGCCGGTCGGTTTGGTCGTGAAGAACGGCTTGAAAATGGTCTCCACCCGATCGGTCGGGATGCCGGGGCCCCGGTCCCTCACGCGCACCACCAGCCGCTCCCCCGAACGGCCGGTCGCGATCTCGATCGCGCGGCCCTCGCGCGGGACCTCTCGCATGGCTTGGACGGCGTTCAACAGGAGGTTCACCAGGATCTGCTGGATCTCGATCCGGGCCGCCTCGATCGGCGCGGCCTCACCGTCCAACCCCACGCGCAACGCGATGCCGTGCGCGACGAACTCTGCCCGGACAAGATCGACGGTCTCGCGAATCAGTGCGTTGAGGCAGGTAATCTCGCGCTCGACCGGCCCCTGGCCGAGCATCGAACGCAGATTGTGGACCACCGCGCCGGCCCGTTTGTCGTCCCTGATGATGTCGTCGAGGATCGCGAGCAATTCCTTTCGATCGATTCCGCCGTCCCCCACGAACCGGCGCACCGCCTGTGCATTCGTCAAGATCGCGCCCAACGGTTGGCTGAGCTCGTGGGCCAAGGCGGCAGCCACTTCGCCGAGCATCGAGGCGCGTGCCGTCCGGTCCATCTCGGAGCGCAACAGTCGCACGCGGTTCTCGGCGCGTTGGCGTGCGACGACATTCGCGATGATCTGGGACACGAGCCGCAACTCGGTGATCTCGTCCGAGGTCCACCGGCGCTCGGCCCCCAGCGTGGCGAAAGCAAGCGCGCCGAACACCTCTCCGTCCGCGGTCAGCGGGAAGGTCAGATTCGATTTCGGCCCGTGCATCCCGAATGCCGCAGCATCCACGGCTGCTTCGGGCGGAAGTTCCTCGACGCGGGTGAAGCGCAGGATCTCGCCCCGGCGCAAGGTCCCATATGACCAAGGGAGCAACCCCTGCGTCGCGAGCCGCCTCGGAAGGGGCGGGTATCCGGGACGCTGCCACTGATGCGTGCAGAGCCATCCGTCACACCCCTCCATCTCCTGCCAGAGCGTGCTGCGGTCCAACCCCAGGGTCTCGACGATCTCTTGCTGGATCCCCTCGATCGCATCGTCCACCTCCGCGGACGCGAGCCCGGCGAAACGCGACGAGAGTTGGGCCAAGAGCTGTTGCAGGCGGAGCTTGTCGGCCAGCTCCTCCTCCAACCGCTTGCGCTCGGTGATGTCCGCCCAGATCGCGATAAACTCCTCCGGAATCCCCTCGGCGTCCAGAAACGGGACGATCGTGGTCGCCACCCAAAACAACCCACCGCCCTTGGCCCGGTTCCGGATCTCCCCGTGCCAGGCCGCCCCGTGCGAGATGGTGCGCCAGAGATCCCGGAAGAACTCCTGCGGATGGTGTCCGGAGTTGATGATGCGATGATCCTGTCCGAGGAGTTCCTCGCGCGGATACTGCGAGATCTCGCAGAACTTGTCGTTCACGTAAGTGATGCGCCCTTGGGCGTCGGTGATCGCCACGATCGCGTGCTCGTCCAATGCCGCACGCAGGCGGTCGATGTCGCGGAGCTGACGCCGCTCCCGCGCCTCCTGGCCGACGTCGGCGGTGCTCATGCGGAGGGCCGGACCGATTCGGGCGCTGGCGGCGCAACGGGCACCCCTGCTGCATGGGCGAGCCGAATGAGCTCGGCGACGGAATGGACCCCGAGCTTCTGCATCACCCGGCCTCGATGGATCTTGATCGTCTTCTCGGCGGCACCAAGGTCGGCCGCGATCTGTTTGTTGAGCGCACCGGTCAACACCCCCTGCAACACCTCAAACTCGCGCGGAGTGAGCGCATCCAGCAAGGTGCGGGCCGCATCCCGCTCCCACGCGGACCTGCGGGCGGACGCCGACAAGTCGATCGCCCTCCGAACTGCGCCAAGAAGCGCCTCCTCATCCACCGGTTTCGTGAGAAAATCGACCGCCCCGGCCCGCATCGCCTGGGCGCACATCGGCACATCGCCGTGGCCGGTGAGAAAGACGATTTGTGCGGACCGGTTCCGGAGCGTTTTCTGGAGCTCAAGCCCATCGAGTTCCGGCATGCAAATATCGAGCACCAGGCAGCACGCGCCGGGAAACTCGGGGCGCGCCAGATACTCCGCCGCCGAAGCGAACACTTCCACCGGGATCCGCGCCGCGCGGAACAAACGGGCGAGACTACGCCGGAACGACGCGTCATCGTCCACCACGCAGACCAACACCTCCCCGGTCACTCCGGCCGCGAGAAGGCCAGGTCCCGACGGCAGATCGCCCAGATTCATTAGCAGGGATAATCGATCGGACGACAGGCAGGGTCAAGGCGGGATCGGCGTCACCCCAGGTTCTTCGGAACCTCCCCGCCGGCTCTGGTATCGGACTTTGGTCCCATGGACGGCAGGGGCCTCGGTCCCCCAAGATTCGCGGACTCAGCCACCACCCCGAGCTCTGCCTATGAAAGCCTCGCACTGCCTGTTGTTGCCCTATCTCGCCCTGGTCGCATGGTCCGGCGCACTCCGCGCCGAGGAAACCGCGAAACCTGCACCCGAAGAAGCGGCCGCCCGCGCGAACGCGAAAGCCTACGAGACCGCGTATGCGAAAGGGGATGTCCGCGCCATGGCGGCGTTCTTCGCCGAGGATGCAGATTACACCGACGAATCCGGGCGCACTTACCGCGGCCGCGACGCGATCGCCGCAAGCATCGAATCGGGACTGCGCGCGAACCGCGGCGGGAAATTGGAGATCGCGGTGGACTCCGTGCGGTTGCTCGGACCCGAAATCGCCGTCGAGAAAGGAACGACGGTTTCCGTCGATCGCTCCGGCGAACGCTCCCGCACCGTCCACACGGCGATCCATGCGAAGCGGGACGGAAAATGGGAAATCGTCCAACTCATCGAATCCCCGGTGCCGGACGTGACCGCGGGCGAGCACCTCTCGGAGCTGGCCTGGATGACCGGCAAATGGGAGGAGGCCGACGAAGCCGCCGCCGCGAAAGTGCTCAGCGAAGTCACCTGGTCCCGGCAAGGCAACTATCTGACCCGCAACATCCAGGTTACGCGCGACAGCACTACCCTGCTCGAAGGTTGGCAGATCATCGGGTGGGACCCGGTGGAAGGCGGCATCCGATCCTGGCTGTTCGATGGCGACGGCGGTTACTCCGAAGGACGATGGACCCGCAGCGGCGAGCGATGGTTGATCCGCGAAACCGGATTCACGCCCGAAGGCGGTCGGATCGCCGCGGAACACACCCTCGCGCGGGTCGGCTCCGACCAGTTCTCCTGGGAATCGAATAACCG